>Ga0307507_10000538_pt1 | contig 80691 bp, 14 predicted proteins | sample 7_EM_MG_FD_207223 | JGI IMG/M metagenome (GOLD analysis project Ga0307507, IMG submission 207223) | Populus trichocarpa ectomycorrhiza microbial communities from riparian zone in the Pacific Northwest, United States - 7_EM | ecosystem: Host-associated > Plants > Roots > Unclassified | place...
CTACTACCCCTTTACCTCCCCTATTACTCTCCTTATATCCTTTTTTTTTCCTTTTTCTTTTTCCTATTCTTTTTTTTCCCTTTTTTATTCTTTATTCTTTTTTTTCCCTTTTTTTACTTTTTTTTTTTCTTCTTTACTTTCTTTTCTTCCTTTTTTTACTCTTTCCCTTTTTTCTTTTCTTTACCTTTACTTTCTCTTTATTCTCTCTTTACTCTCTTTTTTTTTCCCCTTACTTCTCTTCTACTTACTCTTTTTTTCCTTTTTATTACTATTACTACTATTACTACTATTTTTACTCCTACTACTTCTATTACTACTCCTACCTTTACTTTTACTACTACTTTTACTATTATTTTTATTATTACTACTATTACTACTTTTACTTTTACTTCTACTACTATTTTTACTTTTACTACTACTACTACTATTTCTATTACTACTACTCCTATTTATACTACTAATACTTCTATTTCTAATACTACCCCTATTTTTACTACTACTATTTTTACTACTTTTACTTTTACTTCTACTTTTACTTCTACTTCTACTTCTACTTCTACTTCTACTTCTACTTCTACTTCTACTTCTACTTCTACTTCTACTTTTACTTCTACTTCTACTTCTACTTCTACTTTTACTTCTACTTTTACTTTTACTATTATTACTACTTCTACTACTACTACCTCTACTACTTTTACTATCTTTATTACTACTATTACTTAATCTACTACTTTTATTCCTACTTTTACTATTTCTACTATTATTACTTAATTTATTACTTCTTATTATTACTCCTACCTTTACTACTACCTTTACTTTTACTACTACTTTTATTACTACCCTTATTACTACTTCTACTACTACTTTTACTTTTATTATTATTACTACTCCTATTACTTCTTTTTACTTTAATCCCTATTTAGGCTAGCTAATCTAACCTTAAAGTAACCCCTTACTTCTAGACAATAATTATTATAAGCTTTATAGTATAAAGAATAAATAAGCGACTTAATTATAAATCTATAAAAATTAAGTAGTATAAATATATAAAAGTAGACCCCAAACTTTAAAGCTTATAAGTTATTTCAACTATATCTAAAATATATAAGGGTAGTGCTAACGCTAGTAAAACAGGGTAATATATAAGGTTTAATAGTTAGTTATAATTATCTAATAACTAATACTGTATATATATTATAATATAGTAATATTTATATATATTAATTAAAGCATATATACTAATAACTTTTTTTATAATATTAATATACTAAAATTATCTTCTTTTACTATATTAATATATTAAAATTACCTACTTTCTAACCTACTAAATAGTGGACGTATAGCATTTATTCTATAAATTGTATATAGGTTTACTCTAGTAATACTATAACTAACTACTAATACTATGTTAAGATCGTTACCTAAAAGGCTCTAAGATAGCCACCCTATATATTAACTTGCAGATTAATATTACCTGTAGATTATTATTTCTATTTTAGTTACCTATTACCCTATTATATCTCTACCTTTTTTATATATATATAGAGCCTCTAGAGCTATATTTATAATTAAGTCACTTATTTATTCTTTACACTGCAAAGCTTATAAATACTATTTATTCTCTTATATTTATAAAGAGATAAAGATCTAATATAGTAATGTTTTATTACTAGTAAAAGAATTTCTAAGTTTTAGTTAGGGCTTATAGGGTAGGAGTAAGCAAGCGAATAAGAGAAGGGGAAAATTAAATTAGGGTAGGAAGATTTTAGTATTTCTAACTAGTAGTTAGATATTCCCTTTAGGCCTTAATACTACTAATATATTAGCGTATAGATCTATATATATTTGTAATAGAACTCTATTAAAATTGTTATATATTAATATAGTTATATTAGAGGATATAGGGAACGCTAACCTTATAATAAAACGTTATTAAAGGGTATATAAGGGAATGGAAGTTCCTTTAGGATATAGGCTGCTTAGGAGATTTTAAGTGCTATAAAACTACTACTATAAATAGTACACCGCTAGAGCTAAGCTATAAGCTTTAGGCAGCTTATATAAAGGCCTACTATACTTTTTTACCTACTTAGGTGCTTACTCCTAGAGAGTTAAGCTTATAGGCCCTCTATTAGCGACTTAGTTAATTAAGGTATAAGTATAGTAAAGGGGATACATATAAGCCTATATAATTGGATTATCTATAAATAAGGATCTAAAGCTAGAGAAAGGAAAGAAGAAGAAGAGTAGCGCCGCTTAATATTTTATATAATCTTTTAGTTATATAACTACTACTATCTAAAGAATGTCTAAAACTATCTATAATTATCTACTATAATTTACTGTTTTCCACTAGTGCCATAATACCCTCTAGCTAAATAGGTAGTAGTGGCCTAGGACTTACTAATTAGAAGCCTTAAAAAAAGGGATACTAGGGACATACTATAAGGTACTAGATAGAAAAGTTTAGTAAGCTCTTATATATAGTTTAAGCATTTTATTTATATATATTAATAGGTCTTATATTTTTAGACCACTTAAGGACGCTAGGTAAGCGTATAGGAGTAACTTATAGGTAAGAGAATAATATAGTTGGCACCTTAGCTAGGTAAGTGCATAGGGCGCTAGGTAATAAGTTAAAAGCTTAGGATAATTAGCTAAATATTAGGAGCCAAAAGCTTAGGGCTAGGTAAGTAGTAAGAGTTAGGGGCTAAAAAAGCTTAGAGCTAGATAAGTAGTAGGGGGTTAGGAGCTAAAAGTACTAAGCTAGGTAAGCTGCTATAAACCCTAAAGGATGTACTAGCTGGGTAAGTACTTAGGGCGTAAAGGTAAGCTATATAAACTTAGATAAGACCCTTTTCTAATAATATAAATAAGGAACTTAATCTATATAGAGACGCTTTTAAACGCCTAAACTATTACCTAAAAATATCTCCATTTATATTAGAGATAACGATCCCACTATTTATACTAACAGTAGTAAACAATAGCCTTTGGAGCTTATATAGTAGCTATAGCTAGTAATCCCTTTAGGGGTTAGAAGTATGGTTTACTAATATCTTATGCTATAAATAAGCTATAGGCATGCCTTATTTCCCTAAAAAGGTAGCATGTTTATATTATGCTACTTATATAGGCAGGGCTACTGTCTTCTATTATATAGAGATATGTCTTAAATAATACGCCTTTTAGCTTTAGAAATTAGCTAAAGTCCTACTAGTTTTCCTAGCAGCTAGTAATAGGGTCTATAGGCGGTTAGTTAATAGTAACTACCCTAGCTAGATTTCTAGGGGTAGGTATAACGGCTGGTGTTCTACTATTACCTAAATAGGGCTTAGTTAGGAGTTTAGCTAAAGGCTTAGCGTCCTAATAGTATATAGCATAACTCTCCCTTCTATATATACCTCTTCTTCTCTCTTTATCTTAGTCTACTTAATATATAGCCCCTTATTATTGCTTAATCTATTAAATCGCTCCCATAGGAAGCTAGCCGTAATAGTAGGCCCAAACCAGTAGCCGCTTTTAGGAGTAATTGGAGAAAGGTTTCCTCCTCTTAAAAGGCGTATATTGTAGACTATAGTGGCCGTAAGGCCTAAGTGGAACCGTAGTAGACCGTCTCTTAGAAAACTTAGTAGGGGTAATTAAATAGCCTATTAAGCAGCTTTAGTCAAGCCTTATATTTCTAGTATAGTTCTAGGTTAGGTGCCTTTTAAAGGCACCCCTTTCTTATAATTAACTCTACTCCTCTAGGAGTGTCTAGGTGAGGTTTCTTTAAAATAGAAGGCCATTTTAATTTAAGATAGTTACCTAGTTAATTCTACTAGTAGTTATATACTTATCTTAAAGATTAAGCTATATATATCTAAGTATAAGCAATCTATACGATAAAACTGCAAATAGCTTATTAAATTAGTTATTGTTTATTTAATAGTACCTTACTACTTAGATAATCGTAGCAATTCTAAAGCTAATATACGCTAAAAACCCTAACTTTGGGAGAGGTGTATTTATTAGATAAAAAACCAACGCCCTTTAGGGCTTTTTAGTAATTTATAATAACTTAATAAATTATATAGCCTTACGCCGGCTATTATAGCTTATATAAATGCCTCTAAACCAAAGCTTGTTGTAATGGAACCTTATAGTAGGAACTACGGTGGGTTCTATTAATAGGCTAGGTATATAGGTACGATAAGTTAATAATATAATAATAACTAGTAGAGTAGTTACCTAATAGATTAACTCTAATTATATTCTAAGATTTACTATAAAGAGAGAACTATCTAGGTAGGGACTATAGTCCTTTAAATATATAACTATACTCCTAAGAAATCCCTTCGCTCTATTTACTCTATTTACTCTGTCTACTCTATTCTATGGATTATACAGATTATATAGATTATATAAATCATATTATATAACTTTAGTTACCATTCCTTATTATATAGTTCTACTAGATCTATTTTAGACTATACCTATATTAACTAACTAGCTTCCTGCGACTCTTCTCCTAGTAGTTATAATATTGTACTTAAAGCGTCCGTAATATTTATAGAATGCTATATTCTAAAGATACTAAGCTAAGGAGAAGAGGAGAGGTATATATAAGAGGTAGAGACGTAATATATACGCGTTATAACGCTAAGTCCCTAGCTAAACCCCTAACTAGGCTCCCTGTCTAGGTTATACGTTATAGTGCTATAACACCAGCAATGGTTTATTTAAATTTCTACCCTATTAACTTTTAATAGTAGGATAGTAGCCTACTATAGTATTAATAGGTAATGGAGAAGGAGCCTAAGAAACGGCTACTATATTACAGCACTATTACAGACTTTAGTTAGGGGCTAGGCTAGAGCCTTGGCGCTATATATATAAATATATTCTTTTTTTAACCTTCTCTTAGTTCTTATTTTGGAATTCTAGTTTACTAGCTACTAATAGATCCTATTCTATTAACTAAGCCTTTATATACTATATTTAAGGTAGTAGGCGCGCAAATTACCTAATCCTAATATAGGGAGGTAGTAATAATAAACCTACTCTACTTTTGCGCTTTAATATATTACCTATCCGCTCTAATATCTACTTCTTCCCGCTTGGGTTTGCTGGCTATATATACTATAAAATAGACTCTTTCTCCTATACTATTGCCTCTATATGCTGCTAAAACTAACTATAAGTATTATACTAATAACTTACCTACCTCCTATAGTAAATATTAATGGATAATCTTAACGTCTTTGCTTATTATATAAATTCCTATGTCCGCCCTTTACTATATTACTATATTAGACCCTTAAAACCTCTGGTTCTCTTCCTAACTATTAGCAACTTAGTTAATTAAGGTATAAGCACAGTAAGAAGGATATATGCAAGCCTATATAATTAGATTGTTTATAAATAAGAATCTAAAGCTTAAGTGACTAGAATAGAATATTTTATAGGATTACTGGACTAAGTTAGTAGTAGATAGGTAGACGTAGTTATTTAACTAGGTAGGATAAGAGGCGGCAATTAAAAAGAAGTTTTTAAAGGTATATAGTAAGTTAAATGTTAATTAATAGGGTATTAATAGTATTAATATATATAGCAGCAGGATAGTTAGTGTTATAGTACTAGTAGAAAACGGTAGATTATAGTAGATGTTATAGTAGATATAGGTCACGTAAGCCTATATAACTTAAGGACCGTATATAACTTTAAACAGCGCTACCCTTTTTCTTCTTTCCTTTCTCTTCTGTTAGATTGTTCTATAACAACTCCTATAGAATCTTTAGTATATAGTGCACTTTTTAGCTATTAAATAATAATAAATCCTCTACTAATAACCGTCAGCTCTTCTTAACTAATTTATAGATTATATTACGGAACTGCGCTATATTAAAATTTAACCCCTTATATAATAACTTATTATAACCTATTTACTTAAAAATAATAACTATACTAGTACCTAGTTGTGAGTTATTAAGGAAACCGCTCTAAGTTTTCTATAATATATTAAAACTTAGTAAAATTTTCTATTTCTAACCTAAAGTATAGGATTAAAATAGCCCTAAATATAGAATAATTGGTATATATTACTTATCTCTTTCCCTATAATTTTATCCTTCTTACCTAACCATTCTAATACTTTTTGCTTATTACCTCCTAATACTATTTCTTTCTTTTATATTTCTAAATTAATCTACTTCTAAACCTCTCCGTCTATAAACCCTAATATCGCCGCTACTGCTTCTTTTAATACCCCTATATATTAATAGTAAGCTCTTCCTCTTTATTAAAATCCTTACCCCCTTTCTTCGTTTTCCTCCTATAAATGGCAGATGTGTTGTGGTGCCTAGTAAATATTACATTATAAAAATTACTAGAATTAGACCCTTTTTAGAATTTCTATCTACCGCTCTATTGTCTTTACCTCTTCTATATTGCCGCAATTCTTCTATCTATATATTGTCTCCCCCCTATATTGCGCTTTATATATAACGCAACCGATTTTCTACTTCTTAAACTACTAAGGTAAATCCTCTATCCCTAACCTTTTATATGCGCGCCGTTCTATTCTCCTCTATTAGATAATATCCTAACGCTATCTTTTAGTTGTAAATTTATCTTATATAGCTATTGCTCCTTTATTTCCTTCTAATTTACTATTTTCTTTACCTTCTAATTTTATTACCTCTGCCTCTAACCCATTTATATCTTAACTTATTTCTTTTACTAACCGCTTATCTTCCTACTTAGACTTACTTATTATACTTAACCCTTTAGCCCTATTAACTAGAGCTATATCTAGCCGCTTACTTAAAGTTGCTCCTTAGTTTTCTACTACTACTCTTCCTCTCTTTATCCCCCTTAGGTTGCCCTTATATATATTATACCTCTCCTCCCCTATCTTATAACTTATATAATTAGTCCATCTATTTATCTTATCCATCTCCTTATTTAAAGCAATCCGTCTGCAATTCTTGCCTAATATAAACTCCTTTATTAACTTATCTACCTTCTATCCCTGCTCCTCTACCCTCTTTCCATCTCTTGCTGTCTATTACGCCTGTATAATAATTGCCTTGCTTTTTAATCTATCTTGTCCCACTCTTTTACTCTTTTGTATATAGTTACGCATCTTCTTTAATATTCCTACGTGTATAACTACTTGTATACTTTATACGTCGATACTTAACCCTAGCGCGTTTATCGCTGCGAATACTTACTCTTACCTATTAGTTAGCTGCTATAAAATCCACTTCTTCGCATCTATCCCTATGTTGTGGTAATATATGCTATAGCCCACCGCCTTTGCCACCCTTTTGGCCTACGCGATCTTCTTACAGTATATAATAATCTGCTCTAGTATAGGATACTGCTTTTTCTTCTTCTCTACTAGCGACTGTATTTTATTATCTTCCCGCCCCTATTTATATAACCGCATTTAATATTCTACGTTTGTTCTTGTTATCTTTTTCTAAAACTTAACTATATCTCTCCTATCCAATCCTATTGCTTTATAGAATTGGATTTTATTTCTTAGTAGTAGTATTGCTGTTAAATATATAAGTTGTGTCTACTTTTCTGTTATCTCTACTAGCTTTAATATCCCTGGCCGCCATTTATTGTCTAAATTTAATATAATATAGTACTTATTAATTACAATCTGATCTAACTGCTTTATTGCTCTTTTTTTATTAATAAACCTACTAAACGCCGTTGATACCGCCGCTTCTGGTATAGCTAACATAATGCTGGCTTAATAGGGCGGCCTTTACCTATTCTACTTTGCATAGCTAATTCCTGCCTTATTATATTTATCTTTTAAGTCCCCTCGTAGTAAATTTAGTAGTATAATAATAATTATTACCCTAGTTCTCGTGCTTGCCGCTAGCAGTATAAAAAATATACTCTTCCTACCTTCTGTCCGCATAATAATTAGCACCCGTAACTATTATTATATAATAGCCTCTAGTCTGGCTCTCTATAGCCCTTAAAACTCTACTTTTAGTCCCACTAGCTGTTTTAGCTGCCTTTTTAGATCTATCTTATACAACGCCCTCTATTACTAGAACTCTTTCTATTTCTACTCTATCTACACCTATTACCGCGTATTTGGATTAATATAGCCTTCCTCCCACGCTAACTAAAATCCCAAGATATGGTGCTAATTTATACTAACCTTCTAGAACTCCTGCCTTTCTAATATAATATAAAATGGTGATTCTATTAATAGTCTTCCGTATATTATCTCCTCCATCCACTTGCAATGTCCGGACTGCCTCTTTTATATATTGTCCGTCTTGTCACCGCTTTCTCTATTCTTGTACACCAAATCTAAGTTCTAAAGGACGCCCTTATCCCTTACTATCTCTCTCTATATAGCTGGGTAGATATGCTGCCAAATACTTATAGAAATTCGCGCGTCTATTCTATTAAACGTCTCTTGCTATATTACTCTGCGTATATAATTAGAGCCCTAAAAGCTGTCTAAATTACTTACTCTTTTCTCTAATTTAGATATATCCCGGGCTTTCTCACTATCGCCCTTACCTCTACCTTTATTATTGCTTTATTCTACTATATTAGTTCTCTCCTAGTTATCTCTATCCTCTTTATTCTTACTATCGCTCCACTGTTCTTCTGGCTCTAGCTCCTATAGAAAGGCTTTGATTTTATCCTGCCCTCTATATAGCATCTATAAAATCTCTATGTACGGCTAAATAAGCTATAGGTAATATATAACCATCTTACTTACCTCTCTTAGTATATACTAATAGATAATCTTAACCTTCTTACTCGCGCTATATCCTTTATAGTATAATATCACGAATAAAACTAGTCCTTTGTTAATATAAACCCCTTTAGTACCTCTGCCGTTCACACCATTCTTATACTGGATACTTATGATCTCTATCCCTTATGCTAGCGCACCGCCTATTATATAGACCAAAACAAATAGTCTTTCCTTAAATCTCTATATGGCCTATATATAGTTGAATACGCCTTGATCTTTCTATGGAATGCCTCTATTACCCTCTATATTGCTCTATTCTTTATATATAAATTTCTTCTTCGGCTTCTCCTCTACTAATACCTATCTAAATAGCTATCTCTCGTCGTCCTCTTTAAATGGGTTGTAGGGGTCTTTTAGGAAGTTCTAGCCTTCTATTATCTCTATATAGTTGTTGCGCAGCTTCTCTAACTTTAAATCTGGTAGTTATATAGTCCCCTCTTAGATAGCGCCTCGCTCGTCAATATTTAATAAAAGTAATTCCTATAATAGCTGCAATTGGACTGTTTTGTACAGTCCCTTAACCATTAACTATAAATTAACTAGTATAAAGGTCTGCTTCTTAATTAAGATCTTATTACTATCCTATACCACCCTTCCTTCCCTAGTTGTGCCGTATTGGATACTAAACCTATATATCCTTATATGTAAAACCTAATCTATAGGAGTGGGTATTCCTCTATATATTATTAATGTTATAAATTGGTGGACCATCCGTTTTACTAGTTTAAAGGTAGATAGCGCCTTTGCCTTGCTTTTATACGCTTTTAAGCCCTGTCTCTATAATCTATATATTTCTCTTTACTAAACTATATGCGCCTAATAGCTAACTAATATATATGCTACTGTTATAATTACTAATAAAACCGGTATAAAGTTCTAAGCCTTAAACTATCCGCCCTTATTTATGTTTAAACTGATTACCGCTAGTCTGCTAATAATACTGCTTTTATACTTACTTGACTTTAGCTTATAGTTAAATATAGCTATTTAAAACGCTAAACAAGCCTCTTTAATCTTCTACCTTCTGGTGTGGACGTCTAATCTACCCTCCTCGTTTCCGCTAGTAAGTAACTGGATGGAAAATAAGTATCCCTCCTAACGCAGAGTTAGCGTGTACTGCGGCCTTTTAGCCTTTATATGCGTTCTTTATAAATATCGGAGAATCTTAGCCTAGTAGTTACTATACTTGTAGATCGTTTATACCTTATGCTTTATATAAAATAGTTGCTTATTTAAACGTTCCCTAACCTCTTATCTATTAATATATTCCAATATAGATTTGCCTATTATATTTAACTAATATATCTAAAACGCTCGCCTAATTAATTATCTTGTCGCTTTATATATGTCTACTAACCCTTTATCCCCTTCTTTCTCTACTAATTGGTCTAGAGAATAATGCCGTTGCTACTACCTCCTCTACTACTCTTTTAGCTCTTCCCTAATAGCGGGCTGCGTTGAATTGATTAATTCTTATTAAATATACTTCCGTATATACTCCTCCCAACCAGTAAATTCTAGCCATGGGTTTGTAATAAATTAATTAGTGTTCCCTTTTATTTCTTTTTTCTCTCTTACTTCTTTAATCTCTTTTACTTGCCAATCTAGCTCTGCTTTAGCACGCTTAATAACTAGATTAAATTCTTATACCGTTCTCTCCTATTGCTAGATAACTTAAAAATATCTCTACCACTTTCCCTAAATAAAAAATCGCTAGTAGTTTTAATCTACTACCTATATCTTATTTATTATCTTATAATATTTTACCTAACTGTTTCCTCCTCGCTTTTAGTAATTTACCTACTAATATTTTTTCTTGCAATGTTTCTAGATGCCTTTAATTGTCTGGCAAATATATATATCTAGGTATATCGTTCCCTCTTTACCTTTCCATTTATATAAAAATCTGTTATAGAATATTAGAAGCCCTAAAATAACCTTAATAAGCTCTTATAGGTAAATAACTTTATCCTTTGTCTAAGCAACGTTGTCTAACTCCTTAACAAACCCTATAATAGCTTCCCTTATCTCCCTAGATGTTTTTCCCTTATATTGGTTAGATAAATGCCCTCCAATCTAATTAGGGGTAATGGCGTATAGGCAACATTTACAAAGGATAATTTAATATTTGGGTATATACTTAAAAAATCGGTTAAACTATTCTGCGGCTATAGCGGCAATACGTACTAATTATCTTTGTGTAATAATCTAGCACTATTGCTTTAACCATTTGTATCTATATATGTTAACCCACAATCTCCTCTTTTATTTCCCTAGTTCTACTTAACTTTAACTATATTAACTAAACTGCCTTATCCCGCCCTTCTGCCTTTACCTAGTTGGCTGTCGCGTGTAATATAGCTACTTATTAACAGAGCACGGACAGTTTATCTCCTAAAACAGATATATTAATAGCGCTACTAGTAGTGACTTATTACTAGTCTAGTTCCCCCTTTTTATGCCGTTCCTCCTAAATAAGGATCACTATAAGGCTGGCCTAAGTCCTTACTATTGCTATATTTATAATCCGATTGGTTTTCTACTATAATATATTATATCAGGCTACTTAGGTAGCGCAGTTTTTTTACTAGCTTCTGAAAATACTCCCTATATAAGCTAGGTAGTATGTGTTATTAATTATAATAGTGTTTCTAATTTCCGTATCTAAGGGGAATGTAAATCTCTATATTATTAAATACCTATAGCTGCATTAATCCTAGCCTCTGGCGTAACCCCTTAAGAAACGCGAACCTTCCTTTTACGCTTACTTCCCGTATTATTTATTAGCACCGATACCCCTATAATATAGGTGCGTGATAGCGCCAACCCTAGCCTATTATTCTTTATTGCAAAGTTACCTAAAGATATATTATAGTGGATCTGCCAGTCCTATAGGCCTAAAGTGCTTCTATAACTTAAACCTAAGCTTAAATAGGAACGCGAATGGGTTAATACGGACAACACTATTTTAGACTCTTAACCGTAAAGCGAGGATAATAGCAACTATAGTAGCCTAGTATAGGTTCGGTCTATAGCCAATATTATTAATAATGGTCTAGATATAAGTGGCGAGAGCGCCTATTATAGAGATAAAAGGCTTATGTCTAATGCTTCTTTTCTATTTTAACCGCCTACTAAGCGTGCTCGGGACTATATAGCTGCACTAGAGCTAGAGTACGTTACAACCATTGGTAATATAAACAGGCGTAAAGAAAGGGAAAGGCGTAGAAGGTTAGAAAATATACTTTTAGAGGTATTTATAACTAAGGAGGAGGATAATATATAGGATATATATATATAGGAGAATGGAAGGAAGCTTGCCTAGCTAGCCAAATAGCCTAGCTGTATAGAAATAGGTAGACGAGAGGCATTTACGTTAGTCTATAGGGTAAGCGCTATTGGTAGTAGAGAGGCTATTAAGAATATAAAGGCCGTACTTACCTACTAGTGAAAAAACGGCACTGTGGATTTAAACCGCTAGACTACTTTCTAACCGTCATTATAGTCCTTAGTTGCTTTTAGCTCTAGTAGCTAAAATATAAATGCTACGCTATTGGGTTTTTAAAAGGCTTTCTTTAACCTTGCCACTATTAAAGCAATTAGGATACTTTAAGACATTCTCTATTACTATTATCTTGTATACCTCTACAACTGTTATTAAAACGCGGAAGCACTTCTAGACCGTACGCTATTAAGTATATAGGGTAGAGGTATTAGCGACGCCTCTTTAGTTAAGAACTAGCTCTTTAATATACTCTACTTATCTACTAATACGCCTTCTTTATTGCTGGCTAACTCCTTGGCTCTATCTGGTAAGTAATAGCGCTACTTTACAAAGTGTCTTATTAAGGGCCACTAATAGTATTATATACGGGAGATACTTGGTTTTAGTATCCTTACTCTTATTCCTATATCTAAAGTACCTTATTCTTTTATTAAGCGGCTCTTGTTAGCTATATTTAAGGTATTCCTTGACCTTATTAAGTGATTCTACCTAGATACTATTAAGTTTGGTTAACTAATAGAGCACTTTATATAAAATGCCTTAATAGGCCGCTAGCTGCCTCAGAGCTATCTTCTAATTAAAGATATAAGTAATAATCGACTATAGAAAATATATCTTTCCGATATAGTCTAGCTGTTTAAGCGTTATCCTATACTAGCTATTAAGGATATTTCTTTACCTATTTAATGTTATTTTTACCTAATATTATATTATGTAACTTAGTTATTGTTAACCTTTTATTTTAACCTCCTACTTAGATAGTTTAATAAATTACTCTTTAATATACTTAATATACTATAATCGTGCTCGCCTTAACCTGCACGTTTAACATTTAATAAGTTGGTGGGATTAATTTTGGATAGATATATATAATAAATACATATTTTATAAAAGCCTTTCTAAAAATCTTGTATACGTTAAGTCATAGCGGCTGTAATTTAGGCGGTCGGCGCTTTAAAAGCCAGCACTATAATTTTTTTTTGCGTATACTGGGTAAGCTTTGCAACTAGGATATATATTAGTGCTTACTGCGTAAATACTAATATTACCCTAACTAACCCTAACTTTGCAACCTATTTAATGGGGTTTTTATTAATCTGAATATACTAAGGGGTAGCAATTTCTCTCTTTTACCATTTATATAAGTTTTGGAAATATTTAAGCCTAGGAACCCTAAACAAATTAGCCCCTATATTTTAAAGAAATTAGGTCGTTTGCCTAATCTCTTAGCATTCCTTTATATAGGCATTTCAAACGAATTAGCCTAATTCCGTCGTTTTATAATTATAAGCTTATCTATATCTTCCACTTCTTCTCTCTCTTTAACCCCTTTCTTTTACTCCTCTATATGCTGTACTACCTACTCTCTCCTATTACTTATATAAAGTAACATTTTAATTAGCACAACTATTATATTACTTATTAATATTCCCTATACTTATCTCTAATATCGCTGTCCTAGCTATTTACTATATTCCTCTAAGCTGCTATCTAGCTCTATATTATAGCTAGCCTTGCTAATAATATCTAACCTATAAACTGTTTCTATTACTACTCTAATAATTAGAACTAATACGTTTAACCATTAATAATTTTTTAAATTACTTTTTTTTATTGTATATAGCTTCTAACTAATTCTATACTTTATATATATATAACTGCTTTTGTTATACTAAATCTAACTCTAGAACTTATTGTAATAAGCCTACTATAAGTTTATAAATTTTTAACACCTAACTAATAAATATAGATATAAGTCGTCTTCTTTATCTAGTATCTAGTATACTATATAGCTATTTACTAGTTTGTCTAGCAGCTTTTATACCTAACCCTTTTTATCTATATCTCTTGCCTATAAAGTCTGCTAGTCTACTAATCCCTCGCTATATCTATTATATGCTGTACAGTTTATGTCTATATATATAACCTCTTTGCTATCTAGATACCTACTTATTACCCCTTAATAGCAGTTTATTGTCTAAATAAAAGCCGCTATTACTAACCTATTAACTATGCTAGCCTTTCTTATAGCCTGCCTTTCTACCTTACTAGTTTTTAAAAGTATTACTAAATCTACCCTCTCCCCTCTATATTTAGTCTAACTGCTTTTTTGCGTATAGTTAATTATTCTATATAGCAGCCCTATATAAAGTATAAATATAATACCTATATAGTCTACCCTAGTCTTAAGAGCTAATATTGTAATAATAAAGCCCCCCTCTTTAACCTACTTCTCTAGTTGGTCCTCCCTATTAACTAACTTAGCGTAATAATACTCGCACCTAAGCTTATAAGCTAGCTCCTTATATTACTCTTAACTATAATAGTAAATTACTCCCTTTATACTATTTAGCTTTTAAGCTTGCCTTTTATATATTACTAGCGCTATTTCCTTAATCTTCCCTCCCTAATACTACTGTACTGTATACTATGTCTTTACTTATACCGTGCTTACTTGTATATATATAGCTAACGGTATAAGTATAACCTTACTTAGCTTCTGCTCTAGTAGCGGGGGTAGTATTACTATAAGCAATACTATTAGACACTATAATAGTTATAAATTTTAAAGCTCTATTAACTTTGGCCGCCAATTACTTAATATAAACATTAGATAATATTTATTAATTACTACCCACTAAAGTAATTTATCCCAGTTTAATTGTAAAGCGTAGTTAAGAAATCCCTAGCTTAATACTATATCTATACTTACCACTACTATAGCTGCTAGGTTATTCTCTTTTGCCTTTTATTCTATATAGTTTATCTAGGCCTTTTTTAACTGGTTAATAAGATTGCCTAGTAGCGCTTAAAATAGTATAATAATAATAGTAACACCTAGATCTTCTAGACATACTAGTACTATAAATAATAAGCTCTTCCCCCCTTCTATTAATAGTACTATAACTAGCGGTATATGCCTTACTAGTATAGCCTCTACTCCCTACTTCTGCTTATCTAACTGGAATAACACTTTATTACTACTAAGCGCCTATTATATTGCTCTTTTAATCTACTTTACTTTATACTCTCTTATTCCCGGCCCTATCTTCTATAAGACTAGCTATGTGCTTAGAGCGTCTAACCGCCCTTATATATACTTTTGCCCTACTTTTACTACCTTTAACTCTTTAGGTCTTATATTATCTATACCCCCTATACCTAGAAACTAGTGCCATGCTTTACTAAGTAGTTAAAATGTTTTTACTAATTAGATGCTTAAATGCTTAATAATATCGCTTAATACTCCGTATTAATTAATGCCTATTTTCTCTGTCTACCTAGCTAATATCTCTAGCGCGCTTTTTTCCTTAATTTTCGGTTTCTTAACCTTGCTAATATTGTCTTAAGTGCCTACCCTAAATATCTTGTCTATAAAGACCCGTCTAATCGTAATAGCTATATACTAGTAGTTAAGTATATATAGCTTATTCCTAAGTGCCTATAAGGACCGCGCCTTAATTACCTATATAAAATAGTCTATCTCCTATACTCTATACTTGCTAGCCTAGATATAGTTACTTTGTTTATAATACTAAATATACTCCGTAAGCCTCTCTTAGAATAGTAGTATGTATACTAAATATAACCCCACTAGCTAACCTACCCTCTACGGCAAAAACTGTAGTATAACCTTTGGCTCGTTAACAAGTAACTATAACTTGTAATAATAAGTAATAAACACTATCTATCTATCTATAATAAAAACGTTCTAGTTCTATAGAAGCCCATTCTAATACTAGTATAATATAATTTTAGTCCCCCTAGCTAGCTATCCTACTATTATATACACTATAAATAATAGCAGCTTAAGAAATATATTAACTTTTTATATATATCGCCAGACCCGCCATATATGCCACCCCTTTTTTACCCACATTTTCCTATTTACTTTGCTTTGTTGTATCTGCTTAAGTATCTATTTGTACTAACTTAATAGCACGAGTAAGTCGTATCCATAGGCACGAAATATATGTAGTATTATATACTTGTTTAGATGGTGATTGTTAATTATATAAAGTAGACTACATGGTCTATATACTAATATATCCTCCTTCTAATTAGTTAGTGCTTTATAAGTGCACCAGACATGTAAGTAAGTGGTTAGTATACTAAACGCGTAAACGCGTACCTAGCGTACTAAGCGCGTAGGCATGCGGTTAGTATAATAGGTACTATAATTATATACTGGCGGTACTTGAAAAATGAAACCACTTATATACAGCCTCCGTAATTGCTTTAATAGAACCATAAAATATAAAAGAAAATATATAGGAAATCTCCCCTAAGGTGCCGTCTAGGCTGCCTTCTAAACAGTGCCCTAAGCTGGCCGTAAGTTCTGCTTACGGTCCGTAGAATAAACCATACGGCCTTTTAATGGGCAGTAGACGAGCCATAAGTCGGATTATAAGGGCTATTAAGGCGCTAGTGCTAAGCGAGCCAATGGCGATTTTCCATCCCGGGGATAGAAAATCGTAATTAGTCAATTTAACTACCCTATAAAATTTGGTAGGTTATATAAGTCCACTAAGTTCCACTATAGCTTTCTACTGTTTTCTACTTGTACCGTATAACGAGCTATACGGCCTTCCAACGGGCCGTAGACGTACTATAGGTGCTCTATTAGTCCCGTTTTACCTATTCTATAACTTCTAGGTTAAGCTTATTTGTATTAATTAGGGTTTTAAGAGCTTAACATGGCTTTGCCTTAGTTATAGCGTCTACTGGGTTGTCTCTGCTGCTAATCTATTTAACCTCCGTAATCTCGCGCCGTTTATAGGCCTAATATAAGTATATAAGGTCGACTATAAGCCTCTTCTTTTATATTGTACCTAGTTTAACTAGGTAGTCGTAGAGGGACTTTAAATCGGTATATAGAACCAGGGGTAACTACTCTAGTTATAGAATCTTCTAGACCGTTAATTTGATTGTGGCTGCTATATTAAAGCTATGGGCTAGTGCATATAGCTCAGAAGCTAGTACACTGCGGGTTACTTATTTGCACTTAATTAAAGACTAGTGTAGTATATTTGCGTCCTAATTACGGTCTATAAGTACAATTATAAAGCCGATTTGTAATAATAGGTCTTTATTATTAGTAAAGGAGGCGTCCGTAAATACTATTACACTAAGGGAATTTAGGTCTAGTGGTATAAAAGTAAGTCCTCTTGTTACATTATCAATTTGCTATTAAATGCGCTTATTAAGCTACTTAATATTTTTTTCTTGCGGATCTATTGCCTGGGCCGCAAAGGATAAGTTATAGGCAGATTTGGATTAGCAGACTGTGGCTATATAGGCGCCTCTTGCACACTATATAGCGTATTAGTCCTTTATATTTATAGTTTTATAGGTCTCTCCGCGGGAACTAGTAAGGTCCGTAGGCTTTACTATAATAGGCTTTAGGTTTTAGGCTTAGCGTTCCTAAGTCAGCTTAATTAGGTTACCCTTTTATATAATTAGGCCTCTATTAAACTTAATTAGATTCTGCTTAGTTAACTACTTTTACGGCTTTGCTAAGAACTTGGCCTTTTATAGTTTAGTTTCTTTAGCGTCCGCAAAGATCTGGTTTGCTAGGAATAGGGTATTGTCTATTTAGAGTCCAATAATACCGAGGCCGTTTAATAGGCTATATAGAAGGCAGGGGTTATAGGTCAACTATTCTATTTTAAGTTTACTAATGTGGTACTAGTAGTATGTCTTAAACCAATAGTTTCCGGCTTCTAGTACTCTATACAGAGGTTTTATAACCCATAGGATTGTTCCTGGTTGTAGGTTGAGCTTAGGGGGTAGCCGTATAAAGATATCCCTACTTAGGTAGATATTAGACTATATATAGGCTTGCGAGATATCCCATAGGTAAAGAGCTACGGGTTTGCTTTGCTATAGTTTAGGCATAAATGCAAGTATAATCCGTTGGCTAACTTATTAAATTGTAGGTAATTGTATAAGGACTAAGCCCTTCCCTTAGTCGTTGTAGGCTTATATAATAAGCCTTGATTTTTTAAAAGCTTTATTAGTACCTAGGTGCTTAATTTTGTTAACAAAGCGTAAGTTAAATATACGGACGCCTTACGGAACGTCTTTCTCTATTATAACTGCAAAGACGCCCTTTTTAAGTAGTCTGTTAATCTCTTTACGTTATAAGTCCGTAAAGGGGGTTTCCTATACTAGAACTAATATATCTGTAGGCGGAGATTGCCTTGCGGATATTCTTATGGAGGTTAGGTAAGTCTCTATTATAGTATTCTTAATTATAGGGTGCTTTTAGGGGCGTCCTTAACTACGCTTTATAGTAGGTATAGTAGGTTTAGTGGGTTTCTAGAGGATTTTTAGGATAGGTAAGGGTGCTTCTAGCTTGTTTGATTTAGCGGTCGCTTCTAGTTTATCTAGTTTGGCGGTTACCTCTAGTTCGTCTAGCTTGATATTATGGGTGTCTTTGGGCCAAAAGTAGGGTTTTATAGACGTGCTCCTAAAGTTGGTTAGGCCGCTAGGAAGTTATATATAGTATATCTCGTTTTCTACAGCTAGTAAGCGGTAGGGTCTAGTCCACTTGCCGCTTTTACGCCATATAAGGACTTTAGAGTTAAGCGGGAGGTTATATACTAGGGTCGTGTTAGGTCTATTATGGTAGTATAGGGCGTTATTAATAGCTTATTTAGCCCGTAGTTTAACTATCTTAGCTATTACCTTCCGTATTACAGCTGCTTATTCTATAATAGACAGGGCAGGAGGATCTAGGTTACTTATTTTTAGGTAGGCTCCATAGACTAAGAGGGTAGGTACTAGTCTATCTAGGCTAGTAGTATTGTTAATGGCTTTTACGGCTATCTATAGAGCTAGTTCCTTTTAGATATCCTTATACTCGTCCATAATAATCTAATAAGCTCTCTATAGGGCTAGGTAAGCTTACTTAATAAGCCTAATAGACTAATACGCCTTAACTAGAACGGCTTTTATTAATATAGCTATAGCCGTAGCATACTACTAGAATTCCTTGCTAATAAAGTTCCTACTGGCGTTATAGGTGATATACTTAGGGGGTCTAATATATGTGTTAATCTAGTAGGTCTATAAAATATCCCAAATATACTTTATAGATATATTTTATAACTAATAGGCGGCTTAATAGCGGGTTACCTTGTCAATTATATATAATACTAGGCTGTCGTTAATGTATATAATGTCTACGTATACTAAATGGTTAAAGTTAAGATCCTTATAAAGGGTAAACTTAAATTGGCCTAGGGAACGTCTGTATTTCTAGCAGTAGGAGCAGTATTTAGTTAGGTGGTTAATTGCCTTCCTATTAACGTTGTTATATCTAGAACGTTTAAGGACTCTATACAGCTTTTCGGCTAATAGGTAGCCAAAATAATAATATAGATGGTAGATCTCCATACTAGTAAGGTAGTACAGGTTGTAGTTAAAAGATTTCTAAATATAGGTCTATAAAGTCTTTCCCTATATAAGGAACAGGTGTCCAAATTGTTATATAATTGGTAGGGTAACATGCTTGCTTCCTAGGGCAGTTATGGGGCCAATTAGGGTGTCCGTAATATTATTATAGTATACCTATAACCTGTCTATATCCGCAAGGCAGAGTAGGAAAGGGGTGTTCGCCTTTACTATATAGAAGTTAACTAGGCTAATTAGGGTCTTAACTGCTACTAATCTAATTAATATAGTTAAGCCAATGCCGAATTAGACGGTTACGGCCCCAGTTTATATAATATCAATATCTGTATTGTTATTTATGGTGGTCCTATATATAAGGTATTATCCGTAGCCTATAGTAGACTTCTTAGAGGTACCTATATTGATTATAACACCGTAGAATTCCTTAGGGGTATAGCGTTTTGTAGTAATATATACAAATGGGTCCTGCTTATAATCTATAATGTCTATAATAGGGGTGCTTGCGGAATAGTTTTTAGGCGCAACTAAGTGTATAAAGAAATAGTCGGCTAATATAGTTATAATATTAAAGGCTTGGCTGTCCGTAAAAGGTTTAAAAGTGGTTAGGAATATCTTTAAGGTTTTTTATTCCTAAGCGTTTAAGTTAAAGTCAATTATAAGGGCTTCTATTAACTTATTAGGGGGCTCTTCTGCTTCCTCTCCTTTGTATTCCAAAATAAACTGGCTAATATGGCTATTAAGTCTCTTCCTAAACTTATTACGTTTTTCCTAGGTATACCTTATAGACTAACATCCTTTTTTACCGTATATAAAGCACTTCTAGCTGGTTTGTCTGTGGGGGTATATTTTCATACGGGGGTTACTATAGGGGTTATAGGTAGGACTTGGTTAGTACGGGTACTACTAGCAGTAGTGGCGGTCTGTAAAGTAGACGTCTAAGTCTGTTTATGGATATTAAATATCCGTAATAAAGGCTTAAGTGCTGCCTAGTGGGTTTAAGACTTTGTACATTATAATAGAGGAGCGTAGATTATTAATAAGGCCAGCTAAGGTATCTATAGGCTTATAGTAGGTGTATTTACAGGGCTCTACTTCCTAGTAGGCCGTAATAAGTTTATTATGCAGGAAGTCGTCTATTTAAAGCTTAGTGTCAAGGCCGTATTATAGGTGCCAGAGGTCTTTAATAAGAATTTATAGGTACTCTATAGTCGATTTTTCAGTGTTCTTGTTAATTACGGTCCGTAGCTTGGTTATATTCTATTAGGTAAGGATATTACGCTTATATTCTAGTCCTTTAAAGTAGTTACGGGTAGCTTTGTATAGCTTATTAAAGGGAACACTAAGGGGGTTACTCTTAAGGTTAGTATAGTAGTGGTTAAGTGCTAGGCCGCGCAGTATAGTAGAGTAGGCTTAGCTAAACTTCTGTTTAGGAATATTAGCCTTCTAACAGAGGTCCGTAAAGATGGTTAGTTTAAAGTCAAAGTTGTTGTTTTCACCGCTATACTTTAATTCGTCGGTGTAGAGCTTAGCTAGGTTGGCTAGCTCCTTGCTATAGGTCTTTACTTAGGTGTGTTGCGGATCTATAACTTATAGATCTATGGCTTGCGGATATATAGTTTGTGGGTATATAGCTTGTGGATCTATAACTTAGGTAGGTTATAGGTCTATAGCTTTGTTAACAGAAGGGTTTTAATCCGTATTTTAGTTTACGGGGGTATTATAGTCTGTAACTTAGGTACTAGGTGTACTTTAGCCCGTAAAATTAATTCTAAAATCGCTTAGGTTTATAGGACAAATTTAGTTAAGTAGGTTAGGTATAAGGCTAGCAATACTATTAAGTTTAGGAGAAGTAGAGAGATTATTTATAGCTTTAACCTAGTCTAGGATTTTCTCTTTAGTCTATTCCGTTTGGTCCTCCTTCTATATTATATTGTATAAGGACCGTATAACAGTAACTCGTTTATCCTTTTTAACCCATACACCTTAGTAATGTAAAAGGGTTTGTAGGTTATAAATAGCAGTAGGGTTATAAGCCTTAAGAATAGCTTCTATAAAGTCTATAAAGTCTTCCTTATATTGCTCCTATAGGTCGTTATTTAGAAGCTTATAGTGTCCGTATTTAAGGATTTTAAAATTAATATAGGCGTTAATGTTGTCTATAGATATAAGGTCAACTCCTTAGCTCTACTTCTTTTAACCTTTACTAATTTGCTTGCTTATATCTGCCATATTGTATAGCGTTATATATCTATATAAGCTATAGCGGGTCGTAGTAGCTTATAGTGGGTAAGGGAGGTCTTGTAACGGTCCGTAAAGGTAATTAACGGGTCCGTAATGGTTTGTAGAAGGGTAGGGGTCTCCGTAAGGGGTCCGAAAAGAGGTTAGGAGTATTAAGGGAGGGTATAGTAGGAATAGGGGTTTAAGGTTTAAAGAGGGTTAAAAATAGGGGGTTTTGTAAAGGTTTATATTTATATCTATAACTTCTAGTAAACCGTACTAAGACTTAAATAAGTATACAGAGTTAGTAATAGTCTATAATCCCTAACTTCTAACCTTCTAGTAGGTCGTACTAGGAGTCTAAATAGGTGGTCACTATTAAGTATCGCTTGGTGGGAGGTATTAAGTAATTACTAATCTATATACACTTACTAATCAGTGTTTGTACTAACTTAATAGCACGAGTAAGTTATATCCACGGGCACGAAATATATATAGTATTATATACTTGTTTAGATGGTGACTGTCAATTATATAAAGCAGACTACGTGGTCTATATACTAATACGTCCTCCCCCTAATTAGTTAGTGCTTTATAAGTGCACCAGATATATAAGCGAGTGGTTAGTATACTAAACGCGTAAACGCGTACCTAGCGTACTGAGCGCGTAGGCACGCGGTTGGTATAATAGGTACTATAATTATATAGTATCTATTCCAGCCTGCCGCCTAGCCCGTTGCTTGACTTGCTTATAAACAAAATGCCCTATTTTATAAATATTATATCGTCCTTAATCTTTTCTAGTAGGATAGTAAACTACCCTTCTTGCCTATAAACCTATATTAGCTCCTACTATAGTATCTACTTAGCCTTAGTAACTGCATTTTAAATTATTATCTAAAAGCGTTTAATTATAACCAGCTAGCTATATTAATAGACAATCTTCTTATCTTTTAACTAATAGATACTGCCTAGATTATTATAATTTAATACAACTACTTTACTATACGCTAGCAGGCTAATTATTATACTTATTAGGCTAAAAGAGCTGTTAGCTAGAAATTGCTTTTGCCTATTAAAAAACTCTACTTATTTGGCATTTCCTTATATCTCTCTTTCTGCTAACAGAAGTAGCTATTTAACCACAAGCACCTACGTATAGTAGACTATACCTACAAGCATAAATAAAAAGTTATTTACTATTTAAAGTCTCTTTAGCTCCTTATTAATCCCTAATATAGTAAGAAAGTAAATAAGTCTATTATTAAATGGATTATTGCTAATATTTTGAAATATAAATAAAGCTAAAAATTAAAGTACCTGTTTTATAACACTCTTCTTATCTTCTCCTACTTATAGCGTATGCTATAGATCCTTTACAAGTTCTTTTTATTTATTCTATTATTAGAAAAGTTCCTAGGTATCTCTAAGAAACTAAGTATTATCCTTATTATTTTCTCCACCCTTGCTATTATTGTCGTCTTCTACCCCCTTATTATTATTGTCACTATTATTATTGCTATTCTTATTTATCCCTCTAGTTATGCTATCTATGCTTTTGCTGCTAGTATTTTTATTATTATCTATATCTTACTTAAGTGCGTTATTGTCCCCTTCTGCCTCTTCTATAGCAATAAGCCGTAGATAATAATAGATAAACTACTACTAGTACCTAGTATAGCGCTTTTAACTATTTATATTTTCTAACCGCCCTATTAGCCTAATATTAACCTCTTTATACTTTGCGCTTCTAAGCTATCGCCTTGTCTTATAAGCAAGTATTAATAGTCTAGATATATATCTCTCTATTAATATATCTACTACGCTATATACTTGCTTTAACTTCTTCTTATCTTAGTCTAGTAATCGCCTTGCATATATAAGATATATTAGATTGCGTTTTATAATATACTCTAGCTAGCCTATATAGTTATACTATTCTATTTAATCTGTTTTTATTACTTTAGTGTCTGCTACCTCTAGCCCCTTTTTATAGTCCTTATTAGCCTTTTTTTATTTACTTAGTATAGCTTATACAAATTCCTTATTGCCCCTATTATCCGCGTGTAAAGCTGCCTTGCCCTCCAGTTCTAGTATATATATAGTAAAGTAGCACTAAAAGCCGCTGCTAGTAAAAAACGTCTATACTTTAACGCTTATTTAATGCTTTTAGTTTTACTAAGTTGACTTCTATTTATACTTCTTATTACTATGCTTATATACTCCGTTATAATTTATACTAATAAATCCGCATACTTCCTTATTGTATAAAAAAGCGTCTATTAGTTTATATAGTATTTTAAACGGTAGTCTAAACGGCGGCGGTAGTAGCATATCCCTTAGGCCTAAAAGAGTGTATTCGCTGTACTCTTTAACAATTTCCCTTTATATCTTTTGTGGTATTAAGTGATAGTTATATAGATATAACCGCAGATTTTAAATTATATAGCCATATTCTTTACATATTAGTACTTTATAATTGGAGTTATAATATAGAAACCAGTTAGGCAGTTAAGTGTTACTACTATTAGTATTTATTATTATTATTATTATTAATGCTATTAACGCTGGTGTTAATTCGTGCTAGATTCTAGTCTGTAGGTTTTAGTAAATCTCTATTACAACCCTAATAGTAATATAGTGTAATTCTTAATCCAATACCTTAAAATTTGGTATGCTGAACAACTTTTATATAGGAAAGAATATATTTAACATACTATTATAGGGGTATTTAGAGAATAGATCCCACCCTAGAATTATTAGTTCTTAGTTAGCATAACCCTTAATGTTAACTATATTTGCCTAGATTTTAGCGCAGCCCACTACTTTATCAATGCTGTAAAAAAAAAGCCAATTTTGGTATATTAATATGCTAAAAAAAGCTAATTTTAGTATATTAATATACTAAAAAAAGGCTGATTTTATTATATTAACATACTAAATATATTAAGAATTGATCTTCTAGTAGCATAAGGCTGGTAAAGCCAGCCTCCCTAATATTATATTATATAGCTACTAGCCTTCCCTAGATAGATAAATTAATAATTATATTACCTTAGAAGCTTAGACCAAGAAATTAATTACGCTAATATGCTAATCTTCTTTAGATATTTGATCGATTTTTTAGTCTAAGGTACTTTAGTAAGATTTATATAGAAACCTAAGCTTTTTTAATAAGGAAAACTTATAAACCCTAATAAAATTAATTAATATCCCTATAACGTCTTTTAAGGTAAAAATTATATCAAATTACTTAGGAGATTTAGCTCTATAGATTATAAGATTTTAAGCTTTTTATACCTTTATATAAGCGGGCCTATACAAAAAGTGCTTACGCTTTTAATAATAGGAATTTTAACTTTAACAAAATTGATCTTAGATTTAGGAGGGTATAGTACAATTCTAAAGCCTTTAGTATATAAAGTAGCCCCCTAAGATATATCTATAAACTTTTAAAGACTTTATTTTATTATGTTATAGAGGAAATCCCCTTATAAAATCGCTAAAACTAAGGTTTTTGCTTACCCTTTTAACAAAACTCGCCAAAGGCTCTCAGACGTAATTTTAGTAGATATTAGTTAGCTTACTAATAGGCTAAAGAAATATCTACTCTAATTAAATTTATATCTAAGCTTGCTAAGGTAAACAATTATAAAAGACTATTAATACTATATTAGTAGGGCAGTACCAATCCATATTAGGTGTATATTAGTAATAGTATTTTAGTTTTAGTTTTTAGGGAGGAATATAAAGCCTATAGCTTAGCTTAATATAATCTACCTTAACGCGATTTCCTATCTCTATATTATTAATACTAACTACTATGGCCGCATTAATTCTAGCCTTAGGTATAATGCCTTAGGAGATATAAACCTTTCTTCTACGCTCGCTTCCTGCCTTATTTATCAGCACCGACACCCCCACTATATAGGTGTGTGATAGCACTAACCCTAGCCTATTATTCTTTATTGCAAAATTATTTAAAGATACCTTATAGTGGATCTGCCAGTCCTATAGGCCTAAAGTGCTTCTATAACTTAAACCTATTAATATAAACAATACTAATCTAGACTCTCGCCTGTAAAGTAAGAATAATAGTGACTATAGTAGCCTAGTATAGTCCACTGCTAGTATTGCTAACAACGGCCTAGATAGTATATTGGACAGTATACGGGATATAAGTAATAAGAGTGCCTATTATAAGGATAAAAGGTCTATATCTAATACTTCTCTAACTTAACCGCCTACTAAACGTGCTTAAGACTATAAGGCTATACCGCACCTAGAGTATATTATAACCGTTAGTAATATAAACAGGCGGAAAAAAAGGGATAGGCGTAGAAAGTTAAAAAATAAGCTTTCCAATATCTTTATAACTAAGGAAGAGGATAATATGTAGGATATATATATATAGGAGAATAGAACGAAACTTGCCTAGCTGGCCAAGCAGCCTAACTATATAGAAATGGGTAGACGGGAGGCGTCCGCCTTAGTTTATAGGGTAAGTGCTATTAGTAGTAGGGAAGCCCTTAAGAACCTAAAGGCCGTACTTACCCACTGGTAAAAAAACCACACTATAGATTTAAACCGCTAGACTCCTCCCTAATCGTTATTATATCCCCCCTAATTATTGTCGCAGTCCTTAGTTACTTTTACATCTAGTAGCTAAAATATAAATACCGCCCTATCTAGTTTCCGGAAGGCTTTTTTTAATATTGCTACCATTAAAGCCACTAGAATACTTTAAAATATTCTTTATTACTATTACCTTATATACCTTTACTAATATTATTAAAACGTGGAAGTACTTCTGGATCCTACACCATTAACTATATAGAGTAGAGGTGTTGGTGACGCGTCTTTAGTTAAGCAGTAGCTCTTTAAGGCGCTCTACCTATCTACTAATATACCTTCTTTATCGCTAGCTGACTCCTCCGCTCTATCTAGTAAGTAATAGCGCTACTTTACAAAGTATCTTTATAAGGGCCATCGATGGTATTATATATAGAAAGCACTTAGTTCTAGCATTTTTACTCTTATTCTAATATCTAGAATACCTTATTCTTTTATAGAGCGGCTCTTATTAGGCGTATTTAATGTATTTCTTAACCTTATTAAGCGGTTTTACCCAGACACCATTAAGTTTAGTCGGTTAATAGAGGACTTTATACAAAATATATTAATAGGCCGGTAGCTACCTTATAGTTATCTTCCTATTAAAGATATAAGTGATAATTAACTATAGGAAATAGATCTTTTTAATATACTCTAGCTGTTTAACTATTATCCTATACTAGCTATTAAGGATATTTCTTCTTCCTCCTTACCTATTTCTTAAGTTGTATATATATACAGTAAATATAGACAGACAGGATCCTACCCTAGAATTTTATAATTAGTGTTATAATATAAAAACCAGTTAGACAGTTAAGTGCTACTACTATTAGTATTATTTATTATTGCGGTTATTAACACTAGTTATATTCTAGCCTATAAGTTCTAGTAAACCTTTATTACAACTAACGCTAACCCTAAGTTAATAGTAATATAGTCTAAGTCTTAATCCAACACCTTAAAACAACTAAACTTAATATACTAAACAACTTTTATATAGCAAAGAATACGTTTAACGTATTATTATAGGGGTATTTAGAGAACGGATCCCACCTAATAGATCCCACCCTAGAATTATTAGTTCTTGGTTAGCGCAACCCTAAATACTAACTATATTTATCCGGATTTTAGTGCAATTTACCGCCCCCTTAATAATAGGCTAGTTTATGTAAATAATATACCTAATATCTGGTATATCTATACCTATCCCTAACGCGTTTATTGCTATAATAACCTACTATTTTCCTTCTATAAAATTAACTAACATACTATCCTTTCTTACTATGTTATAATAGTATATATCGCAACCTAATGCCTCTATAATTCTTTTTACTTTCCTAACTGTGTTATAATATACTACCACCTTTTCTATTCTATATTAACGTACTTTCTTCCTAATTAACTCTAAAATAATACTCTTCTTCTCCTTTTGTCTTCGCAATCCACCTATATTAACCACTTAATATACTATATTAACCCTTACTATTTAAGCCTTAAATATCTTAATTTAATCCTTCTTAAAATATATCTAATAATATAATTCCTCCTTTTTACCTAGTAGTAATGTTGCTGTTAACAATACTATTTGTGTCTCTACTATTATTAACTTCCCTAATTACTGCATTTGCTTTTAGAATGTAAACCTACAGTTTAAAACAATGTAATACTTATTAATTACAATCCGGTCTAACTACTATATCGCCTTTAATTGGTTTAAAAACGTTATAAAATCCTTATTAACTGCTAATTTTAGTGTTATTAAAACAATTGCTACTATATCTAGTAGACGCCGGCCCTTTTACTCCTTATATAAAATCCCTAATTTCTTATAACGTCGCTTTATATCCCTGCGCAACGCTATTAATAGTACTACTATAATCGTCGTCCCGCCTTATTCCGCCTATGCCGGTAATATAAATAATATGCTTTTGCCTACCCCTATTAGTATTATTATAACAACTAGGCTCTTTCCTGCTATAATTACTTTAATTACTTCCTTTTAAATTCTTTTAAATGCCGCCTCCTTGCCTATTATATGCTTTAACTGTACTTTTATATCTATCTTCCTTAACTGGCTCTATTAATCTATTCTACCCTTTTCTACCTTGCTTTTAAACGGCACCTGCTTCCGTTTCTTTAATCCTATCCCTTTTTTTACCGCTAATTAAAACCCTAAAAACCAATGCCAATCTATGCTTAATGCCCTAAACTGCTATTTCTTATCTGCCACTACCCTGCCCTACTCTATAATAGCTTACATGTAAATTAAACCTGTAATATATAGTATCCCTTAACCCGTTAGGGCGAGCAGAGGGGAAGGCTCGTATATAAACACTAGAATTAGAACAACGTATAAAATTTAACTATTAAATACACCACCGCCATGCCGTCTAATTATACTAGAATTGATGCAGATCTTATTTAGAAGACTTAATATAAGATTCCCCAAAATAAGATGGTAAAAAACCCCCCCTAAAGCCTTAGCCACTCCCTAAATTTTATATTCCTAAGTATGGCTACTAGATCCTACTAATCTAATTAATAGGCTCTTATTAATAGCTTATATGCCCAAGTTAACGGGTTAAAGGATATGCCCTATCTACTTATCCGTAATTATTGCTTCTATATTCTCCCTATTCCACTTATTATTCTCCTTACTTTTATTTATATAAAACACTATTAACCTATATATAAATTTCCTATTTATGCTAATTACAATCTACTAGTATAACTGGATTATTAATTCCTGCCCTAACCCCGCCCTATTTTTGCGCTTTAATACCTTCCGTATCCGCTTTAACGTCTACTTCTTTCTATTTAGGTCTGCCGGCTATATATATAATAATATTACCTCTTTCTCCCACACTATTGCCTCCATACGCTACTGGAACGGTAATACTAACTATAAATACCATACTAATAACTTGCCTACTTTACATAGTAAATATTAATAGATAATTTTAACGTCTCCGCTAACTATATAACCTTTATAATACCTTATTACAAATACTACCATACCATCTTTAATAAAAATATTATAGTGTCCGCCTTTTACTATATTGTTATACTAAATACTTAAAACCTCTAGCCCTTTTCCCAGCTGCCCTAATGCCATATATATTAACACTATTAATTTTTCCTAGAATTTAACTACCTGTAATATATATGCCTTAACTCCTAGTTAATTTACACCTAATTTACTACCTAGCTTTAAAAACCTTTTTCTAATCGCCGCCTCTTATCCTACCTAGTTAAATAACCACATCTGCCCGTTTACTGGTAACTTTGTTTAGTGGTTTTGCAAAAAATTCCATCCTAGTTGCTTATCTATAGGATTATCTTATAATAATTCCTATAGGATTGTTAGTACTTAATGGTCTTGTTTACTGTTATATAATAATAAATCCTCTACTAATAACCGTTGGCTCTCTATAACCAACCTATGGATTATACTACAAAACTGCGCTATATTAAAATGCAAATCCTTATATAATAACTTATCGTAACCCATCCATTTAACGTGGCCTCTTAATGTTATATTATAATAGATCTTTAACCTGTATGTTCGCAAATCTAATATCTATTATATTGGGCCATAGCTTCCTTAAACTATAAACTTATCCATTATTTCTTTAACAAACTGCAAACACCCCCTCCTATATAGCCATGGCGAATTAGTACTATTATTACTTTTATACGCGCTATTACTTTTAAATTTATCCTCTTTAAATGGCTTTAATAACTCTAACGCCTACTAGACTACCATAAACCGGCCAACCTTAATTATGGCTAATAAAATGGGCGGGTACTACTCTAGCCCCTTCTAACTATTCTCCTTAACCCCTAAAACTACTAATGCATATACTAATGCGCTATTGTACTCCTTCTAGGTAATTAACTAGTTTATTAATTTAATATAAAAATTTAAATATGCCTTTTGGATTCTTATTAATTAATCCAGTTTACTACTATTACGTTGCTTAACTCTCTCCCCTCTTCCCGTTTTATTTATTTTCCTTTTATCTCCTCTTTTATCTTTATCTATTTTATCCTCCCTTGTCTTGTCCACTTTTATTTTATCCTCTATCCTATATCCTTCCGTTTTATTGTCCTTCCTTTCCTTTTTATCTATCTGGCCTTTAATCCCCTTAACTTTTCGCTCTGCCTACTTAACTAATGCTTTCCATACCTCCCGTTACTAATAGGTAAACCTATATTTAGGGCTCTTCTATTTATGCTCCCTCTAGGTATGTGTAAAAAACATTAATATCTGCTTTTATAGCTAGGTATAGTCGCTAATTGATTTTTCATCTATATATAGCTATAATGGCTGGTATCGCGTCTAGTGCTTTTCCGTCCGGATTGCTTTTATATATATAAATATACCAATCTTCTTAATAACTAATGTCTAGCTAAACTGGCCTAACCCATTTATCGCCTTCTAAATTACTGCTTTAATTGGTTCTTCCTCCCCTTTTAGATCCACATTAGGCTCTAAAATATATACTATTAAATCTGGTCTTTCTATCCCTTCTAAATACGGCTCCTACTGCGTTTGCTTTAACTATAGGTTAACCTTATTTCTTTCTCCCTTTTAGATTGTTGTTTGGGCCCTCTTTTTAATACTAGCCTATTTTCCCGTAACCTTTTTATGTAACTACGCCTATAATGCCTCGCTATTTACTACTACTGCCTACGCCTTATTTATCTGGCTTTCCTCTAGTTGTTATACCTTAAAGTACTATAATCCGTAACAGCTAATAAACAACTACTAATAATAGATACTTTTCGCACCCTCTTAGACTCGCTGCTTAGTTCTTACTACCTTTGTTTTACTTAACCCTCTACGCTTTATTGCTATTAACCACTAATATACTTTACGCTAATTCTCTTTTATGCTTTTTAACCCTTGGTAAATATAATAGCAATAGCCTGGGTCTAACTTGCATAATAACCCGTCCTAGTATAATAGTAACTGTATAATTGGCTAATCTATATAATTAGGTGCCTTTAACTTGCTAGGATATTAAATTAAACCCAGCTAACTATAAATGGCTTTTCTAATTAAACTAGCTTCTTTATATAATAACTTATAATTAACCCCTTATAAATGGCCCTTAATCTAATCTAGCTATACTCTATAGCGGCATTTCTTGCAAATAGGTAATTAGTGCTTAACTAAATGGTCGAAATACTTCTCTTTAATACGTACTTCTGCTATTACTAAAATCTTTATAATAAATCTGAAATAACGGGTTATGGTAATAGGTTATAGACAACGGGTTACTAGTAATAGGCAATAGGAATGGGTTACTGGTAATAGGTTATAGGGTAGTAACAGGTTATAAGGGAATAGGTTAGGGGGAATGTGTTATAGGTAACTTAATAGGGTGTCTATATATCCCAGCCTCCTTTTTACTGTATTTTACTAAATACCGAACTTAACAAATGTAATGAAATTACTCTATAACTATGTTAAATATCTACCTGTAACTTACCTGGGTGGTGCAACTTACTATACTAAATAATATATTTAAATTTAGGGCAATTTTAATAACTTTTTATTAATCCAACGTATCTTATTCTAATATTTGGTATATACTATAATCTACGTATAGATAAGCTTATCTAAGTTTATTAAAGCACTAACATTTTAATCTAACGCTTTAACATTGCCTTTACCGCCGTGGGATAGGGTTTTTATTAATCTGAATATACTATAGGTTAGCAATTTCTCCCTTTTACTATTTATATAAGTTTTGGAAATATTTAAGCCTAGAAACCTTAAACGAATTAGCCCCTATATTTTAAACGAATTAGGTCGTTCGCCTAATCTCTTAGTATTCCTTTATATAGCTATTTTAAATAAATTAGCCTAATTCTGTCGTTCTATAATTGTAATACCTACCCCTATAACACCCTAACTAGCTATTGTATCTATACCCTAGTAAACTGCACTAACTACTACCTAATAGTAAGCTGCACCTATCTCCACCTAGGATTAACTACTTACCCTCCTCACTTAACTCCTATAGATGTAGAATTAGCAATTATTACCTATAGTAACTACCTCTACCCTCCCTTTAGTAACCGCTCCTACTCTACTTAGTGCCCCTTCTACCTAGTATCTTTACCCTAGTACTGCTAATACCGACCCTACTATACACCTGCCTATATATAGCAAAGAGGCAGCTACTATTGTTAAGATCTACATAGATAACTAGAAGTACAATAGAGTAAGTAATAGCTTTAACTTTAAGTTAACTATCTTCTATAATATCTATAAGAGAGCTAGTCTACCTCCTAAAGGCTATATAACTATATTCCCAATTATGCTAAAGGGACTTGCTTAGGATTACTACTATAATAGCAGCCTTTTAAATAGATTATTTACTGAGGTATATAACCATATGCGTTACTTCTTTAAAGGACTAAAGTACTATTGGAGAAACCTTACTAAATAGAATACTACTAACTTCCAAGGAATTATTAATAAAAACCCTAATAAGTAAATCTATTAGAGTTTTTAACTACTTCTTAATAAGCTCTTAAAACATTGCTATAGATTATACCTAGAGTTTTATATAGACCTCTTCCTTATAAATAAGCTAGTTACCGCTTGCCAAGGAGTACTAGTATACTATATCGCTATTTCCAACCCTTCTAAAGACCTCTCCTAGTTAATTAGCAAGTTACAATCTTCTATAGTTATATAGGAGAAGGAACATCCTTTTTAGGCCCCAATAAAACCGTTTTAAGAGACTTTTAAAGCTCTTATACTAGACATAGACGCTAATAAAAACACTAATAATAACAATAGTAAGGAAGAATTAAAAGACCCTAACAGCTACTACCTTATATTATTTAGGACTCTTACTATAGATAAAGTAACCTCTATAAGTGTAGAACTAGCTAACAAGGCTTATGCTTACTTATTTACTGCAACCTCTATAAAACCTACTATGGAAACTAACCCGTTTAACTACAATATAACAACCGCTGCTTTATGCTATACTTCCACAGTATTTATGGGAATTATAATTAATACTAGTGCGTTAAAGAAGTCTATAGCTGGTTATAGACAATTTTAGGTACTATAGAATGCGGACTAATCTATAAGACTTAACACCTTAACCAAAGAATAAGTTAATGTATAGTTTGGTATTAGAATTGCTACCTCTATTAAAACTACAGATATTATCACCCCTATAGGCAAGATATAGTTTTATATTATCTATATAGATACCCCCTTCTTGCTCTATTTAGTGGATATAGACAGACTTTAAATCTACTATAATAACCTTAGAAATGTTGTTATTACTTATACTAAAAAAGTACTAGTAGTATAATGGTTTGGCTACCTATTTCTCCTATAAAGCTTATTACTACAGTTATATTTATCTAAATCCTTTAACGCGAACCCCTACTACTTAATAAATATAGAGCTACGGCGCCTATATTGCCGATTTAGACATCCCTTAGTTAAGAAATTGTAAAAGCTACTCTACTATACTAGCTATAAAACTAATAGAATAGCCATTAAGCAACTAACTAAGTTCTGCTACTACTATTAGAAGTTTAGTAAATTACTAGGCAGATTCCGCTTCACCCTATAAGATAATATTAATTTTAACTATAATATTATTGTTAATATTATGTATATTAGCGGATTACCCCTCCTATATATTGTTAATAAAGGAACGCGATTCCAAGCCGGTAGATAGCTATAAGACATTAGCGCCAAATATATATAGGACATTCTATGGATATGCTAGATTAATATTTACCTAGGGCTACTAGACCTAATTACCCACAACACTAAAAAGAACTTTATTAGTAAGAAATTTAAGCAATATACTACTATTATAGGAATTAATATAAAGGGAGTACTAGTTAAAGCACATAACTCTATTAGAATAGTAGAGCGCTACTATAGTCTATTATAGCAAGCCTACTAGATCATTATAACTAAAATCCCTAATATTAATAAGGAGATGGGACTCTAAATAGCGTTTAAAGCAATTAACGATTTAGCTAGCCCTAAAGGACTAGTTCCTATACTTTTAGTCTTTAAAGCCTACCCCCAAATGGTTAAATCTAATACACTATCCCCTACTATTATATAACGCGCTGCCGCAATTAAAAAGGCTATAGTAGAGATACAGAAGCTATAAGCTAAATAATAGATCGCTAACGCGTTAAATATACAAAACGGACCCAATGCTAATACGATTTATAATCTCCTACTAAACTCGCCCGTTTTGGTCTAGAGAGAAGGAAACACTAGCCAAAGCGGCTATTAGGATAGGCCATTTACCTTACTTACCGTTAAGGGTAAAATATATACTATTAAGCTATTTAGCGGACCTACAGCCTTCTAATCTATGGTTGTAAAACCCTACCTTTAAGTAACTAAATCGTAGGAGTAAATTATTAGACTAAAATTACTACCTAAACCTCTACTTGGGTTAGCCCTTTTTAAGACTATCTTAGAGAGATCTACTAAAGCTTAGTAACAACCCCTAAAACAAGGCAGAGGACGCCCTTATAAATACCCTCTACTTATAGCCATAACTAATATCACTATCTACTTATAGAATGATAGTTAATTTAGTACCCAATTTAGTGCCTTTTAATAGAAGGAGCTTACTGGTCTACTTAAGAAGGGAGTTTTTAAGATTGTAAGACTTATGGATATACTATAAGGTATACAACTCTTTAACTTGCAATTTATTAATAAGATTAAGAATAAGGGAACTAATAAAGCCTTTAAAAAATCCTAACTAGTTATATAAGCTTATAAAGACTAGAAAAGGAACTAGTTCTTACCTAATTACTAACTATTTAACGAGTTAGCTAACAACTAATTCTCTATATCGCCGCTATAAAGCTTCTATAGGCACGACTTTACCTCTAAGATATTTTATAGGCCTATGTATAATCAACCACTATACTAAATTAAGAGTTCTATATACGACCTCCGCACGAGCTAATTAAGCAACTTGGGATTAATAAGGCCTCTATTCTAAAGGTTATAAAACCACTCTATAGAGTACCGGAAGCCAGTAACTACTAGTTTAAGATATATTACTCGTATTACATCTAATAGTTATATATGGACTAGTCTATATATAACCCCTGTCTCCTATAAAGTAATGAACCCTTTGGTATTATAGGCCTATAAACTAATAATACTCTATTCCTAGCAGATAAGACCTTTATAAATATAGAGCAAAATGAGCTGTATAAGGCCAAGTTTATGGCTAAGGAACGGGAATAACTTACCGTTAATACACCTATTAAGTTTAATAGTGGAGTTATTTAGCTACTAACTAACGGGAGTATTACGCTTACTTAGAAACAATAATGCATAAATCTTAGTACAATTAGCACTAAGCTTACTACTAGCGCCTTGGCGGCCCTCGCGATATATTAACCTGCTACCCCTAACGACTCTTCTTCTTCTTCTCTTCCTTAGCGTAGTATCTTCGTAATACAGTATTTTATAGGCTTTGGTTTAGAGACGTTTATATAAGCCGTAATACGGGTTATATAATTACGGACCTATAAAAGGAGCGTAGAAGCTATTGTGTATACGCTATAAATAGTCTAGAAGTAAACTTAACTTTAGAGTATAGATTAGCCTTCTTTTTAGAGTTGCTTTAGTGTCGGAATATTAGTTATATAATATGGTTATAAGACTATAAAGCGAGGCTAGCTAACCTAACTTTAGAGCAACTCCTTACTTCTAGACAATTAATAACTACTAACTTTAACACCGCATACGTATTGCAATACAGTGATATTTATATACGTTAATAAAGCGAGTATACCGATACTTATACATTTTTTTAATAAATATATTTAATGGTAATATTATAACTTTATTAATTTAATTATTAATAATTATAAAGTGTATAAGGTAGGTCTGTGCATAAAGTAGCGCGACGTTATAATACTAAGACATTAGTTTCCTAATACGCGAATTCTTACCAAAATTAATATAGCTTTAAATAATTGTATAACGCCGCAGTAATTAAATACAGCCAAATCAGTATATAGATTATTTAATTATAGTTAATACTTTGTCTGCCAGCCATATGCTTTTCTTACTACCTTTAGCCTTTGCTCTATACTATTAATTAAGCGCCGTATAAGGCCTTAGTTAAGGGCCATCTACGCCTCCTTATACGCCTTAATTAAATAATCTAAATCCTCCTAACTTTGTCCCATCTATTTGAGCTCTGGATAAAGCTTAAGGATCTTTCTTTTTAGTGCCCACTAAAGGTGTTTAATTAGGTTAAGATTAGGCGAGTAGGGAGGGAAATCTAGGGTCTAAATATTATACGTTTCTAACTACTCCTTTATAAGCTTTAATATATAGATTAGAGCGTTATCCATCTAGTAAATATCTAAAGGCTTATAGATAGGTATAAGACTGTCTTCTAAGGCCTAGATATAGCTTTGGGCGCTATAGCCTTCTTTTGCTGCTAAAGAATCCCTTTCTATAGCAATTAACTCTAAGCGACCGTTATACTAAAAAATAGCGTAGACTATCTATGTAAGATCCTTTCTAGTAGATACCTCTTTAATAAACTTATAATACTACTTTTATAGAGGTGTTTAGAAGACCTAAATAGGCTTTTTTTTAGAGCTATATTTATAAGAACATTTATTAAAAAACTTAACTTTTCTTTAAGGGAATCCTTTATACTTCTAAGCCTAGCGAAGCCTTAATTAAGCCACCGCTGGTATTAGCTTTAGTCTCTCCCTTACGCACTAGTTTATAATATGGTATTTTTTAAAAAGACGGTATAAAGTTTTATGGTTAACAGTGACACCTATAACTTAGTACTTAAGAGCCGCGTAGTCAATTTGAGGATTCCTATATATAATTTAAATAAGTAGACACTTCTAGTGTTAAATAAGCTTTTCGGGCTGTCCGGGCCTTAGTAGGGATTTGAGCATATAGTGGTTTTTCTATTAATTAATTATATTGTAAACAGTTAACTAATTCACGTAATACTCTACAGCGATTTTAAGCTTTAATACTTTAGCCTCCGACTTAGCAATAATTCCAGCTCTTGTAACCTCTAAAAGCTTAGCTCTAGGCCTTCTATTTTCACTAATTTAGGTGCCAAACGAGCGTTATATTATAGTATGGTAAGCTCGCAATCTTTAGGTTGGAATTTTGACGATCGCGATTTTATATTTATATTAGGAAACTAATATCTTAGCATTGTATATATATACTTTCTACAAGTTGCAACACTAAAATTTCTATACAATTAACTTAACTAGGTAACGCGCCATCTTTAATATTTAGGCACTTATAGTAGGTAGTTAACGCATTATAGGTGGTTAAAAACGAAAGAATTGCCCTTTATACAAATTTTAGTAGGGTACTATGCGGCTATTTAGCTTAGCGATTTTTAAGGTTGTTGCGATTATCACAGAGGAGCACGTAATACTTATCTTATAGACGCCTATATCCGAGTATCAGCGTACCGAATCGCGAAGAGACTAGGTTAGAGCGTGTTAAACTAAATATTTTAATTATACTATCTCCTGTCGTAATGCTATCTCTCTGGCTAAGATAGCAGTCTATTAAGTCTCTAAGAATAATTCATTAGAAAGAATTCATTTTTAGCTATACTATTAGTAGGTATCGCAACTCTACTTTTATCCTACTCTTAGATATCGGCGGCTTTTACTTTTAACCAAATTCCACTCTATAATACGTTAAAGACACGTTCTCCTTCTATTATATTCTTCCTTTTAGATAATCTTAACTATTAGTTATAGTCTCTAGACTATTTCCCTTTTGTTTAAAAGTATCTTGTAGATAAGGGGACGCTCTATAAGAAGCACTCCTATATAATTACACTTTACTACCCTTCTCATATAAGCCTATAGATAGGAAAGGCTGCACATAATACTAATATAACCGACATAAACCCACTATATAGTAGGCTGTCTTAACGCTCTTAGGATTAAAGGTAAGACTAATAAAATTGCTATAGGTAGGTACCCGAAATTTTTAAGCTAGGGACTAAACGAAAATTATCTTCCTATATGGCTATAAAGCGTAGGATATAACACCTATTACACCAGAAAGCTTTTTAATACTTATACTGTTAAGAACTACGACTCTCCCTATGCCGCTAGGTTCACTAGGTCTGTAGATTATCCTAAGGTATGCTTTAATAAAAGTAGAAGTATATTAGCTAATTACACTTAGGACTTCCTCCTGGATTTATTTACCTATTAGTACCTTAATAGCTCGTACTAGCGTAACAAGGACCTACCTATAAGCCATATTAGAGAGTATAGCATAGACGTTCTTATTAGGAAGGCTTATGGATTCTTAAAAGAGGCGGTAGAAGCTAAAAAGCCTTTCTTTTTTACTATCGCTCCAGTTGCTTCTTATAGTAATGTCGAAATCACAAACCTAGAAGGGCCTATAGAAGATATTATTGCTAACTTCTCCCCTCCTATTCCTGCCGCTAGATATACACACCTTTTCAAAAATATTAAAGTCCCTTGTATAGAGAATTTCAACCCTAAGAAACCTTCCGATGCAAATTGGATTAGAAAGCTTAAAAGGCAAAGCTAGGAAAATATTAATACTAACGACCATTTCTACCATAGTTGGCTTTGTACAATTTAATCAGTAGATAAAATTGTAGATGGAGTCCTCTCTTGTTTAGAAAAGTACGGTATTCTTAATAATACATTTATTATCTTTACAAGTGATAATAGGTACTATAGGCCAACACCGACTCCAACCAGGTAAAGAATGCAGCTTTAAAGAGGATATTAATATCCCTCTTATTATCCGTGGTCCTAGTGTGCCAGAGGGCGAGATAACTAATCTTATTACCACCTATATAGACCTTGCTTTAACCATTCTACAATTAGCAGGTGCACCACTAAGGGCCGACTTTAATAGGGAGGCGATTCTATTAACAAAATTAGGAATAAAAGTAGCTACTAACCACCGCCACGAGCACGTTAATGTTGAGTATTAGGGCTTTGTAGTAGGAGAGGGTGACTTCAATAAGAGTAACTAGATAGTTCCTGCTCATCTTAATGGTTAAAGTTATACTTACCTATCTATAGATCGATTCCATTACAATAACACATATAAAACTCTCCAAATTATTAGCGAATACTATAATTTCCACTATACTATGTGGTGCACTAATGAGCATAAACTTTACGATCTAAAGGTAAGATAAGCACTATTATTTTTACGCTTAATGCTAAGTATAGATCCCAGACCAACCCTAGCCAACTTTATAATCTTCTTTATAAGGATGAAGTTGCGCCGTGGGCTCTCCTAGGCTATCTTTTGGCGAAGGTAGTGGCGCGCCTAGACTCCCTACTGTTTGTCCTAAAATCCTATAAAGGTCAAACCTACACTAAGCCATGGCGTGCTCTGCACCCCGCTAGGGATGTAGGTAATTTGCATGATGCTTTTTTATTAAGGTTTAACAACTTTTACAAGACGTAATAAAAGCGGATTAAGTATTCGCGCTGCGAAGCTAGATATATTATTGATGCTAAGGGCCCTTAATTCGAGCGCGAAGGATTCGTCTATCGCTACCGTGCGCAATGGCACCAGTGGGTCTAGAAGAACGGTGATATTTAAGTGGCTGAAGCGAGCCAAATATCTTTTTGTAGGGGGCGAATTGATTTAACTAGTGAGACCAATGTCAAATGGATAGTTGAGCGGAGAATAACAAGTAAGCGTTAGAGAAAAAAAAGAAAGATAATAGTATAAATTTCCCAAACTTATCTTGAAGTTCCCCTTAATAAATATCGCTATCTGCTGTATAGCTTGCAATATAGCTGACCTCGTAGAGCCTAGTTCCCGAATGCGGGATAACTTAAATAGGCTATAACCTTACTCCTGCATACTAGCTTGGTGAATATTAACGCGGTGCCATGGTATTGGGTACCGGCACCAAATGTAAAAAAATTTGCAGCCTTAGCTGTCTTATTGCTGGCATTATCTCATACTTATGCCCAGCTATATTTTCCTTGTTGTACTTTCTAAGGCCCTAGTGTTGGTACTATTTCTATTATCTGTCGTTGTTTTTGTGCTAAGTGATGCTGTATATGAGCACGAATAAAGAACGCAATAAGCGGAGTCCTTTATTGGCTTGCTATTAATTGTTCTTCTCTGATTCTACTTTTAGTATTTTAATCAATTCTAGTAGCACCTTAGGCGCTGGTTCTAGTGATAATAACCCCTCTTAAAGCTTTCCAAAAACCCCTACTGATGAAGAGTCGCATCGTGTTAGTAATACTACTATAGGTAATTCTTAGCAACTAAGCACCGCTTCTATTGCTCGGATTATAACCGTCTTGCTTATTGGTATGCTAGCCTCCTAAAATGCTTCCCTTGAAATACAGACCCCGCTAATATAAAGGCTCTTTATTAGGAGTGTTTATCTCGAATATAGATGGATTATTAGTGCTCGCTATTTATCTAGTTATTGTGTCTGAGTTTAATGATCTCTTAGATTTGAGCTGGCTATTTAATAGCTTCGCGCTAGCCGGCGCTGTAACGCAGTCTCTAGTAGGTAAAGTATGAAGAACATAAATAAAAGTCTCCTTACTAATGTTGGAAGTATGGAAAACTGAGTGATATTTATAGACGGAAAGTGTTAGTTCTAGTTGCTTATACGCTCTTTGCACTTAGATGGTTTGTACTTTATACCTTAGTAAATAGAAATTTATAAGCTGCCTGCTAATCTAGTGTCTCAATAAAGTGCCGTTATGTATGTTGTGCCATAGGACTTATCCTACCAATTCTTTCAACGCTGATGGATTATAGCGGCGTCGGAAATACTATGTGGTAGGTTATTGTAGGCCGCGTTATATCTAGAGTAGGAGGGGCTGGAATAACTGTTTTAGTCTCTATTCTTATTATAGGCGAGCAATAAATACATATAAGGTTAGTGTTTAAGATATGACTAACAGCTGCCTAGATTTAGTACCGTTGTGAGAAGTCGCATCATGGCGAGCCTACGTGAATGTTATGGCGACCATTGGGCGTAGCTTAGGTGGACTACTTGGTGGATAGCTAGCAGATATAATTAGTTAGAGATAGTAAGCATTATATTTGCTTTATACCAAGGTGTCTAAGTTCTGACTTTATTAGCCTAGGTCCTTCTTGGGTTAGGTACTGCTAATTGTCATTATAATACTGCTCTGCTGGGCAGTGCTTCTAGTAATAAAGCAAAGCAAAACTTTATAGAACCTTATACGTCTAAAGTGACGGGTGGCCGTTTTGCACGTATCGACTTTCTAGGCGTAGCGTTGATGGCTGCGATAACCCTATTCTTTCTCCTGCTAATCGAAATTAGTGTAGTTAAGTTACTGTAGTCCTACCCCGTGGTGCCAGTCCTATTTGGGCTTAGTGGCGTGCTGGCAATCTTTTTTGTTATAATAGAAGCATAGTAGGCGAAAGAGCCTATCTTCCTATTGCAGCTGCTGAGGCAGAGAGATGCAGTTGCGTTATATCTAATTATAAGTTTTTAGGTTGCAGCGTAGTTGGGTATAAGTGCTTAGCTTATCCACTCCATAATTCTTATTTCTGGGTGTTTTGATTAATATGTTATACTGGACTAACCTGTTGCTTTTCTAATTAAATAATGTTCTCGGTACCTCTCTACTTCTAGATTATAGTAAAGGTATCTAATACTATAGCTAGGGCTTACTTATTCCCAGCCGTTGCTGGTAACGCTATTAGAGGTATTATATCTGGGCTTTTTATAAATCGGTCTATATACTCTTCCGAATATAGATTTGTTTTTTTTGCTTAATTATACCTAACTCCCCTACTTAGATATGGTCGCTATAAAGCTCTTATTGTCTTTGCATCTCTATTATCCTCCCTTAGCTACCTTCTACTATATCTATACTGGCATGGCCACATAAATTGGTTAGAGTCGCTTTATATTATACCTAGGTAAGTTCTCTGTTATATCCTAAATTAGAATCCTACTTACAATTATAAGTGGTCTTGGCACCGGTATCGCCTAATCCGCCCTCTTTATTAGCCTTTAAGCAGCAATTAACCCCTCCTATATGGCGGTCGCAATATCAGCGCTGTACCTTTCTAGTACCGTTAGTATAATTATGGGCCTTGCGGGTGTAAGCGCTACCATGTAGGAGACGTTAAGGAGAGGCTTAGATAGGAGACTACTTAGTCTAGGCTTTAGAAATAGGAAGAGAGCAGATATTATTAAGAAGGCGATTTTGGATATTAGTTATATGCATAATGCTACTAGGGTCCTAGCAAATGCGGTCTTAGGTGCTTATATAGAAGGGTTAAGTTATACATATAGTAGGTACCTAGCTTTTTAAACCCATATATTAAAGATCTTCAATAATATCAACTTTGCTGATATATTAGATAGTTGTGTCTCTTGGCTGCTTATTGCTTACGTTTGTGGGCGCGCTTGTCCTATAGGAGCATAAGCTATAGAGTCTGTAAAGGAATAATTAACAAAATTATAAGTAGGCTAGTTTTCCATTATCTTATCGTCCATCTTATCGATCTATTATCGATATAGATTATAAATATTGTCCATACTTCCTTACCGCTAGAAAAATTCTTAGTTTTTACCTTCCCTTTACCCTATTATATAAAATATGGATTTTAAAGCAGAATTATCTCTTCTTGCGCCTTTAACTACCATTGATTTAGCCTTAACTCGCCTAACTTAGGCCTAAATAGCCGTTTCAATATGGGCCTATGCTTGTACGGCGATTAGCACGGAGCTAGAATATTTAGGTCGAAATCGTATTCTTTACTGCATTTACTGTCTATAAGAATTACTATATAGTAGTCCAGTTACTAGTAATTTTTAAAAGTATCTTAATTCGAAACATCTATTTTAGGTTAAAAAAGATACTAGCCTAATACAATTAGAGATACTTAAAAAACTTTAGTAACTATATATTAAAGTAGAGTCTTTAGGTTAAACGATAGAAATAGATACTTAGGTCTTTTAAAAACGGCTAGATTAGTATATAATTAATAAAGCTTTAATCTTATTAATTGTTATACAAAATATTCCATTCCGTATTATTAAACGGCCTAAATTTTATACTTTTACCAGGTTATTAATCTAGAATTATCTAACTTTCTTTTAATAGTACACTCTTAAATTATAAAAAAGATTAAAGTATCCTAGTAAGCTTATAAAGGTACTATATAAAAGAAACTTTAGTTAGTAATATTAAGTATTTATTTATTACTTAATATTTAGACCCTCTTAAACAGACTCCTTCTAGGGATTTATATCTACTTTATTAATTATGGTTAGAAAAAGCAATTAAGGGCCCTCCTTGCCTTTTATTCGGTAGTAAATTATAGTAAAGATAAGTAATTTGCTACTCTGCTTCTAGTTTTTAAGGACTACGGTATTATATAAAAGCTCAGATCTATTATTTATAATAATGCTAGTTTAAACAATACCCTTTATTATAAAGTAGAAGTCTATTTTTTAGAAGAGGAGGAGATTAAATAGGATTTTATATATTGGCGGATCTGCTATACTAGTTATATTATTAACTTAGCCATATAAGCCTTCCTATATTATAGTTAAATTAAAATAGAGTAATTTGAGTTATATAATAAATAGGATGGAAAAGGGGAGGTAGAAGTTAAAGAGATTATATAAAGAAGTTTAAGGATTTTTATAAGGGATCTTTTATCCCTTATTTAGGTATATCGCCTAAGGGCTGCTTAGGGGTAGCTAAGGCCTAGCTAAAGACTAGGCTTAGCACCTCCTTATAAGCACCTTGGGCTTACAGCCCTTCCCTCCTTATTAGTTTGTCTCTATACTAGGGTATTACTATACTTACTCTTTACTAAATTATCCTCTTCTATTAACTCTTTTATAATTTATACTTGGCTTATCTGCTCCCTACTATATACTTAAGCAATATGCCTTATATTTAAACCAATTCTATATCCTTATAGGTAGTAGTTAGCAGTAAGCCTAAGGGCTCCGCCCTTAAGTAATTTTATAATCCTCTATTTTTTACCTAGAACAATTACGTTTACTATAATATAGTAAGTATACCAGTAGATGCTTAGTAGATCGTATCTATATAATAGTATTAAAATATAAATTAGGTCCACTACCTTTTATAAAACGATCTTATATACTATGGAATAGCTATACTAGTAGATATCTAGTAGATCGCATCCGTATATTACGGTTAGATAGATATAGATTAGAAGATAAGGGAGATAATAGCTACCTAGCTATATTATAGACCTTATATTAGCAGTAGTATAGCTACTTAGAGAAGATATAAACGAGCTAGTGGTATTAGCGCGGGAGGTATTAGAATGTCACGGAACCCGACCGTAGGGGCCTCTATAGGAGAACCCCGTGCTCTTGTGTACACCTCGCGTACAGCTTATGTTAGCTACGCGAGGGTATATTACCTCCTTACGCCCTCGACCCTTATGATTGATTGTGTAACGTCTTGTAGACTCCCTGAATATATACGCTTTGTAGCTATTGCCTGCGTTCCGTGACATAGAACTAGTTAAACTATGGGATAAGGGGTAACCAAGTTATATAATAGATTATATTACTAGTTTAGTATATAGGATCTATAGGATCTATAAGGAATATTATATACTAAATATGCCTTACGTACCTTTAGTACTTAGTATTTCTTAGGCGTAGTATTATATATTTAAAGGACTATACTCCCTACCTAGATAGTTCTTCTCTTTATAGTAAATCTTAAAATATAATTAGAGTTAATCTGTTAGGCAACTACTCTACTAGTTATTATTATATTATTAACTTCTTATTTGCTTATATACCTAGCCTATTAGTAAGTCTACAGTAGTATTTTCTATAAGGCTTCTTTATATATTTACTACCTAGTTACAATATTAATAAAGTTAAATAATATGCCACTAAAAGCACTGGTTATAATACTATTAATAGCAGTAACTACCTTAGGTACTAGTAGGGACACTAGTATAAGGAATACTAACTTATAATAAGTTACGGTTAAACAGTTATAAGAAATATTTAATTAGTTAATAGATAATAATTGAATACTTAAAGATAGAATTAATAGAATTGGATTAGTAAAGGTTAAGTTACTATTAGTTAAACAGTTCTTAGGAAAGAAGTTAAAACTTAAAGGGTTTCTTATATAAATACGCTTTAAGGTAGTATAAAAGGGTATAAAGCTTGCTATACTAATAGATTAAGTAGTTTATATATGACTATTCTTAATAGGAAGAGCACTAGAGTAGTTTAAACCTTACCTTACTAAAATATAAGAGCGTAGAGATACTACTACTAACTAAAAGGTTAAGTATATATTCTTAAGCTAGTAAGGATTCGCGAACCAACTTATATAAATATTTAGTAATTTAGAAGTAATAATAATGGTAGAAAGAAAGCTTTAAAACCTAATATAATAAACCTTAGTAATAAAGTATATGACGTAGTTCTAAATACTTACTATATAGGTTAAATAGAATAATAAAGCACTTATAGTATAGTATAAATAAGGACTTAAAGTAAAAGTCTAGGACGTAAATATCTTAATAGAAGATATGGATACCCTAAGGGAGTTAATTAACTAAGTAATTAAGATTAATAATAGGATCTACTAAAGGGAGTAAGCTAAGAATGGCTAGAATAGAGTTCTATAGTTATATAAGGCATAGAGCATATAGCAATATATATAAAGTTAAAAACTATAAAAAATGGTAGACTAGAGCTAATAGACCTAAGCAGTACTAATAAGGTATAATAGCTTTTAATTTAGGCATTTAGGATTAATTCTTATATATAGTAGCAATTGGGAAGGCCTTATAAAGCATTTGGAAAGGTATAGGAATACTATTCCTAATATAGACTAATAAATAGGAATGCAATTCTAGCAAAATACCCTATTAATTCTATACTATGTATGTAAAAAGGCTAAGGACCTATTCTACCTTAGGCCGTAGCCCTAATTAATCCTTATAGTTTCTAGAGCTTATTTGTTCTATATCTAATTTAACCTATTTACTCTTTAGGGCCTCTCTTAGCCTACTGCGAGCTTTCTTTATAGGTTATAATAACACTATAGTATTAGAGCGCTTTCTGTGATTTATAGATTATAGACCTTAGTCCTAATATTCTTTTAAAATACCTTTATAATAATTAAGGTAATCCTCTGGTTCCTATATAGAGTCCTTAGTAGGCCAGCCTAGCTATTTAACTTTATATTAAAGCTTGTTCTTAACAGACTTATAGCATAGTATAGCTTTAACCTTATACCGCTCGCCCACCACTTTAGGGTGTTTAATTGGGCCTAGACAGAAGTTCTTTCCTAATAGTAGTCTGTGCCATAGCTCTAGTAGATTTATATAAAATACTAGATATATATAGGCTATAGATAGGGGTAGCTAGAGATAGTAGGCTAGCTTACTAATTTATTCCTTAATTTAGAAGGGACTTAGGTATCTTATATTAAGCTTCTTTAATGGTTAACGGGTCTTGATATTTATTAAATATAATAGAACCTTATCGCCTACACTAAAATGCTTGTTTTAGTATTTATGGTTATACCAAAGTCTTTACTGCTCTTACGCATCTTATAGGCTCTGCTTTATATGCTTCCATTACTCCTTCTATTCCTTAAGGTATCTTTATACTCTTTAGTGGATGTCCTTAGACTTTCTAGTAGGATCCTATAATTAATTATACGGCCTTAGCTAGTAATTGTTAGGTATACCATTGAATCCTAATAGTTAGATACTATAGGCAATCTAGATTGGTGCAAACTAATGCAATATATGTTATTTTAAGTTATAAGCGTACTCCGTATATAGAAGTAGCTCGCACTAATTATCTTGCTAGTAGTTTAAATATATTTATAAATATAACTCCAGTTCCTAGTTCTAGTATTTTATTTACCCATCTGTTTATAAATGGAAAGCTATACTATAATGGTAGTCTATCTTTAAATAAAAGCATAGATCCAACCAATACTGGCTTATAAAGACGCTGCCCCTATTAGTAATAATAGAGTATAGTTAATCTACTTTAAAAAAGCATTTCTCCTTAATTAGGTTTGTAAGCGCTTATATATTAATTATCTTATTAACAGGAAGGTATTAGATATACTTTAAAAACCTATTAATAAGTACTAGAACCAAATTATATGTTTATTTTTACCTATCTTTTAAGGGTGGGAGATCCGTAATAAAGTCCATAGCGTAATATTACTATAGCTTACTAGTAGGGGGAACTGATTTAAGTAAACCCCATAGCTTATACCTTTGGATTTTATATACTTAACACTTCTTATAGTGGCTAATATACTCCTTTACTTCCTGCTTAAGATTTAGCTAGTAGTATTTGTGTTAAAGTAATTCTACTATTTTAACTTAACCATAGTGGTCGCCTAGAGGATTATTATAATTCCTTATAAGGATCTTCTGTTGTAGATTTGCTTCTTATAGCACCCAAACCTTACCATTTCTACGCAGTAAGCCCATTAGGTCTAGTTCCTAATTTTAGCACCTTTTAGCTTCCTTTCCATCACATTTCCGGTCTACTTCTATATTAAAGATAGAATAGGAGGCGTCCCTCTATTGCACCTTATAGATAAGATCTATTAGCCTTTTAAATAGTTTTTAGGTAAAAGCTATTTCGCCTTATACTGCTCTAAATACAAGACTAGATGGTACTATAGATCTTGCAACTTTTTAGTGTGTATGCATTAGGAAGGCTACTACGAGGTTAAAGTTCTTTGGTTATTATAGGGCTCCAAGTTCTAATTGCTCTTTGGCTTTGCTATTGGTTTAAGGGGATAGTTAAGCAATTAGTAGTGTATTATTAGGTTCTGAACTTATATTAGGGACGTTCTGTCTAGGTATATTTAGACCCTTATTAGCCATAGACTGGGTACCAGCTAGAATATTAGTAGAAGCTAATAGGGTTTACACCGCCTAAGACTTAGTATATAGAGCTATAGGTGCTTAAGCATCCCACACCTAGAGCTTGTTCTATAGTGTAGGGAGTAAGATATCTATTATCTATTTTCCTTCTCCTGTTTTAAAGCCTTTAGCATAGTCTGGCCGTTATAATAGTCTATTAGCAGGGTTGTTCTCCCCTGGCTTATATTCAATCTTAAAATCAAATTACATAAGCTCCTCTGCCCATTTAGCTTATTAAGGTATAAGCTCCTTTATAGTTATAAAGTAGTATAAATTGTAATAATCTAAGAGTATATAAGTAGTATAGCTTATATGCTTAAGGTAATATCGCCACTATTTAAAGCAGTTAACTATAGCCAGCAGTTCCTTATTATGGGTATAATACCTAACTTTAGGCCCCTAGAATTTTCTGCTGTAGAATACTACTAGTCTCTAGTAGAGCTAGGTAGCGTCTAGATCCCTATTAGGTTACAGTAAGATACTAGTAAGGGCAAAATTTAATATATTAGTAATTATTATTAATGGCTAATCTAGGTCAAAATGCTGTAGCAATAAAGCTTTTGTAAACTTTTCTTATAGTTCCCAGAAGGCCTCCTAAACCTTTTTAGGCCATAACTATAGTTTATACTATTTAGTTAGTCCCTTCTTAGTTTTCTTCCTTCTTACCTTTAAGCTTTTTACTCCTTAGGCTAGGTCTTAGGAAGCTTCTATAATATAGTTAAATAGGTATTAGGCAATGTCCAAGTAGTTATAGATAAAGCGCCTATAGAAATTGGCAAAGCCTAGGAATACTTAAATATCCTAGTAGCTCTCTAGCTCCAGCCACTTTTAGATTATTTATACCCATATTAGGTCTATAACTACGCCTATAGGCGTTATAATGTAACCCAAGAACTTAACCTGCTTAGTATTAAAGATACACTTTAACGCCTTAGTATAGAGGCCCTAATTATCCAAACGTTCTAGTACTTAGTAGACGTATTGCTTATACTAATCCTTGTCTTCTAGGTAGATTAGGATATTATCTAAATAGATAATATATATACGGTTAACTAGTCCCCCTAAGGCTCTGTAAATATACAATTAGAATGTTATAGGCGCATTAGCTAGCCTAAAAGGCATTACTATATACTTAAAGTGGCCATATTAGGTCTTAAAAGCGGTCTTCTACTTATCCCCTTCTTTAATATGGAGCCTATAATAGGTGTCTTATAGATCTAGCTTTATAAAGATCTTTACCCTAGATAGTTAATCTAGAATTTTACTAACTAGTGGTAGTAGGTAACGGTTCTTAATTATAACTTTATTAAGACCGTAATAGTTTATATATAGCCTTATAGTTCCATCCGGTTTTAGGATAAAGAGGATTAGTACGCCTATTAGCAACTTACTAGGCCAAATCCATCCCTTTTCCTATATACTATTAAGATATTCCTATAGGATCTCAAGCTCTTTACAAAAGAGGTTGTAAATAGAAAGGTTTAGGGGTTATTTACCCTCTTCTAGATTAATTGCATAATTATATTCTGAGTTCTATGCTACAATTTTAGCTCGCCTACTTAAAAATACCCTTAGTAAGTCCCTTAGGCCTAATAGAATATTTAATAGATTAGGGTTGCGTTTGTCCTTTGTATTATTATTAGGTAGGTCCTAGAGCTCCCTTAAAATGCTTATAGGTAGCATTGCGCGCTATAGTGGTTATTTATATATAGTTGCTACTGTATATTAAACCATTTTATACAGTAGCTAATAGAGGGTAGGGAATTCTTTAACACAGCGTTTAAGGTGCCGTAGTATATTCTCTATATATTGCTTAAGCTAGAATAACCTATAGCAGTAGAAGTATCTTATAAGATCTTTAAGATCGCCGCCTCCCTATAGTGTCTCTACGACCTATCTGGCAGTTCCCTGTAGGATATCCATTACAAAAGGGTTATTGCCTATACTAAGCTCTATACCTATCTTATTATAGAATAGGGGTTAGATCCAATACTCCTTTAAGTATAGAGCGTATACTGTTTCTCCTAGAGCTATATCTTCTAGGATGTCTTTTAAGCTTATTAGTAAAATACACCCTTTTAATTCTTTATCGTTCCACTATTTAAAGGCTCCTATCTTAAAGCGTATCTTAGAATCTACTTCTATAAGCTAAGGATATCTAAGAATAAGGTCATAGCCTACAAAGTCAGCTGCCTAGAAGGGTTGCGGGCTGACTACCTTAGTGCGGTTGTATATATTAGATATTAATACCATAAGCTTATAGGCACTATATAGTTTGATCTAATACTTATTTAGAAAACCCTATAATAGGTTTCTACTACCTTAGTAATAGGATAAGCTTATGCTCTTTTACCAAATCATATTATATAAGATTAATTTTAGCGCTGCTGTTATATAGTGCTTAGAACTAACGTACCTCGCCTATAGGGAGTACTATTTCTAGCTTAATAGTAATACAGAAAGTCTCTTCTTTTATATCTTGCCCTAGTTACAGCTAGGAAAGGTCTATAACTAGGGCTTTTTTTTTTAGATTGTTAGTATAGTTATTACCCTGCTTATTTTTCCAATTAGGTTTACCTCTAGAGAAGTTTTCTCTTAACTTTTTAAAGTGTTCCTATAAGGGTGCCAGATGGGTGTTAGGTTGGCCCTAAAAGTCTTTCCTATTACTTAAGGTCCCTAACTTTAGCCCTTCTAGATTTCTCTTTAAGAACAGCTTCTTTAAAGTTTAGGTCTATCCTATATTACTACTAGAGTACCCACGCTTTTAGTTACCCCTTAGTTTTTTACTAGAAGAGGTCTGGTTCCTTATTATATCTTTAGCGTTTAGAACCACTCATTCAAAATCCATATATATAGTAATCTGTAATAGGGCTCCTATGCACTTTATTTTATTATAAATTGCTAGCTTAATTCTAGCCTAGATAAATCCAATTTTCTCCTTTTTATAGATGCTACTGTCCTTGTTTTTAAAGGGTTCTAGATCTATTAATTATGCACAAGTTTCTATAAAGTTTATAAACTGGTGGAAATTATAGCGGTTAAGCTATATCCCATTCCAGAATAGTTCTATGTAATTATATTATATAATATACAGATCTTAAGTCCATTTCTTTAGGAAGGTTTGCAGCTATAGCTATATAGTAATTTACTCTTTATTAAGCTAATTTAGTATAATCTGGTTTAGGGATTAATCTTTAATCTTGCTAATAATCTAATAGGTACGCTCTTTAGTATTATTTTATATTATTAGCATTTTAAAGAAGTTATCTATTTTATAAACCCAATTATTTAACTGTTAGGCGTTAGGTCTCTAGCAGAGTTTTAGACTACTAGAGGCCTTAACCAGTTAGTCTATATCCTTTTTCTATTTACTGTATAGATACCTCTCTAAGTCTTCTATACCTCCTTAGGTAGGTACTAGGTAGCCCCTAAGAGGCCCTTAGCCTTAGCCAGGTTATAAAAGATTTTGTCTAGCCTAGATTAAGCTCTACTAGATCTAGACCTGCCCCTATATTACGGCACTAACCTGTCGCGTACTGTTTTCTACTATCTTATACTATTTCCTACTGTTAGCTGGCCCACCACTAGCGCCTTGGCGGCTGGCCCTACTATTAGTATATAATACCCCTTTTTACCTTCTTCTCCTCTTTATACCATAATGTAGTTATTCAGCCTATTAGCATTATAGCACTGTGACAGTTTGTGGTATCTCCTCTTACGCCCTATTGCGATCTTTATTCTCCCTAATCTACTGTCTTTGTTTTCCCAGTATAATCGCGACTTGGCGCGACCGATAACACTATACTATAGTTCCAGATAATCTTAGTATAGTTCTAAATAATCTTAGTATTGTCCTAGACAATTTTAACAATCTTAGTATTATAGCTAGCCTTATAGATTTTAATTACCCTGCCTAAATCCCCTAAAATAGGTAACTAGAATACCCTATTAGCGAATATATATAAAGCGCTTGCCCTCCTCTTTAATACCCCCTACACTAATATTGCCTAGATAATTAGGAGTAGTCTAGAGTACCCTAAGGACTTTAATATAGCAGGAACATTCTAGCACCTCTTTATATATACAACCTTTTTAACTAGCATTAAGAGCGGTCTCTAAATAGTCTATAATAAAGGCTAGACTGTAAAGTCCTAACTTAAAGAAGCTTAGCATAGAATTAACTCCCTTAAGATACTTAAACTATATATAAAGCAATACAAACAGCAAGCTTTAGTATATACTAAGACTATACAAAGTCTAAGCTTTTAGATTACTATACTTACCTAAATTATTGCTAATAAGAACACTGCTATTAGCTCTCCTCCCCTAGCTAAGCCCTATAGAAAAAAGCGTGAAGCAAAAGACCTAACCCCATTTAATGGTAAGGAATCGCCAACTAAAAAGCAAGAAAAATTTAAAATATAGGAAATAAAGATTTAAGGCGTTTTCTATAGAGATATAAAGTGCTTTAAAACCCTAATGGATAAAGTCCTCTATATGTCAGACATGCTAATAGATAAGGCTTATAACTATGTTAAGCATAGCCTTAATATGCTATGTATACACCAAAATAACCTAAGTAAATGGGCCTTCTCTAACTAAGAGTCTATATTTGCGTATATAAGGAAGCACTATAAGACTATAGATATAACCTAAGCGGCTAAGAACAAATTAGATACTTTAAGCTAAGGTAAGCGTAATTACTAGTCCTAGAAAGCAGAGCTTAATAAGTTAATAATTAAAGTAAGTAAGACTGAGGAATAAAAGGTGGATCTATTTAGGAAGAATATTTTGTCTAAGATAAAGAACTTAGCCCTTACCCTTAGCCGCAAAATTAATAATGCTAACTATAAGGGCTAGAGTAAGCAAATGGACGTGTTTGCTTATAACCTATAGAACTACGCCTACTATACTAAGCTGAATACTGCTAAGCTAAGTACCGCTAGCGGCTATTAACCTACATTACCTAATAATAATACCTTAGCACTAGCACTATAGAATGACCTAATAGACCTTAACGCCGTTAAATTTGGCGGTAGTAGTAGTAGCCTCCCTAACAATGTCTAAAGACATTGTATAAATAATAGACTCTGCCTAGCATGTGGTTAACCCGGCCACTGGAAAGATGCTTATAACCTTAAAATAAACCTAAATCCCCTTCTAATGCTACCGCGCTAACCCCTTCCTAACTACAGTAGATTCTTTAGCAGAGGGATTAATAACTGAAGCAATAACCGCGGATAGGGATATAGGTTTGGATATAGAGACCTGCCCCTATAATTCCCTTCCCTAATATAGCCCTAGCCGATGGTCCCATATATAAACTATAGATAAGTGCTCCGTGCTACTACTAACTATAAGACCGGTTATGTCCTTAGCGAAGTACCCCCTAGCATATATACACTGTTAGAGACTAATATGTTAGGATATACTAGCTAAGACTATAGTTATTAGCTAAGCCCTATAATCTAGTTATTAAAAGACTAACCCTTAGACTAAGTCGCCTTTAAGGGTCGGAACCATATAGGGAGGAGGATAAAAGGATTAGATCTATGCTACTAGATTAGTTAGACCTTATTCTAAGCCAGCTGCTACTTAACCTTAGAATAGCAAATAATAATAGAAATGCCATTTTTATTTAGACCTACCTCTCCTTACTACGTAACTTACTCCTATAAGTTTTTATTAAAACAGTAAGCCTCGTTAATAGTGGCAGTATAGCGCTAGCGTTTATAGATAAAGACTCGCTTATAAAAAAGCATAATATTATAATAAAAAGACTCCTAGTCCTAAAACTACTCCGCCTTGCTAACGGACTCCTATCCAGCTTTATTACCCACTACTTTATAGCAAGAATGACAATCGGCCACTATATAGAATCTATACTCTTCTACGTTATAAAGTTATTACCCTTAATACTAGTAATTCTTAGAATGCCCTAGCTTAAAAAGCATAACCTAAGACTAGACTTCCCTACTCTAGAGCTTAAATTTAACTCTAATTACTATGCCTATAACTGTCTCCTATGGCATATTCCTACCTATAGCCAAGTAGCACCACGCGGACGCATTATACGGCTAACGCTTAGATACTGTCAGCTAATAGTAAAAGAGGTGCCTAACACTAGTAAACTAATATATATAGTAAATAAAGCAGAGATTCTGGAAGACTGGACTACCGCCCCATCTCTAAAAAAATAAATACCACTAGAACTATAAGTCCCCTATATACACCTACTTAACCTAAATTAGCTAATAAAATACCTAACTTTAAGTTATTTACTATATGTATATGTGACCGCATGTATAATAGCTAAGGGTGTTATAGCCAAGACTAAAACCAGAGCAATTGAGACCTCCCCCCTATAACGCCCAACCTTATACCTGTCTCCCGCGCGTACTATATAAGGCCGCCGCCTTATTTCTGCCCCCCTAGGCCAACTAAGCCGTGCTAGCCTAGCTATAGCACCGGAGAACTAGACACGCCCTAACCTGGACGATATTAAATGTACTTATACCGTTAATTTTACCCAGTTCTGTAAACAAAAAGGTGTAAAGGTAATAAGAATCTATATAGTGGAGCTAGTAGAACTGGTTAAACAAGAAGAACACTAGTAGCTACTTAAGGAGCTACCTATAGGCCTAATAGAAGTACTAAACCTATTAGAAAGATCTTTCTGCCGGTTAATAGAAGGCAACTATATAATAGAGGAAGCCTGTAAAGTGCTACCTCCTTATTTTTATAACTTCTTTAAAATAAACCTAAAAACCAAGTCTAAATTTCTACGCTAGAAGATAGTTAATACTAATATTAAGAAATTCCTAAAAGGCAAACTAGGATTAACCTGTAAGGTTATTTTATAACACTTACTAAAAGAGTTTTATAAATATATTAAACACTTTTTCCCTAAGAACGTAGATAAGCTGCCCCCTTACTAACTATAGGACTATAAAATTAAGATTATACCTAGAAAGTAGGCCCTGTATTATAAAAACAGACCACTCTTACCCGCTAAACTTAGCTATGTAAAGAAGTGGATTAATAAGATGCTGGATAAGGGTTTTATCCGCGAATTAACCTTACTAGCTGCCGCACTACTCCTCCTTGTAGTGAAACCTAGCGGTGGTATACAAATCTGCTATAACTACTAAGGCCTAAATATAGTTACTATTAAGAACCAATACCTATTGCCACTAGTCTACGAGACACTTAACGCACTCTATAGTGCTAAGTACTTTACTAAGCTTAATGTAATTACTGCGTTTAACTAGATCCGGATTACGGAAGGCCATAAGTAGCTTACAGTATTTATTACCCGGTTTGGACTCTATAAGATGCTAGTTATACTATTTAGTCTTTATAACGCGCCCACTATGTTCTAAAACTATATTAACTATATCTTACATAACGCCCTTAACGACTACTGTACTGTATACCTTAATAATGTCCTTGTCTTCTTAAAAACATGCGCTAAATATATAAAATATGTAAATAAAATTATCTAGAGACTTGGTAATGCTGGACTCCAGATTAACATTAATAAGTCTAAGTTTTATGCTACTAAAATAAAATACCTCGGCTTAATTATCTTAAGTAATGGTATAACTATAGACCCTAAGAAGGTCTAGGCCTTATAGGAATAGAAGGACCCAATATTAGTTAAGGAACTATAGCAATTTTTTGGCTTTGCGAACTTCTACTAACAATTTATCTAAGGCTATTTTAAGGTAGTTAAGCCTATAACTAGGCTGCTAAAGAAGAGCACTAGCTAGTTATGGGGCCCTAATTAAGCACAGGCGTTTTAGACCCTAAAAATAGCATTTACTATAGCGCCGGTCTTAGCGTACTACGACTATATAAAGAAGACCGTAGTAGAGACAGACGCCTTAAACTAGGCTTTAGGAGGAGTGCTTTACCAAGCTAATAAACATGGTAAACTTAAGCTAGTTGTATTTTTCTCTGCTAAGCACTCCGCCCCTAAATGTAACTATAAGATATACAATAAGGAGCTCCTAGCAATTGTAAAAGCACTAGAAGAATAGCGCCCTAAACTATAAGAAACTAAGCAACTGTTTAAGATTATTATAGACTATAAAAACTTCTAGACCTTTATAATAATAAAACAACTAAACTAGCGCTAAGTCCGTTGGGCTAAGTTCCTCTCTTAGTTTAACTTTGTTATTACCTATAGGCCTAGCACTAAAGCCATAATCCTAGACGCTCTTAGCCGCCTCCTAGGCGTAGCACCTGCTAATGCTGGTAATGAACGTCTATAACACTAAGACCGCGTTGTTTTACTACCAAAAAAAGTTAACCCCGCTATTATAGAAGAGCTGCTAAGCGAATCCTAAGACTAGAGTGTTAAAGACTTTATTGTAGTAATGGACCTAAAGCCTAAGAAAAAACCCCTTAAGGAGCTTATTAGGAATGCCTATAAGGAAAATAAACTTATTAGGGATATGTTGGCTGTATTACGCGAATAGGAAAGCCGTAAAGTACGCCGTTAGCCTAAGCAGATTAGGAAGTTACTCTGCTATAACAAATCTAAATGTTCAATTATTAACGGCTAGATCTACTATAGGAATTAAGTATTTGTCCCTAACTTACCTAAACTCTAACTAGAAGTTATATACCGTATGTATAGTTTGGGTCCTGTGGGCTACCTAGGCTGCGTTAAAACGCTAGACCTCCTTAATTAAACCTATTAGTAGCCAGGTATTTTATAGTTTACAGCTACCTTTGTAAAAGACTGCGCTCTTTACTTCTATATAAAGACCCTACGCTTAGCACCGCCTGGTTTCTTAAAGCTACTAGAACTACCAGTCCGCCTATAGACCAATATCTTTATTAACCACGTCGTTGACCTACCTAAGTGCCTTTGTAACGGCAAAATATATAAATATATCTTTATTGTTGTTAACCGCCTAACAAAAATAAGATACTTTATTCTGGTTACTAGCCTAGACACTAAGGAGCTTATTAAAGCATTTACCTATACTGTCTATAAGTTATATAGCGCTCCAAATACTATTGTTTCTAATAGAGGTGTCACAGTACGTGCAGAGGGACAAGGTACGAGGTAACTGTGACTGTGTATTATTGACAAACGATGTTGTGTGAGGATCTATGTATAGGAGACGAGGCAGGTATATATACGTGTTGCTTAGGGGTCAGGTCCGTGCTCATGTATACGCGTAGCCATAATAACGCGTTAGGTCAGTGCCGTGACAGTATATCCCCCTTCCTAAGGCGAGCTCCTGTGAGCCAAGTGACGGCAGTAAAAACACAGAAGTAAAAAAAAATAGATATATATATCCTTGTCCTTCCAGTCCTTACGGTCCTCGTCCTTCTAGTCCTTAAAGGTCCTCGTCCTTATAGTCCTTAGACCCTCCTACCTATATCCCTACTATATTGCTCTCCGCTAGCACTTGTCTCGAGTGCTAGATACAATGTAAAGCTAAGGCGAAGGAGCGAAACTAATATGGAAAACGGAGGAGATGAAGAAAAAAAAATGTAACCGCGGGGCGTATTGCGGATATTGACTCTTGAATGGCTCGGGGTTGCGGAGATTGAGGTTAAGGTATAGACTTGAAAGGCTTGGAGTACGGAGATCGAGGTTAAGGTATAGACTTGAAAGGCTCGGAGTACGGAGATTGAGGTTAAGGCGTAGATTCTTGTCGCGGTAAACTTGAAGTAGTATCTGTGCAAATTTGAAGACGGAGACGGAGATGGAGGCGGTAATGGAGATCAGTAACCTATAGTCTTACACTGTAATTAAGTACAAGGAATATAGCCCGCAGGGTGTCCTCCCTGTAGCCGGCTTAAGAACTTAGGATATGAAGCAGAAGCATGGCTAGAAATAGACTCGGAGACGGAGATGGAGATAGAGATCGATAACCATAGTCTTTAAGATGAGGAATATAGCCTGTAGGGGGAACACCTAGCGTCCTAGTCTACCCGTAGCCAGCAGCTCCTGTTCTTCCCGTAGGCATAGAACGGCATGCTCCGCGACCAGTAGCCTATGGCCCGCTAGTGAGGCCTGCAGCCAGCTTATGAAACTTAGAACATAAAGAGAGGATATCGGCTCGTTGGAGATAGGGAGACGGAGAGGATATTGGCTCGGGAACTCGAATGGATTTAATGTGCAGAGATTTTACTGGGTCGGCATTGTCGTAGAATGGGGGTAAGAATCCCGCCCGGGGTAGGGTTGTAGCTTTGGAAATATAGCTGTGGAATGGTGGAAACAAAGCCCTACTAGGGGCGTAGGAGATGACACGATATACTGTCACAGTACGTGCAGAGGGACAAGGTACGAGGTAACTGTAACTGTGTATCATTGACAAACGATGTCGTGTGAGGATCTATGTATAGGAGACGAGGCAGGTATATATACGTGTTGCTTAGGGGTTAGGTCCGTGCTTATATATACGCGTAGCTATAATAACGCGTTAGGTCAGTGCCGTGATAAGAGGCTCCTTATTTATTTCTAACTTCTAGCGTTGTCTAAACTAGCGCCTAAAGGTAACCCTAAGCCCTAGTTCTATATGGTACCCTAAAATAGATAGCCAAACCGAGATTATTAATATAGTAATAAATAAGTACCTACGCGCCTTTATGAGCTTTACCTAAGATAACTAGGTAGATTAGCTTCCCCTTACTAAGTTTGCTACAAATAACTAGGTTAATAAGACTATAGGAATCTCACCATTCTTTGCCAACTATAGCTATAACCTATATCTGGGCGTTAAACTAGTAGGCCCCTAGCTATTAGCCCTATTTATATATATAAAGAAGGAGTACCTATAAGCTAATACTATTGCTAACCGCTTTAAGCATATCCTAACTTAGCTTAAGGCCCTAGCTTATATCTCCTAGTAACGCTATAAAGATAACGCTAATATAAAACGGGACGAAGGTATAATATTTAAAAAGGATAATATGGTTATAGTTAGCCTTAAAAATATAAAGACTAACTAGCCTAAGAGGAAGTAGGATAATAACTAGGATAGACCCTGGCCCGTCTTAGCTGTTTATAGAGGGGTAGTTGTAGTGGACCTCCTAGACTATATTTGTGTTAATAAGTCTTTCTATACTTTAAAAGTTTGCCTCTGGTTCCCTAAAGAGATCCCTAGCCAAGTATACATTAATAAGGAGGAATGTTATAATGTTATAGGTAGGATAGCTAAAAGGGATAACAACGGCAATATTACGGATAAGTAGGAATTTAAGAAGATTTTTAATGTATATAATAAACAAATAGACGAGCACGGCTTAATATATTATATTAAGTGGAAGTATTATAATAAAGAAACCTAGGAACCTAAAAAATCCCTAAAAGGGTGTAAGCGCGCACTACTTAAGTTCTATAAATAACACCTTAAAAAGCTGGGACCCCTAGACTGGGTATAAGATAAGGAAAAGTTATGCTAAGGTTATGGCTAACTATATTAATTTATGGTAGTTAAGGTTAATTTATAATGGTTAAGATGTTATGGAACTTTAACCGCCAGTTAGAGTTATCTAATTGGCCAGATTATTGCTAAGAGCGCCACGCAGGTTAATTTAGGTGGCGGTATAGAGTTCTGCCAACTTTATTCGTTAAACTAACCAATTAGGATTTTCTATTCTGGGGATAGAAAATCGCCATTGGCTTGGTTAAGGGCGGTAAACAGAACTAATATCTTTATAATAGACAGTCCCCGCGTATTACCTATTTTTAGAGTTACTTATTTGGTTTAGAGTTACTTATTTAGTTTAGGGACCAAACCTTCTAAAGGAGGGAAGTACTATTATAGCACTAACCTATTATATACTGTTTTTTACTATCTTGTACTGTTTTCTAATATCTTATACTATTTCCTACTATTGGCTGGCCCACTACTAGCGCCTTGGCAGCTGGCCCTACTATTAGTATATAATATCCCTTTTCACCTTCTTCTCCTCTTTATACCACAATGTAGTTATTTAGCCTATTAGTATTATAGTACTGTGACACCCTAAAGGTTTCTAATATATTTATTAGTAGCTTCCTCCTATATAGCTTTTAAGAGCCTTATGGCAGCTTCCCAATATCCTCTTTAAAGAAAATTAGTATAGGGCTCTTAACTTTCTAACCTTAGGCCTAGGGAAGCTCTAGCTATAGAGGTAGTGTTAGTACTAGTAGCTAATATAGGTTTCCCTATAAGGCTTAAGTCTTAAGTTAGTGGTTAGGTTAGATTACCTAAAGGGGTAGGCCCACTTAGTTTGTAAGCAGTCTATATATTGCCACTATACTAATTATAGGCTAGTGGTCTTCTGGGAGGGTTCCGGTTAGGTCCCTAATTAGGTATATTAGTGTATTTCTCTAGCATTTCTAATTTAGGGGAAGATCTTAGTGTTACCTCTAGCGCTTAATCTTCTAATTAGCCTAAGTGGGGCTAGAGAGGTTCTAGCTACTTTCTAATAGTGTTATAACTATTATAGAGGGTATCTATATTTTCCTTAGCGTTATTAGTAACTATAGGTATGTAAGAGTTTTTAAGCTCTTAGTGCATCTGGGTATTAGGGCTTATTTAGCTATCTTACCTAAAGGTTTATATTATTGCAATCTCTTACTATTAGAGGGACCTTCCTGCCTTAGCGCGGCAGCTTTCTATAAGGTGTTTATAGAGTTTCTATTTAGGTCATTGCGAGATTTTAAGGGAGGATAGTAGATATAAATAAAAGATATAAATAAATAATCTAGTTCTTAAAGCTAGCTGCCCTTCTAAATAAAGTAGAAAGGATTTAAATGTAAGGGGACTTTATAGATAGGGGGCTATAAGGACACAATTATAGAATAGGATAGATTAGTAAGAGAGATAAATCCTTAAGGAGGTAAGGCCTTAGGGATTATAGAGACTATATACTACGGGCACGTGCCTCTAGTACGTAACCGGCGACCATCTAAGGGGTGTTTGGAGGTTGTCCTAAGGGCAACCCAAGGTGTCCGCAATAATATCCCTTATATTACTATAGTAAAAACTCTTTATAACAATACGGTTTTTTACGCCGTCTGTATTGTTATACCAAAGGTATCGTTATATTTAGACTTTATACGTAAAACATACCAAACGTCAAAATTATATAATAATATTGCATATGGGCCTGAAGTTAAAATTGAGCAATTAGCTCTATTAAAAAATAATTTAATTATTATCTACTTAGTATTTTAGAGCTGTTGTCCTTAGATTTGACGCTCGTGCCTTAATAGAGTTGTAATAACCTCTCTTTTACTATCCTCCTATTTCTCCTTATATAGACGTAACTTTTGCAAGGCCTCTATTGCCTTATTAAGTTTAATTTAAGGTTGTTAGGAGTCCTTATCTATTTCTACATCGCGATCTGGCCCGGTATAGAGCTCCGCTACGTGCTCAATAAGCGAGGGTGTTGTGGTAGGCGCGTAATTTCTAACGCTTAAAGTTAGAGAATCTATGACGACGTTGCTTTTAAGGATTTTAAGATCTAGGCATAATAAATAAGACAGAATTAAGTATGGAAAGTAAGATCTGAGTATTATTTTAATAGATTTTAATCGTTATGTAATGAAGATTGATGGCTGAACTTACGGTAAGAAAAGGCCAAATCCGACGAATTAAAAACTCCTTATAGCGATTTTGGTGGGGCCACCTTTACGATATCGTCAAATGTCAGAATATCGTAATATTACACAAAAAAAGGCTTGATCAAGGGGTGTAGATCGTAATATAGAGTATATCGGTATAACACCGTTATCGTTATAAGGAGTTTTTACTGTAATTCCACCATAGTAAAACTGACTTTCGTAACAATTCTGTTAAATTCAGTGTCGCCCTACCTTCTTTCCGGGCCAGCAGCATCTTTCACTCGTGGCACAGCTGCTTGTATTTGTATTCTAAAGGCATTGCTCGAAAATTGGTAATGATCGCTTCATGGTTGAACGGCGCAGCGTGCAGTCTTACCAAATCATACGCCAGCTCCAATGTCCATTCTCTTGTGAGCAGGCAGGTTATACAGTTGTTGGAGTCGGTTTGCATATTGCGAATCACAGCTTCTGGTGGGCAGAAGAGATGTGCTAGCCGTGGATCATCAAGGCGTCTTTCAAGGATTGGAGGTTGGAGTCAGGCTAATAGCAAGATCTCGTGCGAAATCAGATCAAACCCTTCCTGTAATTATCCCGATGGCCACTTTGCTAGGCCTTCAGGCGGAGCAGGCCAGTCGCGGGGCTCACATTGTCCAAAGTATTCGCATGCACACTCCTGCGGTGGAGGGCAGCTACGAGATGTTAATATACGAGTCCAGCCGATGCAATTGCTGTACTCACTGTATGGTATCATTAGTCATAATGTAAGCCCACAATTTCTCCAGCACTCTCCCGCTAACATCGTCAATCAGTGTTGTGTTAAGGATCCAGTCTCTTATTCTCTCATAATCTGCCTTTTCGCGGCGCTGGATTGCATTTCTGGTTACCGCGAACTGTGCGCAGCATTGCGAAGCAATAGTCCGAGGGAGTTCCACCCCCGGAAACAATGTATGCCACGCTTCAGCAATCCCATTCTCTGCATCTTCCCTGTGGACGCCCGGGCCCCATTGTACCGCGTCGTGTGTTTTCGGTCGGATCTCAGCTGGACAGCTAGGATACCAGTCGCATCGCAATGGAACATAACCAGCCGCATCAAGTGCGGAAAGGCGAAGAGAACGGATTAACGGTACCATATCACCTTCTTGGTGCCAGCTTGTTCGATGGCCGTGGACAAAGACGGCCCGCGGAGGAAGATTGTCCCAATGCGTGATGATGAAAGTGAGATACACCATTGCTTCATGGCCTTTGTTTTGAGGAATTCGGAGTTCCAGAGGTGGGGACGGATCATCGACCGTGTAGGGATACAACGTCCAGCTGGGATTCGGTCAGCCATAGGGATGCAACAAGGGGGCGACATACTTTTCTGCTAACTCATTCATCCAAGATACGTCTGTTGTGTGCATGACGGCAGCTATCAGCGCGCCAAGCAGTGCTTTATGTACTTCGGGTGATGGGGATGTAGTTGCCGTGGTAGAGGCGTCCACGGCAGTTGGCATTAAGGTCGTGAAAGCAGTTCCCGTATGCTCGGGGGTATTGACAGGAGTATGTACCTCTCCAAACGAAAGGGTTTTATAATCAACATGATTGTAGATTTGAAAAACAAGAAATACGCTAACAGTGGCGATGAGTAAAATTCTCACCCTTGCACCTAACGAGGGACCTGTGAAAAAGATCATGGATAGACTAGGGACACAAATAACCACGAAGACCTGAGTATGTCAGAAGGTGGAAGCTTTAGCGTAACACATAGATTAATAGTGAGGCAAAACGATGTTGAGAGAGAAGATATGTAAAGTCAACGGTCGCAATCGTGACAGGGGACATATTCTTTAAACGAAGCGCCCGGATTACGGATATATCGACGGAATGAAATCCGCCGTCGTCCTGCGGTGAGATCTTGGCAAGGGAAGCCTAAATGCTAGCACAGCTTTGACTGCTCGGATGGCATTGGTGAGATGATGGCTGCGGCTTTTAGCTGAAATAAGAAACCAAGGGCCCTGCAAAATTTAACTCCGAGGTAAAAGGCGAGCGCCTAATCAACTCGGCTTTATTGGTTGTAAATGGGGAATGTGTCCTGGCATCATATCCGACCTTCCGCGTTCGTAGCAAGCTAACCCAAAGGAGCGTCCCGTGCCTCACCTGTTGCTGTGCCTGTGCCTCACCCTTACACCAGAGATTGCGATAGCCGTCACAACGCTTGAAGATTGTGCCACCATGTATTTCTCTTCCCTGTACTCAGGGCTGGTTCGATAACTTTTTTTGACTACATTGAGCGGTAGAATCGCGGTAGACGCGAGAATCCACCTACGCCCTGCATGTCGCCCGATTTCAGTTGCCAAGACCGGTCAACAGGTAAGAATCCACCTGCGGTGACGAATGGACAACTTCTACCTGTTGGCAATTTGATCCTCCGGTCGATATTGCGCATGTGGGCCCTGTTCGCCATTTTTGGGTGTCGCACAGGTGGGCGCCAACAGGTCAAAAAAAGTTATCGAACCAGCCCTCAGAACGTTGGATTTTTCTTCCGAAATATTTTTCAATTTTATTGTGGGTATTATGTCCAAGCCTTCTGCCCCCAAAATCTGCTTGATATTGGCACTTCATTCGTTCCTGCTGCCATTTTTCTTTTCTGTCAGCAGTGCTGGCAATTGTTTCGCTTTTGATGGGGTAGAATATCCTGACAACCAGGTCTGTCCAGGATCATCCGTATGTTGTGGATACAATGCCACTTGCCTCCCAAATCGCCTCTGCCATAACAATGGAGATCCAGAAACAACGCTAGTTCGCGGACCATGTGCTGTAGATCCCTGGAACATTAACGTGTGCGCTCAAATTTGTTTGTATAGTAAGCCAAACTTCTCATAACTGAACCTGTGATGCCTGTTAGCGATGATCAGACGAATCGGATAGCGGTGGCTTTTTCCCACGAGTCTTCGTATGTCAGGATGGAAGTCTCTGTTGCAACGACGACCGCGAATGCTGCCAGAGTAGTCGTGGCGTCTTTCTCGACAACCACGGGAGTATCCTCACAGCAAGTCCAACAAGCAGCAGCAGCGTAACCAGTTCGACGTCTGTCTTAGTGTCTTCTCTCGTATCGATGATCAGTTCAACTCTGATCACACCACAAAGCGCTTCCACAATGGTACCTCAACATACTTCTGACAGCTCAAGCTCGCAAGGACTTTCAACCGGAGCTAAAGCGGGGCTTGGAGTCGCGATCCCCTTTGCTATTGCCATCACTGCTGGTGTAGCGTCGATTGCCTACTATCTTCGACGTCAAGCACGCTCGAAAGTTCACACCGATCAGGTCGAAATGATGCCACCGACTGGGTTTCCAGAGCCTGAGCTAGTTTACAAAGGCCCTAGTCCAAACCCACTTGCAAATCCTCATAAGGTGCATAAAGCGATTCAATATAAGATGCCAGCGGGCTCGATGTCGCCGCGCGAGCTGCACTAGCCGTTTAAACCGAAAAACACATGATTCGGGCACGCATGGCCTAAACCATAAGTATAGGAAAGACTGCGGAAGAAGGCAGAGACACTTTACAAGGTAAGGGCACTTTATAACAAGGTAGAGGGAGCAATCTTTTTTAACTAGACTAGAGTAGATCTAGCCTTATACCCACTCTATTTAACTAGTAGATTGTCTAACTTTAGAAGCTCTTTATAGCTTTAATATATTTGTATATAAAATATAAAAAGGGTTAATATTAGCTTAATAGTATAAAATAATTTATTAAAAGCTATTTATCTTATACTTTATTAATAATCTTCTATTTATAATTAATTAATTATTCTCTACTTAAGTAGAGGCCTTTATAGTAACTATAAACTATAACGCTATAGCCTAAAGGCTATATATATTATGTATACCAACAGTTAATAAACAGCGAACTTTAAGGCATTATAGCCGACTAACTACACCTAAGTAGATCGCTCGCTGTCCGCTGCATTAAAATTAGGTATACTAACTGTTACACTATTAGCTCGCTGTCCGAACTTGGCAATTTATATAAAGTTCGTGGTGTTTTATTGCGGATTTTTAGCAGCACCTTTATATATATAAAAATTGACCTTAATTTATCTAATAATATCTAAATATATCCAAAATTATCCTCCGCAGATATTAAAGTTAGTAGTAACGTTAGTAGTAAAAAAGGAAAGTGGCGGTAAGGATTTTGGAGGCTCTATTTTTATATTAAATTTAATTAAATATAAAGCTCTATTAAATATATTTTACTAAGCTGGCTTATAGCTAGTAAGATTAATATTTAAGCTTATTAGCTAGGGTGTAGTTAAAGCTCTATTAGAGTTAATATAGTTAATTAAACTGCTTAATAAAAGGCCTTTAATTAGCTACCACTTCTAATATTAATCTGCTTTAATTATATCGGCCAATAGTTAATTACGCTTATTAGTAATAATCTTTTTAGTTTAACTAAAGGCTTATTTATATATAGAGCTTATTACCGGTATAGAGAATATATTATTATTTATAAGAGTACATATATTAGATCCCGCCGCGCTTGCGACAAGTTCGCAAGCACTCCATGTCTTTTAGCCTATTTAGCAACGTAAGGGCGGGACACGTTACAATTAGTATATATATTAGGTCCCGCCGCGCTTACGACAAGTTTACAAGCACTCTTAGTCTTTTTAACCATATAGCGACGTAGAGGCGGGCCACATTACATTATTATTATTATTTATTTATTGCTTAACGTCTAATTTAAATCCCTATTAGGCCCGCGCGGACTATACCTTATATATATATAGGGAGAAAACTGTATAAAAAAAACCCCTATATTCTATCTCTCTACCATTAAGCCCCGCCTACTTAGCGTCTATAAATCGCCTATAGGTCGCCTATAGTCCTTTACGTTCTTATATTTAACCTCTTTAGTAACTACTGCTACTATAATAAGCCTATAGACGTGCTAGTATTATAAACTTTACTCTTCTACTATAGAGCCTCTAAGGGGTATCTATCTACCCCCTTACCTTTCTTTACTATTTCCTTTATAACCTAAATATAAGGGCGCGAAGAGACTTTAGGGAAAATTTAAAGGAATAATATAAATTCTATCTAAATCTAAGGGTATATAGCTCTTGCAGAGTATAAGACGTTACATAAAGAGGAGAAAGAAATATAGAAAGCTTATAACTAAATATTTAAGGGTCTTAGCAGTAGACGCGTAGGCATAAGCACACGTGGGGTTTAACAGGTTTCAACCAAATTCCATTATATTAGTGGAATTTAGTGGAATTTAATCGAGTTAGAAGAATTTAACAGAATTATTAGTTATATAAGGGGATATTACATAGCTACGGTTCGTAGATAGTATAATAATTATTAATTAATTCTTTTTAATAGGAATGAGGAAAGGGGTGAGGAACTTAAGGTTCCTTACCACGCTAGGGCCACGTTAGTACGTGACGGCAATATACCTGGCGTGATAGCAGCTTGCCTTATTCCCGACACTGGCAACTCTTCTTTTTGTGGTTGCCATCTATATATATATAAATAGACAGGATGCGACAATATTAAACAGTATACAACAATACCAAATAATATGCGACAATACCAAACAATATACAACAATACTAAACAATATGCGACAATACCAAACAATATACGACAATACCAAACAATATGCAACAATATGCGACAATGCGGCTGTTGGCAGATAACGCAAAGATAGGTAGGCCGCTAAGGCGCTAGTAGTAAGCGAGCTAATAGCAATTTTCCATCCTAGGGATAGAAAATCCTGATTAGCTGGTTTAAGTTAGGGTCTATAGAATATTATACTCCTACTCCCTTTTAACCCAACCTTTAACTTGTATATGTAGAGTGTTTGTATTAACAAACGTTTTTAAAGCCTTATTTGGGTTTGCCTTTATTATTATATCTGCTAGGTTATCTTAACCGTTAATCTATTAAATCTTAAAGAGTTCTTGCCGTTTGTAGGATTAATAAAGTGCTATAATATTAATTATAAGGCGCTTCTCCTTTATAGTACCAAGCTTAACCAAGCACTTATAGAGGGAGTATGAATCGGTGCATACAATTATAGGGATAATAGAAAGTTCGAGTTAATCTATAATTATCTTTAGGGTAGTTCCAATTGCAATTGCTATATTAACTCCGCTAACTATTCTATATATCTCTAATGCCAAAACACTTTGGGTAATGCGCTTACTCTTAGTTAAGCTCTAATAGATAAGGTTACTATGGATTATAAAGTTATTCTCTTTAGTAAACTTATTCGTGATAATGATTTTATATCCTAGCTAGGAGCTAACATCTTTATTATTTATAAATAATCTATTAATAAATACAAAGAGCTTAGCAGTGGGAAGATTAATAGGTACGTAGTATAGGCCCTAGTTAAGATAGTTTATTTACCAGAAAAGGCGTTTATTTAGGGCAAGAACGTCGTCCTTAATTGGTTCCTAGTGTTAGGCGGCAATAAAGAGATTAAATAAAGCCTTAGGTTAACAGATAGAAGCAATATAAGCTCTATAAGCGCGTTACTCCATGTATCCTTGCTTTGGAGAATTAGCGTTAATAACGTTAATCTTCTTACCTTAACCCTTCTGGCGTAGAGCAATAGAATCCTTATTTAGGGAGAGGATACATTTATTAAAGAGTAATAGTGTTGTTAAACTAAGCTTTTCCTTTAGCTTTGCTATAAGATTTGCCTTTACTAGCTCGTCTTCTTTAAGAGCTAAGAATTGGTCGTCTCCTAAGATAATTATATTATTAGTTTATATGCCAATAATTCCAAATGGAGTTCCCATAGTTATAATAAGAAAGCAGGGATTAAATATAGAAGTAGTTATTAAAAGCTTCTCTTTATAGTGCTTGCTATAGGTAGCCTACTAGTAAGTTCCTACCTCTGCGATCCTATATAATGGCTTAAGCATAACCATAATTGTATCTTTAGGATACTGGTGGCAAATTTGCTCTAGAAGGTATACTAATATTAAGCGCTAAAGGTGCGTCTCTAATTGGGTATAAGCTTAAGTAATATCTTATAAATAAACCGCTATTCTATTCTTTATTAAGGAGGGAGCTAGCGTAATAATAACTTGCTAACTAGCTTATTAAATTATAAAAAACTGCGTAAAAATTACCTCCTTACTATTATTATTATAGCCTTAGATAACAAGCCTTGATTTCTTAAATAGGACATTAGTAGCTTTACCCTTAATTTTATTAACTATTCTTAATTTAAAGATGCGAACTTTATTAAACTTAGTAGGGTTATATTTCTTAAATTTAAAGACTCCTCTTATAATAAGACTATCAATCTCCTGCTTATTAGATGCTTAGAAAGGAGCTTCTAGAGTTATAATATAACCTTCCTTTTAGAGCTATTTTATAAGTTTAAAGTCAGCCTTCTCCTTAGCTGTTATAAAGGCTATTAATAGCTTAACTCTATTCTTAATAGCGGTAATAAATTGCTCTTTAAAATTAATAAGATGTTAGCGATTTTATAATCCCTTTAGGCAACCTCTACCGCGTTATAGTTGCGGCATATCTACTATAATTATATTAGAATTGTGGTTGCCTTCTAGAGCACATTAATTATAGCTCTCCTCTAGGGCATTTTCTATAGTATCCTATAAAGGCTTAGAACTATTATCTTTATAGTAAGGCTTAATAACAGTTAAACGGAATTAAGTAGGTCTATAAGGCATTTAAATAGTACAAGTCTAGCTATTAATTGTAATAAGTTAATATAGGCCTAACTATCCTCTCTTTTTACGCCATACGCGTACCTTAGACTAGAGTGGCAGATTAAGCGTAGTTAAGATATTTAGGCTATTTCTCATTCCTAGTGCGTCGTTGACTTAGTGTATAGCGTAGAGATATTATACCTCCTTTATTGCCTTGCGAATAGCCTCAGCTCGTTACATAATAAAGGGAGATAGTAAAGAATTGTTAGTTATTTAAGGGTAGGCGCTAAAGACTAGCAATATAGGTACAAGTCTATCTAGGCCAGTAGAATTGTTAACAGCTTTAACAGCTATTTATAAGATAAGTTCTTTACTAGCGTCCTCTAGTTCTAAAGAGATAATCTTATATGCGCGGCGTAATAGTGTATAATATCGCTCCACTTTTCTAATACTATTATATGCCTTAATAGGGACTTCCTTAACCTTAATTACCATTGCCTTTGTCTGTTATTAAAACTCTATAGATAAGAAGTTCTTTTCTATATTATAGACAATTTAATTAGGGGGTCCTAGGTAGATATTAATCTAGTACAACTAAAGGGTATCCTATACGTTTCTAGCTAATATATCCTTTAAGAATCGTGCGGCTTGGAAGGAGGTTAAGAAGTTAATAACTTAGAGTACTAGCTTGCCGCTAAGATATATAACGTCGACAATAATATAAAAGTTAAAGTTATAGTTATCTTTAAGGGTGAACTTAAATCGGCTAGGGGACCTCTAGTTTATTTAATAGTGGTAGTAGTATTTTATAAGATACTTAATTGCCTTAACCTTAACTTTATAGCCTACTTGCTAAAGAACCCTAAGCAATTAATAAACGGATAGGTGGCTAAAACGATAGTATAGTTGGCGTAATTCTGACTTAGTTAAGTGGCTCCAAGCAATACTCTTTTTTAGTTAATAAAGGAGCAACTAGGGGTAACCCTATTTGCGTATAATAGGCACCTAATTGTCTCCCTAAATAAGTATATTCTTAAGGTTATTAAGCCTAACGCCTAATTTATCCATATCTTTAATGCAAAATAGAAACGGAGTGTTTGTAGAAATAACGTAAAAAGTAATATACCCTAAGGGGGTTTAAACCCTAATTGTGCTAAGAGAGATTGCAGTACCTTTGCTAAAACGAATCGTGTATTAGCCTACCGTTAAATAGTTAATCTAAATAGAGCTATTAAGCTGCTAAAGGGCTTAAACTTAAGGTTCTCCTACTATAGATACTCCTGCGGCTCTAGTATCCGGTATAATACTATAGAAGACATTTGCCGAGTATCTATTATTAAAGGAAAACGCAGAGCTCTCCTTTGGCTTGTTAAAGATATCTAACTTTGTAATAAAATAGAGCGTAGATTGGTTATTAAGAACAGCAACGGTTTATATGCCATTTACCTTACCATACTTAGTAAAGTATTAGTTAGGAGAGTAGTCCTCAATTTCTATATCTATAAGAAGCTATTTAACCTTATTAACCTTACCCTTAAGGTCTTTTACGCCTTTATATTAAACTAGGAAGCTTTGGAAGTAGGCTATAGTAACCTTATAATTTCTAACGTTTCTTACACTTTAACGGAACTTGTTATATGCCTCTTTTTGCTTATTAAGGGAGTGTTTAGTTAACTAGCACTTTAGCTTTTTATAAACATAGCACTTCTTCTAGCAATTACTTTAAAATAAACCTCTATAAGGACCTCTATAGTTGCCTTATAGTTAACGTTAATTATACCCTCTTCCGTATTCCCTACTATGGCCACTATATATTTAATCAGTCCAGTTATAATCGTGTTAGTTAGGAATACTTATTTAAGTAGGATTTTCGGTATAGAGCTATTAAGATTCTTGTGTTCGCATTACAGTACCTATAGCGGAGCGTAGCTTAGTATATACTCCTTTAAACGTATCTATAGGTTTATATAGCGCCAAGTTACACTTAGGAACGCTATAGCATGCTAAGATAACCTAGTCCCTTAGGCTGTTCTCATTTTAGTAAGTTTTAGTAAGGCCATATTAGATTTTCTAGAGTTTATTAAAGAGTAATTAAAGGCACTCTAAACGAGTCTTTATTAGGTTAGAAGCAATAACTCTCTAAAATATAATCTCCCGCTATTTAGATATATAAAGTTAGCAATTCTTATTAGTCTTAAAGTAAGCTCTAGTAAGCTAAAGCATTATATTAAAGCTATAGTTTTTACCCGCAATATAGTCGTAATAGAATGTCGCTACTCGTCCCTTTAATATAATGGAGAAAGTGTAGTAGTACTAGTAGCGTTAAATTCCAACCTTATTGCAATAGTTATAGAAGACCTATAGTTTTGCTTTAAGTATATTATATAGTTCTCCTCTAAACTTCTTTTCTTCGTCTAAATATACCTTTATCAGATTTATAACTTCTTGTGGTAAAGGCTCACCGGTTAGCTAGAGTGGAGGAAGTAAAGGCGGAGCAACTCTAAATAGGAGGGCACCTCTAGGTAGGAGAGTAGCTTTAAATAGGGGGTCAGCGTTTTAGGGGTTTTAATACGAATTAAAGTTGCCTTCTAAAAAATATAGGTTGTTTTTAGGTTTCTGTAGTTAATATATAATCTTAGCTTCCGTCCATATTGGTTCTTCTATACTAGTAATAACGGCCTAAATATTACTAGTAATTGGGTTACTATTTTTAGCAATATATACCCCATTCCTATAGAGGAAGTCTTAAAAATCCTAAACAATATCAACATTGCCAAGTGCCTAGGTATTAGCGGTCCATCCTATAAAATCCTCCCTAAAATATTCCTATAGCTATACATCGGCGTAGTGTCTACTTCGGTAGAATATAATACGGTATAGAAGAAAGCTATTAACTTATTTTATAGTACAAGTTATTATATTAAAGGTAAATTCGTCCTAATTTTCATTAATAAGTTTCGCGTATAAAGCTACCCCTAGTGGTAAGGAGTCTTCCCAGTTATTTAAAGTAGGCGTAGCCATATTTTTAAAGGGAGGGAAGTGTTATTGGCGTAGGGATTGTTGTTTAGTACGCATTCATAATATATATTTATCGTTTAGTACGCGTTCGTAACGTATATTTGTAATTATGGGGCTTAAGATCAGTTCTGGCCTTAAATCACAAAGACTCATAAAGCGTATTATTCTGCGTAATAGATGCAAGAATCCATAATCTTAGAAAGGCTTAGGACCAGTTCTGGCCTTTAAATCCTTAGATTCGTGGAAGAGTTCTATTTAAGGTTTAGGACTAGTTCTAACCTCAAAAAACAGCTTCCTTTAGCATAAGTAGCACTGGTATAGTAGCTTATCTCTTCTTAGTGGAATACCTAGCTGTTCTATAGTATAATAGTGAAGTTAACCACTAATCAGTATTGGTTATATAAGGGGATATCACATAGCTACGGTTCGTAGATAGTATAATAATTATTAATTAATTCTTTTTAATAGGAATAAGGAAAGGGGTAAGGAACTTAAGGTTCCTCACTACACTAGGGCCATGTTAGCACGTAACGGCAATATGCCTAGTGTAATAGCAGCTTGCCTTATTCCCAACAAGAATTTAATTAAGTCTTTATATTTTATATATTTAAGTAAACTATATTACCTTCTTTAAAGTCCTAGGCAGGAGCTTGTCCTTTATTTATATACCATTTCTATACTATTTAAGCGTATATTAATTTACTTTATAATAGTTCCGTTAACTACTTTATTTAATTAGTAAAGTTATACACGTTAATTAATTAAATTCTTTTAATCATAGGTCCTATTATATCAATTTCGGGTTATAGTTTAAATTTAAATTAAGGGTCTTGTCCATAGGTTGCGTAAAATAGCATTACGCCCATTAATACATTTATTGTATTATTTATAGTAAACTTAGCTAAAGGCAGCAATTTTCCTAGTCGTCTTATAGGTAGGAGCAGTATATTTATAAGTATTATTATTAGGAATACAGGTAAGTTGCTATTACGCGAGGCAAGTTACCATTACGTGCCGCTGCGGCACTAGCGTAGCGAGGAGCCTTAAGCTCCTCACGCTTCCTTAAGGAAGAGCGATATATATAATAACAATTATCATACTACCTATAACTTATAGATACGTAATATCACCTTATAATACCTACACTAATCAGTAGTTAACTTTACTATTATACTACAGAATAGCTAGGTATTCCACCAAGAAGAGATAAGCCACTATACCAGTGCTACTTATGCTAGAGGAAGCTATCTTTTAAGGTTAAAACTGGTTCTAAACCTTAAATAGAACTCTTCCATAAATTTAAGGATCTAAAGGCCAGAACTGGTCCTAAGCCTTTCCTAAATTACAGATTCTTATATCCATTACACAGAACAACACACTTTACAAGTCTTTATAATTTAAGGCTAGAACTAGTCCTAAGCCCTATAATCGCAAATACATGTTATAAATGTGTACTAAATAGCAAATATATACCAAATAACAATCCCTACCCCAATAACACTTCCCTCCCCCTAAAAACATGGCTACGCCTACCTTAAACAACTAAGAAGACTCCTTACCACTAGGGGTAGCTTTATACACAAAACTTATTAATAAAGATTGGGACGAATTTACTATTAATATAATAACTTATACCATAAAACAAGTTAATAGCTTTCTCCTACACCATATTATATTCTACTAAAGTAGATACTACATCAATCTACAGCTATAGGAATATTTTAGGGAGGATTTTATAGAATGGACCACCAACACCTAGGCACTTAGCAATGTTAATATTATTTAGGATTTTTAAGACTTCCTTTATAAGAATGGGGTATATATTGCTAAAAATAGGAACCTAATTACTAGTAATATCCAGGCCATTATTATTAGTATAAAAGAACCAGTATAGACAGAAGCTAAGATTATATATTAACTACAGAAACCCAAAACCAACCCATATTCTTTAAAAGACAACTTTAATTTAGAATAAAACCCCTAGAACACTACTCTCCCACCTAGAAGTACTCTCCCACCTAGAGGTACTCTCCTACCTAGAGGTACTCTTCCTCTACCTCCACTGCCTCTAGCCCCTCTACTCTAGCCAACCAGTAAGCCTCCACTATAAGAAGTCACAAATCTAATAAAGGTATATTTAGATAAAGAGAAGAAGTTTAGAGGAGAACTATATAACATACTTAAAACAAAACTATAGGTCTTTTATAACTGCTATAGTAAGGTTAAAATCCAATACCACTAGTTTTATTATACTTTCTTAGTCATATTAAAGGGACAGACGGCAATATTTTATTACAACTATATTATAGGTAAAAACTATAGCTTTAATATAATGCTTTAGCTTACTAGAGCCCACTTTAAAACTAACAAAAATTGCTAGCTTTATATATCTAAATAGCAGGAGACTATATTCCAAAGAGTTATTACTTCTAACTTAATAAAGACTCGTTTAGAGTGCCTCTAACTACTCTTTAATAAACTCTAGAAAATCTAACGTGGCCTTACTAAAACTTACCAAAATAAGAACAGCCTAAGGGACTAGGTTATCTTAGCCTGCTATAGTATTCCTAAGTGCAATCTAGCGCTATACAAACCTATAAATACATTTAAAGGAGTATATGCCGAGCTACGCTCCGCTATAGGTACTGCAATGCAAATACAAAAATCTTAATAGTTCTATACTAAAAACCCTACCTAATTAAGTATTCCTAACCAATATAATTATAACTAGACTAACTAAATATATAGTGGCCATAGTAGGGAATACGGCAAAGGGTATAATTAATATTAACTATAAGGCAATTATAGAAGTCCTTATAGAGGTTCATTTTAAAGTAATTACTAAAAAAAGTGCTATGTTTATAAGAAGCCAAATTGCTAGTTAACTAGACACTCCCTTAATAAGTAAAAGGAGGTATATAATAAGTTTCATCAGAGTATAAAAAACGTTAGAAATTGTAAGGTTACTACAGCCTACTTTTAAAGCTTCCTAGTTTAATATAAAGGCATAGAAGATCTTAAGGGTAAGGTTAATAAAACTAAACAGCTCCTTATAAATATGGAAATTAAGAACTACTCTTCTAACTAATACTTTACTAAGTATAGTAAGGTAAATAGTATACAAACCATTACTATTCTTAATAACCAATCTACGCTCCATTCTATTATAAAGTTAAATATCTTTAATAAGCTAAAAGAAAGCTCTATATTCTCCTTTAATAATAAATACTTAGTAAATATCTTCTATAGTATTATACTAGATACTAGAGCCACAGGAGTATCTATAACAAAAAAACCTTAAGTTTAAGCCCTTTAGCAGCTTAATAGCTCTATTTAAATTAACTAATTAACAGCAGGCCAACATATAATACGCTTTAGTAAGGGTACCATAATCTCTTTTAGCATAATTAGGGTCCAAACCCCCTTAGAATATATCACTTTCCATATTATTCCTATAAACACTCCATTTCTATTCTACATTAGGGATATAGACAAATTAGGTGTTAAGCTTAACAACCTTAAGAATATACTTATATAGGGAGATAATTGGGTGCCTATTATATATAAGTAGGATTACCCTTAGCTGCTCCTTTAATAACCAGAAAGGAGTATTACTTAGAGCCATTTAACTAAGTTAAAGTTACGTTAACTATACTATTATTTTGGCCACCTATCTATTTACTAATTACTTAGGGTTCTTTAGCGAGTAGGCTATAAAGTTAAGGTTAAGGCAATTAAGCATCTTATAAAGTACTGCTATTACTACTAAATAAACCAGAAGTCCCCTAGCCGATTTAAGTTTACCCTTAAAGATAACTACAACTTTAACTTCTATATTATCATTAATATTATATATCTTAGCGGCAAGCCAGTACTCTAAGTTATTAACTTCTTAACCTCCTTCTAAGCCGCACGTTTCTTAAAAGATATATTAGCCAGAAACACATAGGATACCCTTTAGTTATACTAGATTAATATCTACTTAGGACCCCTTAATTAAATTATCTATAATATAGGAAAGAACTTCTTATCTATAGAGTTCCAATAATAGATAAAGGTAATGATAATTAAGGTTAAGGAAGTCCCCATTAAGGCATATAATAGTATTAGAAAAGTGGAATAATATTATATACTATTACACCGCGTATATAAGATTATCTCTTTAGAACTAAAGGATGCTAGCAAAGAACTTACCTTATAAATAGCTGTTAAAGCTATTAACAATTCTGCTAGCCTAGATAGACTTATACCCATATTACTAGTCTTCAGCGCCTACCCTTAAATAACTAACAATTCTCTACTATCTCCCTCTATTATGCAATAAGCTAAGGCTATTCATAAGGCAATAAAGGAGGTATAACGTCTCTACGCTATACACTAAGTTAATAATATACTAGGAATGAGAAATAGCCTAAACACCTTAACTATACTTAATCTACCACTTTAGTCTAAGGTACGCGTATAGTATAAAAAGGGAGAATAGTTAGGCCTATATTAACTTATTACAATTAATGGCTAGACTTATACTATTTAGATACCTTATAAACCCACTTAATTCCATTTAACTATTATTAAGCCTTACTACAAAGATAACAGTTCCAAGCCTTTATAGGATACTATAGAAAATGCCCTAAAGGAGAGCTATAATTAATGTGCTCTAGAAGGCGACCATAATTCTAATATAATTATAGTAGATACGCCGCAACTATAACGCGGTAAAGGTCGCCTAAAGGGATTACAAAATTGCTAATATCTTGTTAATTTTAAAGAGCAATTTATTGCTGCTATTAAGAATAGAGTTAAGCTATTAATAGCCTTTATAACAGCTAAGGAGAAGGCTAACTTTAAACTTACAAAACAGCTCTAAAAGGAAGGTTATATTATAACTCTAAAAGCTCCTTTCCAAGCATCTAATAAGTAGGAGATTAATAGTCTCATTATAAAAGGAGTTTTTAAATTTAAGAAATATAACCCTACTAAGTTTAATAAAGTTTGCATCTTTAAATTAAGAATAGTTAATAAAATTAAGGGCAAAGCTACTAATACCTTATTTAAGAAATTAAGACTTGTTATCTAAGGTTATAATAATAATAGTAAGAAGGTAATTCTTATATAATATCTTATAATTTAATAAGCTAGTTAGTAAGTTATTATTGCACTAGCTCCCTTCTTAATAAAAAATAGAATAGCGGTTTATTTATAAAATATTACTTAGGCCTATACCCAATTAGAAACGCACCTTTAGCGCTTAATATTAGCATACCTTCTAGAGCAAATTCGCCACTAATATCCTAAAGAGACGATTATGGTTATGCTTAAGCCATTATATAGAATTGCAGAGGCAGGAACTTATTAATAGGCTACCTATAGTAAGCACCACAAAGAGAAGCTTTTAATAACTACTTTTACATTTAATCCATGTTTCTTTATTACAGCTATAGGAACTCCATTTAGAATTATTAGCATATAAACTAATAATATAATTATCTTAGGAGATAACCAATTCTTAGCTCTTAAAGAAGATAAGCTAGTAAAGGTAAACCTTATAGTAAAGCTAAAGGAAAAGCTTAATTTAACAACACTATTACTCTTTAATAGATGCATCCTCTCCCTAAATAAGGATTCCATTACTTTACGCCAGAAGAGTTAAGGCAAGAAGATTAACGTTATTAATATTAATTCTCTAAAGCAAGGATATATAGAGCAACACACCTATAGAGCTTATATTGCTTCTATCTATCAACCTAAGGCTTTTTTTAATCTCTTTATTGCCACTTAACACCAGGAACCAACTAAAGATAACATTCTTGCCCTAAATAAACGTCTTTCCTAGCAAATAAACCATTTTAATTAGGGACTACTTTATATACCTATTAATCTTCCTACTACTAAGCTCTTTGTATTTATTAATAGATTATTTATAAATAATAAAGATTTTAGCTCCTAGCTAGGATATAAAATCATTATCGCAAATAAATCTACTAGAGAGAATGACTTTATAATCTATAGCAATCTTATCTATTAGAGCTTAACTAAGAGCAAGTATATTATTTAAAGCGTTCTAGTATTAGAGATATATAGAATGGTTAGCGGAGTTAATATAGCAATTACAATTAGAACTACCCTAAAGATAATTATAGATCAACTTAAACTTCTCACTATCCCTATAATTATATGCACTAATTTATACTCCCTCTATAAGTGTTTAGTTAAGCTTAGTACCATAAAGAAAAAGCGCCTTATAATTAATATTATAGCACTTTAGCAATCCTATAAGTGTTAAGAACACTTTAAAATTTAATAAATTAATAGCTAAGATAACCTAGCAGATATAATAATAAAGGCGAACCCAAATAAGATACTAGAGACGTTTGTTAACATAAATACTCTATATATATAAGTTAAAGGTTAGGTTAAAAGGGAGTAAGGGTATAACATTCTATAAACCCTAACTCAAACTAGCTAATTAGGATTTTCCATCCCTAGGATAGAAAATCGCTATTAGCTCGCTTACTACTAGCGCCTTAATGGCCCTTCTAACAAAATATCTACCTATAACTCCTAAGCAAGAAAGCACTATATGCTAAGAGGCAAATTTTAGGACAGCGAGACTTATATTATAATAGCAATAGTAAGTAAGGAGGATTAATATTTGTTACGCTAGTTAAGCGGTATATATATATAGATGGCAACCATAAAAGAAAAGTTGCCAGTGTTGGGAATACAGGCAAGTTGCCATTACGTAAGGCAAGTTGCCGTTATATACCGCCATGGCACTAGCGTGGCAAGGAGCCTTAAGCTCCTCGCCCTTCCTTAAGGAAGAGCGATATATATAATAACAATCATCATACTACCTACAACTTGTAGATACGTGATATCACCTTATAATACCTACAATTATTCTATAATTACCTTCGCAATTTTAGTTTGCCTATCTATCTCTAGATAAAATATAGTTAATAGTTATATTTAAATACTTAATTATTTATATAGAGCTCGCTAAAAGTCTAAAACAAACTAGCTTTTATAGTTAGATATTATTAAGATAGGAAGTCTATATAGCTTAAAGACGTACTTAATAAAACATTTGGCTACTAATATTACGTTAATTAAGTCTATGAATATTATATATTGCATTTTTATAAAATGGTTAATAACTACTATAATATTTATAAACCTATTACTATTAGGCAAGTTAACTATAAAGTTAATTAAGATATCGCGCCATCTTTATATTAGGACTGGTAGCGATTAAAGTACTCCTTACTTCTTTATATAAGAGGTTTTTCCACATACGTATATCCTATATACTTAAACGTATTTTTGTAAATAGTTATATATTATAGGCTAGTAATATACTTATTAAATAATCTTATAAGTCTTTATATAGCTAGGATGCCCTACTATAGGGGAGTTATATATAAAATTAAATATCTTAAATTATAAAGGTTTGGAATTTAGAACTACTATCTTCTATTAATAGTATAATCAATTGTTTTAAATTTCGCATTTAGCGAGTATAATATCTTTATACTATTGTTTTCCTATTTAAATTACTTTTATTATATTTATTATTTATACATTATTCTTATATTTATATTCTATTAGCTTATTAATTTCTATTTCCTATTTATTAACTTTTAATTTATTTCTATTAAGTTCCGTATTTAAAAATATAGAATATAGTTTTTTAAAACGTTTAGGGGGTAATAAGATCTATAATTAATTTATAATCTATTTATCTAAAGCATTTATAGGTAGGTCCTATAATTATTATATTAATATATTAGGCTTCTAATTAAGTTTGCCTAGTTAGTATATAATCTTAAAGTTAAATTATAAAAGGTATTCAGCCTAATAAATTTAGTACTATATTA
>Ga0307507_10000539_pt1 | contig 80623 bp, 36 predicted proteins | sample 7_EM_MG_FD_207223 | JGI IMG/M metagenome (GOLD analysis project Ga0307507, IMG submission 207223) | Populus trichocarpa ectomycorrhiza microbial communities from riparian zone in the Pacific Northwest, United States - 7_EM | ecosystem: Host-associated > Plants > Roots > Unclassified | place...
GCCCCTATATAGATTCGCCCGCAGCTGCATTCTTGTTGAGCTCTCCAGCAATCCTCTTGAGTCTCCACGACAGCCGTACGTAGCTATCAATTCTACGAATCTGATGCTTGTTCATCTAGCGTTCGCAATGTGAGACTTCGTCATCGTGACAATAGGAGAGCCCCGTGCTCTCGCGTACACCTCGCGTACGGCTTACGTCAGCTACGCGTAGGTATATCACCTCCTTACGCCCTCGATCCTTACGATCGATCGCGTAACGTCTTGTAGACTCCCCGAATACATACGTTCTGTAGCCATTGCCCCCGTCTCGTGACATTACGTTGCGCCTTTTTTATCACCGACGCTCAGCCTACGACCAATTCTACGTCTCTATGATACTACAGGCGCTGCCAGAAGCAGCGTGTCTCCCACCTCGTACTTCTAAAGAACTAACAATAGTAAGACGAAATTCCTTACTAGCCACTATATTAAACCCATAACGCTAATTAATCCCAGGAGGATTTAATTTACTAACTATAGCCTTAACCCCTAAAGGGAAGCCTAGTAGCTTAAAAGACTATAATAACCTTAATAAGGTAAATATTGATAATATCTTATCCTTTATTAACTATATAACTACAGATAAATAAGCCAAAGGGCTACTACCTATTAAGATTAAGATACAAGACGCCGAGACTTTTTTTAAAAATGGTAGTATAAGAACCTAATAAATACTACCACCTTTTACAGAACTACTATCTAAAGCTTATATAAGCTGAGATACGTGCTGCCTAAGATTATAATATTATCTAAGACCTATAAGCTTGTAAGGCGCTCGCCAATAACATACGCTAAAAGATTGAAGATAACCTCCGTATGTCTAAACGCGACGTCCAATAATTAAAGAAGGCCGAGATTATACTTATTGCTATAGTTATAGAAAGAGAGGGTATAATTAAATACCTATAATCTTAGCTTAATAAGCATATTTGTAATAATACTAGATACCCCTTTACTGTATATAACGCTATCTAAGTCTCTACGCTCCTAGCAACCTTACCTACCCAAACTGCCACTATAGGGTCTAATATACACTACCCTAATCCCCTAATCTTCTAGGGTAACTATAAGGAATACAGCCACTAGAAGATATAAGTTTATAAGAAACTAACCTAAAGCGCCTACCTTTTCCCTATAGAAGATGCTAAGATTGGCTATATTATTAGGTAAATAAAGGGTATCCCGTTTAATAGGCTCTTCGCTTAATAGGAGACTAGTAGTTCTTAAAAATAGCAGTCTTACTAGGAAGCCCTTAAGGACCTTAACTAAATATACCGCGACTATAACCTAGTAGCCACCAGTTAAGCCAAACTATATACTCTAAAGATAAGTCCTACTAAATTATTTAATAAGTTCTATATTAAATTCTAGGAATATACCGGAGTCCTCGCCTAAGACGATGCCGAAGACTAAGAAGATCTTCTTAAAAAAGTTACTTATTGCCTTAGTTACGCAGCTGCCAGTTATAACTATAATAATGTTTATAATATAGTAGCAGCCCTATAAAAGATTAAACGATGGCTAAACTAGATTGCTACTGTAAACCCCTACCTAAAGATCTCCCTATAGAAGCCCTCCGGACCTACTAAACTACTAACACCTACTACTTTAAGCAATACTACTGGTCCTAATATTAACCTCTCTATACTAACCTTTCTGTAGAAGCTACTAGATGGAGAACGTAAGCTACTCTAGAAGCTAAAGCGTTGCTATAGATGCCGTTAAGAAGGCTGTTATAGCTATAGCCTAAACTACCTAATAGCTAGGTTTAGCGGCTACCGCCTAATACCTAACCTAGTACCTTAAACACTAAATACGTTGCTATATACCACTACTGTATAAGATAAAGACGTAGTAATAGCGGTAGAGTTGGATATAGAAACGGAAAACGCTAAGTCCTAGCCTTAAGTTATAGGCTGGGACGCCTTAATAATAAGGGGATCTATATATCGGCCTATTTAATAGATAACTTAGTAAAGATAAATAGACGGAAATAGATAGTTTTACCTATAATAGGAATTACTGCTAAAAAATAATATAAAAGCCGTTCTATAATTAATTGCGGAGCTACTAATAAATTTATAGACACCTAATTTATGCGTACTTATAACCTACCTACCTTACCCCTTACTAAAGCCCACGCCCTATAACTTGCTAACAGTTGTTACGGACAGCTTAAGTACGATGTTATGACTACTTGGAGAAGAGTCGGAGAAAGCTAGTTGGTTAATACAGGCACGGTCCAGGATGGATCCGGTGGAACCATGTGACGAGGAATAGTAGCCGAGGTCACATAGTATAATCTATGTGATCTGTATAATCTGTACGGTCTGTACGGAGCGTACAGAGCGCACGTACCTTACGGAGCGAAGGGATTTCTTAGGAGTATGGTTGTGTATTTAAAGGACCACAGTCTCTACCCAGATAGTTCTCTCTTTGTAGTGAATCTTAGAATACAATTAGAGTTAATCTGTTAGGCAACCACTCCACTAGTTATTATTACGTTGTTAATTTGTTCTTACCTATATACCCAGCCTAATAATAGGACCTACTATAGTTTCTGCTACAAGGTTCCGTTACACATTCACTACTAAGGTTACGGTATTAAACAAGATCGAACAATATGCCACCTAAAGTACCAGTTGCAACGACGTCAACGGCAGCCACAACCTTAGGGCCAGGTGATACTAGTATAGACAATAGGGATTCTCAAGTAGTTACGCGAGGTTAGTTACAGGAAATAGTTAATTACTTATAAGATAATAGTAGGATACTTAAAGAACGCATTAATAGAATTAGAGTAACAAAGATTAAGTTACCTTTAATTAAACGGTTCTTAGGAGAAAAGTCAAAGCTTAAGGGATTTCTTACACAAATGCACTTTAAGGTTATGCAGGAAGGAGCGAAGTTAGCAACATCGTTAGATTAAGTAGCCTATATAGGATTGTTCCTAATAGGGAAAGCACTTAAGTAGTTTAAACCGTATCTTACGGAAATATAGGCTAATGGCATAACAACTACTAACCAGGACGTACGGTATATATTTGCCAGTTAGAACGGGTTTGCAGAATAACTAATATAGATATTTAGAAACCTAGAGGCTACAACCATAGCGGAACAAAAGCTTTAGAACTTAGTATAACGCACTTTAGTAATTAAGTATATAATATAGTTTTAAACACTAGCCATATAGGTTAAGTGGAACGATAGGGTGCTTATAGCACAGTATAAATAGGGACTTAAGGCTAAAGTCCAGGACGCAATTATCCTAATAGAAGATGCGGATACTTTAAGAAAGTTAATAGACTAGTTAATAAAAATTAATAATAGGATCTATTAAAGGGAACAAGCTAAGAGAGGGCAAGACAGAGTTCCATAGTTATATAAGGCGCAGAGTATGCAACAACAGATATAGAGTTAAAAACTATGGAATAGCGCAGAGCTAATAGACCTAAGTAGTACCAAAGAAACCTAAAGGTAGAAAAAGAAACTATAGAAACCTAAAGATTAAGGATCTAGTAATTAAAGGACCTAAAAGCAGAGGCTAAACCAAGGATCTCAGCAGCAGAAGACGTTTAGGCGGACTCCACAGCAAGAAAAATAGTTTAAAAATAGGGCTTACATAAATTATGGAAAACAAGGTTATTTCGCTAGAGACTATAGAGGTGGTTAAAGTAACTACGCAGTAAAGGGAACTAAACCAGCAGCGGACATATATATATAGAGGGACAATAGTGCACTACAAGGAACAAAAGAATGTTTAATTAATAGTTTTGCGTATTATTACAACAACGCATGCCAAATTTATAAGGATGCTAAGTACGGCGTAAGCTATTAGCTATAGGAGCTATTATTATCTAAGTTTAGAGGAACTAATAAACTAGCTTATAGATCGGATATTAAAAACGATAAATTTAACATAGGTAAAGCATTCACTAATAATAAGGCAATAAAGGCAGCTTACTAGAAGTATGCAAACCTTAAAGAAGTTAAAATAGAAGTAGAAACTAAGACCATTACAAAATAGGGTTTAGTAACGGATATTATAACACTATTAGATACAATTTCCATTACTTCACAAGACAATAGGAGCAACATTTAAAAGAAACTAAGTAAGTAGACAACTACTAGTGCTAGCTTATTACTCAATAAAGGCAAAAGGCCACAGGCTTAAGATTCTTAAAAAGAGATAAAAAAAGCTTAAGATTCTTAAGATAAAATAAGACATACCTAAGGACCCACAACGGATGAAAACCAATGGGAAAGGGCAGTAATTTAGTTTATAGATAAACAAATAAGTATAGGATGCAAGTTTAAGAACTACAAGTTTAGGGAATAAATAAGAACGTTAGCAATCCTAGGTAAACATAGTATTTAGCCTAAAAATTAAATAGTTAATACTAAGATTAAAAAGCAAGATAACTATAAAGATCTAGCTACAAGACGCAGAAAACAAGAAACTATAGATAAGTTTAGGACAAGAATTATTATATAGCAAGAGCAAAAGCTAGATAAGAGGTCAGCTACGCCAGGTTATATAAGGGATAGAGCACCTATACAGAGAGTTACTAATAGGCCAAGTGCAGGGACACCTAGGGCAAAATAGTTAGATAAACTGGAATAAGAAGAGGATCTAGACATCCTAACTAGGTTTAAAGAAAGACATACTAAAGGATATTATAATGCAGTAATAACAAGGTACTTTCTAACGGATAGACTATACACACTAAACCAGTTATACGGAAAGTGGTATAGGCAACAATATAATAATAAATAGGAAGACTTTTATATATAGCTAAATAAAAAAGTTATCTAAGACTAACCCATTATAGAGAAACGCATAAGTTATATTAAAGGAGTATTAATTATAATATTAAGAAACCTAGAAGAGGGATCTAGGGACTAGAGAAGGAAGTAACAAATCTTAATACCTATAGTAGAGATACTAGTGGTTAAGTTAACTAGGTATAGATTTAAACTTAAGGGCAAAAATAAACTAAGAGTTAACCTAAAATATATAGTATATTATACACTATTATGGATAGCTTATATAGATAATATATACAATATACATAGAGCACTAAAAGATAAGAACCGAAAGTACCTAGTAAGGATATATTAGGCACTAGAAGAGAAGCGGTTTAGAGACGCTAAGTATATATATAGATGGCACCCAGTAGAAGTATAAGGCTAGGGAGACTTAATACTTTAACTAGGAAGATTCCTTACGGAAAAATGCCTAGATAGATAATAGTAGTGGGAGTACCTAGAGAACACTTATCCATAGCATATAGAGGAAAAGAAATAAACTAAGTATTAGCCTAAGTTAGACTAAGTATAAACAGGATCTAGCAGCTAATAGTTAGAAAAAGGGAAGGCGCATAGGACTAGAGGAAACTAATATTAAAGCCTTAGACCCTTAAAGGAATTTAAGAATAACACCTAAATTTATAAGCTAAATAGTAAGATTAGCAGTTTAAAGCGTTAATAGATAGTAGAGTAATTAGGAACCATATATTACCAAAAGTAGTAGAAAGGATAGGGTTACTACATAGATAAAAGGAACACCTATATCCACTTACAATAATTTCCAGAGATTAGATAGCCTATAGAGGAGGCGTTATTAATCTTAAAATAGGACCTATTTAGTTAACTATTAAAAAAAGACCAGTTAAAATATCTTTTAATATTCTACCATTAGGACAGAATAAGGCGATACTAGGAATACCTTAGTTATAGAAGTATAATCTAAAGATTAATTAGGTTATAGGTTAGGTTAATATTAAGAATACTTAATAGCGCAAAATGCAATAGTAAACTAAGTTGGTATAGTACTAAGTTAGAGCGATATATAAAGAGACTAAGTAAGGCTTAAGTTATATACTAAGAAGATACCACAAGTATGGTAAAAAGTTATAGTTACTAAAAAGTAAAAAGCTATTAGAGCATATAGCATGGAACTATAAGATAGAATTAGAAGAAGGAATAAGTTTAAAGTTCTTTTTAATTTATAAGCTTACTAAAACAGAGTTAGTAGCGCTTAAAGAGTTTATCCAGGAGAACTTACGTAAGGGATATATTAGACCATTACAGTTATTAGTAAAATATCTAGTACTATTTATCCCAAAGAAAAACGGAAAACTTAGGATATGTATAGACTATAGATAGTTAAATAGCATTACTAGAAAGGATAGGTATCCTTTACCCTTAATTAGTAAAATCTAAGATAGGATAGGCAATATAAAGATCTTTACAAAGATAGATCTAAGATAGGCGTACCATTAGATTAGAATTAAGGAAGGCAACAAATAGAAGGCAGCCTTTAGGTTAAAGAAAGAACTATATAAGCCATTAGTTATACAGTTTAGGCTTATAAATACACTAGTAACGTTCTAGAAGCAAATTAATAGTATATTAGGAGAACACCTAGATAAGTTTATTATAGTATATCTTAACAACATTATTATCTACTTAAAGAACGAGGAAGAACATGGAGAACATATTAAATGGGTTTTAAAGAGACTACAAAAAGAACAGATGCTAGTAGTAATTAAGAAATGCAAGTTCTTTATAAGGAAAACCAATTTTATAGGATTTATTATTGAACTAGGAAAAATTAGTATGGACCTAAAGCAAGTTAAAGCTATAGTAAGTTGGCAAGAACTAGAGAACGTTATATAGTTAAGATCGTTTCTAGGGTTTTATAACTACTATAGGAGGTTTATAGCATAGTAGTTAAAAAGTATTAAGCCATTCATAAGACTAACAAAGAAAGAGAAACCATAGGTTTAGGGTAGTAAGTAGAAGAAGCTGTTCTAAGAACTTAAAGAGTTATTTACCTAAGAACTAATTCTCAAGATCTATTAACCAAAGTTAGAAATAGTTATTAAGATAGATATATTAGACTTTATACTAGAAGCATACTTATTACAGAAGCACTAGGACGCATAGCATCCAGTAGCATACTATAGTTAGAAAATAACACCACCAGAGTTAAACTATGACATCTATAACAAGGAGTTATTAGGTATAGTTGCAGTACTTAAGAAATAGAGAGCATTTTTATAGGGCACAGAGAACCCATTTATGGTTAAAACGGACTATAAGAACCTTACAGAATTCCTAATAATAAAGGAACTTAACCAAAGACAGGTTAGATAGGCGGAAATGCTTACAAAATACTATTTTGAAATTTAGTATACTAAGGGTACAGACAATACATAAGCAGATGCTCTAAGTAGAAAGGCTAAACTATAAAATAATAAAAAGCTATTAGGAGCTTTATTATAAAAGGATTAAGACGGATTAATTAGGTATAATTATCTAAAAATTACAACAACTAAGGAAAGTTAGATCTATAAGTTACTAGAGAGTAATTAAATATAGAAAATCCAAGAAGTATAGGCAGAGGATCTAGACTTAGAGCAATACAAAAATAGAGAAGTAACGTATATGCCTAAGTCTATTATAGAAGAGTTTGTTAAGGAATTCCATAAGGAAATAACATAAGGACACAATAGAGCTATAGGCTTAGTATTAAGGCTTTAAAAGAGGTACATTATTTAAGGAATCTGGGGACTAGTAAAGTAAGTTATAAAAGAGTATTTAGATTACCAAAGAAACAAACTAACAAGATATAAGCCATATAGAGGGCTATAACCTATTAAAGTACTAGGAAGACCATGGGAGGTTATATTATAGGACTTTATTATTAAGTTACCAAAGTTAAGAGATCCTATTATAGAATAAGATTATAACGTAATCTTAGTAATAATAGACAAGCTAATAAAGTAGGGATACTTTATAGCGTATACAGAAGAGATATTAGCAGAAGATGTTACTAGAATCTATATAAAGGAAGTGTTTATAAGACACGGAGCACCAGACAAGATTATATTAGATAGAGATCCAAGATTTATAGTAGTATTTTAGAAAGTATTTCTAGTAAAACAAGGAGTTCGCATAGCAACATCTACAGTATATTATCCGCAGACGGACAAACAAACAGAAAGACTAAACTAGACACTAGAACAGTATCTAAGGCATTATATTAATTACATATAAAACAATTGGGTATTATTATTACTAGTTACACAGTTTACATATAATGCAACACCATAAGAAGGAATAGGGACATTACTATTTAAGGCGAATTACGGATATAAACCAAGAATATTGTTATCGCTATATCAAGCAAAAAAGACAAGTAGCACAGCTAAGCAAAGAATGGAGATATTAATAAATCTTTATGCAGACCTTAAAGAAACAGCTAAACTAGTATAAGAATAAATAAAAAGGTACTACAATGCTAGAAGATCTAAGGGACCAGATCTTAAGGAGGGAGATAAAGTATAGCTACTACACAAAAATTTTAAGAGTTAATAACCAAGTAAAAAGTTAGACTATATCAGACTAGGACCTTTTAAAATTATATAAAGAATTTTATTAGTTATATACAAGTTAAACTTACTAGCCAAAATAAAGATCTACCCTATATAATATATTGCAATGCTAGAACTAGCACATGGAGGTATTAAGCTACCAGTTTATAAAGCAGATATATATAAAGGATAAGAGGAAGACAAATGGCAAGTTTTAAAGATTATCAGTTATAAGGACGTAGATGACGAAACGTGGTATAAAGTAAAGTAGATAGGCTATAGTAAGACTACCTAGAAACCACTAAGCAACCTAGAGAATGCTATAGGAAAGGTATAGGAGTATCAAAAGAAAAGGGGTCAGGCAGTATTAATAAGGAAAAATTACCAAAGAATAAGTTACCTAAGTGGGACCTAAGAGGAGCACCTACTAAGCTACTTAGAGTTGTTTCCCTCTTAGTAGGAAGAAAAACCAATCTTTTATTACTAAGTTCCTGCAAACCTTGTTAAACAAGTTTCTACTTTTTAGAACGGACCTTCTTACGCACCTTCTTAAGACAAAGAAAACGCGCCAAGGCAAACAAGTACGCCTTATAAGCAGCACAAGTACGCTAAAGCTCAGCAAGGGAGGCCAAGAGCTCGTCGTCAAGTTTTATAGCGGTAGATTAAACACGAGACCCTATAACAAGTTACTTAGGGAACTCAAAGACTGTTAAGAGTCATAGGACGCGCATACTTAGCATTAGAGACAGAGCAAACGTTATAGGACAATTGAACGTTTGCTTTAGTGCACTCTAAACAAGAGGACAGTTATTAGATAGAAGGACTCGCTAGCGCAACACAAACCAACCCCTCTTTCGCATAACGAGAATACGGAGATAGCATTATCTCACCCAGTAATAGTATGGAGGAAACCGTACGCGCGCAACAAAGGGTTAAAGAAGAAGAAGAGGCTTTAGGTATAATAAGTAAGGATATTAACCAAATTAATTAAACGGACATTACACCTCTAGTAGACGACTTAGAGATATTAGGAATCTTTAAGGACGAAGATAAAGAGGAGGGAGATAGTGTTACGGACAGCTTAAGTACAATATTACGACTACTTAGAGAAGAGTTAGAGGAAGCTAGTTAGTTAATATAGGCACGGTCTAAAATGGATCTGGTGGAACTATATAACGAGGAATAGTAGCTGAGGTTATATAGTATAATCTATATGATCTATATAATCTGTATAGTCTGTATAGAGCGTATAGAGCGCACGTACCTCACGGAGCGAAGGGATTTCTTAGGAGTATGGTTATGTATTTAAAGGACCACAGTCCTTACCCAGATAGTTCTCTCTTTGTAGTAAATCTTAGAATACAATTAGAGTTAATCTGTTAGGCAACTACTTCACTAGTTATTATTACGTTGTTGATTTGTTCTTACCTATATACCTAGCCTAATAATAGGACCCACCGTAGTTCCTGCTACAAGGTTCCGTTATAACAGTAGTTATACCGCATAGAAGATTACCTATATAGTATAACTCCACCTAGATATAAATGGGCACTAGGAAAAGCTCTGGGCCTATATTATACTACTTACTAACTACCCTATTATCCTTAGAATAAACTAGCTTAAATAATATAACCCTACCATTAACTGGAAAAAGAAAGAAGTAACCTTTAACTCTAAATACTATAGAGAGACTTGCCTAGGGTATAGCCTAGCCGCCTCTACCTACTCCCTAGGATATTAACCTAAGGAACCTATTATTACCCTACCCACAACTAACTGCCACTATATAAGTGCCGCGGCCTTCTACCGCATAGCACGTAGGAAAGGCTAGACCGTTGCCGTAGCCTCCTAATTATAACTATATAAGCTTAATAAAGAATAAAACTATGTCCTCTATAGTAATAGGATAGATATAGTCGACCTTCTAGAAAATAATACCCCTATAGAACTCCATAGACTTTTACCTTTAAACTTTAAGAAGTTTATAAAGCTTTAAAAAGGACTTACTAATAAGAAACTCCGCAAGCTCCTCCCTAAGAGGTACTATAACTTTATTAATATATGCTTACAAAAGAGCGCAGATATACTCCCCCTATATTAATCTAATAACTATACCATTAATACTAAATAAGGAAAAACGCCACCCTATAAAAGACCCTATTTAATATTAAAAGACAAACTTCTAGTTGTTAAAAAGTATATTAACGAGCACCTTAATAAAGGGTTTATTTATCCTAGTATATCCCTAGCAGCCGCCCCTATTCTCCTTACTAAGAAGCTAGAAGGAGGTATTTAATTCTATGTTAACTATAGAGGACTTAACGCTATTACAATTAAGAACTAATACCCTATACCGCTTATACGTAAGACTTTTAAGCGGCTTAGCTAAGCTAAAATCTATACTAAGCTTAACATTATTGCCGCCTTTAACTGCCTTTAAATACGGAAAGGTAATAAATAGAAAACCGCATTTGTATCGCGCTTTAGCTAGTTTAAATATACCATTATACCCTTTAGCGTATATAATGGCCTAGGTAGCTTCTAAAGCTATATTAATAACGCTTTATAGGACTACCTTAACGACTTCTGCTCTGCGTACCTAGATAATATACTTATTTATAGCGATAACCCTTCTAAGTATACTAAGTATGTTTAAAAAGTCCTATAGCGCCTTAGGGATATAGGACTTTATATTAACTTAAAGAAGTATAAATTTTTAGTTATAGAAGTAAAATACTTTAGACTAATTATTACTACTAAAGGTGTCCGTATGGACCCTAAGAAGGTATGTATAATCACTAAATGGTAAACCCCTAATTGCATTAAGGACGTATAAGCCTTCCTTAGTTTTACTAACTTCTATTAAAAGTTTATATATAACTTCTTGGGTATTGTAGCATTACTTATAGCAATAATGCGAATAAAAGGCCTTTCTATAAAAGGAAGAAAAATATATTTACGTTTTACCTAGACGCCTAAATACAAGAAGGCGTTCAAAGACCTTAAAGATACTTTTACTAAAGCACCTATCCTAGCTTATTTTATACTAGGATAACAACTCTATCTTAAAACTAACTCCTTAGACTATATTAACGTAGGCGTCCTCTCCTAGATAGGTGACGACGGCCTTCTTTACCTAGTCACATTCTACTTATCTAAGCTTATACCGTAAGAATATAACTATAAGATCTATAATAAAGAACTCCTTGCCATTATATAAGCGTTTAAGGAATTCTAATTGGAACTTTCCTTAGTAGAACCTAACTAGCTAACTAAAGTCCTTACGGACCATTGCAACCTTGAATACTTTATAACTATAAAATAGCTAAACTGACGCTAAGCACGCTAAAACGAGTTTCTCTCTAGTTTTAACTTTAAAATTATATATAGGCTAGGAGTATAAGGTACTAAGCCTAATAGCCTAATACGCCGCTTATAAAACCTTCCTTAGTTTAAAAATAACCCCTATAACTAGTTCTAATAACAGATAATCCTGAAAGCATAAAATTTAGCCCTAAGTATACTACCTATAATAGAGCTAACTATACCTTAGCTTTATATAATAGAACTAGAGTTACCTCCCAAAATTAATAAGCTTATTACTATGGTATACGATACCTCTGTTAACCTATTATTGCACTAACTTATTGCCGTAAAGACTGCCGGTACCTATATAATGCCTACTAACCTCTAAAGCTTAGGCCAGATTAATATAGCAGCCTTAGAAGTAAAAGAGAATAGGCTCTATTATAGAGGCTGCCTATTTATTCCTAATTTAGAAAATCTATAACAGCAACTAATCTAAATGGCCTATAACCTCTAATTAAGCGGCTACCTAGGCAAAGGAGGAATCTATAAGCTTCTTAGCCAACACTACTTCTGGCCTAAAATAATAGACTTAGTTAAATGCTTTATAGGCGCCTGCTATGGTTATAAGCGCGCTAAGGCCTTTAATATAAAGTACTAAGGACTACTACACCCTCTACTAGTACCTATACAACAATAGGCAAATATTGCTATTAATTTCGTTATTAACCTATTACCCTGTAAATGACAGGGCCGTACCTACAAGAACATCCTTATAATAATATACCAACTTATAAAAGAGCGCTACTACGTCCTAACTAAAGGCGTAGCTGTTAGTAATGTCACTAATACCTTCCTTTGCGAAGTCTACTAATTATATAGGTTACCTGACTTAATTACGTCCAACTAAGGTATACAGTTTAACTCTAATGTATAGAGACGAATCTACTAACACCTTAGGATCTCCGTTAAGATGTCTATATTCTTCTACTATAAAACCACTAGACAACCAGAAAACGCTAATGCTAGCATAAAAGCGTACCTACAATAGGTAGTCGCCTATAGTTAAAATAACTAGGTAGATTACTTTCTACTAGGTAAATTTACAGTAAATAACTACGTCTTAACCACTATAGGACTTACACCGTTCTTCGTAAATAAGGGTTATTACCCCTAATCTAGTATAGAGCCACTAGAACCTATTAAAAAGAAATTGCTATATAGAAAACGCCTTAAAATGCTACTTACTAACCAGTATACAGACTATATAAAAAATCTACTCGACTACTATAAGGGAGAAATGGCCTAGGCTTAAGTAAAGTAGGCCTACTTTACCAACTATTATAGAACGCCATTACCGGAGATGTGTATTGGCGACTAGGTATAGCTAGATATATATAATATCTCTATATAAAGGCCTATAAAGTTACTTAATTATAAGAACCTTAGCCCCTACCTAATTAAATAAGTTATTAATAGGGGAGCCGTATATAAGCTAGAGCTCCTGCCTACCCTAGCCACCTGTGGGATATGGCCCGTATTTTACCTATAGCTACTATACCTTTACTAGCCTAACTCCTTACTAGGATAGATATAGCCTAAACCCCCACTAGTACTAATCTAAGACAAGAATAAAGATAAGAACTATAAGGAATAAACCATTAAACGAATTATTTGTCACAGTGCTGTAATGCAAGTAGGCTAAATAACTACATTGTGGTATGAAGAGGAGAAGGAGGTAAAAGGGGGTATTGTACACAAATAGTAGGGCGGCCGCCAAGGCGCTAGTGGTGGGCCAGCCAATAGTAGGAAACAGTACGAGATAGTACGAGACAGTACGAGACAGTACGAGACAGTACGAGACAGTATGCGTCAGGACAGTGCCGTGACAGTACTCCCCTCCCTAGAAGGTTTGGTCCCTAAACCAAACAGGTAACTTATTTTCGCTGCAAAGATGTCACTTCCGCTTATTGCCCTTAACTAAGCCAATAGCGATTTTTTATACCGGGTATGGAAAATCTTAATTGGTTAGCTTAATAAATAAAGTCGGCAGAACTCTATACCGCCACCGCGTGGCGCTTCTTGGCAAAAAAACTGGCTAATTAGATAACTTTAACCGGCGGTTAAAGTTCTATAAGATCTTAACTACCACAAATTACCTTCATGGTTGGCCATGGCCTCGGCATAGCTCTCCCTTATCTTATACCTAGTCTAGGGGTCCTGGCTTCTTAGGGTGTTATTTATAGAACTTTAGTAGTGCGCGCTTATACCCTTTTAGGGATTTCTTAGGTTCCTAGGTTTTCTTATTATAATATTTCCATTTAATATAATATGTTAAGCTATACTCGTCCATTTATTTATTATATATATTAAGGATCTTTTTAAATTCCCATTTATCTATAATATTGCCGTTATTATCCCTTTTGGCTATTCTACCTGTAACATTACAACATTCCTTTTTATTAATGCGTGCTTAACTAGGGATCTCTTTAGGGAACTAGAGGCGGACTTTTAAAGTATAGAAAGACTTATTAACACGGATGTGGTTTAGGAGGTTAACTATAACTGCTTCTCTATAAGCAGCTAGGACGGGCTAGGGTCTGTCCTAGTTATTATCCCACTTCCGCTTAGGCTAGTTGGTCTTTATGTTTTTAAAGCTAACTATAACTATATTATCCTTTTTAAATATTATACCTTTATCTTGTTTTATATTAGCGTTATCTTATTATTATTCATTGCTTAACGTCCAATTCGGATCCCTATTGGGCCCACGCGGACTACTCCTTATATACATATAGGGAGAAAACTCTTTTAAGAAAACCCCGTGATCCGTCTCCCCGCCTTTTGGGACTCGCCTATAAGGCGCCTGCGAGTTACCTATGGTGCTCTACTACCTTACTTTTTGACCTCCTTGGGAACCACTGCTGCCGTAATAAGCCTACGGACGCGCTAGTATCGCAAACTTTGCTCTACTACTGTAGAGTTATCAGGGGGCGCCTATTGCTCGCCCCTTTGCCTTCTATTACCATTTCCTTTGCAACCCGAAACTGGTCTAGTATATTTTAGCTAATAAGCCACCGGGTAACCGCCTTAAGACCTTTTTATATTAAGAGTAGTGTGTTATAGTTCTCTGTGCCAGCTACTGAGAGCATAGCTTCTCGGTTGGTGCGTAGGGGGCATAACAGTATTACGTGTTTTGGTGTCTGTCTTGGCCAGCCACATTCGCATCTTTAGCGTTATCTTTATATTATTACTAGGAGATATAAACTAGGGCTTTAAGCTGGGTTAAAATGCGCTTAAAGCGGTTAATAATAGTATTAGCTTATAGGTACTCCTTCTTTATATATATAGATAGGGCTAATGGCTAGGGGCCTGCTGGTTTAACGCCCAGACATAGGTTATAGCTATAGTTGGTAAAAAACAGTAAGATTTTTATAGTTTTATTAACCTGGTTGTTTATAGCAAACTTAGTAAGGGGGAGCTAATCTACCCAGTTATCTTAGGTAAAGCTTATAAAGGCGCGTAGGTACTTATTTATTACTATATTAATAATCTTAGTTTAGCCATCTGTTTTAGGGTGCTATACAGAGCTAGGGCTTAGGGTTACCTTTAGGCACTAGTTTAGGCGACGCTAGAAGTTAGAAACAAATAAAGAGCCTCTATTAAAAATAATGGTATTTAAAGCGCCGTGTAACTTATAGACAGTATAGATAAATGCTTTAATAAGCTCCTTAGTGTCTAGGCTAGTAATAGGAATAAAGTGTCTTATCTTTATTAGGCGGTTAACAATAATAAAGATATATCTATATATTTTTCTGTTATAAAGGCACTTAGGTAGGTTAACGATATAGTTAATAGAGATATTAGTCTATAGGCGGACTAGTAGTTCTAGTAGTTTTAGAAAACTGGGCGGTGCTAAGCGTAGGGTCTTTATACAAAAGCAAAGAGCGCAGTCTTTTACAAAGGTAGCCGTAAACTATAAAATACCTGGCCACTAATATGTTTAATTAAGGAGGTCTAGTGTCTTAACTCAGCCCGGGTGGCCCGCGGGGCCTAAACTATATATACGGTGTATAACTTCTAGTTAGAGTTTAGGTAAATTAGGGACAAATACTCAATTCCTATAGTAGATTAGGCCGTTAATAATTAAATATTTAGATTTATTATAGCGGAGCAGCTTCCTAATCTGCTTAGGTTAATGGCATACTTTACAGTCTTCCCATTTACGTAGCGTAGCCAATATATTCCTAGCGAGTTTGTTCTCTTTATAGGCATTCTTAATAAGCTCCTTAAGGGGTTTTTTCTTAAGCTCTAGGTCCATTACTATAATAAAGTCTTTAATGCTCTAGTCTTAGGATTTACTTAGTAGTTCTTCTAGGATAGTAGGGTTAACTTTCTTTGGTGGTAAGACGACGCGGTCTTGGTGTCGTAGATATTTATTATTAGCATTAGCAGGTGCAACGCCTAGGAGGCGACTAAGAGCGTCTGGGATTATGGATTTAGTGCTGAGCCTATAGGTAATAATAAAGTTAAATTAGAAAAGGAACTTAGCCCAGTAGACTTGGCGCTAGTTTAGTTATTTTGTTATTATAAAGGTCTAGAGGTTCTTATGGTCTATAATAATTTTAAACAGCTGCTTAGTTCCTTATAGTTTAGAACACTATTCTTCTAGTGCCTTAATAATTGCCAGGAGCTCCTTATTGTATATTTTATAGTTATATTTAGGGGCTATGTGCTTAGCAGAGAAGAATATAACTGGCTTAAGCTTGTTATTTTTATTAGCTTGGTAGAGCACTCTACCTAAAGCCTAGTTTAAGGCGTCTATTTCTACTACAGTCTTCTTTGTATAGTCGTAATACGCTAGGACTAGTGTTGTAGTAAATACTGTTTTTAGGGTCTGGAATGCCTATGCTTAATTAGGGCCCTATAACTAGCTAATGCTCTTTTTTAGTAGCCTAGTTATAGGCTTAACTACCTTAGAATAGCCTTAAATAAATTATTAGTAGAAGTTTGCGAAGCCAAGAAATTACTATAGTTCCTTAGCTAATGTTGGGTCCTTCTATTTCTATAGGGCCTGTACCTTCTTAGGGTTTATAGTTATGCCGTTAGTTAAGATAATTAAGCCAAGGTATTTTGTTTTAGTAGCATAAAACTTAAACTTATTAATATTAATTTGGAGTCTAGCATTACCAAGTCTTTAGATAATTTTATTTATATATTTTATATATTTGGTGCGTGTTTTTAAGAAGATAAGGACATTATTAAGATATATAGTGTAGTAGTTGTTAAGGGCGTTGTATAAAATATGGTTAATATAGTTCTAGAATATAGCGGGCGTATTATAGAGACCAAATAGTGTAACTAATATCTTATAGAGTCTAAACTGGGCAATAAATACTATAAGCTATTTATAGCCTTCCGCGATCCAGATCTAGTTAAACGCAGTAATTATATTAAGCTTAGTAAAGTACTTAGCACTATAGAGTGTGTTAAGTATCTTACGGATTAGTGGCAATAGGTACCAGTTCTTAATAGTAACTATATTTAGGCCTTAGTAGTTATAGCAGATTTGTATACTGCTGCTAGGCTTTACAACAAGGAGGAGTAATACAGTAGCTAGTAAGGTTAATTTGTAGATAAAACCCTTATCTAGCATCTTATTAATCCATTTCTTTACATAGCTAAGTTTAGCAGGTAAGAGCGGTCTATTTTTATAATATAGGGCCTGGTTTCTAGGGATAATCTTAATTTTATAGTCCTATAGTTAGTAAAGGGGTAGCTTATCTACGTTCTTAGGGAGGAAATGCTTAATATATTTACAGAACTCCTTTAATAGGCGTTATAAAATGTCTTTATGGGTTAGTCCTGGTTTGCCTTTTAGGAATTTTTTAATATTAGTGTTAACTATCTTCTGGCGTAGAAACTTAGCCTTGGTTTTTAGGTTTGTCTTAAGGAAGTTATAAAAATAAGGGGGTAGCGCTTTATGGGCTTCCTTTATTGTATAGTCGCCTTCTACTAGTTGGTGAAAAGACTTTTTTAATAGGTTCGGTACTTCTATTAGGCCTATAGGCAGCTCTTTAAGTAGCTATTAGTTCTCTTCTTGTTTTTTTATTTCTACTAGCTCTGCCATATGGATCCTTATTGCCTTTATATCTTTTTATTTATAAAACTGGGTAAAATTAACGGCATAAGTGTATCTAATATTGTTTAGGTTAGGGTGTGTCTGGTTTTCCGGTGCTACGGCTGGGCTGGCGCGGCTTGGTTGGCCTAGGGGGACGGAAATAAGGCGGCGGCCCTGTACGGTACGCGCGGGAGACGGGTGTAAGGTTAGGTGTTATAGGGGGGAGGTCTTAATTACTCTGGTTTTGGTCTTAGCTGTAACACCTTTAGCTATTATATATGCGGTTATATATATATATAGTAATTAACTTAGAGTTAGGTGTTTTATTAGCTGGCCTAGGTTAAGTAGGTATATATAGGGGACTTATAGTTCTAGCGGTGTTAATTTTTTTAGGAGTAGGGCAGTGGTCTAGTCTTTTAGAATCTCTACTTTATTTACTGTGTGTATTAGCTTACTGGTGTTAGGTACCTCTTTTACTATTAGCTGACAGTATCTAAGCGTTGGCTATATAATGCGTCCGTATAGTGCTACTTAGTTATAGTTAGGAATGTGCCATAGGAGACAGTTATAGGCATAGTAGTTAGAGTTAAACTTAAGCTCTAGGGCGGGGAAGTCTAGCCTTAGGTTATGCTTTTTAAGCTAGGGTATTCTAAGAATTACTAGTATAGAGGGTAATAACTTCGTAATATAGAAGAGCATAGATTCTATATAGTGGCCAATTATTATTTTTGCTATAAAGTAGTGGGTGATAAAGCTAGATGGAAGTCTATTAGTAAGGCGGAGTGGTTTTAGGACTAGGAGTCTTTTTATTATAATATTGTGCTTTTTTATAAGCAAGTCTTCATCTATGAACGCTAGTGCTATACTATTGCTGTTAACAAGGCTTACTATTTTAATAAAAACTTATAGGAGTGGGTTGCGTAGTAAGGAGAGGTAGGTCTAAATAAGGATGGCATTTCTATTGCTATTTACTGTTCTAAGGTTAAGTAGCAGCTAGCTTAAAATAAGATTTAACTAATCTAGTAGTATAGATCTAATCCTTTTATCCTCCTCCCCGTATGGTTCTAATCCTTAGAGGCGACTTAGTCCAAGAGTTAGTTTTTTAATAACTAAATTATGGGGCTTGGCTGGTGACTATAGTCTTGGTTAGTATATCCTAACGTATTAGTCTCTAAGGGTGTATATATGCTAGGGGGTACTTTATTAAGGATATAGCCGGTCTTATAGTTAGTAGCGGTATGGAGCACTTATCTGTAGTTTGTATATAGGACTATTGGCTAGGGCTGTATTGGGGAAGGGAATTACAGGGATGGGTTTCTGTGTCTAAACCCACGTCCCTATCTGTGGTTACCGTCTTAATTTCTATCCCCTCTGCTAAAGAATCCGCTGTAGCTTGGAGGGGGTTAGCGCAGTAGTATTAGGAGGGGATTTAGGTTCCTTTTAGGGTCGTAAGCATCTTTTTAGTGGCCAGGTTGACTACACGCTATATAGAGTCTATTATCTATGCGGTGTCTTTAGACATTATTAAGGAGGCTACTACTACTGCTACTAAATTTAACAGTATTAAGGTCTATTAGGTTATTCTACAGTGCCAATGTTAAGGTATTATTATTAGGTGGTATAGGTCGATAGCTGCTAGCGGTACTTAGCTTAGCAGTATTAAGCTTAGTGTGGTAGGCATAGTTTTATAGGTTATAAGCGAATATATCTATCTACTTACTCTAACCTTTATAGTCAGCATCACCAATCTTATAGCTAAGGGTAAGGGCTAGGTCCTTTATTTTAGAGGAAATATTCTTCTTAAGTAAATCCACTTTTTATTCCTTAGTCTTATTTGCTTTAATTATTAACTTATTAAGCTCTGCTTTCTAGGACTAGTAGTTATACTTGCCTTAGATTAAGGTATCTAACTTATTTTTTACTGCTTAAGTTGTATTAATGGTCTTATAGTGCTTTCTTATATATACGAGCATAGACTCTCAGTTAGAGAAGGTCCATTTGCTTAAGTTGTTTAGGTATATACATAGTATATTAAGGCCGTGCTTGACATAGTTATAGGCCTTATCTATTAGCATGTCTAATATATAGAGGACTTCGTTTATTGGGGTCTTAAAGCACTTTATATCCCTCTAGAAAACGCCTTAGATCTTTATTTCCCATATCTTAAATTTTTCTTATTTTTTAATTGGTGATCCCTTACCGTTAAATAGGGTTAGATCTTTTGCTTTATGCTTTTTTTTATAGGGCTTAGTTAGAAGAGGGGAGCCCATAGCTATATTCTTATTGGCAATGGTTTAGGTAAGTATAGTAATCTAAGAGCTTAGACTTTATATGGTCTTAGTGTATATAAGGGCTTGCTGTTTATATTATTGTATATATGGTTTAAGCGTCTTCAGGGAGTTAATTCTGTGCTGAGCTTCTTTAAGTTAGGACTTTATAGTTTGGCCTTTGTTATAGACGGCTTAGAGGCTGTTCTTAACGCTAGTTAAAAAGGTTGTATATATAGAGAGGTGCTAGAAGGTTTCTGCTATATTAAGGTCCTTAGGGTACTCCAGACCACTCCTGATTGCCTAGGTAATATAGGTATAGAAGGTATTAAAGAGGCAGGCGAGCGCTTCGCGTGGGTTTATTAATGGGGTATTATCCATATTATAATTGCCCATTTTAAGGGATCTGGGTAAGGCAATTAAAATCTATAAGGCTTGCTGTAATACTAAGATTGTCTAGGACTATACTAAGGTTGTCTAGGACTGTGGTATGGTATTGTTAGTCGCGCTAGGTTGTGATTATACTGGGAAAACGGGGATAATGTACTAGGAAGAAAAAGAAAACAGAGGTTGTAACGGGGCGCAATTAGAGATACCACAAACTATTATAGTGCTGTAATGCAAGTAGGCTAAATAACTACATTGTGGTATAAAGAGGAGAAGGAGGTAAAAGGGGGTATTGTATATAAATAGTAGGGGCAGCCGCCAAGGCGCTAGTGGTGGGCCAGCTAACAGTAGGAAACAGTACGAGACAGTACGAGATAGTATGCGTTAGGACAGTGCCGTGACATTATTAACTCTAAATATTTTAGTAAAGATAGAGGACGGCGGCTCTACTACAGAGCTATCTATATAGGATTTAATATAGATTAGCTAGAATAGCAACTATAGGAAAAATTTAAAAATGCAAAGGACCTAATTAGCAATTTTTACTATATAAACCTATAGAAACTAGGCCTAAGCAGAGATTTCGTACCTAATTCTCTATAGGAGCCCTTATAGAGTTAAACCGTTATATATTGCCACGTAAGGGTAAATTACCATTAGATTGCCGTAGATTGCTATTACGTAATAGTAAAATGCAATTACATAACCGGAATATTAATGAGATGTCCAGGAACTTTAACCGGTAGTTAAAGTTGTCTAATTAGTTGGATTCTTAGGTGCTAAGCCTTATTATATAACGTTGTTTTAAGCCCTCAGTAATACCCCCTTACTTTTCCTTCTCTATACCTTAAATGTCTATTCTATATATATATAGCAACCATAGCGTCGCCGGAGCTCCGCCTCTATAAGAGGGGGGGTAGTGTCACGGAACCCTACCATAGGGGCCTCTATAGGAGAGCCCCGTGCTCTCGCGTACACCTCGCGTACAGCTTACGTCAGCTACGCGTAGGTATATTACCTCCTTACGCCCTCGACCCTTACGATCGATCGCGCAACGTCTTGTAGACTCCCCGAATATATATATTCTATAGCCATTGCCCCCGTCTCGTGACAATTATTATCCTAACTTCTTTATAAATGTTGTCTTACTTAGTATTTTATAAAGCAAGGGTGCCTTCTTTAACGGTCTCCATAATATAATTAACTTTATTAAAGATTAGGCAGAAATAGCCTATATCCTAAGTATTAACGGACTTAATATATTTATACTAGTAGATAACTCTACGGAGGTTCCTTTTACAATAACTCTAGCTACTATATAATCGCGCCTCTATAAGAAAGGCGTACTTACTAAAGCTACTATAGAAACCTAGTATAAAAGACTATATATCACGGAGCGAGTACAAGCGACGATAATATATAGCAAAGTAGATATTATTAAGCTATGTATATAAACTATGTGATGAAGTCAAGACGTTACGTAAGGAGAGAAGGTAAGGAAACGGAAAGAAAGGGTATATATTATTAGTTTAGTTGCTTAGTCAACACGTGCACGGAGCAGAATAGGATTTAAGGGGCGGTCCTGGCAGAACTTAGCAGAATTTGGTGGGCTTTAGCGGAATATAGCAGAATTTGGTGGATTCTGGCGGAATATAACAGATTGCCATCTTATGGTTGGTCTTTTCTTACTGCGTTAGTGGAAATAGGTAGACGTGTATAAGGTGTTACGGAGGTGTCCCATAATAGTACCCCCCCTTTAAACTCGAGCTTCTGCGAGATAGGGCTGTGGTAGTTCTGGGTAAAGTTCGTAGAAGTCTTCTACAGCTTATATAAGTCCTACAGAGTCAACGGGTTCCTATATGGGCTTATTAAAACCTCTCCATTTCGTAAGATATATATATTGGCGTTTTTATTTATTGTACTTAATGTTGTTAATTCTTTTAACAAAGTACTTATCCTCACTATCTACCTTAACTAGTGGGGGAGGGTCCTAGATCTATCTAGGCAGGGCATTTAATATAGGGGCAGTAGGGTAGAGGACTGACGTATAGAATATAGGATAGATTTTAACCGTATTAGGGAGCTTTAGTTAGTAGGTATAAGGAGAGACAACTTTCTTAACTTTATAAGGGCCGGCGTTCTTCCAATTAAATTTCTTAGTAGGTTGTTTTGTGTTTAGATTTCTTATATCTAACTAGACAAAGTCACTAATTTAGTAGGCTAGTGCTAGGGTTCGGTTCTTATTTGCTGCAGCTTTATAGATAGATTAGGCCTATGTTATTTTATTAATAAGGAACTTTTATAGTTCTTCTATCTTCTTTATAAATTTATTTGCTTCTGCAACCTATAAGGCTTAATAGGCTAGGTAAGGAATATTACTAAGGGGTTTAAAACCCATTCGCGGATGCTAGCCGTAGTTAGCCAGAAATGGGGAGACCTTTGTGGTTTTCAAGATAGAGTTATTTGCAGTAAACTTAGCAAATATAAGCCAGTCTATCCAGTCGTCCTGTAAATATGACGTGTATATCCGGATATACTATTCTATAATAGCATTTACACGTTCCGTTTAACCGTCCGTTTCTAGGTGGTATGCTATAGACAATAGTACTTTAATATAGAGTTGGGTAGTTAGTTCTTTCTAGAATATAAAGATAAACTATCTGCCTTAATCGGAGATAATCGTTTCGGGAAGTCCGTGGAGTTTCTATACGTGGTCCAGGAATAGTTGGGCAATGGCAGATGCTAACATATTAGGGCAGGCGATTAAGTGTTTTATCTTAAATAGTTAGTCTACAACTACTATAATATTCGTGCAGCCTTTACTTTTAGGGAGATTAATAATAAAGTTAATTAAGATATCTTTCTATCTTCAGTCCGGAATATGTAGTAGCTTTAGAAAGCTGTTGTACATCTTATATAAAGCTTTAGCTTATTAGCAGGTATAGCAGCTAGCGATATATCTTTATATTATATTATATATGTTTGGCTAGTAGTACTCTTATTAGAGCAGTTCTAGGGTTTTTCCTTAGCCTAAGTAACCGGCTACTGGCAGATTATATATATGTTTAAGGAGCTTAAGCTTAAGTTTATTGTAGTTAGGTATAACTAGATGGTTTCAGTAGTACAAGCGGCCTCCGCGGGCTTTATATTCACTTAGAGAAATCCTTTTAGAGCATCTAACGCTGTTTTAAATTAGCTTAAGCGTCTCTTAGATAAACTTATTGTTTGGGTATTTATTAGCTATAATCTATTTAATAGTTTAATTAGTTATTTTAAGGACGTATACCAAGAGATCTTTAGTAGGGGGTTTAAATAGTTTAGGGCGGAGTAGAGTCTAATTATGGTAAGAGTGCGCTTTTTCTTAAGCTGGTGCATCTTATAAACGTTGGGTTAGAGTATTAGGTTTCTAGCCTTAAACGCCTAGGCGATATATAATAGAGAATTAGAAACGGGACAGATATTCTAACTAGTAGGCCTATTAGTAGCTTAGCTGTTTTGTAGTTATAAAGTATTATAGATTCTTATAGTTGCTAAAAACCTTAATTAGGAATCTAAAGCCTTCTAATTTGGGTTGCCATTGTTTAAAATATCTAATAATAGCTAATAGTTCCTTATCGTAGATCTCGTAATTGCATTCGGCTAGACTTAGTCATTTTAAAAAGTATACTATAGGGTGCAATACTCCTTTCTTATTATATTAAGACAGGATGACTCTAGTAACATAGTCAGATAAGTTAGCTTCTATAACACTTATTTAGTTTGGGTTAAAGTGTTAGAGTATAGGTGTGGTAGTAAATATAACTTTTAGGTAAGTAAAAGCTTTCTTACATTCCTTGTTAAAGATAAAGGCTTTATCCTTTTATGTTAAGGCCATAAGGGGTAAAACCAAGGCGGAGAAGTTATCAATAAACTATTAGTAGAAATTGGCGAATCCTATAAAAGCCCTTACATCCTTAATATTCTTAGGTTCTTGCCAGTTTATAATTATTTTAACTTTCTTAGGGTCTATTTATATACCGTCTATAGAAATAACAAGTCTAAGGTATAGAACTTCCGTTTTGTGGAACTCGCATTTGTCTATATCTAACTATAGACTAGCTCCGCGCAAGGCTTACAGGACCAGTTTAACGTGTTTTCAGTATTTAGCTAGATTATTGCTGTATATTAAGATGTCGTTAATATAAGCAGTACAAAAGACGTCTAGGTATGGGTATAGGGTGTTATTTACAAAGTGTTAAAAAGAACTTGGGGCATTTATAAGGCCAAATGGCATTACTAAGTACTTAAATAATCCATATTAAGTACGAAATGCAGTAAGCCATTTGTCTCCTTTTGTAATACGGAGGCGGTTAAATGCGTAGATAATATTAAGCTTTGTATAGAAGCGAGCCTTACTTAATTGGTTTAGTATCTCTTAAATTAACGAGATTGGGTATTGGTTCTTAATAGTAACAGCGTTAAGAGCTTAGTAGTCTACGCAGAAGCGTAGACCACCACCAGGTTTCTTAACAAAGATTACTGGCGCGGCTATAGGTAAAGAGCTTACTCTAATAAATCCTTTATCTAGATATTTATCTAAGTACTTCCATAGTACCTAAAGTTCGTTTTAGGATATCCTATATAGGGGTCTAAATCTAGGATGTTTTCCTTCTTCGATTACAATCTTATAATTATATAGGCGGCGTTCTAGTAGCTTATTAGCTTTCTTTTATAAGAATACATCTAGGTATTTATAGTACTCTACTGGTACCTTTATAGCGGGGTTAGTGTGCTTCTTTGGCGCTAAGGCCTTCTTAATATTAGCCATTATAACAGCGAAGATTATATATTCTGGTTTCCCAGCGAGTTATATAAGCGGAGTAGCTCTAATTATGTAGATATCTAAGGCGTTAAGCAGGCTTAGATTATTCTTAGTTTCTTATATAGTTTCCTATTCGGTTTTGGGTTCGGTGTTAAATATAGAGTTAGTATTAGATTTAGGTTCGGGCTCTTTAAGCATCTTTTTTATAGTAGAATACTAGTTCTTCTAGTACTTTCGTATATTAAGCTTCTACTTAGTTTGGGGTAGTGCAGTAATTAGGGTCGGTTTATGTAATTTAGTGTAATTTCTGGGTCCTTAGTAGACGTCAGTGGAAATCTTATATTTATGGAATTTGGTAGAATTTTCAGGTTTCGGTTTGGGGTCTAAGCCGTAAGTTATAAGGCACTTCTGCTTATAACAGGAGGCGGTAAATAGAAGCTTAAGGTTGTCCCAGTTAATAGTTACCTTATATAGCTTTATCTAGGGTTGTTTAAGGATTACTAGGTAACCTAGGGTGGTAATAAAGAGCTTAATTAATTCTTTATAGTTCAGGTATTAGAGTCTTAGGGCCGCTATATAAGTAATACGGCCCAAGATAGTACATTTACCATTAAATCCAAATACGTTAATATGCCGGTTAAAGGGTGTTAGGGTAAACCTATTGTCTTACACAAAGATCTTATTAATAAATCCTATTCTACTAGCTCCTATGTTAATTAGGACTTAAGCGTTAGCCTATTAACCTTTCTACTAAAGACAGCAGTTAACGGTTATACTACAATCCTAAGAGTTAGGGTTTATAATATTTAATGCATTTAATAAGATCCTATAACATAGCTATCCCGGAGAGCGACTTAACTCTAGGACGCACCTTTTAGTAGTAAGTAGGAAGGGGTTCCTATAGAACATTAGTTATAACTTCGTCCCCATAAGTAGTGCTTACTAGATATAGGGCTAGAACTAGGTAAAGATTAAGGACAGTAACTAGAGGATTGGTGTGGTGAACGGCTGCTAGTATTAACCGTTTGTAAATTCTTTTGGAAAGGGACGGAGTAGTAGCTAGAGATATAAGCGTCGCTTCTACACTTAAAATAGAGGCCGTGTTTAATACGTCGCTCTTATTTAATAGATCCTTTTAGGGCATAGCAAAGGGTTCTAGTGTTAATATCTATAGCGTCTAAGTCCTTGCGGGTCTTAGGCGGCTAGGGGGCAGAGTATTAAGGTATATATTTTAGGGTAAGGCGTAGTAAGTCATTATATAGGCCATCAATAACGTTAGTGTAGGCGGTAATAGTACCTAGCAGTTTAACTCCTATAAGAGATGCTTTTAATTCGGGGTTCAGAGACTCTACTAGGTAATTAATTAAGGCGGGTTCGTTCCATTTAGTCTCTTTAGCGTAGCGGTGGAATTTAGTAAAGTATAATAGGAAGTTCTTAGAGCTCTATATTATCTTATTTGGTTTCCTTTATAATATAGCAACTTGGTTAGGGTTGCTATAAGATGCTTCTAGTATAGTAACTAGTTCCTCTACCGTACTTAGTTAGAATGGGTACATAGTATCTATAGCATCTTCTTTTAGGCGGCTTATAGCGTAACGAAGCTAACTATTAGGAGTAGGGTAGTGGTTAATATTGCCGCTTAACTTGTTCTAAAGTTGGTTAAGGAAAGAGCATAGCTTACTTTTCTTACTAGAATAAGCGGGAGGATTAGGGAGACATTTAGATAACTTTTTTTTTGGGGTATTAACTAGCGAATTTAGGGTTAAGGAGTTAGTTTTAGATGCATTCTTCTTATCCAGTATTTATAGGTCGATAGTAGTAGGGACAGGTAGGGGTGACGGTATAGTAGGTAGTAGGTTATAACAAATCTCTTTAACTTCCTTTCTTAGGGATTAGATCGTCTCGTAATATTAAGTTTCTTATTAGGCAAGAGCGTCTATAAAAGCCTCTTAAAGACTTCTTATTTATTCGGTAAATAGGGTACGTAGGTTATTTATAAACAAGGGGGTTTCCGGGTTGTTCTGTATATTGGTTAAGGCAGGACGGAGTATATAGTTTAATATAATATAGTATCACAGAGCGAGTATAAGCGACGATAATATATAGCAAAGTAGATATTATTAAGCTACGTATATAAACTGTATAATAAAGTTAAGACGTTATGTAAGGAGAGAAGGTAAGAAAATGGGAAGAAAGGGTATATATTATTAGTTTGGTTGCTTAGTTAATATATATACAGAGCAGAATAGGATTTAAAGGGCGGTCCTGGCAGAACTTAGCAGAATTCGGTGGGCTTTAGCGGAATATGGCAGAATTTGGTAGATTCTGGCGGAATATGGCGAAATTTGGTGGATTCTGGCGGAATATGACAGATTGCCATCTCGCGGTCGGTCTCTTCTTACTGCGTCGGTGGAAACATGTGGACGTGTGTAAGGTGTTACGGAGGTGTCCTATAACACTATAACACCTTCCTCCTGCCTAGATATATCTCCTCGCCAGAAGTATAAAGGGGATTATAGTTACTAAGGATAAGCCATTTTACTATAAGGACTGTTACCTTAGAAAGGCCAAGAAGCAAATATTAAAACGCCCTTAACGATATAGCAATCGCATATTTAAAAAGGTGCATATTAATATAGTTAGGCTATTAAAAAATAAAGGCCTCTAAGTAAGAAGTACTGGGTACTATTTACTAATAACTAAATACACTTTAGATGGTGTGACGGTGCTAGAGCGCGACCTGCCAAATTCTGCCATGCTGCTGCCATATTCTGCCAACCTACGATTGGCTTGCTTACTGCTAGCGCCTTGGCGGCTGCCCCTTTATATATGTTTACTATGGTCCTTGCAACCCCCTTCTTTTCTTCTCCTTAGCTTAGTATCTTTATTAGATAGCAATCCACAAGCTTTAGTTCAGAGGCATTTGTGCAAGCCGTTACATTATACTAAGCTCTCCCTATATTGCCTAGGAAGGCCTTAATAATATCCCACCCTAAAGAATATTCGTCTGCAACAACGCGTTAACGCGCTATACTTAGACACTAAAACAACTCTACACTACCTGGGAAGGCCTTAACAATATCCCACTTTATAAGCTAGATAGGACTGGACCTATACCCCCAGAATTAAAACTAAAGCATATAATACCGACGAACCCTAGGTAGCTAATAATGGCACCTAAAGCGAGCTTATTTAAAAGAGCTGCCCTAACCCAAGAAGAACACGAGATTCAATTAGGATTAGAAATTAAAGATAATAATAACATTATAGACGTACACAAACAGATTTGTGCCCTAACGGCCAATTAAGAAGCCAACCGTCTCTAAGCTTAAAGCATACAGGAGACCCTATAAGAGATCCTAGACAGCCTTACAGCCCTATAAAGTAGCTTAGCCCCTCCTTTTAGAAGTCCTAGTCGTCCTATTAACTCAACCAAATATAACACACTAGGGAGTACGGATACAATAATAAAGCAATTAAAGTCTGTAGCTCCCTAACCCCTAACCACTATCCAACAGGATAGACCCTACCTTTAAAAATTAGAGGATTTAAGTATGAGGAAAGCTCCGCGTTAATTACAACTATTTCCTTTCCAAAGAAGCCAAAATGCTTTACCTCTTTAGTTAAACCATAGGGGACACCCAACGGCACCTTTAAGCCAAGTTTGAGGACAATTCCCCTATCCGATTTACATCCGTTAATAAAATAATATGGCACCTAGCTGCTATCTACGTTAACCCGAATAAAGTATGGGATGCCTAGTACAACTATAATCGCCTAATAATGAAACCAAACTAACCCTTCGCTAAGTTCTAGACTTAATTCCTACACCTTATAGGAGAAGGCTAGGTTTCCCTTAAAAACTACCATTTAGATCTGTATAATAAGCTAACAATCTAGCTATAAGAAAAGATCGCCGTAACCTTAAATAACCTACCAACCCACAAAAAACTTGCAGCTTGTTGCCTATTATTAGACTCAGAACTAAAGCGGATTAACGCCCACCCTAATTAGCAGAAGCAACTACGTAGTAATTAGAACTCGTTAGCCACACCTATAGGAGCTAGAGTAGGAAGACAAGCCACGACTGCTCTTATACCAAAAGCGGTCACAACTACGCACCGGTAAGCCTTGCCCAACCAGCCATATACCACGCCCTTGGCTGGTCCCTATCGCAATACCCTAATTAACCCTACCTCGGCTATATGCTATAACTGCGATAAGGAGGGTCACTTTGCCTTATCTTGCCTAGAGCTAAAGGATATGGGCGATATTAAGGAGATAGAGGAAGGAGAAACGTCTAACAAGTTAGGAAAAGAAGAACCCTAGGGAAAGACTCCCCCCTAGGGTACCCTATTAATCTTAAAGAGATTAATCTAAGTTAGTTAATAGGTGGAAAACACTTTACGGTTTTATATACAGTATCTCAAAATGGATATAGAGTTAACACAACCGCCCTTATTAACATTGGAGCAAATGGCTTTGCCTTTATAAATACTGCCTGTATAAATAATATTGCTAAGTTTCTAAATGTAGAAGCTACCAGACTAGAAAAGCCTGTCTAAGTAAAAGGCTATAACGGTTAAGCCGGTAAGCCGGTTACCCACATCTTAAAGTTATATATCGCTCTTAACGGACGACGCCAGTATAGTATCCCCTTTTATGTCCTAGACCTAGGGTCCCACGATATAATCCTTAGCCAAAAATAGATGTCCTATTTTAATATTTGGCTAAACGTATGATAAAGACAATTTGTCTGGCCAGAGAATAGACCGAAATTACCCTCCTTTATTAGGGAAATCCGAACCAACTATAAGACACTAGCCGTAAAGGCTGACCCTACCTATTAGTAGGATGTTAGGGACCGCGACCTAGCCTTTACCCAAAAAGATGCCCACTGTAAGGCTAGAAGGAACTCATTTATACCAACAGAGATACTCCCCTAGAGCGCTACAGTTAACGAAGACTCTACTTACAGCAGCGGGATAGATAGTAACGTAGATAATATCCAAATCACGTAGATTTAACCAACAGGGAAAAGAATATACCAATAGGAGATAAGGGACAACCTCCAAAAGATGCGACAGGAGCTAAAAGAAGTAATAATAACACCTTTACCTTAGAAGCCCCTAAAGTCCTATACACCCCTATTATCACGCGACCCCCCTACGGTAGATATCACTGTAATTAGCGCTATAGCATTCCACTTTAATATATACAGGAGGGATAACGAGGTCTTTACAACTAGCTTATACAAAATTAACCAGATCATTGCCAAGAGGGAAGAAGAGCCAGCTAAGAAAACTAATAAAGAGCTAGTTAAACGCCTCCTTCCTACTATCTATATGGGATATAAGGATGCATTCTTAAAAGCGGCGTTAGATAAGTTACCCCCTCACCAGACATATAATTATAAGATTTAATTAGAAGCCAATAACTCGCTAGGCTATAGCCCTCTCTACCAATAATTAACGGACAAGCTAAAAGCAACTAAGCAGTACTTAATTAATAACCTTAATAAAGGGTTTATTAAGCCAAGTCAAGCCCCTTTTACTTCCCCTATCCTATTTATAAAAAAGCCTAATAGAGGCCTTCGTTTCTATATTAACTATCAAAAGCTAAACGCTATTACTTAAAAGGATTGGTATCCTATTCCTTTAATTAACGAGACCCTTGCACATCTAAGCTAGGTAAGGATCTTTACTAAACTTAATATCCGCCAAGCGTTCTACCAAATTAGAATAGACTCTACATCTAAAGATTTAACAACGTTCTATACCCATTATAGGTCCTATAAATATAAAGTTCTTCCTTTTAGACTAACAAACGGACCGGCTATGTACCAAAGGTATATAAATAACGTTCTTTTTAATTACCTTGACGAATTCTGTACGGTATACCTAGACAACATTCTTATTTACTTAGACAATGAACTTAAGCACTAAGTTCATATTAAGAAGGTCCTAGAGAGATTACGGAACGCAGGCTTACAAGTCAATATTAAGAAATATAAGTTTAGGGTAAAATGAACAAAGTACCTCAGGTTTATTATTAGTATGGAAGGAATTAAGGTTAACCCTAAAAAGGTTAAAGCAATCCATAACTAAAAACCCCCTTGCACTATAAAGGGGATCCAGTCCTTCCTTGGCTTCTGCAACTTCTATCACCGTTTTATCCGTAACTATAGAGTAGTAGCAAAGCCTCTTATGCGACTTACCCGAAAGAATACGCCTTTTACCTTCGGTAATAACTGTATGGAAGCCTTTAAAGAGATAAAAGATCAGCTTATCTCTTCTCTAATCCTTTATTACTATAACCCGGACCTTAAATTAATGCTAGAGACGGACGCTTCTAACGGAGTTATAGCGGGAATCCTATTATAGTTACATCCAGACGGCGAATGGTACCCTATTACCTTCTTCTTAAAAACAATGGACCCAGCCAAGTGTAACTATAAGGTACACAACAAAGAAATGCTAGCTATTATCCAATTATTATCCCAATAGCGCGCAGAGCTTAAAGGCACGAACTCCCGGATTAAGATATATACGGATTATAAAGCCCTAGAGTACTTTATAACTATAAAGCAGCTTACTAGATAATAAGCCCACTAGGCCAAAGTACTCTCCAAATTCTTCTTTATAATTATATATCGTTCTAACAAGCAAAACACTAAAGCTAATGCACTAACCCAAAGGGAACAAGACGTAGGACCCTAGGATAAGCTAAAGACCTAATACCGGACGCGCGCCCTTCTCTATCCCGAACAGCTTGACCCGCAAATTCTTAAAGAACTAGACTCCAAACGGAATAAGCTAGCACCCTTAGAGGGAGCAGTCTTGAATAAACTAATAGGGCTAGTTAACCGCATCCTAACTGCAAACCGCATGGCTAACTCCCTAAAAGCCCTCTATAACCAAGCCGCGAAGGAGGACCCTGATTTAGAAATAGAAAAAGAACTGCTTCTATACCAAGAACGGCTTATAGGTCTAGATATTAACAACCTACGGACAGAGTTAATCCGCAAAGCCCACTATTAAGTCTCTATGGCATACCCTAGTCGTGATAAGACCTACTAACTACTAGCGCCCTGTTACTACTGGCAAGGACTTCTATCTAATATAGATTGATTTGTTAGAAACTGCCACGCCTATAAACACGCAAATACCCCTAGGGATTAAACTCCTGGGTAGCTATAACTACTACTAGTTCCAGAACGCCCTTAGCAATATATCACCATAGACTTCAAGTCATTTCTAAAGGACGCCTACGGCCACAATACAGCCTTTATAGTGGTTAACCGACTATATAAGCAATTCGTCTCCCTCCCTTGTTTTAAGACCATAACTGTGAAGGATATAGCCCACCTCTATGTTAATAATATCTATTAATTCTACGGCGCCCCCAAATTAATTATCTCTGACTATGGCCCTTAGTTTATATCGGATTTCTAGAATGAACTCTGCCGTATCCTTAGGATTAAGATTAAGCTCTCTACTATATTTTACCCTTAGACTAACGGCCAAACCAAGATTATAAACTAGTACCTTAACTAGCAACTACAGCCCTTTATAGACTACTATTAGGACAACTAGTCGGAATTACTGCCTATAATAGACTACGCGCAGCTTACACTCCCCTATAACAGTATAGGGATGTCCCCATTCGAACTGCTCTACGGGTATGCACCATAAACATCCTTTAATTGGGATAGGCCTACTAAACCCGCTATAGCCCGCGAACGCCTCAGCCATAAAGAGGCCTGGGCATTTGCCGAGAGAATGTATAGAGCCTAGGAGACTGCTTAAACAATTATAAAAAAGGTGCAAGAAAAAAAGGAGTCTAATATAAACCAATATTATCGCGAGGAAGACTTCCAAGTAGGAGATAAGGTATGGGTGTTAATAAAGAACTGGAAAACCCAGAGGCTAAGCCGCAAGTTAGACTACCAAATGGCTGGCCCATATAAGACTCTTTAAAAGGTAGGACACTCTTTTGAGGTTAAGCTACTAGAGTTAATAAGGATCCACCTCATCTTCTCTCCGGACCGGCTACGAAAGGCTGTGGATAATCCACTACCTAGACAGTACAATAACCCCCCGCCACCAATCCAGATTGCTAAGGACGAAGAATAGGAAGTTAAAGAAATCCTAGCAGTAAAAAAGGTCCGTAATATCTTAAAATACCGTGTAAGCTGGGTAGGCTATAACGATGACCTAAAATAGTACCCCGCATCTAATTTTAAGTACTCCCCCTATAAGTTATGGGACTTCTACCTAGCCCACCCTAACCTCCCTGGACCACCACGTAAATTAGACAACTGGATTAAATGCTAGGAAGAAGGGTTAGATAATTACGACAATTTAGACAATAATAGGGAGCTTAGACAACGCCTAAGGGCAGGCTTTTTTATGAGGGGGGGGGTGATGTGACAGTGCTAGAGCGCGACCTGCCAAATTCTGCCATGCTGCTGCCATATTCTGCCAACCTACGATTGGCTCGCTTACTGCTAGCGCCTTGGCGGCTGCCCCTTCATATATGTTTACTGTGGTCCTTGCGACCCCCTTCTTTTCTTCTCCTTAGCTTAGTATCTTCATTAGATAGCAATCCACAAGCTTCGGTTCAGAGGCATTTGTGCGAGCCGTCATAGATAGATCTACTGTATATTAAATAGAGGCTCTGCGGCCTCTACCTTAAAGCAGTTTATTTATATAATTAAGACTTAAATAGGGATAACAATTAGTTGCTTCCAATTAGATGGAGCTGCTAAGTGGTTTAGTAAGGACTTAACTGGTTTTTTTAAGAATGAAGGTATACTTACTAAGGCCTCTACCTTATATACCATACACTAGAATAGAATTATAAAGAAGGCTAATTACCTAGTTAAAGAAAGGGTTAGAGTAATGTTAATTAAGACTTAATTGCTACTAAAGCTCTGGCCTAAAGTTGTTAAGGTAGCTGTATACGGGCTTAATATATTGCCTATATTAGTTAATAAGGACTAAGCTCCGCCCGCTTAAGCGATAGCTCTTACCCTAGATAATACTAATTATATAATTATATACGCTAACTAGAAGATCTATAGCTGTCCCGCCTACGTCCTTATTAATAAAAAAGACCCTTAGCGGCAATAAGGTAATAAGTTTATTACAAGAGCTTAGAAAGGATAATTGGTTGGCTATAAAGGCTTATATATATATTAAGTCTATCTACCTTACAAAAACAAGATTATTTAATTAAGTAGTATTACCTTTAATAAATTAGGAACCTTTCTTACTATACTAATTAGTAAAGAAAAAGGTGGCGATAATAATATCTACTAGGTACTACTTAAGGAACTCCCTACTATAGACACTATACTAGAGGTCTATTAGTTACTATAGGAAGGAGATAAGGCTTCTTAGTTACTATAGGAGGCAGATAAAATCTCTTAGGCCTTATAGTTGGGGGGTAACTTTTGGTTGGGGGGTGCCTCTAATAATTATAATATTATACTATAGCCTAATCGACCTCCCCTTACTAATAATAAATAGACAGGCCTTAACTAGCAAGAGCTACCTAATCTAGGAGGACACCTCTATTAGGAAGTAACTCCCCTAAGGGACATCTACTAGGAGGATTTAGAGTAGACCCTAGATAAGTACTTAGATAAGGAAGGTAAACCTATAATAAATACTTATATGTGGTTAAAGCTACGGCTTAACTATAGTGTACTCTATAGAACTAGAAGGAAGGAGCTAGCTATAAAAGCCATCTACCTTACCCTGGCCTTCGCCTATACATTTACAAACGCTTTATTATAGCCTTAGTAAACAAAGACAACTAAAGAACTACCTCTAGAGCCACGCAACTGGAAGGAAGCTATAAAATTAATATTTAAGAAGGAGTGGAAGGCTGTAGTAGATAAGGAATAGGAGTCTTAAATAGTAAATATCTTATTTAAGGTTGTTAAACTTCTACCTAGAGCTAAGGCTCTACCCATTAAATGGGTCTTTATATATAAATTTGATAAGAATAATATTCTATTTAGATGGAAAGTAAGACTAGTATTATATGGTAATAAGTAGCGCCTAGAAATTGACTATAGAGATATATTTGCAGGCGTTATTTAACTAAGTATATTTAAGCTACTAATAGCCCTAGTTACTATATATAATCTAGAGTGCAAGCACCTAGATATAATTATGGCCTTTTTTAATAGGAAGCTTAACCACAAGAACATCTACATTTAGCTACTAGAAGGATATTATTAGTATCTAAAAGACAGCATTACCCTTATAGGCCTACTGCTTAAGGCTCTCTATAGTCTTAAGTAGGCGCTACACCTTTAGTATAAGGAGCTTAAGAGCTTCCTTATTACCCTTAAATATATACTAATTCTAGCTAACCTATGCGTCTTTATTAGCCAGCAAAGCGGCTAAATTATTATTGTTTATATTAATGATCTTATCTTAATTAGATAAGATATATAGATAATTAAACTATTTAAAGAAGCACTTAGGAACAAGTATAAAGTAAGAGACTTAGGCCCAATTGTATATTACCTAGGCATTTAAATTATTAGAAACCGTTAGTTGCGATTAATTTAACTAGTATAGGACGCCTATATTAGGAAGATCCTGCATACATTCTATATAGAAAATTGCATACCAGCCTCTACACCAATTCACCCCTCTATAGTAGACTTTAAGCCGTGCGAGCTTAAGGATTAAGCTCTAACAGAGCTAGTAAAACAATATTAATCACTAATAGGCTCTCTACTTTATCTATATAATTAGACTTAATTAAATATGGCTTGGGCTATAGGGAAGCTCTATTAGTTTCTATATAACCCTACCAAACTATATATAGAAGCTGCGATATAGATACTCGCCTACTATACAGGGACAATTAACTTAGGTATAGAGTTTAGCTTACCCTAAGGGCAGCAGTTACCTCTAAAGGCCTTTACTAAGATATTAGCTATAGACTATACTACCCTTAATTATAATAGGGAGTATAGCAAAAGCATACTAGGTAATATACCTGACCTATAACTACACGGCTATAGTAATACAGCGTTTGCTAATTTGGTTAATAGGAAGTTAACTTCTAGCTATATCTACAAGCTAGCAGATGGCCTAGTTTTATATAAGTTAAGTAAGCAGTTAATACTTATAACCTTAACTACAGAGGCTAAGTATATAGTAATAATATATACGGCTAAGGAAGCCTTATAGCTCCGTTAATTGCTTACTAATTTGGGCTATACTAGAAAGGATCTACTACCGATACATTTATATGGCAATAATTAACCAGCTATTAACCTTGCTAAAAGTAATAACTACCACGCGCGCACTAAGCACTTTAAGCTATACTAGCACTATATTTATAACAAGGTTTAAAGCGGTATAATCCACCTATAGTATATTTCTATAGGCGATATAGTGGCCAACAGTCTTATAAAGCCACTATTAACGGTTTAATTTAGGAATTTTATTAAGCAGCTAGGCCTTGTTTAATGCGACATAGATACTAAACCTAAATAGGAAATTATATACAGGCCGGCAAATCCTTAGAGGGCATGCCATTTAATAATTCTAACTAATACTAATGACTTTTAAATGGGGGACGGGAACAATAGAGAGTGTTAGCGACTCAGTCAATCGAGGCATAAGCACGGCAAGAGGGACGCGCAAGCCTATACGATTGGATTGTCTATAAATGAGGATCTAAAGCTAAAGAAAGAAAACAAGAAGAATGGAAACACCGCTTAAAGTTATATACAATCTTTTAGTTACGTAATAGCAACTTGCCGCAACTTACTATTATATAACAGCAGTTTACGGCGATCTAACGGCAATTTGCTAGTGCTATAATATTACCCCTCTCTAAAAAAGCCTGCCCTTAGGCTTTATATGTCCATATTACCCCTATAGGGTATTCTTGTCCTTATATTCTATAGGCAACCTATTATCCTTACTATGCTAGCATTCCATCTATTTATCTAAGTATTTTAGCGGTCTAGGTTTATTAGGGTAATAGCTATAGAACTCTTATAACTTGTAGGGACTACCTATAAAATTCTATATAGAGTACTAAGTAGGGTCTAGATTATATCCTTTCCAACTTATGCGGTACTTTAGTATTCCCCTTATAAGTTTATAGGCTAGTATTTCTTTAATTTCCTATTTATTGTTACTATTAACTTAAATTAGCAGGGGCAGTTTATTCTTTTGTTTAGGTAATAGGTTATTTATAGCTTTCCGTAGCTTATCTGGTAAGAATTTAGGGTAGACCCTAATTAAATCTGGGAGCTTTACTTTATATAAGTTGCCTCTTTTCTTAAGAACCTTATATAGTCCTACTATTTAATAGTCTAGCTTGCAGCTAGGCCGCTCTATCCTCTAGTTCTTTATTATAACCTAGACCTTATTACCTACGGTAAAGTTAGGCTTACGCCTATACTTATTTACCTACTATTCTATTAATTTTTAGGCCTTTTCTAGGTTTATATAGGCTACTTTCTAGGCTTCTTCTAAGCGTTTAGTATACTACTAGGCTTCCTTATAGGATAGTTTCTTATATACAGTCTGGGGTCCTTTTAGTCTTTCCTAGTTAAAGCTTATATAGGGTAAGTACCCCATTTCTAGCTAGATAGGTATAAATTCTATAGAGTTGTAGGGTAGGGTAGCCTAGGCGTAGTCTATTAGCGGTAGCAGTTCGGCCTAATTATCCTAAAAGTAGTTAATAAAGGGTTAGAGTCTCTGGTCTAAATACTAGTTTATAATTTCCGTCTAGCCGTCTATCTGGGGGTAGTATGCCGTAAAAAGCTTTAGCCTAATGCCTAAAATTTAGGTAAACTTGTTTTAGAAAGCGGATATAAACTATAGGCCGTGGTTAGACATAATAGTATCTAGTAGTCCGTAAATTTGGTAGACGTAGTAGACATATAGTTAGGCCGCCTCTTTTGCATTAATATTTTTATAACAAGGGATTAAGAACAGGTGCTTGCTAAAGCGGTTAACTATAACTATAGCCATATTATATCCGTTATGGTTTATAGGTAGCTTGTAGAAATCTATAGAGATATACTACTAGGGGCGCTCTGGTATTAGGAGTGGTTTTAACAATCCTAGGGTCTTATCTTGTAAAATTGTAGACCTATAGTAGTCGTTATAGTTCCGTATATAGCGGTTAATATCTATAACCATTTTAGGCCAGTAGTAGCGGCCGCTAATAATCCTATGGGTTTTATTTTTTCTAGGGTGGGCTATAGAGACCTAGGTATGTGCTTTAGTAATAAGCTAGGTCCATAAGTTCTGTTCCTCTACTACTACTAGCCGTTCCTAATGCTTAAGTAATCTATTTTTAAGGGACTATAGGCTAATAACGTTCTTTACCTTTTTACGGTACTTCTATAGAGAAGAGGCCGTACAGTTTACCTATAGTAGTTTATTAATAAGGTTAAGTTCTATAGAGTTAATAGGATATATCTTAGTGTCTAAAGAGTCTATATTTAGTTCTGCCTATATCTAGAGGTTAATGTGCTCTAGTTATAGTAGTATTTAAGTCTATAATAAGATCTTCGCGGCTATTTAGTTATCTAGGTCCTGTCTATGCCTTATAAGGGCGTCCGTATAATTTATGGCGCCTAGCTAGTATATAATTAGAAAGTTAAACTAGGATAGGATATCTGCCTAGCGTGCCTACTAGGCTATAAGGGCTTTTATAGTTATAAAATCTTTTAAGGCCTTATAATTGGAGACTACCTAGATAGGCTTAGGGGTCCCTTCTAGCTATATACGCTAGTGCTAAAAGCTAGAAATAATAGCTAGCATTTCTTTATTATAGATGTGGTAGTTTAGCTTAGTATCTACTATAGTCTTTAAATAGTAAGCAATAGGGTACCATTCTCTGTCCGTCTACTTCTAGGAGTAAATGCTAGCTATAATACTATTTAAGGCATTGGTCTCTAGCATTGAGGGCTGTTTTAGGTTAGAGTAGGTGAGTAAGGGAGTAGAGACTAGTCGTTTCTTAAGCTCGTTAAAGGCTTACCTATATATAGTGTTAAAGTAAAAGGACTGGTCCTTATAGGTAAGTAGGCTTAGGGGCTAGGTAATTTTACTATAGTTCTTAATAAAGCGTTGGTAGAAGTTATAGAACCCTAGGAATAACTATATCCCCTTTACGGTCCTTAGGGGTACCTATTAATTAATTATAGCTGTCTTTTTAGGTCCGCCTTAATTCCGTCTATACTAATAATAAACCCTAGGTACTTTATATACTTAACACTAAATTCTAATTTCCTAATATTAGCCTAGAGGCTAGCCTTGTAAAGCCATTGTAGGACTTTATAGACGTACTCCTTATATTCTAACTTATTCTTAAAGTAGATTATAATATTATCTAGGTAGGCTGTATAGAATTCATTAAGGTAGTTAAAGAGTATATTATTTATATATCGCTAGTATATAGCCGGTCCATTAGTTAGTCTAAAGGGAAGTATTTTATATTTATATATTTTATAACAGATCTGAAATATAGTAAGATTTTCTAATTTAGGGTCTATCCTAATCCGGTAAAAGGCCTAACAGATATTAAGTTTAGTAAAGATCTTAGCTCTACTTATCTGGGTTAGAGTCTTATTAAGTAAGGGTAGTAGGTAGTGGTCCTTGCGGGTTATATTATTAAGTTTATGGTAGTCTATATAGAAATAAAGTCCTTTATTTAGTTTTTTAGTAAAGAGAATAGGTGAGTTAAAAGGGGCTTAACTAGGCTTAATAAAGCCCTTATTTAGGTTATTAATAAGGTATTACTTTATAGCCTATAACTCGGCAGTGGACTGCTAATAAAGGGGGCTATAGCTAAGTGTGTTTTCCTTATCTAGCTTAATCTTAATTTTGTAGTTGTATAGTTAGTAAGGTAAGAGCATATTAGACGCTGCCTTAGAGAATACGTTCTTAAATTTCTAGTGTTAGTAGGGTAGTTTCTGTTCTACCAGCTCCTTATCTATAAGCTTACTTTCCTATCTACTAAGCTTGCTTTCCTTTTTCTTAATTATTTAATTAATTTTATATAAGCTAGTTGTAAAGGTAATAGTATTAGGTTAAACTAAGTTTTAGTAGAATCCTACGGCGCTAATATAGTAGATATTAATTGGTGTGAGGTATATAGGATTCTTTATAGGCTTTTATTGGGCCGTATTTTATAGTATAGAGTTTATAGTCTTCCTTAGCTTACGTTCTATTTTTTATAAGTTATCCTTCTGGTCTATTAGCTTAGTATATTATCCTATAGTTCTAGCCTTTTTTTATAGGTATATAGGGCCTAAGCTCTCTATAGGGGGTTTGGCTGGGCTATTATTAACTTCCTTAGTTTCTAGTATGGTTGGTATAACATAGGTAGTCTAGGGGCGGTATAGTATATAGATCTGTTGCGGATTAAGCTGTATATCTTCCTTAAAGGCCTTATCCCTGTGTATAGCATCGGCCTAGTAAATAGTATTAATCTAGGGCTGTATAAGGTTTTCTATTATAATGCTAATTTCTTTTATAAAGGAAGGGGTTAGGGGTAGGGTTTTAGGCTAGATAAGTTGTTTACTCTATATATTAAGCTATAAGCCTAAATAGGCTAGCTATTTTCTTCCTAAGATTATATTATAGCCTCCCAGGTCTATAATAAGGAAGGGGATATTATATTACCTTTGTCTGTTAATATAAAGGTAAGTCCGCAAGATGGTTATAATAGGTAGCTCTATCTGTCCATTATACCTATAAATAGGAATTGGTTTAGGTAGTTCTTTAAGGGGTGTATTTAGGAATTTAGCCAGCTTTATAGCGCACTGGGTGTCTATTAAGGTAAAGATATTTACTTTAGAGTTAGCTAAAGCAGAGGTTAAAACTTAATATCTATTGCGGAATAAAGTATAAGGGATAGTGCAGCTTCTTCCCCTAACTAGCCAACCTAGATTAATATATAACATGTTAATCTCTTTTAACCCTAGAGAGAAGTCTTCCTTTAGGGTTCCTCTTTTTCTAACTCTATACTATTCTCCTGTATTAATAGAACCTTATCTATTTTTACTTTTATTAGGCAGTCCTTAGTAAAATAGTCCTTTTAGCCGCATAAAAAGTAAGCGCCTTAATTACTAAGGGCCTATCTATAGGGGTCGCTGTATATAGGTTAAATATGCGCTAGAGTTATAGTAGGACTAGCTGTATAGCTAGCTACTGGGTTTATAGCAGGTGCTATAGTTGGTGCTATAGGGGTTGCAGATCTTACTGGGGCGCTATAGCCTGTTTTTATAGTACTTATATTTTAGTTGGCAGAGCTTCTAGTTTTATACTATTTGGTATATACCTTAATTTGGCAAAGGCCTTAATTAATAGCTAGGTAGTAGTCTATAAGCACCTTTAGCATCTATATAGTAGTAAAAATTAGCAGTATGGCGCGCTATAGGTCTAGGGTAAGCTTATTAAAGAGATTTGGTATTAGGTCTTTATAAGGGATATAGGCTTAGCTGGCTAGGTGCAGAAAGTAGGTCTAAAAGGCTAAAAAGGGTTCCGTTGTTTTTATATTAAGGGCTTTATAATTAAGGCGGGCATTCTATATCTTAAAGGGGTCCTTATAAATAGAAGATAGGTAGTTAATTATCTCTTCTTTAGAAAGGAAGGGGCCTACTAAGTCCTAGGTGTATTACGGACGTAGATGCATCTATATATCCCCGCTGGTACAGCTAAAGATATAGACCATTTTAGCTTAAGTAGTAGGGAAGTAGTATGCATTAACTTTAAGCTTATCTTATAGTTAAAGCTTCTAATTATTAAATATAGGGTTAGTTCTGTCTGTAAGTAATAGGGGGTCTATAACCTTTATAGACCATAATAATGCTAATGCTGTATGTTGGGCTAGGGCCTTAAGGACTATAGCAAGTCTTTAGATGTCTAATAACTCCTTAGAGGGTATAGGGGTATCTCTGGTTTTAAGCAGCTCTTAAAGTTATTTAATTTCGGTATTAGCTACTATAAGTTCTTCCTAGGGGGTTAAGATGGCAACTATTTTACTATTAGAGGTATTTACGGGTCCTATAGTGGCTTTACCAGCTACTGTATTTCTTGGCATAGTAGTAAGGGTATTAGGTAATTTCTGGTGTTTATTTATTTCCTAGGGGTTCTAGTCCATGCGTGTCCTATTCTTAGGTTTCGCGTTCTATTTGTATTCTTTTAGTTTTTAGGGTTTGTCCTATCCTTATAGTCCTAGTAATGTCCTTAGGGTCCTATTCTGTGTCCTTGTCCTATTTATAGCCTTATGGATATATTTAAGTCCCTTCTTAGGAAGAAAGAGTGGTAATGAGCTTTAGATAATGTTAGCGACTTAGTTAATTAAGGTATAAGTATAGCAAGAGGGACGCGCAAGCCTATATAATTGGATTATCTATAAATAAGGATCTAAAGCTAAAGAAAGGAAATAAGAAGAACGGAAACACCGCTTAAAGTTATATACAATCTTCTAGTTATGTAATGGCAACTTGCCGCAACTTGCCATTACGTGACGGCAGTTTGCGGTGATCTAACGGCAATTTGCCAGTGCCGTGACAGAGAGCTTATAATAGATAATTAATTACAGCTTAGGGAGAGGTTAAGTAGGACCTATAGTACACTTAGAGGATTACAAGGTGTTTCTTTTATATATTAATAAGTTTAACACTAATTTAGAAAGGATCGTCAGAAAAACGGGAAGTGGCGCAGGAAATTTAGTTTCGCTAAAAGTGTTTTTAGGGCCCGGGGCCAGCTTTTAGCTATATTAGCTAACCCCCTAGGGCCCAGGGCCAGCTTTTGGCCATATTAGCCAACCCCCTAGAGTAATACGCTAGCTTTCCGCTATATTAGCAAAGCCCTAGAGCTATACGCTAGCATTACGCTAGCTTATGGCTATAAAATAAATATTGTTAGTATTATTGCATTTATTGCTATTATATAAAGCTCTGCACGAAGCTCTACACAAAGCTCTACACGAAGCTCTGCACGAAGCTCTGCACGAAGCTCCGCGACAGAGGCTCCGCACGAGGCTCCGCATGAAGCTCTACACGAAGCTCCGCACGAAGCTCCGCACGAAGCTCTGCGTACAGAGGCTCTGCACGAGGCTCTGCACGAAGCTCTACACGAAGCTCTGCACGAAGCTCTATACGAAGCTCTACACGAAGCTCTACACGAAGCTCTACGTATAGAGGCTCTGCACGAGGCTCTGCGCGAAGCTCTACGTACGGAGGCTCTACACAAAGCTCTGCATCTATTAGATAATCTGTATTCTCTAAGGCATAGGTTATATATATAGGTTATATGCACTATAAAATCTCTTTATAGCTTAAAGCCCTTAGGGGCCCAGACAATTAATTAACCCATTTTATTAATTTATAGCCACCTTATTTTTTACCTTTCCTTATATCCTCCCTAACTTAGGAGGTACTAAAACGGCAGCTAGTAGAGGGCCGTTACTAAAACTAGACAATTATTGCTAGAACTAAATAACCGTCCTAGAGCCAAACAACCGTTACTAGAACTAGACGACAATCTTTTAAATAACCAGCCAACAAATACTACAAACGATTTAATTAATTAATTAAATTAAGGCCTCCTAAGGAGGCACCTTAGATAACTACTATTTAAATATATAGCTAGTAAACGGCTATAGAGAATAATCTGAACTAATTAGAGCCTTTAATTAGGCCGACCCCTCCCCTAAATTAAATTAGATACTAATATAGGTAAGTAGGCAGGCAGGTAGGTAGGTAGGTAGGTAGGTAGGTAGGTAGGTAGATAAGTAAGTAGGTAGATAGGTAGGCAGGTAGGTAAGTAGGAAAGAACGTCGCTAGAACTAGACAACTATTGCTAGAACTAGACGACCGTCGCTAGAACTAGACAACCATTGCTAGAACTAGACAACCGTTGCCAGAACTAGATAACCATCGCTAGAACTAGATAACTAGCCAGCAAACACCACAAACGATTTAATTAATTAATTAAATCGAACTAGAGCCTTAATATTAGCCCATTACCAAGTTAAATTAGATACTAATATAGAGGTAGGTAGGCACTAGGCCTAGTTAGGAAATTAGTATATAACTAGTAGATTATTAGGAATACCGCCAATTAACAACCTAGAGCCTCTATATAAGGTGTCCCCCTTCTTAATTAATCGCTTAAAGCCTAAGCGGTATTCTCCCTAAAAAGACGCAGAGCTCCTATAACAGATATAGGCAGGTAGGTACGTAGGCAGGTAGGTAGGTAGGTAGGTAGGTAGATAGGTAGGTAGGTAGGTAGGTAGGTAAGTAGGTAGGTATATAGGCAAGTATATAGGTAGGTATATAGGTAGGTAGGTAGGTAGGGATATAGGTAAGTACACAGGCAGGTATTCTAGTAGGTATATAGGTAGGTATACAGGCATATAGGCATGTAGGTATATAGGTATATAGGCAGGCAGGTAGGCACTAGGCCTAGTTAGGAAATCAATACACTAGCGGCAGATTATCTGGACTAGCTAATTAACGATTTTAGAGCCTCTGCGTAATGCTTACCCCTTCTACTATTGTTGGTTACACAAGGGGATATCACGTAGCTACGGTTCGTAGATAGTATAATGGTTATTCTTCTTATTTATTAGCAAAGGATCGTAAGGATTGTAGTGCCTAAGTAGGGGGCTAATAAGTTACTATAAGGGTAACTAATCAGAGACAATATAACCTCTGTCTATATATTCCGACACTGGCAGTTCTTTCTTTGTGCTTGTGGCGCTGCAGAAAGGCAGTAAAGTGTTAGTTTAGCTACAGGTAGAAGCAGCAAAAGTCTATTTGGGTAGTAGTACGGTACTAGCGGCGGTAGTAATAGTGGTCAGGTATAGAGCTTGTCTATTAGTCAGTCGGTTAATCGTAGGCGTATAGGCACAATCGTTTGGTTGGTAGATCGCAGGTATATCAGCGTAATCAGTATTGTAATAGCAGGCATAGCGGCGCTATCAGTTTGTCGATGGTATGTGGCAGTACAGTGCTAGCGTAGGGTCGGTTCCGTAGGCAGATCGGCACGGAGTCTTGTCATAGGGTTGGTTTATAGGCGTATTGGCGCGACAGTTGTCAGATTCAGGTAGCAGTATGGTATAAGCGTTAGGTGGTTCCATGATAAGTTTGTTTGTTTAATCTACCCCTTTGTTATATCGTCCGTAGGGTGCTTAATTGCGGCTAAAGTTTTGGTTATGGTTTCGGCCTTGATCTTGATTGTGGTAGTGGCGATCTGTATAGAAGGTAGTATACACTCCTTAACTAGGGTGTTCCTTCTCCCATATAACAATTAAAGACTGTAACTTGTTGATTAACTGAGACAAGTCTTCTCCAGGATTTAAAACGGTAATTTTATAGGCAGGAACTCCCTAGCAAGCTATAAACAACTTATTATCTGTGTAGATCTCTGCAATTATGGCCACCTTTTTGCTGTATCTAGGTCCTTGCCTAGGTCCTTGCTCCACACTAAGCACGGCCAGTTCAGGTAGTGTATGTATGTGTAGCTGCTGCGGTCGCTGCGGAGGTTCCTGCGGAGGTTGTTACGGGGGTTGCTGCGGAGATTGCTGCGGCTGCTATAGTTGCTGCGGAGGTTCTTGCGGTGATTGCTGCGGAGGCTGTTGCAGAGGTTGCTGCGGAGGTTGTTGCTGTGGAGGTTGCTTTAGAGCTTGTTGCGGAGCTTGATGCGGAGCTTGTTGCGGAGCTTGTGGTTGCTGCGGAGGCTGCTGCGGACATTGCTGCGGATGTTGCTGGGCAGGAGGAGGACCAAGTGGGAGATTAGCGTTCTGGGGGTTTTGATATGAATTAAAGTTGCCTTCTGAAGAATATCGGTTGGTTCTTAGTTTCCGTAGTTAATATGTAATCTTAGCTTCCGTCCATATTGGTTCTTCTGTACTAGTAATAACGGCCTAAATATTACTAGTAATTAGGTTACTGTTCTTAGTAACGTATACCCTATTCCTACGGAGGAAGTCTTAAAAATCCTAAACAATATTAATGTTGCCAAGTGCCTAGGTATCAGCAGTCCATCCTATAAAATCCTCCCTAAAATACTCCCATAGTTGTGAATCGGCGTAGCATCTATTTCGGTAGAATATAATATGGTATAGGAGAAAGCCGTTAACTTATTTTACGGTATAAGTTGTTGTATTAAAGGCAAATTCGTCCTAATCTTCATTAATAAGTTTCGCGTGCTTAGCTACCCCTGGTGGTAAGGAGTCTTTCCAGTTATTTAAAGTAGGCGTAGCCATGTTTTTGGAGGGAGGGAAGTGTTATTGGTGTAGGGATTGTTATTTGGTACGCGTTCGTGACGTATATTTGCGGTTATGGGGCTTAGGACCAGTTCTGGCCTTAAATCGCGAAGACTCGTAAAGCGTGTTGTTCTGCGTAATGGACGCAAGAATCTGTAATCTTAGAAAGGCTCAGGACCAGTTCTAGCCTTTAGATCCTTAGATTTGTGGAAGAGTTCTATTTAAGGTTTAGGACCAGTTCTGACCTTAAAAGATAGCTTCCTCTAGCACGAGTAGCACTGGTACAGTGGCTTGTCTCTTCTTAGTGATACCTAGCTGCTCTGTGGTATAACAGTGAAGTTAACCACTGATCAGTGTTGGTTACATAAGGGGATATCACGTAGCTACGGTTTGTAGATAGTATGATGGTTATTCTTCTTGTTTGTTAGCAAAGGATCGTAAGGATCGCAGTGCCTAAGTAGGGGGCTGATGAGTCACCATAAGGGTGACTAATCAGAGACAATATAACCTCTGTCCATACATTCCGACAACTATATATACCCTTTTAACTATTAATTTAATATTTTAAATTTTAATTATTTTATAAATATTATAGTTAACGTTATAGGAAATATTATAAATATTGCAGTTATAGGAAATATTATAAATATTATAGCTATTAGATATAAAGTAGCTAAAGTAGCTAAAGTGGCTAAGGTGGCCCCGGGCTAGCGTAAAGAAGTGTATATAAGCAGATCAGCGGATCTAGCTGAAATGACCCCGGGCTAGCCCCAACCACTCTCCCGTTTTCCTAACGATCTGCTTCTATTTTAGTGGAGCACTAGGGGGTGTGATAATGGTTTTGAAAGAGTCCTCTATATGCGTTTTCCTGCTTATATAAGCAGATTCCCTTTGCTTCCATTTTGGTCGGTATCCTTAGCAATTACTTTGCCACCATAGACATAGGCCTATATAAGGGCCTATGTTCGTTGTAGATAGAACTAGATATATATTCATTCGTTTCAATATCATTAAGTTTATTAATTTTTGTTAACCACTAGCCATTGGCCAGAACCTTATCTAGTCACCATTACCAGATCGACCTTTCACTTAAAGTGTCTACTAACTATTACACAAATAGCCCTCAATAATGTCTGAGATTTTGTGAAGTTCACTCTTTTAGTACCCGACGTTGCCACTTAATAGCAGCTTGGAGTAGCTGCTATTTTTAATGAATGGAGGCTGATGCATGACCCAGCCGTGACTTAATTGGGGCCGACAGCCACATAATCAGCCTCAATGTACCATGTGCCGCATTTAGATATAGCGCTAAACTTACCAAAAGGTCCCAATTCTCTGAATAGATCATCTCTTACGAGCAGATATAACCCTTACTGTCCACATGGCATGCGCTAGACGCCGTAATGGTTGTCTTGAGAGTGCCCACATCATACCGGCGACTTCGTGACCAGGACGAAATCGAGCTTGAAGAGACTGCTAGGTAAGTGGTTCGGCATTTTTGACTCTTGCTAACATGATATTCTTCCACAATTACAAAAAAAAGCATCTTGCTAACTGAAGACCGACAGACAAAGGGCATCCTCCGCGTTCGACTTCGATTCCATCCTCGCGAGAGTAAAAGCGGAACCACCAGTGAACCCGCCACCTGAAGTGCCTACATCTCGTCCGACGTCGATAGGTAGGCAACGCACTGTCCGGCAACGGTTCTTCTCAGGCTGGCGTTGCGGTGCCGCCGCGGCTTCAGCTACAGCGTCCGCTGTCTGCTTATTCAATATCATAATTACAATATGGGTGTGGAAAACCTCAGAATATCGCATCGAGGGAGGCATAGGAACATTGTATGAAGGCAGCTGCCAGAAAACAAAATCAGCAGATCGATGGGTACACCTTGCTATCAACACTCTAAGTACAATCTTGCTCGCATCGAGCAATTACTGCATGCAAATTCTGAGTTCGCCAAACCGCGATGAGCTGGTAAATGCACACGCGAAGCGATATTGGCTGCACATCGGCGTTCCAAGTATTCGTAATCTCTTGCGAATAGGCAGGGACAGAAGTAGTCTTTGGCTTTTGCTATTCCTGAGCTCTGTACCGCTCCACCTACTGTAGGAAGTTCTAACGAAGATCCACGACGGTGGGTATTGAAGCGAGTAGAACCAGCCTTACTTACACTTCTCCAGGTTTAACTCGACAGTATTTCCTACTTTACAGGCCAACCAATACTCTATTCTCCCAGCAACTGAAGATTTTCTTCGTGGGTCAGCATGGAATACATCTGGTCTCATCGACGTGCCGAGCGATACCTCTGATGCAATTGTCAAAGCTGCGGAGGAATTCAGAATCAGCTTCAACGAGCCTTTTGCGTATCGGAATATGAGTACGACAGATTGTTTCAATGCCTTTTCCAACCAATACATTTCCGAAAGAGGAGACGCCTTACTAATTCAGGATGAAGTTGTTGCTTGGCGCTTCCCACTAATATGGAGGCCTATCTGGGCAAACGGTACCAGAAATTACACTTGGGTGCGTATAAATGCGTCAATTACCGCCGACACAGCCCGTCTAAACAAAGACGACAACCTTCCATTCATCAGTTCACCTTTAGACTACCCCTCAAATGGCTGGCGGTGTCCTTCACGCAGCCTGACGAACTGCACGACCAGCAATGTATTAGAGGTACCTTCTCCAGATAACTGGGCTCCCTACGGTAGTCCAGTAAAATACTGTCTTGTAAAAGATATCGGCGAGCACTGTCAACTGCAGTTCAGCTTTGGCTTCGCGATCGCAGTTATCGTCTGCAACGTTATTAAAGCCACATGTATGGGATTGACATTATGGAAGCATCGAAAGCCCAGCCTAGTTACTCTCGGAGATACCATAGCATCCTTCTTAGACGATCCAGACCCCGAGACCGAAGGACGATGCCTCCATTCCAAAGAGCTCTTCCAAGCGGAGTGGAGATGGGAACGCCATCAGGACCGGAACGAGATCACGATCGACCCGGAGGCATTCTTACCTCAGCGCGAATGGTGGGCCAAAGCATCCAGCAAAAGACGCTGGTTCGCGACCTATATACTGTAAGTCCATCCTTTCATCCCTAGGTCCAACGGCAAGCGTCCTCCTAACCATCACAGCTACATAATCGCCCTCATCATTGCCAGCGTCTCCATCCAAAGAACCCTTCAGGGCATTCCTACAGACCCCAAAGCGCTCTGGGCAACCGGCTTCGGCACCATCAACGGCAATAACCTGCTCTCACTCAGTACATCGCTCCTGGGCGGCGTGGTCCTCGCCAATACCCCGCAAGTGCTGCTCTCGTACCTCTAGCTCTGCTTCAACGCCCTCTACACCTGTATGCTCGTCGCTAGTGAATGGGCCGAGTACTTCTACCACCGCGAACCCCTCCGCGTCACCCCCCCAACAGGCCAGCAGCGCAGCAGCTACTGGCTGCAACTGCCGTTCACGTACGCCATCCCGCTAACCGTCGCCTCCGGGCTGCTGCACTGGCTCGCGTCGCAAAGCATCTTCATGGTGCAGATCAAGGTTATCAACGAAGCCGGGGACGTTGATCCGGACCTCTCCATCTCGACCTGTGGGTACTCGCCCGTGGCCATCATTCTGACGACTATCGTTGGGAGTTGCATTGTGTTGGGCGGCATCGCGACTGCGCTGAGGAAGTTCCCAGCCGGAATGCCGCTTGCGAGTAGTTGCAGCGCCGCGATATCCGCTGCGTGCCATCCGCCGAGCGAAGATATTGATGCTGCGGTGTTGCCTGTGCAATGGGGTGCCGTTGACATAGTGGGGAAAGAGAAGGTGGGGCATTGTACGTTTACTAGTATGAGGGTCACCGAGCCGGTGTCTGGGAAACTGTATGCATGAGGATTGTAAATCCTTCTACGCCGACGTTTTTCACGTGTTGTGACTCTGGCCCTTTACCAATGTCCTGACTGAACACATTTTTTCTCTCTGAACTGATCCATTACTACGATTACAATAACCCCACCCACCTTCGTAATTAGAAAATTTGGTATTAGATACGCTCTTCGAGCAACTACCCCAACCCAACTCCAAAGCCCTTCGACGCCAGAACGAAAATCTGAAATCCTTCTCATCCCAAAAATCGCCAACCCCTCCCCCTTTCCCCTTTCCCCCTCTCTAGTAATACGGATTCTTCCCCAACTCAACAACTCTCTGCGCCCTCCCCACCCTATAATCCCTCCCCTTCCACCAATGCACGAACAAGCTCGGAATCGCAATATCAGAAACAACCCCGACACCACCCCAGCGCGTAATAGGCATGAGCTGCGTATCCGTCTGATTCTGCACGAAGCGCATATCACGCAGCTCCGCAATCCTGTGCCCCAGCTCCACCCTCGACAGCGACACGCCCTCGCCACGCGGCGGCGCCGGCGAGAGCGGCTGTTCCGGAGTGGGTGGAGGCAGCGGGGCGGGCGCCTGCAGCTGCAGCTGCAGCCCGTATTCATGCGCGAGCAAGTCGTTGCGCAGATTGTGCATGAGGACCGGGACCGCGTCGTAGACGTCGAGGACGCAGTTCTTCGAGTAGCTCGCGCAGTCGCCGACCGCGTACACGCGGTCGCCGACGCCGGGCCCGTACACGCGCAGGTCCTCCGGGTCCGCGACGACGTACCCCGCCTCGTCCAGCATCGCGGCCGGCAGGTAGTTCGTGTTGGGGTAGACGCCCGTGGCGGCGATGAGCACGTCGGCCGTGATGGTCATGTCGTTGTTCAGGTGGCAGTTTGTGCTGCCGTCGGGGTTCTCGCTCGACCCGACTTGCCGGATGCTGTGCACGACGTGCACGCCGAGGTTTTTTAGCTTTTTGGACGCTTTGTGCCCGATGCTTGGGGGGTGTTTGGGGAGGAGGCGCTCCGAGCCGGAGAGGATGGTTATGGTTTTATGCGTGCGGGGAGCGGGCGTAGAAGGTGCGATTTCGACAGTCAGTAAAGCGGTTGTGTCGGAGGCTTGCGATTTACGCTTCAGGCACAAGAGACTGTGACGAGCGCCGGGTTTTTTGGATTTAGATGGAGGCTTTCCTTGGGCTGGTTTGCGATTGAAGGGCCACCGAGACCGGCGGTTGAAGTAAGTTGCGAGTTGACCGGCGGTTTCGACGCTAGATGGACCGCCGCCGACGATGAGTACGCTTCGCGCGGTCTCGAGACGCGTGTGGAAACTGCGCAGTTCCGCGATTGCCTCCTCGTACGCGCCATGGAGTGAGTAGAGTGGTGAATAAGCCGAACTACCAGTGGCAAGTATAAGAGCGTGATATGGAAGAGTCTGGAGAGTGCTATCTCGGGAAGCAGTTGAGGAACGGTAATCAGTAGCCTGCGTACGAACACGAGTTTGGATGCCGGCACTACGCGAGATATCGCTGGAACCCGCAGAAGAACGCTGGGTAGTCGCTTTGGAGGCGAGCACAACTGTTACAGTTCGCGCACTGGTATCGATCGCTGTTGCTGCCCCCTGCATGTACGTGAATTCATTAAAGGGATGTCGGCTGAATCCCGGCTCAATGGGAACGAATGCAGATTCAACCGGTATCAACCCTGCTGATACCAGTGCCCTCGGTGCGCAAATATTCCAGTATAGGTGAGTTGATGGACTCACAAGGACGACTCGATATCTGGGTGCGCTTTCGAAGGTGCGGAGTTGTCGAATAACATGGTCCAGGAAGTGGTGCGCTGCGGACAACCCAGCGAAGGAGCCGCCTAGTACGACTACATTCAGCGGTTCTCGCGACATTGCAGCGGAATGAGACGTTATGAGAGCCTCTCAGACAGCGATATAGCGGAGGGAGTGAAGTTGAAGCCAGTCTATCTTGTGGCCAGAGGTGTGCTATGTCGACGGAACAAAGAAAGTTGGAGAATTTGGTGGCGATTTTGCCGTACACAGTAAACTGTAACATATGAAAGACTGCATGTTAAGAGCAAGACTTGCCACTATGGATTGTGTAGATAAGAAGAAAAGGCCAAGGTGAGCGATTAAAAGGGCCGAAGTGTTGCAAGTGCATTCCTTGCTTGTCGCATGGAGCGACGAAACATTCTGGCCCAAACGAGCAAAAACAACTCAGCATGCCAAAAGAAAAGACCTAGAATGCCAGAAGATAAGTTCACAATTTCGAACCGTAGCCCAATCTAAGTTTATGACACCAAAATGTATAATTAATGACGAGAATGTCGATCGAAGAGATTTGACTGTATAAAGAGAGAAGAAAATGGAATATGCTTGCGCTCTGGTTCTCTAATCCTCGCTGCAATCTAAGAATCAACGCCGACAACAGCCAAAAAATCCATGGTGAAAACCACTCTGGAACCATGCGAAGAGCCACAAACGTTTTTAAAACCAAGTATCATCCAAGCACACGCGGCAAAGCCAAGGAAAATGCACTTCGAAAGGATGAAGCGCTACAGGAGCTGAGGGACACGATGCCAAACTCCACACCGAATATCAGTTCTGAATTGACAGGCTCGAAAGTAAGAAGCGGCGATCGAGTCTTGAACTTGTCGGCACGGCCGGGTAGAAGGGATGGGCTATGGTGGCAGACTGTGTTGTCTCAGCTCTGGTAGTACCGCAGATGCTAGTACCATCCTGGGAGGTATATCTAAATCGGGATCAGTTCTTGCCATGAAAGAGCCATTAAATCATCCAACGAGGCAGGTCTTATATACCACATCCACATTATCTATCGAGGCCAGCCCCATGCTCCATCCCGTTGGGCTTGGCGGAGGCTGCGGAGGAGGGGATGGAGGATCGCCCCTAGACTTCTGACGGAAGGCGGGAACACTGTCCAACTGAAGACTTTCTTTCTGGTCTTTAGAAGTCAATGGAGCTTGCCCAAGGCTAGCTGTGGCAAAACGGTCTTGGCAATATGATGACAGGAGTGACTCTGCTAGGAAAACCATGATGGGAAAAGATTCGAAGGATGCACAAAGGGATGAAGATTTTTGGTTGAACAAGGTCTAGAAGCCCGAGTAGTTAAGGTCGAGGTACAGAAGACTCATTCGATGAGCTACTAAGGTGTGTCTCTAAAAGTGATGCACGAACGGTCGTTGGTGGACGTTAAGTAGCCAGTTGAACGAATGGATTAGGAAACACAATTCACCTGGCAAACATAGCATTTGCTTGCTACAGCAAATCTCGACCATCGTAACGGCCCGAGCGGGAAGACGGGAAGCATTAGTATGTGAACGTGCGAGATAGGCAAGAATCGATTGCTGATGCGTAGTCGCGGCGTACAAGCCCGCGGCGAGCTCGTAATTCCAAAGACTTGGAAACGTCGAGCTGGCCATGGTATGGGTTTCCATTTCATGCAGCTGTCGGCCAGACCTCTGAGCAGATACCAACTTGCCTTTCATTCGTTGGGGGGCATCTGCTAAAGATCCGGAGCGTAGGGCATACCCGCCAGCGCTACATTTCTCCATCCGAAAGCAGACAAAAGCGGTCAGATAGTGGAGAATTATGCGCGGTTGGCAGACCAACCTTGATGACTTGTTGCAGGAGCTCAATCATGGCGCTACGATAACAGGAGCGGCATCTTCCTGTATTCCAGTCATCCTGCTGTATTCAGTGAGCTGATGCATCGAAGCTCCAGCTTAATGCTGGTTTGTTAGAGGTTCGATAACTACCCAGGAAGTGCTGTTTCCGGGTGGCTCTCGAGCATGAGGCAGCATGTACTGTCATTCAGCAAACCTGCCAGGCATGTTCAAGTATTCCTACTCAATAGCAAATGAGACCATTTTGACTGCAGCTCTCCGGCCCGCTGTTGAGGTATTTGAACGAGAGTTGGGAAAGGAGGCGTGGAGACCAGTCGAAGGACGACGACGGAGCCTTGCCAAGCCTTCACCACAGCTTCCATTTTGACCCTCGTCCGACAATTTCTCATCTTCCACCATTGAGGAGAATAATCACCGCTAGCCAACCCTGCCCCGTGCCTCCGTACTCACGCCAACCGAGCTACACTAGCCTGTCACGTCCTCGAACATCACTTCATTCCTTCCAAATAGCAGGCGTGGTGGAATCCTCTCATGCAAGGAACCGGAATGTCGTTCACACCCTGCACATAGGGCTGGTCTCCTCCGCTCCTACATTTACCAGTTCGGTGATACACGCGCGGCTGTTTGACACGCTTTTGTGCTACATAGACCTTTGAGACCGAGCTACCACGCGCAGAACGACCCACAAGACACAGACAGTGCCAACATGTCAGTTTGGAACCCGGACAACATCAGGGATGTCGCCGAATCAGTGGGCATCGCCTCACTTAGTGACAATGTGGTAGACGAGCTTGCACGAGATGTGGACTTTCGGATAGGCCTAGTGCTAGAAGAAGCACTCAAGTTCATGAGGCACGGAAAGCGGACGACGTTGGGCACGCAGGATATATCGAATGCGCTAAGGGTTCTCAACGTGGAGCCATTGTACGGCTACGAATCAACAAGACCACTGCGATTTGGAGAGGCATCTATTGGGCCTGGCCAACCGCTTTACTATATAGAAGATGAGGAAGTGGACTTTGAGAAGCTGATCAACTCAGCTCTCCCAAAGGTGCCTCGGGAGATAACTTTCACAGGTATGGGATACTAATTCACATAACTTCAATTTCTCAACAAGCCCACCTCCAATACCGAGCAAAATTAACCGTATTTCAGCGCACTGGCTAGCTGTCGAAGGCGTCCAGCCCTCAATTCCCCAAAACCCCACCAGCTCCGACTCACGTCACCAAGAGCTCCTCCCTAAGGGCATCGGCGCAAATCCCCACCTCGCTGCCGTCAACGGCCATGACAATATTGCCATCAAACCTCTTGTAAAACACGTCCTCTCTAAAGAATCCATCGAACTATACTCCAAACTCTCCTCCGCCCTCATCGACGAAACCAACGAAGAATGGCGCAACGCAGCCCTCGCCTCTCTCCACACCGACCCCAGCATCCATCAACTCACCACATACCTCGTCGGCTTCTTCAATGAAAAAGTAACCCACAGCCTCAAAAACCTCTTTGTGCTAACCCAAATGATGCACGCGACCGCCGCGCTCCTCTCCAACCCGACCATCTACCTAGACCCCTACATTGCGTCCATAGTCCCTCCTGTCCTCACCTGCCTAGTAGGCAAGCACCTCGGCCCCTCTCACGTCTCCGACGCCATCAACGGAAACGGTAACGGCAACGGCCACACCCAGAACCCGCTCGCGCACTTTCCACTACGCGACCTCGCCGCATCTATCCTCGTAAACATAGCGAAGCGCTACGCCAACACCTCCACGACGCTGAAACCGCGCATCGCGCGCACCTGTCTGAAGTACTTCCTCGATCCCGGGAAGCCCTTCGGGACCCACTACGGTGCCATCACCGGCCTGACGGGCATTACCGGGTCGGAAGGCGTGCGGCTGCTGATTCTGCCGAATCTGAAGCTCTATGATGCTGTCCTGCGAGAGGGTTTGGTGGACGAGAGCCGCAAGATGGAGGCCGAGATGGTGATTGGGGCCATCATGCGAGGTTTAGAGTCACTGGAGCGGACGGCTGTAGGACGGGATGAGAGGATGGTGAACGGGACTGGTGATGCAGAAGGTGTTAGGGACAAACTTATAGAGAAGGTTGGAGAAGTAATGGCGGATAGGATCGTTGCGAGCGGAAGAGCGACGCTGGTTAGCGCGGTTCTGGAAAACGATGTGAGTTTATAAAGAGTCTTACGTCGCAGATTCACGGATACCAGGTGTGTAATGGATTTCGATTGGAAAAAGGGCGACGGCGTTTAGAGTGTGAGGTTGTAAGATACCATTCCTGACAATATTTACGGAAGCTTGGGCACGAATGGCTTGGAATAGCCAGGCGGCTGCAGCACCCAATATCGAGATCTAAATAGCAAAATGCATAACTTGAGATAATAGCCTCGCTTAGCCTTCGGAATAGTGAAGAAGGGAATCAACAAATGTATTGAGCAACCTATAACTCTCCGGTAGACAAAGTTCCTCCGCTCTACTCATGCCGTAGGAAATAAAAGACCAGAATCTCGAAAGCATCAGTAAAAAAAGTACAAATGCAATCTCCCCCCACTCCAACCCATCCGTCGCAAAAGGTCTACAAGGAGCGAAGTCATGTTGTCGATCATGTCGTGAAGTGCTGCCAAACGCCCGCAAACCTGCAGCTCCGTTTGCCGGCCATGCTACCCAAGCGCCCCACTACCGTTCGTCCCCGGTCTCCACGCGCTGCGATGCGCCTAGACGTATTGGCTGAGCCATCGGATGCCCTCGCCGTATCCTGCATTGACGTCAGCATGCGTTTGTTTCGAAACGCTTCTTCATTATCCAGGCCGGAAGCTCCCAATGTAGCCTTCCGGAATCCCAATGCCGGCACATACCTTGTCGCATCACCACACTGCACATGAATACCTCAATAGGCCTGATGCCCTCGAGCGGCACCTTGCCCTTGCCTGTTGTCTGGTACAAGCCCAAGCTAGCCCGTAGCTGGTCCTCGCTCACCGCATCCGGGTGGTCGATCTTGTTCCCCAGCACCACGAACGGGGTGTTGCTAAGTTCCTCCATCGAGAGTAGGGCGTCGAGCTCGGCCTTTGCTTCCGGGAGCCGCTCGTGGTCTTTCGCGTCTACGAGGAACACGATGCCGCTAACCTCGGGGAAGTAGTCACGCCATAGACGACGAGCTTGGGCGTGTCCACCGAGATCGAAAGTCGTGAATTTAACGTTACCGATGGAGAGTTCCTCTGATGCTATTATGGAAGAGATCGGTTAGCAGATGCGAAACGGTGTTACTTAGGAACCGGAGTTGATTGGATGCGAATATAGAAGGCCAGATATGTTGAGTGGAGGTGGAGGCGTACTTGGATGTAGAGCTACCAATCCATAGCCATTAGCATGAGCTCACAGAATACTACTGCGCATAACAGAGAGGAGAGGGGAGACCACTGACTAGGCTGTAAAACTGCCACTCTGTCATTCTTCAACATATGAAGCAACGTTGTCTTTCCTGCATTGTCCAAACCCAGGAACAGCAGCTTTGCGTGCTTATTCAGCAGCCCCAGCGATGCCAAAACATCGTAAACTATCCATGAACATATCAGCTTCATTTCGTCGATCCCCCAATAAAACATCACAGAATGTCAAGGAATGCCAGGAACTGTGCACGACGCCAGAGGAGCTGCTTACACCTGTCGAGGTGTTAGTGGAGAGCAATATATGGGAGTATGAAACCGGTGATGGTGTACCAGTTGATTATCCACATGGTTTCGGGAGTGACTTTATGTGGAGGTGCGGTGGTGGTGTCGTGTGAGAGAGTGCTGCCGGGACCTTGGAAGTTTGTTGAAGCTTAGTGGGAGAAAGGTGATGCCTGGACTCCGCGTACGCTAAACTCTTTTTGGTGACTACTTGATTCGGAAAACAAAGTTTAACGTATTTCACAAGCGAGTTAGCCACACAAGCGAGTTGCCCACTTTTTGCATATACCATACATTTTATAATAATATTCAACCACAATATAACAATAAATAAATATTTTCTATATAGGATTATTTGCTAGCGTTTTAGGCATGTACGAGCGTTATATTATAATAAATTATATAAACTACATCTTAGTAGAGCCCTTTACCGTATACTATTTAACTTTACTACTTATCCCATGCGCTGTTGAGGCGTACGCCAAAAGAGGCCCGTGCGCGAACAGCAAAACATTAACACGCGTCTCCGCCGTAGTATCAATATAACTTTATATATTAATTAAACCACCACAATAGGCCGTAAACGTACTTCTAATGATACGGACTTTGTTAAACCTGATTAATATATTGTTCTAAGGCACAAGAAGGCCAAAATTCCACAACCCAAGCCCTGGCCACTGCCCAATTTTAACCCCTTTCCTATTAACTCTCCGTACACCGATGGCGCACCAAATCTACCACCACACGTTAATCCTACCGATCCTCTTACATTATTCAGGCTTATATAGACGGACGATTTACTTAAAGAGCTTACCGCACATACAAACAAGTATGCAAGACTTTACCCTTACCAAGAATACAAGGACAAAAGTAGGAAGGTTACAAGGCCTTAAAAATGGAAGCCTACCTCTCCAAAGGAGCTTCTTATATTCTTAGCAGTGACAATTTATATAGGCCTATCACCAGAAAGAGACATTAAGGAATATTGGACAACTACCCGTAAGAAGGGAGTTAACCATTTTACAGTAAGGGAGAATATAAGCAAGGATCGGTGGCAGCAGATCAATTTAAAGCTTTATATATCAACACCAAAGCTTCCCGGTAACGAGACGAAAGAGTCTCCTTTTGATAAGATTGCTACACTCAGCGACACCCTACGTAACCGTTTTCGGCTTTATTAGAAGCCTGGAACCCACCTTGCCGTTAATAAGACAGTTATTTAATTTACTGGCCGAGCTTTTAAAACAATTACTATTCCAAGCAAGCCAACACCAGAAGGCTTTAAAGTATGGGTTATAGCCAATCAGGGCTATATATTAGACTGGCTTTGGCATGCAAAGGGCGACAAAAAGGGACCTATTAATTTGGACGAGTATTGGATAAAGGATAAGGGCTTTTCTAAGACGCAGGCAGTAGTATTGGACCTTCTGCTACAGGAACTTAATAGTAAACAATATTTTAATAAGAACAAGCATATTGTATGGCTGGATAATCTTTTTATAAGCGTTAAGCTACTTTATCAGCTTCGTAAGGAAGGAATTAGAGCTACAGGAACCGTACAAACAACCAAAATGAGACGTGAGGTAGTTGACGAATGGGAAGCTGAATGAACAGAGCCAGCTCCACACCCTGAAAATGATCCTCCTAAGTATATTAATCGGTCGCTCGCAGATCTTAAATTAGTACATTTAGGGCAGATTAAATAGGGGAAGTTATATAGGAGGCTTTTAAAAGATGGCTCTGTTATAGAGTTTGCCTGGAAGGACGCCAATATAGTACTCTTTATAAGTACGGTTAATTCAGGTACATTTGCCACCAAAAAAAATAAGGCTCTGCGGATAGTAACGTTATATATCACTAGGTAGAGTTAAGGTTTAACAAACGCGACAACGTCCTACTGCTATAGCATCTAGAGCCTAACAAACGCGTAAAGTCTTTGGAAACAACGCTATAAAGAAGCTCTTAATACCGCAGTTTATTGATATATATAACCACTTTATAGGCGGCGTTGATTAAGCCAATTAACTAAGGTCTTATTATAACACACAGAGGACGCACTTAAAGTCATAGAAGTCTCTTTGCTACTTTCTTCTTAATACAACTGTTACTAATTACTACAAACTCTCTACTAAATCAGTTCCTAGCTATTGGCCCACTCATAGCGCCTATAAAGCCTTCCGCGAAGACCTCGTTAGTGCCTTATTTAAATACGGTAAACGTCTTACTAAACCACCCGGCCCGTCTACTACAATGGAGGATAAGGATATTTATAAGGCGCCTACAGAGAAATATAGGCAAGGGCCTATTTAGCTATTTCCTAAGAAGCCAAGCTGTGTAGCTTATATAGCTGTAGGTAGAAGAGGTATAAATAAGCAAGCAAAAAGGAAGCCTCTTATAAAGCTTTCAGTAAATACAATACAGAAACCTCGCGGTAGCAAGGAGTGGGCAAGACGACGTCGTCCTCCAAGGACTTAATTTGGCTGTGCTCTATGCAATATACCCCTCTATAAAGAAGGACCTTGTTAGTAGGAACACCTCAGCCTAATTAAAACATAATAGAGTTAATTATATATCAAGTTTAAACTTTATTATAATAATTTAGAGCTTTAACTCGTTAATTAAATTTATAACTTTATTTTACTAAGTGTCACGGAGCGAGTATAAGCGATGGTAATATATAGCAAAGTAGATATTATTAAGCTATGTACATAAACTGCGTAATAAAGTTAAAACGTTGCGTAAGGAGAGAAGGTAAGGAAACGGGGAGAAAGGGTATATATTGTTAGTTTCGTTACTTGGTCAACACATGCACGGAGTAGGATAGGATTTAAGGAGCGGTCCTAGCAGAACTTAGCAGGATTCGTTAGACTTAGCAGAATATAGCAGAATACAGCAGATTGCCATTAGATTGCCGTAGATTGCCAGCAGATTACTATCTTACGGTCAGTCTCTTCTTACTGCGTTAGTGGAAACAGGTGGACGTGTATAAGGTGTTACGGAGGTGTCCTATAACAGTACCCCCTATTATAGGACACCTCCGTAACACCTTATACACGTCTACCTGTTTCCACTGACGTAGTAAGAAGAGACCGACCGTGAGATAGCAATCTGCTGGCAATCTACGGCAATCTAATAGCAATCTACTGTATTCTGCTATATTCTGCTAAGTCTAACGAATCCTGCCAAGTTCTGCTAGGACTGCTCCTTAAATCCTATCCTGCTCCGTGTATATATTAACTAAGTAATAAAACTAATAATATATACCCTTTCTCCCCGTTTCCTTACCTTCTCTCCTTATATAACGTCTTGACTTTATTACGCAGTTTATGTATATAGCTTAATAATATCTACTTTGCTATATATTACCATTGCTTATGCTCGCTCTGTGATACTATATTGCGTTAACCTTATATACCACCCTTTAAAATACAGAACGACCCTAAAGCCCCTATAATAGCCGCTGGCATTATGTCCGCACTTTAAGAATAATTAGTAGAGATATAGAAGTTCTTTATAGACGCCCTTATATAAAACTAAGCCACTTTAACTTAATAATAAGCCGAATAAGAGGCATAATACCTATAAATAATTAAGAACCTTTAAGAAGAAGTTCGTACCCTTAGGATGCCTATACTAGGGCCCTAAGACCGAACGCCTTTTCTAGAGACAAATACGTGGGACAAGAGTCCTAAACCTATAGTAACTATTTATCCTAAACTAACTACTATACTGTAATAATCTAAACAACTACTAGACCCTCTGATATTTACTAGTAAATAATAAAAACTTTAATTATTCTTAAGCTAGCTTAAAAATAAGCTAACTAGTAATGCTAACTGTTACCTAATTAAAGCTAACCGACTCTGCTACGCCCTAAGTTAACTAGGAGGAGATATAGCTGACCTTATTAAACCCCTTTAACTAAACTCAGTATAAAGTCTAGTTGTACTACTTAAAGCTATATACAGTGACCCAAACCATTAAGCTACTACTTAGAGGAAGATAAACCACATAACTTAAGGAATAAAAAGTTTCCTAGTATACTTCTCTAAATTTAACCATTACGTAAAGGAAACAGGCTGGAATAACTCCGCACTAATTAACAGCCTTATTAAGTCCCTAAGCCCTAAACTAAAAACCTCCTTAATAGGTGTAGACTTACCAGAAGCTTTTAACGCCTATATAAACGTTATTAATAAACGGTATAATGATATACTACGCCTAACACCAAAGTCCACTCCTTAATATAATATAATAGCCCTATAAATGTTTACTAAGTTATTATCTTAGCCTAAGCACCCTAACGCTATGGATATTAATATAGGGACCCTAGGATACGCTCTACTAGGGTCCCCTAAATAAGAATAACGCATTAAGCTAGGCTTTTGCTTTAAATATAGAAGTAAGAAATATATTTTAAAATACTACTCTATCCCTATGCCCTAACACGACTTATAAACGGCTAATACTAATAACCGTTTATTATATTAATCCTCTAGTTACTATCCCTGATCTTTACCTAGCTCCAGCCCCGCGTCTAGTAAGCACCACTTATAAGGATAAAGTTATAACTGATATTCTATAGGAACCCCTTCCTACTTACCACTAAAAGGTATGTTTTAGAGTTAAGTCGCTCTCTAGGATAGCTATATTATAGGATTTTGTTAAATATATTAGATATTATAAAACCTAACTCTTGGGATTGTAGTATAACTATTAACTACTGTCTTTGGTAGAAAGGTTAATAGGCTAATACTTAAGTCTTAATTAACATAGGAGCTAGCGGTATAGGATTTATTAATAAGATCTTTATATAAGATAATAGGTTTACCCTAATACCCCTTAACCGGCATATTAACGTATTTAGATTTAATGGCAAACGCACTATCTTAGGCTGTATTACTTATATAGCGGCCCTAAGACTCCAATACCTAAACTATAAAGAATTAATTAAGCTCTTTATAACTACTTTAGGTCACCTAGTAATCCTTAAATAACCCTAGATAAAGCTATATAAGGTAACTATTAATTAGGACAACCTTAAGCTTCTATTTACTGCCTCCTGCTATAAGTAGAAGTGCCTTATAACTTGCTGCTTAGACCTTAAACCGAAATCTAGAAAATCTATTAAGATCCACTAGTCTAAAATTTCCACTAATGTCCACCCTATACCTAAAAAGTCCACCTGATTCTACCTACTAGAGAATTCCACTGAATTCTACTAATGTGAGACTCCTACTGATGACTACTAAAAACCTAAAAATAATATATAACTATATAAACTGACTCTAACTACTGCACCCGGAACTAAGCAGAAGCTTAAGCTTAATATATAAAAGTACTAGAAGAACTGGTATTCTACTATAAAAAGGATACTTAAAGAACCTGAACCTAAATCTAATACTAACTCTATAACTAATACTGAACCTAAACCCGAATAAGAAACTATATAAGAAACTAAGGATAATTTAAGCTCGCTTAACACCTTAGATATCTATATAATTAGAGCTACTCTGCTGGCACAACTTGCCAGGAAACCAGAATATATAATCTTTACTATTACAATAGCTGATATTAAGAAGGCCTTAGCACCAAAGAAGTACACTAACCCCGCTATAAAGGTACCAGTAGAGTACTATAATTATTTAAATATATTCTTATAAAGGGAAGCTAATAAGCTACCAGAACGCCGTCCATATAATTATAAGATTGTAGTTAAAAAAGGAAAATATCCTAGATTTGGACCCTTATATAGGATATCCCAAAACGAACTTTAAGTACTATAGAAGTACTTAGACGAATATCTAGATAAGGGTTTTATTAGAGCAAGTTTATTACCTATAGCTATACTAGTAATCTTTGTTAAGAAATCTGGCGGTGGTCTATACTTCTATATAGACTACTGAGCTCTTAATACTATTACTGTTAAGAACTAATACCTAATTCTATTAATCTAAGAGATACTAAACTAATTAAGTAAGGCTTGCTTCTATATAAAGCTTAATATTATCCACGTATTTAACCGCCTCCGTATTATAAAAGGAGATAAATAGCTTACTATATTTCATACTTAATACGGATTATTTAAATACTTAGTAATACTATTTAGCCTTATAAATGCCCTAAGTTTATTCTAATACTTTATAAATAATACCCTGCGCCTATACCTGGACGTCTTTTATACTGCTTATATTAATAATATCTTAATATACAGTAATAATCTGGCTAAATATTAAAAATATATTAAACTGATTCTATAAGCCTTACGCGGAGCCGGTCTATAATTAGATATAGATAAATGCGAGTTCTATAAAACAGAAGTCCTATACCTTGGACTCATTATTTCTATAGATGGCGTATAAATAGACTCTAAGAAGGTTAAAGTAATTATAAACTAGCAAGAACCTAAGAATGTTAAGGATATAAGGGCCTTTATAGGCTTCGCCAACTTCTACTAACGGTTTATTAATAACTTCTCCACCTTGGTTTTACCCCTTATAGCCTTAACCTAAAAGGATAAAGCCTTTATCTTTAATAAGGAATATAAGAAGGCCTTTACTTATCTAAAGGTTATATTTACTACTGCACCTATACTTTAACACTTCGACCTAGACTAAATAAGTGTTATAGAAGCTGACTTATTTAATTATATTACTGGAGGCATTCTATCTCAATATAATAAGGAAGGAGTATTGCACCCTATAGTATACTTCTTAAAATAACTAAGCCCAGCTAAATATAATTACAAGATCTACGACAAGGAATTGCTAGCAATTATTAAATGCTTTAAGCAATAGTAACTAGAACTAGAAGAAACTAAATTCCTAATTAAAGTTTTTAACAACTATAAGAACCTGTAGTACTTTATAACTATAAAATAGCTAAGCCACCGTTAAGCCTATTGGTTAGAATATCTGTCCTAATTCCAATTCTTAATTATGTACTGCCTAGGCGTTTAAGGCTAGAAGCCTAATGCCCTAACCTAATATTTACAGGACGCACTAGCTTAAGAAGAAGCGCGCTCTTACTATAATTAAACTCTACTCTGCCCTAAGCTATTTAATCCCCCTGTTAAAGATTTTACGGTATACGCCTTTAAAATAACCAATTAAACTATTAAATAGATTATAGTTAATAAATATCCAAACAATAAATTTATCTAAGAGACGCTTAAGCTAATTTAAGACGGCGTTAGACACTCTAAAAAGGTTTCTCTAAGCAAATATAAAGTCTATAGAAACCACTTATACTACTAGAACCGCCTAGTTGTTCCTAATTATAATAAACTTAAGCTTAAGCTCCTTAAACACGTATATAACCTACTAGTAGCCGGCCACCTAGGCTAAGAAAAAACCCTAAAACTACTCTAATAAGAATACTACTGGCTGAATATGTATAATATAATATAAAGGTATATCTCTAGCTGCTATACCTACTAACGAGCTAAAGCTTTATATAAGACGTATAATGGCTTTCTAAAGCCACTGCCTGTTCTAGACTGAAGATGGAAGGATATCTTAATTAACTTTATTGTTGATCTCTCTATAAGTAAAGGATATATGAATATTATAGTAGTTATAGATTAACTATCTAAGATAAGACACTTAATCGCCTACCCTAATATATTAACACCTGCCGTTGCCTAACTGTTTCTGGATTATATATAGAAACTCTATAGACTCCCCAAAATAATTATCTCTAATAGAGGCCGCTAGTTTATCTTAGTGTTTTGGGAAAAACTAACTACCTAACTCTATATTAAAGTACTATTGTCTATAGCATATTACCTAAAAATGGATGGTCAAACGGAACGTGTAAATGCTATAATGGAATAGTATATTCGGATATATACGTCGTATTTACAGGACGACTAGATGGACTGGCTTATATTTGCCGAATTTACTGCAAATAACTCCGTCTTAGAAACTATAAAGGTCTCCCTATTTCTAGCTAATTACGGCTAGCACCTGTAAATGGGTTTTAAACCCTTTAGTAATATTCCTCGCCTAGCTTATTAGGCCTTATAAGTTATAGAAGCAAACGAATTTATAAAGAAGATGGAAGAACTATAAGAGTTTCTTACTAATAAAATGATATGGGCCCAGTCTGTCTATAAAGTTGCAGCAAATAAGAACCAAACCCTAGTACTGGCTTACTAAATTGGTAACTTTGTCTGGCTAAACGTAAGAAATCTAAATATGAAATGACCTACTAAGAAACTTAACTAAAAGAACGCCAGCCCTTATAAGGTTGGAAAAGTTGTCTCTCCTTATACCTACTAACTAAAGCTCCCTAATACGGTTAAAATCCACCCTATATTCTATATGTTAGTTCTCCGCCCTGCTGCCCCTATATTAGACGCCCTACCTAGATAGATCCAAGACCCTCCCCTACTAGTTAAAGTGGATGGTAAGGATGAGTACCTTATTAAAAGAGTTAACGATATTAAGTACAATAAACGGAAATGTAAATATATGTACCTTATGAAATGGAGAGGCTTTACTAAGCCCTTATGGGAACCTGTTAACTCTATAGGACTTATATAAGCCGCAGAAGACTTTTATAAACTTTACCCAGAACTACTATAGCCCCATCTTGCAGAAGCTCAAGTTTAAAGGGGGGGTACTGTTATAGGACACCTCCGTAACACCTTATATATGTCTACCTATTTCTACTAATATAGTAAGAAGAGACTAATCGCGAGATAGCAATCTGCTGGCAATCTATAGCAATCTGATAGTAATCTGCTGCATTCTGTTATATTCTGCCAAGTTTAATAAATCCTGCCAAGTTCTGCTAGGACCGCTCCTTAAATCCTATTCTACTCTATATATATATCGACTAAGCAATAAAACTAATAATATATACCCTTTCTCCCCGTTTTCTTACCTTCTCTCCTTACGTAACGTCTTGACTTTATTACGCAGTTTATATACATAGCTTAATAATATCTACTTTGCTATATATTACCATCGCTTGTACTCGCTCCGTAATACCCCCCCTTTAAACTCGAGCTTCTGCGAGATGGGGCTATGGTAGTTCTGGGTAGAGTTTATAAAAGTTTTCTACAGCTTATATAAGTCCTATAGAGTTAATGGGTTTCTATAAGGGCTTAATAAAGCCTCTCTATTTTATAAGGTATATATATTTGCGTTTCCATTTATTATACTTAATATTATTAACTCTTTTAATAAGGTACTTATCCTTACCATCTACTTTAACTAGTGGGGGAGGGTCTTAGTGTTACGGACGCTTTAAGTACGGTGTTACGACTACTTAGAGAGGAGTCGGCGGAAGCTAGTTGGTTAATATAGGCACGGTCCAGAATGGATCCGGTGGAACCATGTGACGAGGAATGGTAAGTGAGTCATATAACGTTGTACGCAGTATACGAGGAGTACGCAGTGTACGCTATATATAACACGTATAACACGTACCTTACGTACAAGAGAGGATTTCTTAGGAGTATGGTTGTGTATTTAAAGGACCTCAGTCCCTACCGTAGATAGTTCTCTCCTTGTAGTAAATCTTAGAATATAATTAGAGTTAATCTATTAGGCAACTACTCCACTAGTTATTATTACGTTATTGTTTTTATTGTACCTATATACCCAGCCTATTAATAGAACCTACTGTAGTTTCTACTACAAGGTTCCGTTACATATTTACTACTAAGGTTATAGTATTGGAACAAAATTAAGTAACATGCCACTAAGAGCAGTACTAGTTATAATAGTGTTAACGGGAGCCACAACCTCAGGGCTAGGTGATACCAGTATGGACAATAGGGATTCTTAAGTAGTTACGCGAGGTTAGTTATAGGAAATAGTTAATTACTTATAAGACAATAATAGGATACTTAAAGAACGCATTAATAGAATTGGAGCAGTAAAGATTAAGTTACCTTTAATTAAACGATTTTTAGGAGAAAAGTCGAAGCTTAAAGGATTTCTTATACAGATGCACTTTAAGGTAGTATAGGAAGGAGCGAAGTTAGCAATATTATTAGATTAAGTAGCCTATGCAGAATTGTTCCTAATGGGGAGGGCACTTAAGTGGTTTAAACCGTATCTTATGGAAATATAGGCTAATGGCATAACAACTACTAACTAGGATGTACGGTATATATTTACTAGTTAGAACGGGTTTGTAGAGTAACTAACGCAGATATTTAGAGACCCGGAGGCTATAACCATAGCGAAATAAAAGCTTCAGAACTTAGTACAACGCACTTTAACAATTAAGTATATAATACAGTTTCAAACACTAGCCACATAGGTTAAGTGGAACGATAGGGCGCTTATAGCATAGTATAAATAGGGACTTAAGGCTAAAGTCCAGGACGTAATTATCCTAATAGAAGATGCAGATACTCTAAGAGAGTTAATAGATTAGTTAATAAAGATTAATAACAGAATCTATTAAAGGGAATAAGTTAAGAGAGGGCAAGACAGAGTTCCATAGTTATATAAGGCGTAAAGTACGCAACAACAGACATAGAGTTAAAAACTATAGAATGGCACGGAGCTAATAAACCTAAGTAGTACCAAAGAAACCTAAAGATGGGAAAAGAAACTATAGAAACCTAGAGGTTAAGGATTAAGTAATTAAAGGACTAAGGAGCAGAGGCTAAACCAGGGATCTTAGCAGTAGAAGATGTTTAGGCGGACTCTATAGTAAAAAAGATGGTTTAAAGATAGAGCTTGTATAAATTATGGAAAATAGGGTTATTTTACTAGAGACTATAGAGGTGGTTTAAGTAACTACGCGGTAAAGGGAACCAGACCAGTAGACGGCGCGTATATACAGAGGGACTACGGTGCACTGTGAGGAATAAAAGAGTGTTTAATTAATAGTTTTGCGTATTGTTACAACAATGTATACCAAATTTATAAAGACGCTAAGTACGGCGCAAGCTATTAGCTATAAGAGCTAGAGTTAAAAGGACTCCAAGGAACTAGAAAGTTAGATAAAGAATAAAATCAACTCTATAAGCTAGATTAAGATGTCACAGCAATATATAGATAAAGATTAGCAGTAATAATAATAGAGTTAAAGTACTTATTAATTAACAGTAACAAGGATAAAAAGAAGGCTAACTGGAAGTACTTAAACCTTAATAACGCAATAGAAGCAGAGACTGAGACCATTACTAAATAAGGTTTAGTAACGGGTATAGCAACACTATTAGATACGATTTCCATCGCTTTATAAGATAATAGAAGTAATATTTAGAAGAAACTAAGTAAGTAGATAACTGCTAGTGCTAGCTTATCACTTAATAAAGGTAAAAGGCCACAGGCTTAAGATTCTTAAGAAAAAATAAGAGAAGCTTAAGATTCTTAAAGTAAGATAAGACATACCTAAGAACCTATAACGGACGAAAACCAATAGGAAAGGGCAGTAACTTAATTTAGTAACAAATAAATAAGTACAGGACGCAAGTTTAAGAACTACAAGTTTAGGGAATAAATAAGAACGTTAGTAATTCTAGGCAAACGTAGTACTTAGCCTAAAGATTAAAAAGTTAATACCAGGATTAAAAAGTAAGACGACTATAAGAATCCAGCTGCAAGACGCAGAAAATAAGAAACTATAAATAAGTTTAGGATAAGAATTATTGTATAGCAAGAGCAAAAGCTAGATAAGAGATTAGCTATGCCAGGTTATATAAGGGATAGAGCACCTATATAAAGAGTTACTAATAGGCCAAGTATAGGGATACTTAGGGCAAAGTAATTAGATAAACTAAAATAAGAAGAGGATCTAGATATTCCAACTAGGTTTAAAGAAAGGCATACTAAAGAATATTATAATATAGCGATAACAAGGTATTTTCTAATGGATAAACCATACACACTAAACTAGTTGTATGGAAAGTGGTATAGGCAACAACATAACAATAAATAGGAAGACTTTTATATATAGCTAAATAAAAAAGTTGTCCAAAACCAACCCATTACGGAAAAACGCATAAGTTATATTAAAGGAGCATTAATTATGATGTTAAGGAACCTAGAAGAGGGATCTAGGGACTAGAGAAATGAGCGGCAAGTCTTAATACCTATAGCAGAGATACTAGTGGTTAGGTCAACTAGGTATAGGTTTAAACTTAAGAATAAAGACAAACTAAGAGTTAACCCAAAACATATAGCGCATTATATACTATTATGGATAGCTTATGTGGATAATATATATAATATATATAGAGCACCTAAAGACAAGAACCGGAAGTACCTAGTAAGGATATATTAGGCACCAGAGGAAAAGCGGTTTAGAAATGCCAAGTATATACATAGTTGGCACCTAGTAGAAGTATAAGGTTAAGGAGACTTAATACTTTAACTAGGAAGATTCCTTATAGAAGAATGCCTAGATGGATAATAGTGGTAGGAGTGCCTAGAGAATACTTATCTATAGCACGTAAAGAAAAAGAAATAAACTAAGTATTGGCCAAAGTTAGACTAAGTATAGGTAGGATCTAGCAGCCAACAGTTAGGAAAAGGGGAGGCGTATAGAACTAGAGGGAACTAGTATTAGAGCCTTAGACCCTTAAAGGAATTTAAGGATAACACCTAAACTTAAGAGCTAAGTGGCAAGATCAGCAGTTTAAAGCGTTGGTAGATAGTGGAGTAATAAGGAACCACATATTACCAAAGGTAGTAAAAAGGATGGGGTTACTATATAGATAAAAGGAACACCTATATCCACTTATAACAATTTTAGGAGACCAGATAGCCTATAGAGGAGGTATTATTAATTTCAAAATAGGACCTATTCAGATAACTATTAAAGGGAGACCAGTTAGAATGTCTTTTAATATCCTACTATTAGGACAGAACGAGGCGATACTAGGAATGCCTTAGTTATAAAAATATAATCTAAAGATTGATTAGGTTACAGGTTAGGTCAATATTAAGAATATACAATAACGCAAAGTGCGACAGTAAACCAAGTTGGTATAGTACCAAGTTGGAGCGATATATAAAGAGACTGAGTAAGGCTTAAGTTATATACCAAAAAGATACCATAAGTATAGAAAAAAGTTATAGTCACTAGAAAGTGAGAAGCTATTAGAGCATATAGCTTAGGACTATAAGATAAAATTAAAAGAGGGAATAAGTCTAAAGTTCTTTCTAATCTATAAGCTTACTGAAACAGAGTTAGTAGCGCTTAAGGAGTTTATCCAGAAGAACTTATAAAAGGGATATATTAGACTGTTATAGTTATTAGCAGGATATCCAGTACTGTTTATCCTAAAGAAAAACGGAAAACTTAGGATGTGTATAGACTATAGATAGTTAAACAGCATTACTAGGAAGAATAGGTATTCTTTACCCTTAATTAGTGAAATCTAAGACAGGATAGGTAACATAAAGATCTTTACAAAGATAGATCTAAGATAGGTGTACCACCAGATTAAAATCAAGGAAGGTAATAAATAGAAGGCAGCCTTTAGGTCAAAGGAAGGACTATATAAGCTATTAGTTATGCAATTTGGGCTTATAAATGCACCAGCAATATTCCAGAAGCGAATTAATAGTGTATTAGGAGAACACCTAGATGAATTTGTTATGGTATACCTTAATAACATTATTATCTACTTAAAAAGTAAGGAAGAACATAGAGAATACGTTAAATAGGTCTTAAAGAGACTATAAGAAGAAAAGATGCCAGTAGCGATTAAGAAATGTGAGTTCTTTACTAGGAAAACTAATTTCGTTAAATTTATTATTAAACCAGGCCAACTTAGTATAGATCCAAAAAAGATTGAGGCTATAGTAAATTAGTAAGAACCAGAGAATATAATACAGTTAAGATCGTTCCTAGGGTTTTACAATTACTGTAGAAGGTTTATAGCGCAGTAGTCGCAGGATATTAAGCCGTTTACGCAGTTAACGAAGAAAGAAGAACTATGGGCATAGGGGAAGAAATAACAAGAACTATTTAAGAGAGTTAAAAAGTTATTTACCTAGGAGCCAGTTCTTAAGATCTATTAACTAGGGCTAAAGACGGTTATAAAGACGGATGCATTAGACTTTACACTAGGGGCGTACTTCCTATAGAAATATCAAGATGGATAGCACCTAGTGGCATACTACAGTTAAAAGATGATACTACTAGAGTTAAACTATGACATCTATAACAAGGAGTTATTAGGTATAGTTATAGCACTTAAGAAATAGAGAGCGTTTTTATAAGGCATAGAAAAACCATTTATGGTTAAGACAGACTATAAGAACCTTATAGGATTCCTAACAACGAAGGAACTCAACTAAAGATAGGTTAGATAGGCGGAAATACTTATAAAATACCATTTTAAAATTTAGTATACTAAGGGTACAGACAATGCACAAGCAGATGCTTTAAGTAGAAAGGCTGAACTATAAAGCAATAAAAAGCTATTAGGAGCTTTGTTATAAAAGGATTAAGACGGATTAATTAGGTATAATTATCCAAAGATTATAGCAACTAAGGAAAGTCAGATCTATAAATTACCAGAGAGTAATTGGATATAGAAGATCTAAGAAGCATAGGTAGAGGATCTAGACTTAAAGCAATACGAAAATAGAGAAGCAATATATGTGCCTAAGTCTATTGCAGAAGAATTTATTAAGGAATTCCATAAGGGAATAATACAAGGACATAATGGAGCTATAGGCTTAGTGTTAAGACTTTAAGAGGAGTATATTATTTAAGGAATCTAGGGACTAGTAAGACAAGTTATAAAGAAATATCTAAATTGCTAAAGGAACAAACCAATGAGGCATAAGCCGTACGGAGGGCTACAACCTATTAAGACACTAGGAAGACCATAGAAGGTTATATTATAGGACTTTATTATTAAGTTACTAAAGTTAAGAGATCCTATTATAGGACAAGATTATAACGCAATTTTAGTAATAGTGGATAAGCTAACAAAGTAGGGATACTTTATAGTATGCACTAAAGAGATATTAGTAGAAGATGTCGCTAGAATCTATATAAAGGAAGTATTTATAAGATATAGAGCACTAGACAAGATTATATTAGATAAAAATCCAAGATTTATAGCAGCATTTTAGAAAGTATTTCTGGCAGAATAAGGGGTTCGCGCAGTAATATCTATAGCGTATTATCCGCAGACGGATGGATAAACGGAAAAACTAAACTAAACACTAGAGCAGTATCTAAGGTATTATATTAATTACGCATAAAACAATTAGGTATTATTACTACCAGTTATACAGTTTGTATATAATACAACACTATAAGAAGGAATAGGAACATTACTATTTAAGGCGAACTATGGGTATAAGCCGAGAACATTATTATCGCTATAATAAGTAAAAAAGACGAGTAGCACAGCCAAGTAAAGAATGGAGACGTTAATGAATCTTTATATAGACCTTAAAGAAACAGCTAAACTAGTATAAGAATAAATAAAAAGGTACTATAATGCTAAGAGATCTAAGGGACCAGATCTTAAGGAGGGGGATAAAGTATGGCTACTATACAAAAACTTTAAGAGTTAACGACTAAGTAAGAAGTTGGACTACGTTAGACTAGGACCTTTTAAAGTTAAGTAAAGAATTTTATTGGTTATATATAAGTTGAACCTACTAGCCAAAATAAAAATCTACCCTATATAGTATGTTGTAATACTAGAACCAGTATACGGAAATATTAAGCCACCAGTCTATAAGGCAGACATATATAGAGGACAAGAGAAAGACAAATAGTAAGTTTTAAAGATTATTAGTTATAAGGATGTAGATAATAAAACATAGTATAAAGTAAAGTGGATAGGCTATAATAAGACTACCTAAGAACCACTAAGCAACCTAAGGAACGCTATGGGAAAGGTATAGAAATATTAGAAGAAAGCAGGTTAGGCAATATTAATAAAGAGGAATTGCTAAAAAATAAATCGCTTAAGGGGGACCTAAGAGGAGCAATTGCTAAGCTACTTGGAGTTGTTTCCCTTATAGAAGGAGAGTTAATTCTTTTGTTACCTAGTTTAGATAAACCCTATTAAACAAGTTTCTACTCCTTAGAACAGACCTTCTCACGGACACGTTTAAGACGAAGAAGACGGGCAGAAGTGGATAGACGGGCTTTAAGGGCACGCTATTAAGTAGCTATAGCCTCCTGCTCTGCTTCCTGCGAATAATAAAGCTTATCTAAGGCGCTTAAGAGCTTACTGTTAAGTTTTACAGCGGTAGATTAAACACAAGACCCTATAATAAGTTACTTAGGGAACTTAAAGACTATTAAGAGTCATTAGACGCGCATATTTAGTGTTAAAAATAGAGCGAATATCGCAGGACGATTAAATGTTTGCTTTAGTACACTCCAAGTAAGATAAGGGTTGTTAAGACGAAGGACTTGCTAGCGCGATATATACTAACCCTGCCTTTACGCAACAAGAACACGGAGACGGCATTATCTTACTAAGTAATAGTATAGCAGCCACGGTGCGAGCACGGCGCTACGCTTGTAAGGAAGAAGGAGCTTTAGCTATAATAAGTACAGATATTAACCAGACTGATTAAACGGATATTACACCTCTAGTGGACAACTTGGAGATGTTAGGAATCTTTAAGGACGAAGATAAAGAGGAGGGAGATAGTATTACGGACACTTTAAGTACGGTGTTATAACTACTTAGAGAGGAGTTGGCGGAAGCTAGTTGGTTAATATAGGTATAGTCCAGAATAGATCCGGTGGAACCATATAACGAGGAATGGTAAGCGAGTTATATAACGTTGTACGCAGTATATAAGGAGTACGCAGTGTACGCTATATATAACACGTATAACACGTACCTTACGTATAAAAGAGGATTTCTTAGGAGTATGGTTATGTATTTAAAGGACCTCAGTCCTTACTATAGATAGTTCTCTCCTTGTAGTAAATCTTAGAATATAATTAGAGTTAATCTATTAGGCAACCACTCCACCAGTTGTTATTATGTTATCGTTTTTGTTATACCTATATACCTAGCCCATTGACAGAACCCACTGTAGTTCCTGCTATAAGGTTCCGTTACACTTAAATCTATCCAGGTAGGGCGTCTAATATAGAGGCGGCAGGGCGGAGGACTGATATATAGAATATAGGGTGGATTTTAACCGTATTAGGGAGCTTTAGTTAGTAGGTATAAGGAGAGATAACTTTTCTAACCTTATAAGGGCCGGTGTTCTTCCAGTTAAGTTTCTTAATAGGTTGTTTTATATTCAGATTTTTTATATTTAGCTAGATAAAGTTACTAATTTAGTAAGCTAGTACTAGGGTTTAGTTCTTATTTACTATAGCTTTATAGATAGATTAGGCCCATATTATTTTATTAGTAAGGAACTTTTATAGTTCTTCTATTTTCTTTATAAATTTATTTGCTTCTGTAACTTATAAGGCCTAATAAGCTAGGTAAGGAATATTACTAAAGGGTTTAAAACCCATTTGTGGGTACTAGCTATAATTAGCTAGAAATGGGGAGACCTTTATAGTTTCTAAAACAGAGTTATTTGCAGTAAATTTAATAAATATAAGCTAGTTTATCTAGTCGTCCTATAAATACGACGTGTATATCCGAATATACTATTCTATTATAGCATTTACATGTTCCGTTTAACCATCTATTTCCAGGTAATATGCTATAGATAATAGTGCTTTAATATAGAGTTAGGTAGTTAGTTCTTCCTAGAATACTAAGACAAACTAGTAGCCTTTATTAGAGATAATTGTTTTAGGGAGTCTATGGAGTTTCTATATATAATCCAGGAACAGTTGGGCAATAGTAGGTATTAATATATTAGGGTAGGTAATTAAGTGTCTTATCTTAAATAGTTAATCTATAACTACTATAATATTTGTGTATCCTTTACTTATAGGGAGATTAACAATGAAGTTAATTAAGATATTCTTCTATCTTCGGTCTGGAACAGGCAGTGGCTTTAGAAAGCCATTATACGTCTTATATAAAGCTTTGGCTTATCGGTAGGTATAGTAGCTAAAGATGTACCTTTATATTATATTATATATATTTAGCTAGTAGTATTCTTATTAAAGCAGTTCTAGGGTTTTTTTTTAGCCTAGGTAGCTGGCTACTGGTAGGTTATATACGTGTTTAAGGAGCTTAAGCTTAAGTTTATTATAATTAGGGACAACTAGGCGGTTTTAGTAGTACAAGTGGTTTCTATAGACTTTATATTTGCTTAGAGAAACCTTTTTAAAGCGTCTAATACTATCTTAAATTAGCTTAAGCGTCTCTTAGATAAATTTATCGTTTAGATATTCGTCAACTATAATCTATTCGATAGTTTAATCGGTTATTTTAAGGGCGTATACTATAAGATCTTTAATAGGGGGATTAAATAGCTTAAGGCGGAGTAGAGTCTAATTATAGTAAAAGCGTGCTTTTTCTTAAGCTAGTGCATCCTATAAATATTAGGTTAGGGTATTAGGCTTCTAGCCTTAAACGCCTAGGCGGTATGTAATTAAGAATTAGAATTAGGATAGATATTCTAACTAGTAGGCTTAATAGTGGCTTAGCTATTTTATAGTTATAAAGTACTATAGGTTCTTATAGTTGCTAAGAACTTTAATTAGGAATCTAGTTCCTTCTAGTTTTAGTTGCTATTACTTAAAGTATCTAATAATTGCTAGCAATTCCTTATTATAGATCTTATAATTGTATTTGGCTAGGCTTAGTCATTTTAAGAAGTATGCTATAGGGTATAATACTCCTTTCTTATTATATTGAGATAGAATGCCTCTAGTAACGTAATTAGATAAGTTAGCTTCTATAACACTTATTTAGTCTGGGTTAAAGTGTTAAAGTATAGGTATAGTAGTAAATATAACCTTTAGATAAGTAAAGGCCTTTTTATATTCCTTATTAAAGATAAAGGCTTTGTCCTTTTAGGTTAAGGCTATAAGGGGTAAAACTAAGGCGGAGAAGTTATTAATAAACTATTAGTAGAAGTTGGCGAAGCCTATAAAGGCCCTTACGTCCTTAACGTTCTTAGGTTCTTACCAGTTTATAATTACTTTAACCTTTTTAGGGTCTATTTATATGCTATCTATAGAAATAACAAGTCTAAGGTATAGGACTTCCGTTTTATAAAACTCGTATTTATCTATATTTAATTGTAAACCGGCTCCGCGCAAGGCTTATAGGATTAGTTTAATATATTTTTAGTATTTAGCTAGATTATTGCTATATATTAAAATGTCGTTAATATAAGCAGTATAAAAGACGTCTAGGTATGGGCGTAGGGTATTATTTATAAAGTATTAAAATAAACTTGGGGTATTTGCGAGGCTAAATGGCATTACTAAGTATTTAAATAATCCGTATTAAGTATAAAATGCAGTAAGCCATTTGTCTCCTTTTATAATACAAAGGCAGTTAAATGTGTGGATAATATTAAGCTTTATATAGAAGCAAGCCTTACTTAATTAGTTTAGTATCTCTTAGATTAACGGAATTAGGTATTAGTTCTTAATAGTAATAGTATTAAGAGCTTAGTAGTTTATATAGAAGTATAGACCGCTGCTAAGTTTCTTAATAAAGATTACTAGTATAGCTATAGGTAATAAACTTGCTCTAATAAAACCCTTATCTAGATGTTCGTCTAAGTACTTCTATAGTACTTAGAGTTTATTTCGGGATATTCTATATAAGGGTCCAAATTTAGGATGTTTTCCTTCTTTAACTATAATCTTATAATTATATAGACGGCATTCTAGTAGCTTATTGGCTTTCTTTTATGAGAATATATCTAAATAATTATGGTACTCTACTGGTACCTTTATAGCGGGGTTAGTATACTTCTTTAGTGCTAAGGCCTTCTTAATATTGGCTATTATAATAGTAAAGATTATATATTCTGGTTTCCTGGTGAGTTGTACTAGCAGAATAGCTCCAATTATATAGATGTCTAAGGTGTTAAGCGAGTTTAGATTATTTTTAGTTTTTTATATAGTTTCTTATTTAGGTTTAGGTTTAGTATTAGTTACGGAGTTAGTATTAGATTTAGGTTTAGGTTCTTTAAGTATCCTTTTTATAGTAGAATACTAGTTCTTTTAGTACTTTTGTATATTAAGCTTAAGCTTCTACTTAGTTCTAGGTACAGTAGTTAGAGTTGGTTTATATAGTTATATATTATTTTTGGGTTCTTAGTAGTCGTTAGTGGGAGTCTTATATTAGTGGAATTTAGTGGAATTCTCTAGTAGGTGGAATTAGGTAGACTTTTTAGGTATAGAGTAGACGTTAGTAGAAATTTTAGACTAGTGGATCTTAATGGATTTTCTAGATTTTGGTTTAGGGTCTAAGCAGTGAGTTATAAGGCACTTTTACTTATAGTAGGAGGCGGTAAATAGAAGCTTAAGGTTGTCCTAATTAATGGTTACCTTATATAGCTTTATCTAGGGTTATTTAAGGATTACTAGGTAACCTAAGGTAGTTATAAAGAGCTTAATTAATTCTTTGTAGTTTAGGTATTAGAGTCTTAGGGCCGCTATATAAGTAATACAGCCTAAGATAGTGCGTTTGCTATTAAATCCAAATACGTTAATATACTAGTTAAGGGGTATTAGGGTAAACCTATTGTCTTATATAAAGATCTTATTAATAAATCCTATACCGCTAGCTCTTGTGTTAATTAGGACTTAAGTATTAGCCTATTAACCTTTCTGCTAAAGACAGTAGTTAACGGTTATACTACAATCCTAAAAGTTAGGTTTTGTAATATTTAATACATTTAACAAGATCCTATAATATAGCTATTCTAAAGAGCGACTTAACTCTAAGACATACCTTTTAGTGGTAAGCGGGAAGAGGTTTCTATAGAATGTTGGTTATAACTTTATCCTTATAAGTAGTGCTTACTAGACACAGGGCTAGAGCCAGGTAAAAATTAGGGATAGTAACTAGAGGATTAATATAGTAAACAGTTATTAGTGTTGGCCGTTTATAAGTTATGTTAGGGTATAGGGATGGAGTAGTATCTTAAGATATATTCCTTACTTTCGCATTTAAAGTAAAGGCCTAGCTTAATATGTTGTTCTTATTTAGGGGACCCTAGTAGAGCGTATTCTAGGGTCCCTATGTTAATATCTATAGCGTTAGGGTGCTTAGGCTAAGACAATAACTTAATAGACGTTTATAGGGCTGTTATATTGTATTAAGGAGTGGACTTTGGTGTTAGGCGTAGTATATTATTATACCATTTATTAATAATGTTTATGCAGGTGTTAAGAGCTCCTGGTAGGTCTATACCTATTAGGGAGGTTTTTAGTTTAGGGCTTAGGGACTTAATAAGGCTGTTAACTAGTATAAAGTTATTCCAGCCTATTTCCTTTGCGTAATAGTTAAATTTAGAGAAGTATACTAGGAAACTTTTTGTTCTTTAAGTTATATAGTTTATCTTCCTCTAAGCGGTAGCTTAACGGTTTAGGTTACTATATATAGCTTTAAGTAGTATAACTAGACTTTATACTAAGTTTAGTTAAAGGGGTTTAATAAGGTTAGCTATATCTCCTCCTAGTTAATTTAGGGCGTAGCAGAGTCGGTTAGCTTTAGTTAGATAGCAGTTAGCATTACTAGTTAGCTTATTTTTAAGCTAGCTTAGGAATAATTGGAGTTCTTATTATTTACTAGTAAATATTAGAGGGTCTAGTAGTTGTTTAGATTATTATAGTGCAGTAGTTGGTTCAGGATAAATAGTTACTATAGGTTCGGGACTCTTGTCCTACGTGTTTATCTCTAGAGAAGGCGTTCAGTTTTAGGGCCCTAGTGTGGGTATCCTAAGGGTGCGAACTTCTTCTTAAAGGTCCTTAATTATTTGCAGGTGTTATACCTCTTATTTAGCTTGTTATTAAGTTAAAGTGGCTTAGTTCTATACGAGGGCGTCTATAAAGGACTTCTATATCTCTACTAATTATTCTTAGAGTGCGGATATAATGCCGGCGGCTATTATAGGGGCTTTGGGGTTATTCTGCATTTTGGAGGGTAGTATATAAGGTTAACGCAACGTAGTATTACGGAGCGAGTATAAGTAATGGTAATATATAGCAAAGTAGATATTATTAAGCTATATATATAAACTGCGTAATAAAGTCAAAACATTGCGTAAGGAGAGAAGATAAGGAAACGGGAAGAAAGGGTATATATTGTTAATTTTGTTGCTTAGTTAATACGTACACAGAGCAGGATAGGATTTAAGGAGCGGTCCTGGCAGAACTTGGCAGGATTCGTTGGACTTGGTAGAATATAGCAGAATGCGGCAGATTGCCATCAGATTGCTATAGATTGCCAGCAGATTGCTATCTCGCGGTCGGTCTCTTCTTGCTGCGTCAGTGGAAACAGGTGGACGTGTGTAAGGTGTTATAGAGGTGTCCCGTGATACTAAGACTCGATTTAATCTAGAGACTCTGGTTAGTTTGCTTATACATACGCCTTTCTTAATAGCGCATGGGATAAGAGGCCAGTTTAACCAGAACGTATAATTATCTAATTAATAGTGTAGAATAAGAGTTACAGGTAAGTAGAAGGTAAGTTAAAGGTAGAATAAGCTTTATATATTAAAGGACAAATGCTTTCTAACCTCTTCTATTTAGAGATTAATTGCTAGTTCTTCTCTATTAGCGACTTAGTCAATTAAGGCATAAGTACGGCAAGAGGGTCGCGCAAGCCTGTACGATTAGATTGTCTATAAACGAGGATCCAAAGCTAGAGAAAGGAAAGGAGAAGAATAGTAGTGCCGCCCGAGGTTTTATGTGGCCCTTAAGTCACGTAACTACAACTATCTACAAGTGTCTACAACTGTCCGCCATAATCCACTGTTTTCCATTAGCGCTGTAATATCGGGGCGGG
>Ga0307507_10000540_pt1 | contig 80566 bp, 27 predicted proteins | sample 7_EM_MG_FD_207223 | JGI IMG/M metagenome (GOLD analysis project Ga0307507, IMG submission 207223) | Populus trichocarpa ectomycorrhiza microbial communities from riparian zone in the Pacific Northwest, United States - 7_EM | ecosystem: Host-associated > Plants > Roots > Unclassified | place...
ACTAAGAGAGAAGAATGGCGAATCACGGGTAAATGCGTACGCTGCGGATCTTCTGACCATTGGATTGACTTCTGTCCACTAGCACCTGCCAAAGATCGCTCACGGTCCCCCCCTACCCGTCAAAGGTTTACTGCACAGAGGGAAAGCGATAACGAGATAGTATCAGACACGGAGTCGGATTATAGCCTTGAAGAGCACTGGCGGGGGAGACCTCTCTCTCCCTAGTACAGCGCTCTTGAAGGGGGTAGTGTGACGGCTTGCTGCCTCACAGGTATGGATCTCGGTCGTACGTCGGTGGACGGATCAAGGTTGTTCCGATTGTGTACTTAGTTCTGCTGCGTCGCTGCCTCTGTAGCTCCTCATCTTAGTCTACTCAATACATAGCCCCTTATTGTTGCTTGATCTATCGGATCGCTTCCACGGGAAAGCTAGCCGTGACATAAGTTACCTTTAATTAAACGGTTTTTAGGAGAGAAGTTAAAGCTCAAAGGGTTTCTTATACAGATACATTTTAAGGTTATATAGAAAGGAGCGAAGTTAGCAATACCTATAGACTAGGTAGCATACGCAGGACTATTCTTATTAGGAAGAGCTTTAGAGTAGTTTAAGTCTTACCTTATAGAGATATAAGCAAACAGTATAATAACTACTAACCCAGACATATAGTATATATTTGCAAGTTAGAACGGATTTATAGAATGGTTAACGCAAATATTTAGAGACCCTAAAGCAACCATAACAGCGGAACGGAAACTTTAAAACTTAGTATAACGCACTTTAGCAATTAAGTATACAACGCAGTTTTAAACACTAGCTATGTAGGTTAAGTGGAATAATAGGGCGCTTATGGCATAGTATAAGTAAGAACTTAAGGCTAAAGTCTAGGACGTAATTATCCTAATAGAAGATATAGATACTTTAAGAGAGTTAATAAACTAGTTAATAAAGATTAATAATAGGATCTATTAAAGGGAATAAGCTAAGAAAGGGCAAGACAGAGTTCCATAGTTGTATAAGGCGTAGAGTACGCAACGACAGATATAGAGTTAAAAACTATAGAATAGCGTAGAGCTAATAGACCTAAGTAGTACTAAAGAAACCTAGAGATAGGGAAAGAAAATATAGAAACCTAAAGGTTAAGGATCTAGTAATTAAAGGACCCAGAAGTAGAGGCTAAACTAGAAATCTTAGCAGTAGAAGACATTTAGGCGGACTCTATAATAAAAAAAATAGTTTAAAGATGGGGCTTATATAAATTATGGAAAATAAGGTTATTTTACTAGAGACTATAAAGGTAGTTAAAGTAATTACGTAGTAAAGGGAACCAGATTAGTAGACGGCACATATATATAAACAGATAATGGTGCACTATAAGGAATAAAAAAGTGTTTAATTAATAGTTTTACGTTTTATTATAATAACGTATACTAAATTTATAAGGATACTAAGTACGGCGCAAGCTATTAGCTATAGGAGCTATTATTATCTAAGTTTAGAGAAACCAATGAACTAGCTTATAGATTAGATATTAAAGACGATAAGTTTAATATAGGCAAAGCATTTACTAATAATAAGGCAATAAAGGCAGCTTACTAGGAGTATGCAAACCTTAAAAAAGTTAAAATAGAAGTAGAAACTAAGACCATTACAGAATAAGGTTTAGTAACGGGTATTATAACACCATTAGATACAATTTCCATCGCTTTATAAGATAATAGGAGTAATATTTAGAAGAAACTAAGCAAGTAGATAACTACTAGTGCTAGCTTATTACTTAATAAAGGTAAAAGGCCATAGGCTTAAGATTCTTAAGAAGAGATATAAGAAGCTTAAGATTCTTAAGATAAAATAAGATATACCTAAGGACCCACAATGGACGAAAACCAATGGGAAAGGGTAGTAACTTAGTTTATAGATAAACAAACAAGTATAAAACGTAAGTTTAAGAACTACAAGTTTAGGGAATAAATAAGAATATTAGCAATCCTAAGTAAATGTAGTATTCAGCCTAAAGATTAAATAGTTAATACCAGGATTAAAAAGTAAGATAACTATAAAGATCTAACTATAAGACGCAGAAAATAAGAAACTATAGATAAGTTTAGGATAGGAATTATTATATAGCAAGAGTAAAAGCTAGATAAGAGGTTAGCTATGCTAGGTTATATAAGGGACAGAGCACCTATATAAAGAGTTACTAATAGGCTAAGTGCAGGGACACCTAGGGTAAAGTAGTTAGATAAACTAGAATAAGAAGAGGATTTAGATATTCTAACTAGGTTTAAAGAAAGATATACCAAAGGATATTATAACGTAGTAATAATAAGGTACTTTCTAATAGATAGACCATACACACTAAATCAGTTATACGGAAAGTAGTATAGGCAACGACATAATAACAAATAGGAAGATTTTTATATATAGCTAGATAAAAAAGTTGTTTAAGACTAACCGATTACAGAAAAACGCATAAGTTACATTAAAGGAGCATTAATTATAATATTAAGGAACCTAGAAGAGGGATCTAGGGACTAGAGAAGTAAACAATAAATCTTAGTACCTATAATAGAGATACTAGTAGTTAGGTTAACTAGGTATAGGTTTAAACTTAAGAATAAAGATAAACTAAGAGTTAACCCAAGTTACCCAGCACATTATACACTATTGTGGATAGCTTGTGTGGATAACACCTATAACATATATAAAGCACCAAAAGATAAGAACTAGAAGTACCTAATAAGGATATATTAGGCACCTAAGAAAAGGCGGTTTAGGAATACTAAGTATATATATAGATGGCACCTAGTAGAAGTACAAGATTAAGAAGACTTAAAACTTTAACTAGGAAGATTCCTTACGGAAAAATGCCTAAATGGATAATAGTGGTGGGAGTACCTAGAGAACACTTATCTATAGCATGTAGAGGAAAAGAAATAAACTAAGTATTAGCTAAGGTTAGACTAAGGACAAGTAGGATCTAGCAGCCAACAGTTAGAAAAAGGGGAGGCGTATAGGACTAGAGGGAACTAGTATTAGAGCCTTAGACCCTTAAAGGAATTTAAGGATAACACCTAAACTTATAAGTTAAGTGGCAAGATTAGTAGTTTAAAGTATTAGTAGATAGTAGAGTAACTAGAAACCATATATTACCAAGGGTAGTGGAAAGGATAGGGTTACTATATAGATAAAAGGAACACCTATATCCACTTATAACAATTTTAGGAGATCAAATAGCCTATAGAGGAGGTATTATTAATCTTAAAATAGGACCTATTTAGTTAACTATTAAAGGGAGACTAGTTAGAATATCTTTTAATATCCTACTATTAGGACAGGATAAGGCAATACTAGAAATACCTTAGTTATAGGAGTATAATCTAAAGATTAATTGGGTTATAGGTTAGGTTAATATTAAGGACACTTAATAATGTAAGATGCGATAGCAAACCAAGTTAGTATAATACTAAGTTGGAGCAATATATAAAGAGACTGAGCGAGGCTTAAGTTATATACCAAAAAGATACCATAAGTATGGCAAGAAGTTATGGTTACCAGAAAGTAAGAAGCTGTTAGAGTATATAGCATAGGACTATAAAATAGAATTAGAAGAGGGAATAAGTCTAAAGTTCTTTCTAATCTATAAGCTTACTAAAATAGAGTTAGTAGCGCTTAAGGAGTTTATCCAGGAGAACTTACGTAAAGGATATATTAGACCGTTATAGTTATTAGTAGGATATCCAGTACTATTTATCCCAAAGAAAAACAGAAAACTTAGGATGTGTATAGACTATAAACAGCTAAATAGTATTACTAGGAAGAATAGGTATCCTTTACCCTTAATTAACAAAATCTAAAATAGAATAGGTAATGCAAAAATCTTTATAAAAATAGATTTAAGGTAGGTATACCATTAGATTAGAATTAAAGAAGGCAATAAATAGAAGGCAGCCTTTAGGTCAAAGTAAGGACTATATAAACCATTAGTTATGCAATTTGGGCTTATAAACGCACTAGTAATATTCTAGAAGTAAATTAATAGCGTGTTAGAAGAATACCTAGATAAATTTATTATAGCATATTTTAATAATATTATCATCTACTTAATAAATAAAGAAGAATATAGAGAACATATTAAATAGGTTTTAAGGAGACTATAGGAAGAACAGATGCTAGTAGTAGTTAAGAAATATAAGTTCTTTATAAGGAAAACCAATTTTATAGGATTTATTATCAAACTAGGAAAGATTAGTATAGACCTAAAGAAAGTTAAAGCTATAGTAAGTTGGCAAGAACTAGAGAATGTTATACAGTTAAGGTTATTTCTAGGGTTTTATAACTACTATAGGAGGTTTATAGCATAGTAGTTAAAAAGTATTAAGCTATTTACAAGGCTAACAAAGAAAGAGAAACTGTGGATTTAGGGTAGTAAGTAGAAGAAGCTATTCTAGGAACTTAAAAAGTTATTTACCTAAGAGCCAGTCCTTAAGATCTATTAACTAAAGTTGGAAACGGTTGTTAAGACAGATATATTAGACTTTATACTAGGAGCATGCTTACTATAAAGGCACTAGAACGTATAGCATCTAATAGCATACTATAGTTGGAAAATAACACTATTAGAGTTAAACTATAACATCTATAATAAGGAGTTGTTAGGTATAGTTACAGCACTTAAAAAATAGAGAGCATTCTTATAAGGTATAGAGAAACTATTTATAGTTAAGACGGACTATAAGAACCTTATAGGATTCTTAATAATAAAGGAACTCAACTAAAGACAGGTTAGATAGGCGGAAATGCTTATAGAATACTATTTCGAAATTTAGTATACTAAGGGTACAGATAATGCATGAGCAGATGCTCTAAGTAGAAAGGCTAAACTATAAAGTAATAAAAAGCTATTAGGAGCTTTATTGCGAAAAGATTAAGACGGATTAATTAGGTATAATTACCTAAAAATTATAGTAACTAAGAAAAGTCAGATCTATAAATTACTAAAGAGTGATTAGATATAGAAGATCTAAAAAGTATAAGTAGAGGATTTAGACTTAAAGCAATATAAAAATAGAGAAGTAATATATATGCCTAAGTCTATTACAGAAGAATTTATTAAGGAATTCCATAAGGGAATAATATAAGGATATAACGGGTCTATAGGACTAGTGTTAAAACTTTAGAAGAAGTACATTATTTAAGGAATCTAGGGACTAGTAAGGCAAGTTATAAAGAAATATCTAGATTACTAAAGGAATAAACCAATAAGGTATAAGCTATACGGAGGGCTATAACCTGTTAAAATACCAGGAAGACTATAGGAAGTTATATTATAGGACTTTATTATTAAGTTACTAAAGTTAAGAGATCCTATTATAGGATAAGATTATAACATAATCTTAGTAATAGTGGATAAGCTAACAAAGTAGGGATACTTTATAGCATGCACTAAAGAAATATCAGCAGAAGATGTCGCTAGAATCTATATAAAGGAAGTATTTGTAAGATATAGAGCACTAAACAAGATTATATTAGATAGAGATCTAAGTTTTATAGCAGCATTTTAGGAAGTATTTCTAGCAGAATAGGGAGTTTACGCAGCAACCTCTACAGCGTATTATCTGCAGACGGATGGACAAACGGAAAGACTAAACTAGACACTAGAATAGTATCTAAGGCATTATATTAATTACGCACAGAACAATTAGGTATTATTATTACTAGTTATACAGTTTATATATAATACAACACTATAAAAAGAAATAGGGATATTACTATTTAAGGCAAACTACGGGTATGAACTAAAAACATCATTATTACCACGCTAAGTAAAAAAAACGAGTAGCACAGCTAAATAAAGAATAGAGACATTAATGAATCTTTATACAGACCTTATAGAAATAGCTAAACTAGTATAAAAGTAAATAAAAAGGTACTATAATGCTAAGAGATCTAAGGGACCAGATCTTAAGGAGGGAGATAAAGTATAGCTACTATATAAAAATTTTAAGAGTTAATAACTAAGTAAGAAGTTAGACCATATTAGACTAGGACCTTTTAAAGTTAAGCAAAGAATTTTATTGGTTATATATAAGTTAAACCTACTAGCCAAAATAAAGATCTACCCTATACAGCATATCGCAATGCTAGAACTAGCATACAGAGATATTAAGCCACTAATTTATAAGGCAGACACGTATAGAGAACAAGAGGAAGATAAATAGCAAGTTTTAAAGATTGTTAGTTACAAGAACGTAGATAACAAAATATAGTATAAAGTAAAGTAGATAGGCTATAGTAAGACTACTTAGAAACCACTAAGCAACCTAGAGAACGCTATAGGAAAGGTACAGGAGTATTAGAAGAAAGTAGGTTAGGTAATATTAATAAGGAAAGATCGCCAAAGAATAAGTTACCTAAGGGGGACCTAAAAGAAGCAATTTCTGAGCTACTTAGAGTTGTTTCCCTTATAGGAGGAGAGCTAGTCCTTTTATTACCTAGCTTGGACAGACTCTATTAAACTAGTTTCTACTTCTTAGAACGAACCTTCTCACGTATATATTTAAGATGTTAAAGACGAGTATAAGCTAGACGTTAAGCTTTAAGGACATATACGGACTCTTCTAAGACACGTTAAACCTTAAGTAGCGTAGAGGCTAGTTCACCATTAAGTTTCTTAGCGGTAGATTAAATATAAGACCCTATAATAAGTTACTTAGGGAACCCAAAGACTGTTAAGAGTTATAGGACGCGCACACTTAGCGTTAGAGATAGAGCGGACATCACAAAATAATTAAATGTTTGCTTTAATGCACTCTAAACAAGAGAACGGTTATTAAGATAAAGGGCTTACTAGCGCAATGCAAACCAACCCCTCTTTTACACAGCAAGAATATAGAGACGGCATTATCTCACCTAGAGACAAGATTGTAGCAACGGTGCAAGACCAACAAGCTATAGAAGAAAAAGAAGATGCTTTAGGTATAAAAAGTAAGGATATTAACTAGACTAATTAAACGGACATTACACCTCTAGTAGACAACTTAGAGATGTTAGGAATCTTTAAGAACAAAGATAAAGAGAAGGGAGATAGTGTTACAGACAGCTTAAGTATAATATTATAACTACTTAGAGAAGAGTTGGAGGAAGCTAGTTAGTTAATATAGGCACGGTCTAAGATGGATCTAGTGGAACCATATAATGAGGAATAGTAGCTGAGGTTATATAATGTAATCTGTGTAATCTATATAATCTATATAATCTATAACAGAGCAGATAGAGTACACATACCTTATAGAGCAAAGGGATTTCTTAGGCGTATAATTGTGTATTTAAAGGACCATAGTTCCTACCTAGATAGTTCTCTCTTCGTAGTAAATCTCAGAATATAATTGGAGTTAATCTGTTGGGCAACCACTCTACCAGTTATTATTACGTTGTTGATTTGTTCTTACCTACATACCTAGCCCAATAACAGGACCCACCGTAGTTCCTACTACAAGGTTCCGTTACATTGGAATGCAAATTGGGTCCTCCTTAATAATCACCTTAAGGATAAGCCCCATAAAGGGCGTACTAAAAAGATTACCCCCAATATTAAGCGGAGAGTCGTCAACGCCATTATATATAATTATTACGGACGTGAAAAAAGCAGTAAAAAAATTGGTCATGAAATAGGTATTTCTGCGGCGTCCGTTTAAACTATACTTAAAAAGCACGGCTTCCGTAAAATAAAGCTAATAAGGAAGCCTAAATTAACTGCAGCTATAAAGAATAAATAATATAGATTTGCACTAGCTCATTATTATTAGACGTTAGAAGATTAGAAGGCTGTAATTTGGTTAGATAAGACGAGTATTGTTTTAGGCCACTGTCGAGGGGGCTATTAAGTATAGCGACGATTAAATAAGGCCTACGTACGTAGCTGCGTACAAGAGCAGTGGAAGGGGTACTCTAAGTTTATGTTTTAGGGCTGCTTTACATACAACTTTAAAGGCCCTTACTATATTTGGAAGCCCCAAATAAAGAAAGAATTTAATAAATTAAAATCTATTATTAAGATCTGGAATTAAGCTTTAGAGCCAGAGGTATATGAGGCCTAAAAGAAGAATTAAGCCGCTAAAAGGAGCCTATACGAACTATGTTATAAGAGGCGAATAGGCGGCGTTCCTGCTAAATGGAAGTTTACGGCATTATACAGAGCTTTAACTTGATTGGATGGAGGTAAAATTAACTAGTGGCGATATTTAACGAATATTTTAATACTAAAACTTCTTCCATTTGCCTAGAGTCTTATATACTTAAATCCTAATACAATTATATAGGAAGATAAGGCTACTTCTTATATTGCAAAGATTTACTAAACCTACTTTAACGCTTGCAAGATTTAACGTCTTTTTTGGCTAGGTAATTCGCCTAATCTAAATATAATTAAGCCCTGTTAGGGCTACCTAAAATGGATTACTATAAAAAGAGGCCCACTTACCTCCTGTGCAGCTACGGAGAAGGCTTAGCTTAGAGCTTAGTAAGATCTTAAGCAGTGGCGAATTTAGTAGTGGATTGAGAGGATTCCTTGCCATATTAAGAAGATTATAGAACTTAAAGGAGGCAATAATTATAGAAAGGGAGTAGATAAAAAGTAGTAAAGCTGAAAGCAGCTCTATAAGAAAGCCAATTATAAGCTCTCTATAATTGTTAAGGTGCTTAAAATGGGCTATAAGATATTGCGTAATTACTGTAGTCTACCTGACGCCTATCTATAATTCTTCCTACTTGCGTAGACCCGTGAGGAAATTGAGGAGATTACTGAGGAAGAGTGGCAAAAATTAGCTGATTTGGTTGTTCCAAATTGACGTTAAAACACTTAAGGCTCTGGCTTGATTGTAGATTGACAGCTCTATAACCAGAGACCTTAAAGAAACGATTGCAATTAGGTAATTGAGCGGGTAGAGAGCCAGGTAGAGAGCTAGGTAGAGAGCCAAGAACAACAGAGGCAATTAAGGCCTTGAAAACCTTGAAAGCCTATAGAATATAAGGTGCGGTAGAACGAGGTTAATCAGGTAAATGCTAGACACTAAAACACCACGTTTTGGAAGCTATATAGACAATATACTGGTATTAAAAGCTTCAATCAAGCTAATTAAGTTGATTTTGGTGGGGTCTTGGCGCTCAAAACCGCGCTTTTCCCAAATAGGAAGGAGAAATCTCTTTCTGGGCCGTCCTCCGTATTGGTCCTTATCGATCACACACGAAATCCTTTTATTGTGGGTTCCATCGACCTTCCTATTGCGTAAGACTTGGTAGCCTGTTTACATAGCTCTCCGTATTCAAGTCGTGAAAGAGGACTTTCCTTTGAGTTGCGAAAACATGCGTTCTGGAGCTAGAATATACATTTTTTCACGGGAATCTTATCAATGCATTCTTATGGGTATTGCAAGGGGATCAATTGGTTGTTTTGTTGGTAGTATTATCTCATTTATGAGTATCTATGCTACAGGAATTACAGGGGCTATCCAGATGTCCACTAGGTATCCGAATATTGTCTCCACACCCAATATGCTGTATATCAAACTATCGATTTGCCTTAAAATGCTCTTGCTATAATTCCTCATCATAATCATCATCATCATCGTCATCGTCATTCCACGGCGGCGACGGTGGTATACTGTAATCGTCCAAGCTTTCCGGCACCATCTGACTTGCTTTCACTATTCCTGCTCCTGTTCTTTTTAAAGATGGTGACTCGGCACTTGTATTTCCTCTCGAAATATTCGGCGAAGATAAAAACGAAGGTAGAGATGAGGGTATAGTTAGAGGTGGGGGTCTAGATGGAGATATGGGCAGTTGGAGGGCGGAGTGATGGGCGTTGTGAGGCAAGGGCTGCGTAGAGTCTACGGTTGTCGCTTGAGATAGATGCGAAGATTGTGTTAGAATGGGGTTAGAGTCCTGGATTCGCTGGCCACTTTGCTCAAGGTGAGATATTCTAAAGTCAGGAGGTTGGCGGATGTTTTGGCGTTGAGTGTAAGATTCAAACTCAGTTTGTAGTTGGGCTGCTGCCTCTTCAGTGCCTGTCCCTATGCTATCTTGACTTTCTTCGGATTGTGATGCGTGCATAATAGCTTGAAATGATTTGAACTGGATGTAAGTCGGTTGGCCCGTTTCTCGTAGCTGGGATTGCCACTGTTCGTTTTTCTGCTGGAACTGATGCGAGATCAGGGCCTCAGATAGTCTCAAATCATTCTCAGTAGTACGTCCCCCATCTTCGACATTTTCGTTTAGACCATCCATAGGATCGGCATTAGTACGGACAGGGTCGATCTGATTGGTGGCCGCATGTGCTTCGTTTCCAATGACATGGTTGTTGGTATCGGTATCTTCATCATCACTTCCTAATTCCTCCTCTTCGTCCGAGTCCTGAATAGTGCTTTGAAAATTTCGATGGAGCGGTGTTGGTGAAAAACTTGTTCGTTCTCCCTTGACTACTTTATTTGGTTGTGGAACCAACTTTCTTATAGCCGGGTTGCTAGTAGCAGCGATGCGGCCTTTCGAAGGCGATTCTAACAGGCCTTGAGGATTTGAGGATCTTTCTTCAAGCGGATATCGACTATAGCGTTCGGTAGATTTCTGGGTTGATAGTGGAGATTCTGGAGGAGATTGAGAAGATGGAATCTCTAGCAAACGTCGTCTAGGGGGTGTTTTTGGATTTTCTGTTTTTACTTTGGTAGGGCGACGTAACGAAGCTACATGATCTGAAAGATGGTGTGCTTGAGTCTCCTGGTTTGTCATCCACTCGTGCAAATGCTCAAGTGTTCTCGGGTGCTGATGCACTGGATATTTTGGAGGGTTTCTCTCATTAGATGGCTTGTGAATGCTATGCCCTGCAAGGCGTTGTTCAATAGCAAGTGTGTATCCATTATCATCATTCTCATCTTCATCCTCATCATCGGAAGCCATTAGTGTAGGCGTAAGTCCATGCGTCATCTGCGTGAGAGTCTGTTGCCACTTCTCCTCCGTTTTCATATTTCCCCGTCTCCTCTTCAGTGCAAGAATCTTCCGATTATCTTCGTAGCCAGGCGTTGGCCAAACTCCATGTATCATTTGGGTGAGAGTCTGCTGTCGCTTTTCATCTGAGGACCCCGGCTCATCCGACTCAACCTCTGATTCAAAGTCTCCTACCTCTTCATACTCTCCTCTCTTTCTTTTCGATGAAGATAATATGGCCACATACCCAGCCTGTGTCATGGTCTGCTGTCTCTCCGCGGAGGTGGGGGTAGACTGAGGCATTGTCTTCTTGGTTTTGCGTCGCATTGGAAAATCTCTCTGTCCTAGACGTGGTTCTGAGTAGTGAACGATTTCTGGTTTCCTCTGGGATCGTGGTTTGCTGCGGGGAGGCATGGATAGAGTTGTGGGAGCTGCGTAAGATTCCTGACGCGCCTGACCGAAGGGTGACGCGCTACAGTCGCTTCGGAAAAAGACGATCAAATGTCAGAAATCATGATCAAAAATAGAAATTTGCCGAATCCTCACCTGTTTGAACACTTTTTCTGTACTCGCGCATGCCACCACCTATTACCTTATTATTACCTTCTATTTAAAGCCATGGGCAAACCTGCCTGGTTAACTAAACAGAAGTCGATTGTATAAGCTCTAATTGACCTCGGTAACAACGACTTCTATATAAAGTTAAGACCGGTGTTCCTTGACCTACTCTTTAACGCTAGAGGGTGAATTTAAAGAGATATGGCTAGATTGATCCGCCGATTAAGGCAAATGGCAGGCCGCTGCTGCTTATGGATGAGGCTCTAGATGTATAACGTTAGGTATTATTAATATTAATATATTAACGCGTACCTTAGTGTCACGGAGCGAGTACAAGTGGTGATAATATATAGCGAAGTAGATATTATTAAGCTATGTACATAAACTGTGTGATGAGATTAAGACGTTGCGTGAGGAGAGAAGGTAAGGAAACGGGAAGAAAGGGGTATATATTGTTAACTTGGTTGCTTGGTTAATACGTGCATAGGGCAGAATAGGCTTTAGGTTGTAGTCCTGGCAGAACTTAGCAGAATTTAGTGGACTTAGTAGAATATGGCAGAACGCCGTTAGATTACTGTAGATTGCGGTCGGTCTCTTCTTACTAAGTTGGTAGAAATAGGTGGACGAGTTAGTAGAAACAGGTGGACGTGTATAAGGTGTTACGGAGGTGTCCCGTAATAGTACCCCCCCTTTAAACTTGAGCTTCTGTAAGATAGGGCTGTGGTAGTTCTAGGTAGAGTTTATAAAAGTCTTTTATGGCTTGTGTAAGTCCTATAGAGTTAATGGGTTCCTATATAGGCTTAGTAAAGCCTCTCTATTTCATAAGGTATATATATTTACGTTTCCGTTTATTATACTTAATATTATTAACTCTTTTAATAAAGTACTTATCCTTACTATCTACTTTAACTAGTAGGGGAGGGTCTTGGATCTGTCTAGGCAGGGCATCTAATACAGGGGTAGTAGGGTGGAGGACTAACGTATAGAATATAGGGTGGATTTTAACTGTATTAGGAAGCTTTAGTTAGTAAGCATAGGAAAAGATAACCTTTTTAACCTTATAAGGGCCAGCATTCTTCTAATTAAGTTTCTTAGTAGGTTATTTTATGTTTAGATTTCTTATATCTAGCTAGACAAAGTTATTAATTTGGTAGGCTGGTGCCGGGGTTTAGTTCTTATTTACTGCGGCTTTATAGATAGATTGGGCCTATATTATTTTGTTAGTAAGGAACTCTTATAGTTCTTCTATCTTTTTTATAAATTTATTTACTTCTGCAACTTATAAGGCCTAGTAAGCTAGGTAAGGAATATTACTAAAGGGTTTAAAACCTATTTATAGGTGCTGGCTATAGTTAGCTAGGAATGGGAAGACCTTTATAGTTTCTAAGACGGAGTTATTTACGGTAAACTTAGCAAATGTAAGCCAGTCTATCTAGTTGTCCTGTAAATACAACGTGTATATTTAAATATATTGTTCCATTATAGCATTTACACGTTCCGTTTAACTATCCATTTCTAGGTAGTATACTATAAATAATAGTGCTTTAATACGGAGTTAGGTAGTTAGTTCTTTCTAGAATATAGAGATAAACTATCTGCCTCTATTAGAGATAATTGTTTTAGGAAGTCCGTAGAGTTTCTATATATGATCTAGGAATAGTTAGGTAATAGTAGGCGCTAATATGTTGGGGCAGGCGATTAGGTGTTTTATCTTGGGTAGTTGGTCTATAACTACTATAATATTTATACAGCCTTTACTTTTGGGGAGATTAACGACGAAGTTAATTAAGATGTCCTTCTATCTTTGGTCTAGAATGGGCAGGGGTTTTAGGAAGCCGTTATATATCTTATACGAAGCTTTAGCTCGTCGGCAGGTATAGCAGCTAGAGACGTACCTTTGTATTATATTATATATGTTTAGCCAGTAGTATTCTTATTAGAGTAGTTCTAGGGTTTTTCCTTAGCTTAGGTAGCCGGCTACTAGTAGGTTATATGCATATTTAAGGAGCTTAAGCTTAAGCTTGTTATAGTTAGGTATAACTAGGCGGTTCCTATAGTATAGGTAGTTTCTATAGGCTTTGTATTTACTTAGAGAAATCTTTTTAGAGCGTTTAGCGCTATCTTAAATTAGCTTAAGCGTCTCTTGGATAAACTTGTTGTTTAGGTATTTATTAGTTACAATCTATTTAATGGTTTAATCGGATATTTTAAAAACGTATACTATAAGGTCCTTAGTAGGGGGTTTAAATAGCTTAGGGCAGAGTAGGGTCTGATTACAGTAGGAGCGTACTTCTTTTTAAGCTGGTGCGTCTTGCAAACGTTAGGTTAGGGTATTAGGCTTCTAGCCTTAAATACCTAGGCGGTATATAATTAAAAAATAGAAATAGGATAGATATTTTAACTAGCAGGCCTAACGGTGGCTTAGCTGTTTTATGGTTGTAAAGTATTATAGGTTCTTATAATTACTAAGAACCTTAATTAGAAATCCGGAGCCTTTTAGTTTAGAACGCCATTGTTCGAAATGTCTAATAATAGCCAATAGTTCTGTTGGGAATAATATCACGTATAGTTATATAGTCACATATTGCCGCGGCACTAGCGTAGCAAGGAGCCTTAAGCTCCTCACCCTTCCTCACCCTTTCTTAAAAACATTAAGAAGAACAATCATCATACTATCTATGAACCGTAGCTACATAATATCACCTTATGTAACCAACACTGATTAGTGGTTAACTTCACTGTTATACCACAGAGCAGCTAGGTATTCCACCAAGAAGAGATGAGCCACTGTACCAGTGCTACTCGTGCTAGAGGAAGCTGTCTTTTAAGGTCAGAACTGGTCCTAAACCTTAAATAGAACTCTTCCACGAATCTAAGGATCTAAAAGGCCAGAACTGGTCCTAAGCCCCATAACCGCAAATACACGTCACGAACGCGTACCAAACGACAAACGCGTACCAAACAACAAATACACATCACGAACGCGTACCAAACGACAATCCCTACACCAATAACACTTCCCTTCTTCCGAAAGCATGGCTACGGCTATTCCAAATGACTGGAGAGACTCCTTACCACCAGGGGTAGCTATATACGCGAAACTCATCAATAAAGATTAGAACGAATTTACCCTTAATACAATAACTTATACCGCAAAATAAGTTAATGGCTTTCTCCTATATCATATTATATTCTACCGAAATAGACACTAGGCCGATTCACAGCTATAGAAGTATTTTAGGGAAGATTTTATAGGATGGACTGCTAATACCTAGGCACTTAGCAACGTTAATATTGTTTAGGATTTTTAAGACTTCCTTTATAGGAACGGAGTATACATTGTTGAGAACGGTAACCTAATTACTAGCAATATTTAGGCCGTTATTATTAGTATAGAAGAACCAGTATAGACGGAAGCTGAGATTATACGTTAACTACAAAAACCAAAAACCAACCGATATTCTTTAAAAGGCAACTTTAATTCGTATTAAAACCCCTAGAATGCTAATCTCCTACTTAGTCCTCCTCCTACCCAGTAACATCCGTAGTAATATCCGCAGCAGCCTCCGCAGCAACCACAATCTCCGCAAAAACCTCCGCTAATTCCACCAGCTATTCCAACTGCTGCACTACAAGTTGTCCCAATCACTGCACCACCAGCTACTCTAATCGCTGCCCCCACTACCCTACAGCAGCCGTAGTAACTGCAGCAGCTACACGTCCATACACTACCTACACCGCTAATATAACAATCTCCGCAAGAACCACCGCAAGAACCTCTATAGCAACCTCTACAAGAACCTCCGCAAGAACCTCCGCAGCAACCTCCGCAAGAACCTCCGCAGCAACCACTATAGATAACCTCAGGCTATCAAACACCTCAAGTGCCTCAAGCTGCCGTATCTTAACCCGTGCCTCAAGCTCCGTCCTACTAGCAATCTCTATAGTAATCTCCGCAACAAGCCTCTACTTCTCTATAAACATTTAACAAGCTTCAGAAGATTTAGCGTAGAGGGGAATTCCAAGACTCCTATAGTTCCTAAGGTAGCTACGGAGGTAGCTACCAGCGTAATCTAGACAGGAAGTTCTTGTAGAGGGTACCATAAAGAGAGAGTAATATAGGGGGGGGAGCGGTTGGAACGGCACAGTCACGCAGGCAATCCACAAAAGAAAGAACTGCTAGTATCTACAGCAGCTACAAACCTAATAACTATTGCAACTGATATACCCTGCGACCCAAATAGACAAGACACCGTGCTAATACGCCTACGGAATAAACCCGATAACAACTGTGCCGTTACGCCTATAGCCTAAGCAACCAATTATGCCTATACACCTACGATCTACCGACCAAATAATCGTGCCAATACGCCTACAATCCCGATTACCGTCGTGCTGATAAGAACAACCCAAACAGGACTAGGTAGAGCTTTGCTCCCTAGAACACGACCCTATTGCCAGCATTATACTGCCGCCCGAACGACCCGTCGCTGGCACCGTACTGCTACCCGAATTAATAAGCTCCGCACCGATATGCCTATAGAACTACAACCTGTTAACAAGACCTCGCGCTAATATGCCTGCGAGCCTAAACCTATCGCTGGCACCGTACTGCTATTACAATAGACCCTTGCTGCCCTGCCTGCAGTTAACCAACCCTTACTGCTTTATCAGCAGCTGACCGACCCTTACTACTCTACCTACAGCCAACCAACTTCTACCGCTTCCACCTGCAGCTAAACTAACACCTTACTGCCTTTCTACAGCGCCACAAGCACAAAAGAAGAACTGCCAGAAGATAACTGTTAAGGCTATTAACGATTCCGCTAGCCTAGATAGGCTTGCACCTATATTGCTCGTTTTTTTTGTTTAAGATTTACCACTTAGTCAACCACCATTTCTTTAGCAAATTTTGGGATAGCGAGACTTATATTACAACAGCAATAGTAAGTAAGGAGGATTGATATCCGTTACGCTAGTCAAGCGGTATTTATATATAGATGGCAACCACAAAAGAAGAGTTGCCAGTGTTGGGAATAATATCACGTATGGTTATATAGTCACGTGTTACCGCGGCACTAGCGTAGCGAGGAGCCTTAAGCTCCTCGCCCTTCCTCACCCTTTCTTAGAAACATTAAGAAGAACAATCATCATACTATCTACGAACCGTAGCTACGTGATATCACCTTGTGTAACCAACAAGTTCTTTATTATAGATCTTGTAATTGCATTTAGCTAGACTTAGTTATTTTAAAAAGTATGCTATAGGGTGCAATACTCCTTCCTTATTATATTAAGATAGAATGCCTCTAGTAATATAGTCGGATAAGTTAGCTTCTATAACACTTATTTAATTTAGGTTAAAGTGTTAGAGTATAGATGCGGTAGTAAATATAACTTTTAGATAAGTAAAAGCTTTCTTATATTCCTTATTAAAGATAAAGGCTTTATCTTTTTGGGTTAGAGCTATAAGGGGTAAAACTAGGGCGGAGAAGTTATTAATAAACCGTTAGTAGAAGTTGGCAAATCCTATAAAGGCCCTTATGTCCTTAACGTTCTTAGGTTCTTGCTAGTTTATAATTGCTTTAACTTTCTTAGGGTCTATTTATACGCCGTTTGTGGAAATAATAAGTCTAAGGTATAGAACTTCCGTTTTATAGAACTCGCATTTGTTTATATTTAACTATAGGCTGGCTCCGCGTAAGGCTTATAGGACTAGTTTAATATATTTTTGGTATTTAGCTAGATTATTGCTATATATTAAGATGTTGTCAATAAAGTAGTATAAAAGATATCCAGGTATGGGTGCAGGGTGTTATTTATAAAGTGTTGGAATAAACTTGGGGCGTTTATGAGGCTAAATAGTATTACTAAGTACTTAAATAATCTGTATTAAGTACGAAATACAGTAAGCTATTTGTCTCCTTTTATAATACAGAGGCGGTTAAATATATGGATAATATTAAGCTTTGTATAGAAGCAAGCCTTACTTAATTAGTTTAGTGTCTCTTAAATTAACGGGATTAGGTATTAGTTCTTAATAGTAATAATATTAAGAGCTCGGTAGTTTACGTAGAAACATAGACCACCGCTAGGTTTCTTAATAAAGATTACTAGTGCGGCTATAGATAAAGAACTTGCTCTAATAAATCCTTTGTCTAGATGTTCGTCTAGGTACTTCTATAGTACCTTAAGTTTGTTTTAGGATATCCTATATAGGGGTCCAAATCTGGGATGTCTTCCTTCTTTAACTATAATCTTATAATTATATAGACGGCGTTCTAGTAGCTTATTAGCTTCCTTTTATAAAAATATATTTAAATAGTTATGGTACTCTATTGGTACCTTTATAGCGGGGTTAGTATGCTTCTTTAGTGCTAAGGCCTTCTTAATATCGGCCATTGTAACAGCAAAGATTATATATTCTAGTTTCCTAGCAAGTTGTGCTAGCGGAGTAGCTCCAATTATATGGATATCTAAGGTGTTAAGCGGGCTTAGATTATCCTTAGTTTCTTATACGGTTCCCTGTTTAGTTTTAGGTTCGGTGTTAGATATAGAGTTAGTATTAGATTTAGGTTCGGGTTCTTTAAGTATCCTTTTTATGGTAGAATATCAGTTCTTCTGGTACTTTTATATGTTAAGCTTAAGCTTCTACTTGGTTTGGGGTGTAGCAGTCGGAGTCAATTCGTGTGGTCCGGTATAAATTCCGGGTTCTTGGTGGACGTTGGTGGAAATCTTATATTAGTGGATCCTAGTGGATTTTTTAGATTTTGGTTTAGGGTCTAAGCAGCGAGTTATAAGGCACTTCTGCTTACAATAGGAGGTGGTAAATAGAAGCTTAAGGTTGTCCTAATTAATAGTTACCTTATATAGCTTTATCTAGGGTTATCTAAGGATTACTAGGTAACCTAGGGTAGTTATAAAGAGCTTAATTAATTCTTTATGGTTTAGGTATCGGAGTCTTAGGGCCGCTATATAAGTAATACGGCCTAAGATAGTGCGTTTGCTATTAAATCTAAATACGTTAATATGCCAGTTAAGGGGTATTAGGGTAAACCTATTATCTTACGCGAAGATCTTATTAATAAATCCTATGCCGCTAGCTCCTATATTAATTAGGACTTAAGCGTTAGCCTATTAACCTTTTTACTAAAGACGGCAGTTAACAGTTATACTACAATCCTAAGAGTTAGGGTTTGCTATATCTAATATATTTAACGAGATCCTATAATATAGCTATCCTAAAGAGCGACTTAACTCTAGGATATGCCTTTTGGTAGTAAGCGGGAAGGGGTTCCTATAGGATATTAGTTGTAACTTTGTTTTTATAAGTAGTGCTTATTAGATATAGGGCTGGAACTAGGTAAAGATTAGGGGCGGTAACTGGAGGATTAATGCGGTAAACGGTTGTTAGTGTTAGCTGTTTATATATTGTGTTGGGGTATAGGGATAGAGCAGTATTTTAAGATATAGTCCTTGCTTCCGCATTTAAAGTAAAGGCCTAGCTTAATACGTTGTTCTTATTTAGGGGACCCTAGTAGAGCGTATCTTAGGGTCCCTATGTTAATGTCTATGGCGTTAGGGTGCTTAGGCTAAGATAATAACTTAGTGGACATTCGCGGAGTTGTCGTATTGTATTAGGGAGTGGGCTTAGGTGTTAGGCGTAGTATATTATTATACCATTTATTAATAACGTTTGCGTAGGCATTAAGGGCTACTAGTAGGTCTATACCTATTAGGGAGGTTTTTAGTTTAGGGCTTAGGGATTTAATAAGGCTATTAACTAGTGCGGAGTCGTTCCAGCCTATTTCCTTTGTGTAATGGTTAAATTTAGAGAAGTATACTAGGAAGCTTTTCTTTTCTTAAGTTATATAATTTATCTTTCTTTGAGCGGCAGCTTAGCGGTTTGGGTTACCGTATATAGCTTTAAGAAGTATAACTAGGCTCTATACTAAGTTTGGCTGGAAAGGTTTAATAAGGTTAGCTGCGTCTCCTTTTAGTTAACTTAGGGCGTAGTAGAGTTGGTTAGCTTTAGTTAGGTAACGGTTAGTATTACCGGTTAGCTTATTCTTAAGTTAGCTTAAGAATAATTAAAGCTCTTGTTATTTACTAGCGAATACTAGGGGGTCTAGTAGTTTTTTAGATTATTATGGTGCAGTAGACGGATTTATAGGATAAATATCCACAGCTAGCTTAAGGTTCGCACCCAACGAGCTAGGTCCAGATTCGGTTATTTTTATTTTGTCTATAGGTGGCGTATTAGCAGCCTCTTGGGCTAGTATTTGGTCTTAGGGCCCTAACGCGAGTGCCTTAAGGGTGCGGACTTCTTCTTAAAGTGCTTCCATCGATTTCTAGTGCCGTGCTTCTTATTTGGCTTATTGTTCAGCTATAGCGGCCTTATTCTATGCAAGGGAGTCTATAAAAGACTTCTGTATATTTGCTAATTATTCTTAGAGTATAGATATAATGTTAGCGGCCGTTGTAGGGGCTTTAAGGTCGTTTTGTATTTTAGATAGGGCGGGGCGGGGCGGAGTATAGGTTTTTAATATAATATAGTGTTACAGAGTAAGTATAAGTGGTAATAATATATAGCGAAGTAGATATTATTAAGCTATATATATAAACTATATAATAAGATTAAGACATTGTATAAGGAGAGAAGGTAAGGAAACGGGAAGAAAGGGGTATATATTATTAACTTGGTTGCTTAGTTAATATATATATAGGGCAGAATAGGCTTTGGGTTATAGTCCTAGCAGAACTTGGTAGAATTTAGTGGACTTAGTAGAACATAGCAGAACGCCATCAGATTGCCGTAGATTGCGGTCGGTCTCTTCTTACTAAGTTGGTGGAAACAGGTGGACGAGTCGGTAGAAACAGGTGGACGTATATAAGGTGTCACGGAGGTGTCCCGTGACACTTAGGGTCTCCTTAAATACCTCTTATATGGCCCAGATGCCTATTTTAAAGAGATGCTCTAGTTTTTATATAATGAATATAATATAATAGTGGCACGGAGTACGCTATTAGCTAGATTAAAGTAAAGGAGATGGAGTAGAAAGGTTATAAGGATAATTGCGCAATAACGCAACCTAGGCCTAAGAGATAACTAGATTATTTAAACCTGTGGCTATAGGCGCGATTAGTTTATTTTTATTAATAAATTAGCTTATAATAAGAACACAATAGACAGAAAGTATAGGTAGGTATCTATTAATAAGCCTGCTAAAGAAATATCGGAATTAAAAAGATCTAAAAGATAGAGCTTACTGCCAGCGTATACCTAGTAGGGTTATATACCTAGTTAGTTAATATACTAAGGCTCTATTAATAGGTTAATATTTATTTAGTGGATAAAGAATAAGGCTTTTACTTATATATAGCCTTATCTACAGCCTTATTTAGTTCTAGTAATAGATAATATATTAATCTATTATAATAAGATATGTGGTAACTATAAAAAATAGGCATACTAACGCTGCTGCTTATTTAAACCTAGAAAGTTTAATGCCTCTGTAATGCTGCTAATGTTAAACTTAAATATCTTCCTCCTTACTTACCCGATTTTAATCCAATTAAGGCCTCTTTTTACGACCTAAAGTAGCAACTACGTACTTATTAATTTAAAGCCAAACTATAGAATAACTTTAGCGACTTTTTAAACTATGCGGTAGAGTAATAAGGATTTAATAAAAGGGCGAAAGGTCATTTCTTATGGGTAGGAATTAAGCAGTAAATAAAGGGAAGGATAAGGTCTATTATTGTTATTATGGGACACCCCTATGACACCTTATACACGTCCACCTGTTTTTACCGACTTAGCAATTAGAGACTGACCGTAAGACGGCAATCTAATGGCAATCTATGGCAATCTATAGCATTCTGCCATATTCTGCCAAAGTCTACTAAATCCTGCCAATGTCACGGGACTGCCCGTTACATGCACTACGCGGTGTGCGTAGCTGGCGTCATGAGATTCCTTTCTTTGTTTATTTACTTCCTTCCTTATTTGATATCGCTCGGCAGCTAGTTTGTCCGCCCCGATTGCCCCTATATAGATTCGCCCGCAGCTGCATTCTTGTTGAGCTCTCTAGCAATCCTCTTAAGTCCTCACGACAACTGTATGTAGCTATCAACTCTTTTGAATCTGATGCTTGTTTATCTAGCGTTCGAATGTGATACATCGTCTTCGTGACAGCCAAGTTCTGCTAGGACTACTACCCAAATCCTATTCTACTCTATATACATATTAACTAAGCAACTATGTTAACAATATATACCCTTTCTTCCCGTTTTCTTACTTTCTTTCCTTATATAACGTCTTAACTTTATTATATAGTTTATGTACATAGCTTAATAATATCTACTTTACTATATATTATTATTACTTATACTTACTCCGTAATACTATATTATATCAATCCTATATACTACTCTTTAAAATATAAAACAACCCTAAAGCCTCTATAATAGCCGCCAGTATTATATCCGCACTTTAAGAATAATTAGTAGAAATATAGAAGTTCTTTATAGTGTGACGGCTCGCATAAATGCCTCTAAACCGAAGCTTGTGGATTGCTATCTAATAAAGATACTAAGCTTAGGAGGAGGAAAGGTGGCCGCGAGGGCTTGTGTAAACAAATAGGTAGCGCGAGCCGCTAAGGCGCTAACAGTAGACGAGCCAATAGTAGGCGAGCCAACAGTAAGAAACAGTACCAGACAGTATTAAATAGTATTAGACAGTATGCCAGGTGGCAGAATATAGCAGAATATGGCAGAATATGGCAGGTAACGCGCTCTAGCACCGTCACATCACCCCCCCTCCTAAAAAAGCCTGCCCTTAGGCGTTGTCCAAGCTCCCTATTATCGTCTAAATTATTATAATTATCTAACCCTTCTCCCTAGCATTTAATCCAGCTGTCTAATTTACATAGTGGTCTAGGGAGATTAGGGTAGGCTAGGTAGAAGTCCCGTAGCTTATAAGGGGAGTGCTTAAAATTAGATACGGGGTACCACTCTAGGTTGTCGTTATGGCCTACCCAGCTTGCGCGGTATTTTAAGATATTACAACCCTTTTTTACTGCTAGGATTTCTTTAACTTCCTATTCTTTATTCTCTGCAATCTAGATTAGCGGCAGGGGGTCATTATACTATCTAGGTAGTAAATTACTTATATCCTTTTATAGCCGGTCCGGAGAGAAGATAGGGTGGATCTTTATTAATTCTAGTAGCTTAACCTTAAAAAAGTGTCCTATCTTTTAAAGAGTCTTATATAGGTCAGCCATTTAGTGGTCTAGCTTGCGGCTCGGCCTCTAGGTTTTTTAGTCCTTTGTTAAAACCTATACCTTATCTCCTACTTAGAAGTCTACTTCGCGATAATATTGGTTTATATTAGACTCCTTCTTCTCTTACGCCTTTCTTATAATTGTTTAAGCAGTCTCCTAGGCTCTATATATTTTCTTAGCAAATACCCAGGCCTCTTTATAACTAAGGCATTTACAGGCCGTAGTGGGTTCGGTAGGCCTGTCCCAATTAAAGGACGTTTATAGTATATACCCGTAGAGCAGTTTAAATAGAGATATCCCTATACTATTATAGGGGAGTATAAGCTATGCGTAGTCCATTATAGGTAGTAATTCCAACTAGTTGTCCTAATAGTAGTCCATAAAGGGACGTAGTTATTAGTTAAGGTACTGGTTTATAATCTTAGTTTAACTATCAGTCTAGGGGTAGAATGCAGTAGAGAGCTTAATCTTAATTCTAAGGATACGGCAGAATTTATTTTAGAAATTTAATATAAACTAGGAACCACGGTTAGAGATAATTAATTTAGGGGCACTATAGAATTACTAGTAGTAATAGGGCGCTAGCAGTTAGTAGGTCTTATCTTAACTAGGATATACTATAGAGATTTAATAGTAGGCTTTACAGATTAGCTCTATCTATAGGTTATTAATGTCTAGAACTATAAGCCGTTCCTAGTATAAGAGTAGTCCTTCTTCTATTTCTAAATTAGGGTCACCTTTTATGGCTTAGTCGCGGAGGGCCTTTAGGAAGTCAGCTGTATGGTTTATAGTTAAGATGCAATTAACTAGCCCTATTAGTTTATCCAAGACGTCTCCTTTTATAGATGCTAAATCATTTTATTTAGAGTCTAGCTCCTTAAGGATCTGCGGGTTAAGCTATTTAGGGTAGAGGAGGGCGCATATCTAATATTAGGCCTTTAGCTTATCCTAAGGTCCTACATCTTGTTCCCTTTAAGTTAATATATTAGCCTTAGAGTTTTGCTTACTAAAATAATATATAATTATAAAGAAGAATTAGGAGAGTATTTTAGCCTAGTGGGCTTATTGTTTAGTAAGCTACTTTATAGTTATAAAGTACTCTAGGGCTTTGTCACGGAGTGAGTACGAGTGACGATAATATGTAGCAAAGTAGATATTATTAAGCTATGTACATAAACTATGTGGTAAAGTCAAGACGTTATATAAGGAAAGAAGGTAAGAAAACGGGAAGAAAGGGTATATATTGTTAGTTTGGTTACTTGGTTAACTTATACACGGGACAGAATAGGACTTGAGTAGTAGTCCTGACAGAACTTGGCAGGATTTATTGGACTTGGCAGAATATAGCAGAATGCGGCAGACTGCCGCCAGATTGCCGTAGATTGCCGTTAGATTGCTATGTTATGGTCGGTTTCTTCTTGTTAAGTTAGTGGAAACAGGTGGATGTGTATAAGGTATTACGAAGGTATCCCATAACAGTACCCCCCCTTTAAACTTAAGCTTCTGTAAGATGGGGCTGTGGTAGTTCTAGGTAGAGTTTATAAAAGTCTTTTGCGGCTTTTGTAAGTCCTATAGAGTTAATGGGTTCCTATAAGGACTTGGTAAAGCCTCTCCATTTTATAAGGTATATATATTTATGTTTCCGTTTGTTATACTTAATGTTATTAATTCTTTTAATGAAATACTTATCCTTACCATCCACTTTAACTAGTGGAGGAGGGTCCTAGATCTGTTTAGGTAGGGCGTCTGATATAGGGGTAGTAGGGTGGAGGACTAATGTATGGAATATAGGGTGGATTTTAACTGTATTAGGGAGCTTTAGTTAGTAGGCATAAGGAGAGATAACCTTTTTAACCTTATAAGGGCCAGCGTTCTTCTAATTAAGTTTCTTAATAGGTTATTTTATATTTAGATTTTTTATATCTAGCCAGACGAAGTTACTAATTTGGTAGGCTAGTGCTAGGGTTTAGTTCTTATTTGCTGCGGCTTTGTAGACTAATTAGGCCTATGTTATTTTATTAGTAAGGAACTCTTGTAGTTCTTCCATCTTTTTTATAAATTTATTTACTTCTGCAACTTATAAGGCCTAATAGGTGGGGTGAGGAATATTACTAAAGGGTTTAAAACCTATTTATAGATGCTAGCTATAGTTGGCTAGGAATGGAGAGACCTTTATAGTTTCTAAGACGGAGTTATTTATAGTAAACTTAGTAAATATAAGCCAGTCTATCTTGTTGTCCTGTAGGTATGACGTGTATATCTAAATATATTATTCTATTATAGCATTTGCACATTCTATTTAACCATCTATTTCTGGATAGTATGCTGTAGATAATAGTGCTTTAATGCAGAGTTAGGTAGTTAGTTCTTTTTAGAACGTAGAGATAAACTGGCTGCCTCTATTAGATATAATTGTTTTAGGGAGTCTATGGAGTTTCTATACGTAATCTAGGAATAGTAAGGCGATGGTAGGTATTAATATATTAGGACAGGCAATTAAGTGTCTTATTTTAGATAGTTGGTTTATAACTACTATAATATTTATACAGCCTTTGCTTATAGGGAGCTTAATAATAAAGTTAATTAAGATATCCTTCTATCTTTGGTCTGGAACAGGTAGTGGCTTTAGAAAGCTATTATACGTCTTATATAAAGCTTTGGCTTATTAGCAGGTGTAGTAGCTAGAGATATACCTTTATGTTATATTATGCATGTTTGGCCAGTAGTACTCCTATTAGAGTAGTTCTAGGGTTTTTTCTTGGCCTAGGTAGCCGGCTACTAGTAGGTTATATATGTGTTTAAGGAGCTTGAGCTTAAGTTTATTGTAATTAGGGACAACTAGGCGGTTCTGGTAGTATAAGCGGTTTTCGCAGGCTTTGTATTTATTTAGAGAAATCTTTTTAGAGCATCTAATGCCATCTTATATTAGCTTAAGCATCTCTTAGATAAATTTATTATTTAGGTATTTATCAATTATAATCTGTTTAATTAATTAATTAGTTATTTTAAGGACGTATACTGTAAGATCTTTAGTAGAAGGGTTAAATAATCTGGGGCGAAGTAGGGTCTGATTTTAGTAAAAGCGCGCTTCTTCTAGTGCTGGTATATCTTGTGAGCGTTGGGTTAGGGCATTAGGCCTCTAACCTTAAACGTCTGGGCGGTATATAATAGAGAATTGGAAATAGGATAGATATTCTAACCAGTGGGCCTAACGGTGACTTAGCTGCTTTATGGTTGTAAAGTATTACAGGTTTTTATAATTGCTAAGAACCTTAATTAGAAATCCAGCGCCTTCTAGTTTAGGTTGCTATTGCTTAAAGCATCTAATAATAGCTAGTAGTTCCTTATTATAGATCTCATAATTGCATTTGGCTAGACTTAGTTATTTTAAGAAGTATGCTATAGGGTGCAATACTCCTTCCTTATTATATTAAGACAGAATGCCTCTAGTAATGTAATTAGATAAGTTAGCTTCTATAATACTTATTTAATCTAGGTTAAAGTGTTAGAGTATAGGTGCAGTGGTAAACATAACTTTTAGATAAGTAAAGGCTTTGTCCTTTTAGGTTAAGGCCATAAAGGGTAAAACTAAGGCGGAGAAATTATTAATAAAATTATTAGTAGAAGTTGGCGAAGCCTATAAAGGCCCTTATATCCTTAACGTTCTTAGGTTCCTGCTAGTTTATAATTGCTTTAACTTTCTTGGGGTCCATTTATACGCTGTCTATGGAAATAATAAGTCTAAGGTATAGGACTTCTGTTTTGTGGAACTTATATTTATCTATATCTAATTATAGGCCGGCTCCGCGCAAGGCTTACAGGACTAGTTTAACATGTTTTTAATATTTAGCCAGACTATTGCTATATATTAAGATGTTGTTAATATAAGCAGTATAAAAGACGTCTAGGTATGGGCGTAGGGTATTATTTATAAAGTATTGGAATGAACTTGGGGTGTTTGCGAGGCTAAATGGCATTACTAAGTACTTAAATAATCCGTATTAAGTACGAAATGCAGTAAGCCATTTATCTCCTTTCGCGATACGGAGGCGGTTAAATGTGTGGATAATATTAAGCTTTATATAGAAGCAAGCCTTACTTAATTGGTTTAGTGTCTCTTAGATTAATAGGATTGGGTATTAGTTCTTAATAGTAACAGCGTTAAGAGCTTGGTAGTCTATACAGAAGCGTAGACCACTGCTAGGTTTCTTAACGAAGATTACTGGTGCGGCTATGGGTAAAGAACTTGCTCTAATAAATCCTTTATCTAGATATTTGTCTAAGTACTTCTGTAGTACCTAAAGTTCGTTTTAAGATATCCTATATAAGGATTTAAATCCAGGATATCTTCCTTCTTTAACTATAATCTTATAATTACATGGACGGCATTCTAGTAGCTTGTTGGCTTCCTTTTATAAGAATATATCTAGATAATTATAGTATTCTACTGGTACCTTTATGGCGGGGTTAGTGTGTTTCTTTAGTGCTAAGGCCTTTTTAATATTGGCTATTGTAATAGCGAAGATTGTATATTTAGGTTTTTTATCGAGTTATACTAATAGGGTAGCTCTAATTATGTAGATATCTAAGGTATTAAGTGAGCTTAGATTGTCCTTAGTTTCTTATATAGTTTCTTGTTTAGGTTTGGGTTTGGGTTTAGTATTAAGTATAGAGTTAGTGTTAGATTTAGGTTTGGGTTCTTTAAGTATCTTTTTTATAGTAGAATACCAATTCTTCTAGTACTTTTATATATTAAGCTTAAGCTTCTATTTAGTTTAGGGTGGTTTAGTAGTTAGGATCGGTTTATACTGTTTAGTGTAATTTTTGGGTTCTTAGTGGATATTAGTGGAAATCTTATGTCGGTGGAATTTGGTGGAAATTTTAGACTGGTGGATCTTAGTGGATTTTTCAGATTCCAGTTCTAGGTCTAAGTAGCGAGTTATAAGGCACTTCTACTTATAATAGAAGGCGGTAAATAGAAGCTTAAGGTTATCCTAATTAATGGTTACCTTATATAGCTTTATCTAGGGTTGTTTAAGGATTACTAAGTAACCTAGGGTAGTAATAAAAAGCTTAATTAGTTCTTTATGGTTTAGGTATTAGAGTCTTAGGAATACTATATAGGTAATACAGCCTAAGACAGTGTGTTTGCCATTAAATCTAAATATATTAATATGCCGGTTAAGGAGAGTTAGAGTAAAACTATTATCTTATATAAAGATTTTATTAATAAATCCTATGCTACTGGCTCCTGTATTAATTAGGACTTAAGTATTAACCTATTAATTATTCTATTAAAGATAACAGTTAACAGTTATACTGCAATCCTAAGAGTTAGAGTTTATAACATCTAAAGCATTTAATAAGATCCTAAGGCAGCGCCGTCCTAGAGAGTAACTTAGCTCTAGGACCTTCCTTTTAGAGGTGATCGGGGCGGAGTTCTTATAGCATATTAGTTGTAGCTTTATCCTTATAAATAGTGCTTACTAAATATAGGGCTGGAACTAGGTAAAGATTAGGGATAGTAACTGGAGGATTAATACAGTAAGCAGCTGCTAGTGTTAGCCGTTTATAAATTGTGTTAGGGCATAAGAATGGAATAGTGGTTAGAGAGGTGGGAGCTACTTCCACACTTAAAATAGAGGCCTAGCTTAGTATATTATTCTTATTTAGAGGACCCTAGTAGGGTATATCCTAGGGTTCTAGTGTTAATATCTATGGCGTTAGGGTGTTTAGGCTAAGATAATAACTTAATAGATGTTTGCGGAGCTGTCGTATTATATTAAGGGGTGGATTTTAGTGTTAGGCGTAGTATATTATTGTACCATTTATTAATAACATTTGCGCAGGCGTTAAGGGCTCCTAGTAGGTCTACGCTAATAAGGGAGGTTTTTAGTTTAGGGCTTAGGGATTTAATAAGGCTATTAATTAGTGCGGAGTTATTCTAGCCTATTTCCTTTGCATAGCGGTTAAATTTAGAGAATTATACTGGAAAGCTTTTTATTCCTTAGGCTATATGGTTTATCTTCCTCTAAGTAGTAGCCTAGCAGTTTAGGTCACCATATATAGCTTTAAGAAGTACAACTAGGCTTAGTACTAAGTTTGGTTAAAGAGGTTTAATAAGGTCAGCTACGTCTCCTCCTAGTTAACTTAGGGTGTAGCAGAGTTGGTTAGCTTTAGTTAGGTAGCGGTTAGTGTTACCAGCTAGCTTATTTTTAAGCCAGCTTAAGAATAATTAGAGTTCTTATTGTTTACTAGTGAATATTAGAGGGTTTGGTAGTTATTTAGATTATTACAGTGCAGTAGACGGATTTATAGAATAAATATCCGCAGCTGGCTTAGGGTTCACACCTAATAAGCTAGGTCTAGATTCGGTTATTTTTATTTCGTCTATAGGTAGCGTGTTAGCAGCCTCTTAGGCTAGTATTTAGTCTTAGAACCCTAACGTAAGTGCCTTTAGGGTGCGGGCTTCTTCTTAAAGTGCTTTAATTAATTCCTGGTGCCGTGCTTATTATTTAGCTTATTATTTAGCTATAGCGGCCTAGTTCTGTGCGAGGGCGTCTATAAAAGACTTCTGTATATTTGCTAATTATTTTTAGAGTGCGGATATAGTATTGGCGGCCGTTATAGGGGCTTTAAGGTTGTTCTGTATTTTAGATAGGGCAGGGCAGGGTGGAGTATAGGTTTTTAACGTAATGTAGTGTTATGGAGTAAGTATAAGTGACAATAATATATAGCAAAGTAGATATTATTAAGCTATATATATAAACTATGTGGTAAAGTTAAGACGTTGCGTAAGGAAAGAAGGTAAGAAAACGGGAAGAAAGGGTATATATTATTAGTTTAGTTACTTAGTTAACCTATATACGGGACAGAATAGGACTTAAGTAGTGGTCCTGGCAAAACTTGGCAGGATTTATTGGACTTGGCAGAATATGGTAGAATGCGGCAAACTGCCGCCAGATTGCCGTAGATTACCGTTAGATTGCCATATCGTGGTCGGTTTCTTCTTGTTGAGTTGGTGGAAACAGGTGGACGTGTATAAGGTGTCACGGAGGTGTCCTGTGACAGTCTTTATAATCCATATATATCTTAATTTGGGAGTTTATGCCTTCTAGCTCTGCGCGCTATTAAAACAGCAATTAGATAATAGCTAGCATTTCTTTATTATATACTTTATAGTTATACTTAACTAGGTCTATTATTTTTAAGAAAAAAGCAATAAGGTACTATTCGCCGTCTAGGTGTAACTGTAATAGGATTCCCGCTATAACTCTATTAAAAGCGTCCATCTCTAGCATTAATTTAAGGTCCAGGTTATAGTAATAAAGGATTTAAGAAGAGATAAGCCGATCTTTTAACTCTCCAAAGGCTTCTATATAGTCATTATTAAAGACAAAAGGCGTATCTTTCTAGGTAAGTTGTATAAGAGGCTTTGCTATAACTTTATAGTCGCGGATAAATCAATAATAGAAATTACAAAAACTAAAAAAGGACTGGATCCCCTTTATAGTATAAGGGGGTTTCTAGTTATAAATTACGTTAACCTTCTTAGGGTTAACTTTAATCCTATTTATACTTACTATAAACCCAAGGTACTTTATACCTTTTACCCTAAATTTATATTTCTTAATATTAACTTGCAAGCCTACGTTCCATAATCTCTCTAGGACCTTCTTAATATAACTTTAGTACTTAAGTTTATTATCTAAGTATATAAGAATATTGTCTAGATATGCCGTATAGAACTCATTAAGGTAATTAAAAAGAACGTTATTTATATACCTTTGGTACGTAACTAGTCCGTTTATTAGTCTAAATAGAAGAACTTTATATTTATAGGACCTATACTAGGTATAGAATATTATTAAATCTTTAGATACAGGGTCTATCCTAATTTGGTAGAAAGTTTAACGGATATTAAGTTTAGTAAAGATCTTTACCCAGCTTAGACATATAAGGGTCTTATTAATTAAAGGAATAGAATACTAATCCTTTTAAGTAATAGTATTTAGCTTTTAATAGTTAATACAAAAACAAAGGCCTTTATTAAGCTTTTTTATAAATAGAATAGGGGAAGTAAAAGGGGCTTAACTTAGCTTAATAAACCCTTTATTAAGGTTATTAATTAAGTACTACTTTATTGCTTTTAGCTTATCTGTTAATTATTAGTAGAGGGGGCTATAGCTATAAGGGGAACTTATAGACAGGGGGCTATAAGAACACGATTGTGGAATAAGATAGATTGGTAAGAGAGACGAATCCTTAAGGAGGTAAGGCCTCGAGGATCGTGGAGACTATATACTACAGGCACGTGCCTCCGGCACGTAACCGACGGACGTCCGAGGGGTGTCCGGGGGTTGTCCTAAGGGCAACCCAAGGTAACCGCAATAATATCCCTTACATTACCCCCCCCCTTCTTGCGGTCGGCCCCCGATCGCCATTACCTTGCGGTAGGGAGATTATAGAGGGCTCGTCCCAGAAGGGGTTTAGAGAGATATTGGCATGCCATTATATATCATCTATCTATCTAACCCCTGCTTTGAACTCCTGAAAACCTTAATAAGGAAAAACAATAACTAGAGAAAAGATGTGAGAATTACCGGGAGACCCATTAAAAGCCTACTGGAAGCGTGCTGGTAACTACCTAGGCTAACCTAAGGATTTTTATACAACTCTACTTCCAAGCCTTTATACCGGTCTGCAATTAATCGCGAGTGTTGTAGGCAATTTGGTGTTCCTAATATGGTTCCGTAGAACCTTTTAGTATAGGATTTAACGTACAGGGCCTTAGCTCACCGTTGTCTTTAACTATTAAGATATAATCTGTAATCCTTTCTCCTGATCCCCTATGTTACTAACGCATTGCTCCCACATTTGCCCTTAGGCTGCTATATGCGGTTAGGTAATTAATTAGTCAATTAAAGAGACTTGTCTCTTAAGATTTGGTGTATATAGTTTCAAATCTGGTAGTCCTATGCTATATAATTAGCGTAGCTTTACTGCCTAGCAAACAGGAGACACTTCGCAATAGCGCCTATAGCTATTATACGATTATCAAAAACGTCTGTAACGTTGTTCTTTTAATACTGTAGTATCGTTTAGGTATAATTTAACCTATATGCGTCTTTAATTAACGTCTTAATTGCCTTCCCCTGGCCACATAATCAGTTTTTATAAGGAAATAATGGCTGAATAGCTTATACTCGTTTTTCCTTCTTTCTGAATTGCGCTATTGTAACAGAGTTATATCGGCAAGGTTGCGGCTATTCACTAAAAGGGTATTAGGAGGTGAATTATAAAGACACCTTGCTTATTAAGCTTAATTCTTTTCCTTAACACCTTACTTCCTATCATTAGCCTTCGTTTAATTTTGGACGTATCTTTAATATATCATCAAGATTTTCTTCTTTTCCGTTATTAATTTAATATGCCTCTTCGTTCTCCTACTAACTGCTCTTCTAAGCTGATTCCTTAGTATATTCTAGCCCTGCCGTTGCATATAGAACCCCAACCTCCGCTAACCTGCAACTGGTGCTAGTCCTGCCTAAATGATTTTGCCTATATATCCTTAAAAGACCAGAAGTCTGATAAGAGGATTCTAGAGGCTTGCAACAAAACATACTATATTAAATTCAATACCTTTAGTCCTTATAATCGATGCATGCGTACTAAGAGCGGCAGTTATGTTAAAGTGAGCTTTTCTATTCTTAATAGATTTCTATTACTAACTATAGCTTTAATAGCCTGGGCCTAAGTGGCGACGTTCCTTTAATGTCCTTAACTACTATATCGCCTGGGCTCTCTCTCATTCCAGCGCAAATGCTAAACGACTTGGTCGAATTTAAGATTACGCCATAGCTATCTACACTGCCTATAATTCCCAGCAAGCCAGCTAGTAACGCCTAATAAGGGAGCAAGGCTGGTATACTAAGGATAGGGTAAAGGATGGGGGTAATAAGAAGAAGGTTGCCGTCTACTATAAGAAGGAGTTCGCGCATACGCGTTAAGTTTTAAAAGAGCACAATATGATGCGGTATTAGGTAGGTTACCCTTCGGGTACCTAGCGGATAGGTAACTAATAGTTGCCGTAGCAAGGTCTAGGTGGTTATGGACTATACTAGCCAGCCAACGTCTCTATTCATTCTGGGCTTAAGCGTGTCTTTATTAACTATAAGCTGACGCCGCAAGAGCTTTATTAGTATTAGTTTAGACCTAATATTAGTGTTAAGCGTTTAAGGATCTTTGCCCTAGCTACACCTTATCGTCCTACCCCTGTTTTTATGCCTATTTGTACACCTACAAAGGGATCTTATTCCCGTCAGCCATCCCCTGGAGGGCCAATGGATACTAACCCTGCTCCTAAGGATAAGGCATAGTGGCTTTTCAGATTAGGCATTTGGGATTTATTCTTGTATATAGTAGTAATTAAGTACCTTAATTAGGTGCTTAGGAAGGCCTTAGAAGGCTTTTAGAAAGGGCTTAGGAGCCCTAGGAACAATGTTCCTAATATAGATTAATAAATGGGAATGCAATTTTAGCAAAATGCCCTATCAACTCTATGCTATGTACGTAAAAAGGCTGAGGACCTATCCTACCTTAGGCTGTAGCCCTAATCCTTATGGTTTCCGGAGCCTGTCTGTTCCATATCCGATTTGACCTATTTACTCTTTAGGGCCTTTTGTGGCCTACCACGAGCTTTCTTTATAGGTTGCGATAATACTATAGTATCAGAGCGCTTTCTGCGATTTGTAGATTATGGACCTTAGTCCCAATATTCTTTTAGAATATCTTTGTAATAATTAAGGTGATCCTCTGGTTTTTATATAGAGTCCTTAGCGGGCTAGCCTAGCTATTTAACTTTATATTAAAGCTTGTTCCTGACAGACTTATAGCGTAGTATAACTTCAACCTTGTACCACTCGCCCACCACCTTAGGGTGTTTAATTGGGCCTAGACGGAAGTTCTTTTCTGGTGGTGGTCTATGCCATAGCTCTAGTAGGTTTACGTAAAACACTAGATATATATAGGCCATAAATAGGGGTAGCTAGAGATAGTAGGCTAGCTTGCCAATTTGTTTCTTAACTTAGAAGGGACCTAGGTATCTTGTATTAAGCTTCTTTAATAGTTGACGGGTCTTAATATTCGTTAAATATAATAGAACCTTATCGCCTACTCTAAAATGCTTGTCCTGGTGTTTGTAGTTGTACCAGAGTCTCTACTGCTCTTAGGCATCTTATAGGCTCTACTTTACATGCTTTTATTACTCTTCCTATTCCTAGAGGTATCCTTATACTCTCTGGTAGATGTCCTTTAACTTCCTGGTAGGATCCTATAATTAATCATACGGCCTTAGCCAGTAATTACTGGGTATACTATTAAACCTAGATAGTTAGACGCTATAGGCAATCTGGATTAGTGTATACTTATATAATACGTGTTGCTTTAAGTTATAGGCATACTCTATATACGGAAGTAGTTCGCACTAATTGTCTTGCTAGTAGTTTAAATACATTTGTAGATAAGACTCCAGTTCCTAGTTTTAGCGTTCCGTTTACCCATCCGTTTGTAGATGGAAAGCTGTACTATAACAGTGGTCTATCTTTAAATAAAAGCATAGATCCGACCAGTACTAGCTTATAAAGACGCTGCCCCTGTTAGTAATAATAGAGTGCGGCTGGTCTACTTTAAGAAAGCATTTCTCCTTAATTAGGCTGGTAAGTGCTTATATATTGATCACCTTATTAACGGGAAGGTATTAGACATACTTTAAAAACCTATTAATAAGTATGAGGACCAAATCGTATGTTTATTCTTAGCCATCTTTAGATGGCAGGAGATTCGTAATAAAGTTTATAGCGTAATATTGCTATGGCTTACTAGCGGGGGGAACTAATTTAAGTAGACCCTATAGCTTGTGCCTATAGATCTTGTATACTTAACACTTCTTGTAATAGCTGATGTACTCCTTTGCTTCCTGCTTAAGCTTTAGCCAATAGTATTTGCGCTGAAGTAATTCTACTGTTTTGGCTTAACTATAGTGGCCGCCTAGAGGATTATCATGATTCTTTATAAGAATCTTCTACTGTAGATTTGCTTCTGGTGGCACACAAACCTTGCCATTTCTACGTAGTAGGCCTATTAGGTCTAGTTCCTAATTTTAACGCCTTATAGCTTCCTTTCCATTACGTTTCCGGTCTACTTCCGCATTAAAGATGGCATAGGAAGCGTCCCTCTGTTATACCTTATAGATAAGATCCGTTAACCTTTTAGATAGTTTCTGTGTGAAAGCTGTTTCGTCCTGTACTGCTCTAAGTATAAGACTAGATGGTACTATAGATCTTACAACTCTTTAATACGCGTACGTTAGGAAGGCCGCTACAAGGTTAAAGTCCTTTAGTTATTACAGGGCTCTGAGTTCCGATTGCTCTATGGCTTTACTATTAGTTTAAGAGGATAGCTTAGCAATTAGGGGTAATATATTACCAGGTTCCAAGAATGTGTCGGGAACGTCCTATCTAGGTATATTTGGACCCTTAACGGCAACGGACCGGGTACCAGCTGGAACGTCAGTAGAGACTAATAGGGTTTATACCGCCTAAGACTTAGTGTATAGAGCTGTGGATGCTTAAGCATTCTACACCTAGAGCTTGTTCTATAATGTAGGGAGTAAAATATTTATTATCTATTTTCCTTCTCCCATTTTAAAGCCTTTGGCATAGTCTGGCCGTTATAACGGTCTATTAGCAGGGGTATTCTCCCCTAGCTTATATTCAATCTTAAAATCAAATCGCGTAAGCTCCTCTGCCCATCTAGCTTATTAAGATGTAAGCTCCTTTATAGTTATAAAGTAGCGTAGATTATAATAATCTGAGAGTATATAAGTAGTATAGCTTGCGTGTTTAAGGTAATATCGCCACTATTTAAAGCAGTTAACTATAGCCAGCAGTTCCTTATCATGGGTATAATACCTAACTTTAGGCCCCTGGAATTTTCTGCTATAGAATGCTACTGGTCTCTAGTGGAGCTAGGTAGCATCCGGATCCCTATTAGATTGCAGTAGGATACCTATAAGGGTAAAATTTAATATATTAGTAATTATTATTAATGGCTAATCTAGGTTAAAATGCTGTAGTAATAAAGCTTCTGTGAACTTTTTTTATAGTTTTTAGAAGGCCTCCTAAACCTTTCCGGGCCATAACCATAGTTTATACCATTTAGTTGGTCCCTTCTTGGTTTTCTTCCTTCCCGCCTTTAAGCTTTTTGCTCCTTAGGCTAGGTCTTAGAAAGCTTCCGCAATATAGTTAAATAGGTATTAGGCAATATCCAAGTAGTTATAAATAAAGCGCCTATAGAAATTGGCAAAGCCTAGGAATACTTAAATATCCTAGTAACTCTTAGATTGTTTGTACCCGTACTAGGTCTATAACTACGCCTATAGGCGTCACAATATAACCCAGGAACTCAACCTGCTTAGTATTAAAGGTACACTTTAACGCCTTGGCGTAGAGGCCCCAATTATCTAAACGTTCTAGTACTTAGCGGACGTGTTGCTTATACTAATCCTTATCTTCTAAGTAGATTAGGATGTTATCTAAATAGATAATATATATGCGGTTAACTAGTCCCCCTAAGGCTCTGTAAATATACAATTAGAATGTCGCAGGCGTATTAGCTAGCCCAAAAGGCATTACTATATACTCAAAGTGGCTATATTGGGTCTTAAAAGCGGTCTTCCACTTATCCCCTTCTTTAATACGGAGCCTATAATAGGCGTCTTATAGGTCTAGCTTCATAAAGATCTTCGCCCTAGATAGTCAATCCAGCATTTCACTAACCAGTGGTAGTAGGTAACGGTTCTTAATTATAACTTTATTAAGACCGCGATAGTCTATACATAGCCTTATAGTTCCATCCGGTTTTAGGATAAAGGGGATTAGTACACCTACTAGCAACTTACTAGGCCAGATCCATCCCTTTTCCTATATACTATTAAGGTATTCCTGCAGGATCTCAAGCTCTTTGCAAGAGAGGTTATAAATAGGAAGGTTTAGGGGTTGTTTACCCTCTTCTAGATCAATTATATAATCATATTCCAAGTTCTACGCTATAACTTTAGCTCGCCTACCTGAGAATACCCTTAGTAAGTCCCTTAGGCCTAATGGAATATTCAATAGATTGGGGTCGCGTTCATCCTCCACATCGTTATCGGGTAGGTCCCGGAGCTCCCTCAGGATGCCCACAGGCAGCATTATACGCTGTGGTGGTTGCTTATATATAGTTACTACCGTACATTAAACCGTTTCATGCGGTAGCCAATAGAGGGTAGGAAATTCTTTAACGCAGCGTTCAAGGTGCCGTAGTATATTCTCCGCATATTGCTTAAGCCAGAGTAACCCGTAGCGGTAGAAGTATCTCGTAAGATCTTCAAGATCGCCACCTCCCTGCAGTGTCTCCGCGACTTGTCCGGCAGCTCCCCGTAGGGTCTCCGTTGTGGAGGGGTTATCACCTATGCTAGGCTCTATACCCATCTTGCTATAGAACAGGGGTTCGATCCGATACTCCTTTAAGTATAGAGCGTATACTATTTTACCTAGAGCCACATCTTCTAGGATATCTTTTAAGCTTATTAGTAATATACGCCCTTCCAATTCTTTATCGTTCCACCATTTAAAGGCTCCTGTCTTAAAGCGTATCTTAGAATCTGCTTCCGCAAGCTAAGGGTATCCAAGAATAAGGTTATAGCCTTCAAAGTTAGCCGCCCAGAAGGGTTGCGCACCGACCACCTTGGTACAGTTATGTATATCGGCCACTAACACTGTAAGCTTATAGGCACTATATAGTTTAATCTAATACTCATCTAGGAACCCTATAATAGGTTTCCGCTACCTTAGCAACAGGATAAGCTTATGCTCTTTTACCAAATCATATCGTATAAGATTGATTTTGGCGCCACTATTATATAGTACTTAGAACTAACGTACCTCACCTATAGGGAGTGCCATTTCCAGCTTAATAGCAATACGGAGAGTCTCTCCTTCCATATCTTACCCTAGTTATAGCCGGGAGAGGTCTATAACTAGGGCTTTTCTTTTTTTATATCATTAGTGCGTTTTTCGCCGTGCTTCTTCCAATAAGATTTGCTTCCGGAGTTTTCTCTTAACTTTTTAAAGTGTTCCTATAAAGGTACCGGACGGGTATTAGGTTGGCCCTAGGAGTCTTTCCCATTACTTAAGGCCCCTAACTTTAACCCTTCTAAAGTTCTCTTTAAGAACGGCTTCTTTAAAGGTTAGGTCTACCCTATATTACTACTAAAGTGCCCGCGCTTCTAGTAACCCCCTAGCCTCCTACTAGAAGAGGTCTGGTTCCTTACTGTATCCTCAGCGTTTAGAACCGCTCGTTTAAAATCCACATATACGGTAATCCGCGGTAGGGCTCCTACGCGCTTTATTTCGTCACGAATTGCTGGCTTAATTCTAGCCTAGATAAATCCAATCTTCTCCTTCTTACGGACGCTGCTGTCCCTGTTTTTAAAGGGCTCTAGATCTATCTGCTAAGCATAAGTTTCTATAAAGTTTATAAACTAGCGGAAGTCTTAATAGTCCAACTATATACCATTCCAGAATTGTTTTGTATTATTGTATTATATAATATGCGGATCTTAGGTCCAACCCTTTAGGAAGATCTACAGCTATGGCCATATAGTAATTTGCTCTTTATTAAGTTAATTAAGCATAATCTAGTTTAGTAATCAGTCTTTAATCTTGCTAATAATCCACTATATACGTTCTTTAGTATTATCTCGGATCATCAGCATCTTAAAGAAGTTATCTACTTCACGAAACCAATTGTCCAACTATTAGGCGGTGGGTTTATAACGGAGTTCTAGACTATTAAAGGCCTTAACCAGTCGGTCCATGTCTTTTTTCTATTTATTGTGTAGATACCTCTCTAGGTCTTCCATATCTCCTTAGGTAGATACTAGGTAGCCCCTAGAAAGCCTTAGGCCTTAGCTAGGTTATAAAAGATTTTATCTAGCCTAGATTAAGCTCTACCAGATCTGGACTTGCCCCTAGAGGTTTCTAATATGTTTATTAGTAGCTCCTTCCCGCATGGCTTCTAAGAGCCTAGCGGTAGCTTCCCAATATCCTCCTTAAAGAAAATCGGTGTGGGGCTCTTAACTTTCCAAATTTAGGCCTAGGGAAGCTCCGGCTATAGAGGTGGTATTAGCACTAGTAGCTAGTATAGGCTTCCCAACGAGGCTCGGGTCTTAAGTTAATGTTTAGGTTAAGTTACCAAAAGGGGTAGGCCCGCTTGGCTCATAGGCAGTCTGTGCACCGCCACTATACCAATTGTGGGCTAATAGTCCTCTAGAAGGGTTCCGGTTGGATCCCTAATTAGACACATTAGTATATTCCTCTAGCATTTCCAGCTTAGGGAAAGATCTTAAGGTCACCTCTGGCGCTTAATCTTCCGATTGGCTTAGGTAGGGCCAGAGGGGTTCCAGTTGCTTTCTAGCAGCGTTACGACCGTCGTAGAGGGTGTCTGCGTTTTCCTTAGCGGTAACTATAGGTATGCGAGAGTCTTCGAGCTCCTAGTGCATCTAGGTATTAGGGCTCATTCAGCCGTCTTGCCTAGAGGTTTGTATTGTCATAATCTCTTATTATCAGAGGGACCTTCCTGCTTTAGCGCGACGGCTTTCTATAAGGTATCCGTGGAGTTTCCATTTAGGTTATCGCGAGATTTTAAGGGAGGAATAGTAGGTGTAAACAAAATATAAACACACAATCTAGTTCTTAAAGCCAGCTACCCTTCCAAAAAAGAGTAGGAAGGATTTGAATGTAAGGGGAACTTATAGACAGGGGGCTATAAGAACACGATTGTGAAACAAGATAGATTGGTAAGAGAGACAAATCCTTAAGGAGGTAAGGCCTCGAGGATCGTGGAGACTATATACTACGGGCACGTGCCTCCGGCACGTGACCGACGGACGTCTAAGGGGTGTCCGGGGGTTGTCCTAAGGGCAACCCGAGGTAACCGCAATAATATCCCTTACAATAGCCTAGCGAGTTATTAGCTTCTAATTAAATCTTATAATTATAGGTTTAGTAGGGGGGCAGTATATCCAAAGCTGCTTTTAAGAATACGTCTCTATAGTCTAAGAGGTAAGTAGGGAGGAGGCGCTTAACTAGCTCCTTATTAGTTTCCTCTACTAGCCCCTCTTCCTTCTTATTAATAATCCGGTTAATTTTATATAAGCTAGTTATAAAGACCTTATTGTCCTTTTAATATATATTAAAGTGGAAACCTATAGCATTAATTACCGCGATATCTACTAAAGGGGGATTGTGTAATAGTAAGGGTGTCCATAGCCTTACGGACCTTTAGCGCGTTAGTATTATCTTTACTCCCTCTAGCTCTTATTATATATTCTAAAGGTTATACTTTATATCCTATTAGTACGTCCTCTTCTATATTAGCTGGATTTCCATAATTTAGAAGTCGCCTATATTACTATCCGTTCCACTTCTATAAGTAGAGTCCTCCTTAACTATAGCACTTTAAGGGAGTATTCTTGTTAGTACGGAGTTCCTACTAGCCTTATAGCAGGCATCTTCTTAGGTAAAGGCTAGGTCGCGGTCCCTAACATCCTATTAATAGATAGGGTTAGCCTTTACAGCTAATGTTTTGCAGTTAGTCTAAATTTCTCTAACAAAGGAAGGTAGTTTTAGTCTATTCTCCAACCAGATAAACTATCTTTATTAGACATTTAACTAAATATTAAAGTAGGATATCTATTTTTGGCTAAGGATAATATTATAGAAACCTAGGTCTAGGATACAAAAGGAAATGCTATACTAGTGTTATCTATTAATAGAGATGTACAGCTTTAAGATATAAATAACCGGCTTACTAGCTTAACCGTTATAGCCTTTTACTTAAATAGGCTTCTCTAGTTGGATAGCATTTATATTTAAGAACTTAGCAACATTATTTATATAAGTAGTGTTTATAAAGGTAAAGCTATTTACTCTAGTGTTAATAAGGGCAGTTATATTAACTCTATATCTATTTTAAGATACTATATATAGAACCATAAAGTGTTTTCCACCTATTAGCTAACTTAGATTAATCTCCTTAAGATTAATAGGATACCCTAGGGGGGAGTCTTTCCCTAGGACTTTTCTTTTCCTAACTTATTAGATATTTCTTCTTCCTTTATCTCCTTAATATTACATATATCCTTTAGCTTTAGGTAAGATAAGGTAAAGTAGCCATCCTTTCTATAATTAAAGCATATTGTTGGTCACACAGGGTGACTCACCAATAACGACTACTCGAGTAGGTTACAGTAATGTTGGTTAATAGCTTCATTTTATTAGAATAAGAAAGGGCGAGAAGCTTAAGACTCCTCACTACGCTAGTACCGCGGCGTCACGTAACGACCGCTTGCCTAATTCCCAACACTGGCAACTCTTCTTTTGTGGTTGCCATCTATATACAAATACTGCTTGATTAGCGTAACAAATATCAATCCTCCTTACTTACTATTGCCACCGCAATATAAGTCTCGCTGTCCTAAAATTTGCCTCTTAGCACGTGGTGCTTTCTTACTTAGAGTTATAGGTGGATATTATATCAGGGCCGCCAAGGCGCTAATTATAAGCAAGCCAATAGCAATTTTCTGTGCCGGGTATGGAAAATCCTAATTAGCTGCTCTTAAATTGCTATATCTTCTACTCCCTTTTAACCCAACCTTTAACTTGTATACGCAGAGTATTTGTGTTAACGAACGTCTCTAATGCCTTGTTTGGGTTTGCCTTTATTATCGCATCTGCTGGGTTGTCTTGGCTATTAATCCACCAAATCTTAAAGAGTTCTTAACGCTCATAGGATTGCCAAAGTGCCATAATATTAATTATAAAACGCTTCTCCTTTGTGGTACTAAGCTTAATTAAACACTCATAGAGGGAATATAAGTCGGTGTATATAATTGTAGGGATAATAGAGAGTTTAAGTTAATCTATAATTATCTTTAGGGTAGTTCTAATTGCAATTGCTATATTAACTCCGCTAACTATTCTATATATCTCTGATGCTAGAACGCTTTGGGTAATGCGCTTGCTTTTAGTTAAGCTCTAATAGATAAGATTGCTATAGATTATAAAGTCATTCTCTCTAGTAGATTCGTTCGCGATAATGATTTTATATCCTAGCTAGGAGCTAAAATCTTTATTATTTATAAACGATCCATCAATAAATACAAAGAGCTTAACAGTAGGAAGATTAATAGGCACGTAGAGTAGTCCCCAATCAAGATAGTTCATTTGCCAGAAAAGACGCTTATTTAGGGCAAGGACGTTATCCTTAGTTAGTTCCTAGTGTTAAGCGGTAATAGAGAGATTAAATAAAGCCTTAGGTTAATAGATAGAAGCAATATAAGCTTTGCGAGCGCGTTGCTCCACGTATCCTTGCTTTAGAGAATTAATGTCAATAACATTAATCTTCTTACCTTAATCTTTCTGGCGCAAAGCAATAGAATCCTTGTTTAGGGAGAGGATGCATCCATTAAAAAGTAATAGTGTTATTAAATTAAGCTTTTCCTTTAGCTTTGCTATAAGATTTGCCTTTACTAGCTTATCTTCTTTAAGAGCTAAGAATTGGTCGTCTCTTAAGATAATTATATCATTGGTTTGCATGCTAATAATTCCAAATAGAGTTCCCGTAGTTGTAATAAGAAAGCAGGGATTAAATATAGAAGTAGTCATCAAGAGCTTCTCTTTATAGTGCTTGCTATAAGTAGCCCACCAATAAGTTCCTGCCTCTGCGATTCCATATAATGGCTTAAGTACAACCATAATTATATCTTCGGGATATTAGTAGCGAATTTGCTTTGGAAGGTATGCTAGTATTAAGCGCTAAAGGCGCGTCTCTAATTGGGTATAGGCCTAAGTAATATCTCACAAATAAACCGCTATTCTATTCTTTATTAAGGAGGAAGCTAGCGCAATAATAACTCACTAACTAGCTTGTTAAATTATAGGGGATTATATAAGAATTACTTCCTTACTGTTATCGTTATAACCTTAAATGACCAGTCTCAACTTCTTAAATAGAGTGTTAGTAGCTTTGCCCTTAATCTTATTAACTATTCTTAACTTAAAGATGCGAACTCTATTAAACTTAGTAGGGTTATACTTTTTAAATTTAAAAACTTCTTTTATAATAAGACTGTCGATCTCCTGCTTATTAGATACTTGGAAAGGAGCTCCTGGAGTTATAATACGGCCTTTCTTTTAGAGCTGTTTTGCGAGCTCAAAGTTAGCCTTCTCTTTAGCTGTTATAAAGGCTATTAATAACTCGTCTCCACTCTTAATAGTGGTAACGAATTGCTCTTCGAAATTGACAAGGTATTGGCGATTTTGTAATCCCTTTAGGCGACCTCTACCGCGTTATGGTTATAGCATATCTGCTATAATTGTATTAGGATTATAGTCGCCTTCTAGAGTACATTAATTATAGTTCTCCTCTAGGGTATCCTCTAGGGTATTCTATAAAGGCTTAGAACTGTTGTTTCTATAATAGGGCTTAATAACAGTTAAGCGGAATTAAGTGGGTCTATAGGGTATCTAAAGAGTATAAGTCTAACCATTAATTGCAATAAGTTTATATAGGCCTAACTATCCTCCCTTTTTACGCCATACGCGTACCTTAGATTGGAGTGGCAGATTAAGCATAGTTAAGGTATTTAGGCCATTTCTTATTCCTAGTGCGTCGTTGACCTGATGTGTGGCGTAGAGACGTCGCACCTCTTTTATTGCTTTGCGAATAGCCTCCACTCGTTGCGTAATGGATAGGGATAGTAGAGAATTGTTAGTTATTTAAGGGTAGGCGCCAAAGACTAGTAATATAGGTACGAGCCCATCTAGGCTAGCGGAATTATTAACGGCCTTAACGGCCATCTATAAGATAAGCTCTTTGCTAGCGCCCTCTAGTTCCAAAGAAATAATCTTATATACTTATTATAATGGCGTATAATATCGTTCTACTTTTCCAATACTATTATATGCCTTAACAGGGACTTCCTTAACCTTAATTTCTATTGCCTTCGCCTATTACTAAAACTCTATAGATAAAAAGTTCCTTCCTACATTATAAATAACTTGATTAGGGGGTCCTAGGTAGATATTAATCTAGCATAATTAAAGAGTATCCTATGCGTTCCTAGCTAACATATCCTTTAGGAAACGTGCGGCTTGGAAGGAGGTTAAAAGGTTAATAACTTGGAGTACTAGCTTGCCGCTAAGATATATAATGTTAATAATAATACAGAAGTTAAAGTTGTAGTTATCTTTAAGGGTGAACTTAAATCGGCCAGGGGACTTCTGGTTTATTTGGCAGTAATAGTAGTACTTTATAAGATGCTTAATTGCCTTAACCTTAACTCTATGGCCTGCTCGCTGAAGAACCCTAAGCAATTGGTAAACGGATAGGTGGCCAAAATGACGGTGTAGTTGACGTAGCTCTAACTTAATTAAGTGGCTTTAAGCAACGCTCTTTTCTAGTTAATAAAGGAGTAACTAGGGGTGACCCTATTTGCGTATAATAGGCACCCAATTATCTCCCTAAACAAGCATATTCTTAAGGTTATTAAGTTTAACGCCTAATTTATCTATATCTCCGATATAAAATAGAAATAGGGTGTTTGCGGGAATAATATAGAAAGTAATATACCCTAAGGGGGTTTTAACCTTAATTATACTAAGAGAGATTATAGTACCCTTGCTAAAACAAATTGTATATTAGCCTGCCGTTGATTAGTTAATCTAAACAGAGCTATTAAGCTACTAAAGAGCTTAAACTTAAGGTTCTCCTACTATAGATACTCCTGCGGCTCTAGTATCTGGCATAATACCATAGAAGACGTTCGCTAAGTATCTATTGTTAAAGGAGAATATAGAACTCTCCTTTAGCTTATTAAAGATGTCTAACTTCGTGATAGTATAGAGCGTAGATTGGTTATTAAGAATAGTAACGGTTTATATACCATCTACCTCACCATACTTAGTGAAGTATTGGTTAGGAGAGTAGTCCTCAATTTCTATATCTATAAGAAGCTGTTTGGCCTTATTAACTTTACCCTTAAGATCTTCTTCGCCTTCATATTAAACCAGGAAGCTTTAGAAGTAGGCTGTAGTAACCTTATAATTTCTAACGTTTTATGCGCTCTGGCGAAACTTATTATATACCTCCTTTTGTCTATTAAGAGGGTGCCTAGTTAACTAGCAATTTGGCTTCTTATAAACATAGCATTTCTTTTATTAATTGTTTTAAGATAAACCTCCACAAGGACCTCCACGGTTACTTTATAGTTAACATTAATTATACCCTCTACCGTATCCCCTACCCCGGCTACTATATGTTTAATTAGTCCAGTTATGATTATATTGGTCGGTTGGGTCGATTAAAGTAGGTTAGGGTTGGGCGTTAAATTGCTATACTTTTTAAGAGCGTAGAGTGGTGCTAATAGAGGATCTTAATTAAGTACACACTCCTTTGTAAGTATTTGCAGGATTAAAGAAGGTAAGGTTATATTCTTTAATACCTTGGCATACGCTAATAACTTAATCGCATAGGCTAAAGTCCTCTTGATATAATTTAGATAAACCATACTAAATTATTTAAAGTTAATTAAAGAGCTTTTGAAGACAGTCGAGTTAAGAGGTATCTGGGTTTATAGCAATAATTCTTGGGAAGGTAGTCTCTCTCCACTCCAATATATACTGCTACTTATTCTCTTCTATTTCGAAGTAGCATCTTGTCTTATATATTATTTGGTTAAAATCGTATCCTTTTCCTACTAAATGATTATAATAGAAGGTACTGGCGCGGCCCTTAAGCATAACGGAATAAGTGTTATAATATTGGTTAGGTTCCAGTCCAACCTTCTAGTAATAGTTATAGAAGATGCGCAGCTTTGAATTAAGGATATTATATAGTTCCCCACTAAACCTCTTCTCCTGGTCCGAATAGAGTTTCATAAGCTCTGTAAGCATTTTTAAGGTGCCTCTAAGCGGTATTAGGCCACGTTAAAATTGCATTAGAGATTAAGGTGGGGATTGCTTTATAGGCTGCAGTAGAGATACAAAGCTTAATGGAACACGGCGTGGTACCTAATCTTCCTGTGGTAGAGTTTAAAGGTTATTAAATCGCGAAGCAAGGGGGTCTTGCGCTTGCTCTTAGGGGGTAGTAGTTAAAGTTGCGGGTTAAATTAATGGGAGTAATAGGTATAACACGTAAGAACTCATGCCTAGAGTAATAGAATTAGAACGTGTCTCTATTGGTATATCATTTAGATTCCATTATAAGTTAAGCTTCTTTATATTACGTAGTTGGTGCTCAATCTCTTATGGAGTCTATTTGTGCTCTTCTTTTACGTTAATAACTTGCTCCTAAATATTGTCTCTAATAGTGTCTCCATCTATAGGGACAAATACTCCGTTCTCCCGAAGGAAGTTACGGAAGTCTTATATAATATTCTTCTTTGTAAGGGCCTATGTTTCCTTTGTCCATCTAATAAAGTCCTCCTTTATGCAATACCATAGCACAGTATCGTTGTATTCGCTGTCTGTGTATTGTGCTATGCAGTATAGTAAGAATCCGTTCAGGTCCTGTTGCTTGGCGTTTGTAGGGTTGATGTCTTTATCCTATGTCTCTAGGTTAATGTCGTTCTCGTACTTCTTTAGGTAGGTCAACGCCATAATAGGAGTAGAATTAACGGGGTGTCATACGTCGAAGGTAGGTAGGATTTTCGGCTTTGTAGGATCTTGTAGGTTTGCTGTCAAAAGGTAGGCAATTTGAGGCGTAGTCGACGCGTTTCGGACGTTGACTTGGGACCCTAGGTTCAGTAACACTTCTGACCTAAAGTACTCAACCAAATCTTCGTAAACGCGATTGTTCTGCGTGATAGACGCAACTTGGTATCTCCTAGTACTCAGTGACACTTCTATTACTGGTTTTCCGTAAGCCTAAGGTAGCACAGTATCGCTGGGAACCCCTGCACGAGACTGTCTCTTCTGTCGATAACCTAGCTGCTCTGTAGTTGACTATGTGTTCAACCACTAATCAGTGTTAGTCACACAGGGTGACTCACCAATAACGACTACTTGAGTAGGTTATAGTGATGTTGGTTAATAGCTTCATTTTATTGGAATAAGGAAGGGCGAGGAGCTTAAGACTCCTCGCCACGCTAGTGCCGCGGCGTCACGTGACGACCGCTTGCCTAATTCCCGACACATATAACCATAGCAGGGTTAATTAGGATATTATAGTGAGCATTAGTTAAAGGTATGGTATATAGAGGGTTGGGCAAGACTTATGGGTAGGTAGTTATAACCGCCTTTAATATAAGGGTGGTTATAATTTGTCTTCTAACACTAGCTCCCATTAGTATAGCGGATAGGTTATAGTTGCTATAGGGCCGCTTTAGTTAATTAGAACAAGCATTAATTTGTTTTAGTTCTAAATTTAGCAACAAATATTAGGCTGCAAGTCTTTGGTAGATTAGTAGGTCGTCTAAGGCTACTATAATCTTCTCTTATAGTGGGACCGTTAGCTTATTATATAGGTCCAAATAGTAGTTTCTAAGGGGAACCTAGCCTTTACCTACTAGGTGTAAGAATTAAGTCTAGAACTTAGTAAAGGATTAGTTCAATTTTATTATTAGGCGATTATAGTTATAATAGGCATCCTATACTTTATTTAGATTAATATAGATAGTAGCTAGGTGCTATATTATTTTGTTAACAGATGTAAACTAATAGGTAACTTATTCTTAAACTTGGCCTAGAGGTATTACTAGGCGTCCCTAATGGTTTAACTAAAAAGGTAGAGCATTTTAGCTTCTTTAGAGGGGAAATGGTTATAGTTAATATAAAGCTTTCCTTACACCTAGATTCTCTAGTTCTTAAAGGTCGGGTCTATGCCGTCTAATAATAGTAGGGGGTTAGGGAGCTTAACGGACTTTAATTACTTTATTATTATATCCATACTCTTTAGTATATCATATTTAGTTAAGTAAATGGGTTAACTAAGGCTTTATAAAGGGGAGGCTGGGCTATTTTATAAAGCAGTAAGGCTTTCTAGGATCTTCTTTAAAGTCTCTTATATGCTTTAGGCTTAAAAATAATTAACCTTCTAATTAGCTGTAAGGGCACAAATCTGCTTATATATATCTATAACGTTATTATTGTCTTTAATTTCTAACCCTAACTAGATCTTATATTCCTCTTAGGTAGAGGCAGGTCTTTTAGATAAGCTCGCTTTAGGTGCCATTATCAACCTCCTAAGGTTTGTTAGAATTATATAATTTGGTTTTAATTCTGGGGTTCTTTTAGGGGTTACAGGTTAAGTACAGTCTGGCTTATAAAGTGGGATATTATTAGGGCCTTCTTAGGCGTAGTAGTGTAAGTTTTTTAATATTTAAGTATAACGCGTTAATGCGTTATTATAGACAAAGGTCTTCTTTTTAGGGTAGGATATTATTAAGGCCTTCCTAGGTAATATAGGGAGAGCTTAGTATAATATAATAGCTTGTATAAATGCCTCTAAACCAAAGCTTGTAGATTGCTATCTAATAAAGATATTAAGCTAAGGAAGAGGAAAGGTGGCCGCAAGGGCTTGTATAAATAAATAGGTAGCGCGAGCCGCTAAGGCGCTAACAGTAGACAAGCCAATAGTAGGCGAGCTAATAGTAAGAAACAGTACCAGATAGTATTAAACAGTATTAGATAGTATGCTAGGTGGCGGAATATAGCGGAATATAGCAGAATTTGGCAGGTAACGCGCTCTAGCACCGTTATATATAGACGCCCTTATATAGAACTAAGCCACTTTAACTTAATAATAAGCCGAATAAGAAGCACAATACTGGTAAATAATTAAGGACCTTTAAGAAGAAGTCTGTACCCTTAAGATGCCTATACTAGGGCCCTAAGACTAAACGCTATTTTTAGAGATAAATACGCGGAACGAGAGTCCCAAACCTATAGTAGTTATTCTCCCTAAATCAACTACTATACTATAACAATTTAAACAACTACTAAACCCTCTAATATTTACTAGTAAATAATAAGAACTCTAATTATTTCTAAGCTAGCTTAAAAATAAGCTAACTAGTAATACTAATTACTATTTAACTAAAAGGAGATATAGCTAACCTTATTAAACCCCTTTAACCAAACTTAGTATAAAGTCTAGTTATACTTTTGAAAGCTATATACAGTAACCTAAACCACTAAGCTACTGCTTAGAGAAAGATAAACTATATAGCTTAAGAAATAAAAAGCTTTCTAGTATACTTCTCTAAATTTAACTAATACGTAAAGGAAATAGGCTAGAATAACCCTGTACTAATTAACAGCTTTATTAAATCTCTAAGCCCTAAACTAAAAATCTCCCTAATTAGCGTAGACCTACTAGGAGCCCTTAATGCCTATATAAACGTTATTAATAAATAGTATAATAATATACTATGCCTAACACCAAAGTTTATTCCTTTGTATAATATAACAACTCCGCAAATGTCTACTAAGTTATTATCTTAGATTAAGCACCCTAACGCTATGGATATTAACACTAGGACCCTAGGATACGCCCTACTAGGGTCCTCTAAATAAGAATAACGCGCTGAGCTAGACCTTTACTTTAAATATAGAGGTAACTTCTACCTCTTTAACCACTACTCTGCCTCTATACCCTAACGCGATTTATAAACGGCTAATACTAGCAGCTATTTACCATATTAATCCTCTAATTACTATCCCTAATCTTTATCTAGTTCCAGCCCCATATTTAGTAAGTACTACTTATAAGGATAAAGCTATAACTAACACGCTATAAGAACACCACCCTAATTGCCTCTAAAAGGGAGGTTTTAGAGCTTAGTCGCTCTCTAGAATGGCACTACCTTAGGATCTTATTAAATACTTTAAATGTTATAAACTTTAACTCTTAGGACCGTAGTATAACCGTTAACTATTGTCTTTGGCAGAAAGATTAATGGGTTAATATTTAAGTCCTAATTAATATAGAAGCTAGTAGTATAGGATTTATTAATAAGATCTTTATATAAGATAATGGTTTTACTCTAACCCCCCTTAACCAGCATATTAATATATTTAAATTTAATAGTAAACGCACTATCTTAGGCCGTATTACCTATATAGTATTGCTAAAACTCTAATACCTAAACCATAAGAAGCTAATTAGGCTCTTTATTACTACCCAAGGTTATTTAATAATCCTTAAATAACTATAGATAAAGCTATATAAGGTAACTATTAATTAGAACAACCTTAAGCTTCTATTTACCGCCTCCTATTATAAGCAGAAGTGCCTTATAACTTGCTACTTAGACCTAAAACTAGAACCTAAAAAATCCACTAGGATCTACTAGTTTAAAATTTCTACTAATATCTACTATATACCTAAGAAGTCTACCTAGTCTCACTACCCTAAGAATTCTATTAAATTCTACTAATCTAAGGCTTCCGCTAACGTCCATTAAGGACCTAAAAATTATACTAAACCATATAAACTAATCCTAACTACTATACCGCCTCAAACTAAATAGAAGCTTAGGCTTAATATATAAAAGTATTAGAAGAACTGGTATTTTACTATAAAAAAGATACTTAAAGAACCTAAACCTAAATCTAATATTAACTCTATACCTAATATTAAACCTAAACCCAAATAAGAGACTATATAAGAAACTAAAGACAACCTAAGCTCGCTTAATACCTTAGATATTTATATAATTAGAGCTACCCTATTAGTATAACTTACTAAAAAACCCAAATATATAATTTTTGCTATTATAATAGCCAATATTAAAAAGGCCTTAGCACAAAAAAAATACTAACCCTACTATAAAAGTACTAGTCTACTACTATAAGAACCTAGAGGTATTTTTATAAAAAAAAAGCCAATAAGCTAGTAGAATACCAACTATATAACCATAAGATCGTATTTAAAGAAGGAAAATAGCTAGGATTTAGACTTCTATATGGAATATCCTAAAATAAACTTTAAGTGCTATAAAAGTACTTAGATAAATACCTAAGTAAAGGATTTATTAGAGCAAGCTCTTTGCTTATAACTATAGCTATAATCTTTATTAAGAAACCTAGTAGCGGTCTACGCTTCTATATAGACTACTAGGCTCTTAACGCTATTACTATTAAGAATTAGTATCCGCTTCTGTTAATTTAAGAGATACTAAACCAATTAAGTAAGGCTCGCTACTATATAAAACTTAACCTTATTTATATATTTAACCGCCTCCATATTATAAAAGGAGATAAATAGCTTACTATATTCCGCACTAGGTATAGATTATTTAAATACTTAGTAACGCCGTTTGGCCTTATAAATGCCCCAAATATATTCTAGCACTTTATAAATAATACCCTATAACCTTACTTAGACGTTTTCTGTACTGCTGATATTAACGATATTTTAGTATATAGCAATAACCTAACTAAATATAAGAAATACGTTAACCTTATTCTAAAAGCTCTGCGTAGAGCTAGCCTATAGTTAAGTATAAATAAATGCAAATTCTATAAAATGGAAGTCCTATACTTTAGACTTATTATTTCTATAGATAATATATAAATGGACCTAAAGAAGGTTAAAGTAATTATAAACTAGTAAGAACCTAAGAATATTAAGAACATAAGAGCCCTTATAGAATTTGCTAACTTCTATTAACGGTTTATTAATAATTTCTCTGCCCTGGTTTTACCCCTTATAGCTTTAACCTAAAAGGATAAAGTCTTTATCTTTAATAAAGAATATAAGAAAGCTTTTACTTACCTAAAGATTATATTTACTACTGTACCTATACTCTAATACTTTAATCTAAACTAAATAAGTATTATAGAGGCTAACTTATCTAACTACGTTACCAGAGGCATTCTGTCTTGATATAATAAGGAAGGAGTATTGTACCCTATAGTATACTTCTTAAAATAACTAAGTTTAGCTAAATATAATTATAAGATCTATAATAAGGAACTACTGGCTATTATTAAATGCTTTAAGCAATAGCGACTTAAAATAGAAGGCGCTGGATTTTTAATTAAGGTTCTTAGCAATTATAAAAATATATAATACTTTATAACTATAAAGTAGCTAAGCTACTATTAGGCCTATTAGTTAAAGTATCTATCCTATTTCAAATTCTCTATTATATACCGCCTAGGCGTTTAAGGTTAAAAGCCTAATACCCTAACCTAATACTTATAAGACACGTTAGCACTAAAAAAGCGCGCTCTTACTAAAATCAACCTCTACTTTACCCTAAACTATTTAACCCTCCTACTAAAAATCTTATAGTATATATCCTTAAAATAACCAATTAATTAATTAAATAGATTATGTAACAGGACTAGCCCAGTTATAGTAGGAATGTCTTGGTGAAATACTTAATAGATAACTATCTAAAACTGTTTGCAACTATTTGCAACTGTTTGCGACTATTTATAACTGTCTGCGACTATCTATAACTGTTTATAATTATCTGCCACAATCTACTATTTTCTACTAGGGCCGTAACCAAAGTCTATTAAAGACTATTAAAGACTATATGCGTATATATGCACGCACTAACTACTAAGACCCTAACTATTTAATTATATAATTTTCTTATTATTCCTTTCTCTTCTTTATATAACATCTTGTTCTCTATAAGAGCTATATACTCTTAGATTTAGATAGAATTTATATTATTCCTTTAAATCTTCCCTAAAGCCTCTTCGCGCCCTTATACTATATTATATTAAAACAACTACTATTAAAATACCAAATAAACCTAAATCCCTTTTAATAACCATAAGTATTATATCCCTAGTTAGGGAATAGTTAACTATAATGCAATAATCCTTTATAGATGCCTTAGCTTAGCAGCAGACTGCACTAGAAGCCTAGTATTAGCAATTAATAAAAGCACTCTATAAAGAACTCCATAATATTAAGACACTTTTATTGGAGACCCTAATAGAAATACCTATAAACAAGATTAAAATAACTGTATCTAAGCCTAGCCCCTTAAACACGAGCCTTAAACTAGTAACTTAACCTATATCTATAATAAATTTAATACCTATTATAAAATCTAAAAAGCTCCCTAACCCTCTAATATTTAATAGAAATTAAAATAACTTACGCCCCTTTATAACCAAGCCCCATTTTAAATTTTTAATAAACTATAACTAATACCCTACTAAAGCTAGTAAGGTTAGCTATAAAATATCTTATCTAAGCAAAGACGCTATATAAACTATAAATCCATTCTTCCATAATGGCACCTTTATCTCTCTACTAGAATAAATATATAATAACACTAGCTAAGAATATATAGCTATTACTAAGTTTAAAAACCTATAATAATGGAACCGAGATTTTACTAGCTTTTTTTTTGGAATTTTTAGGCTTTATTAGTGAACTAGATTAGAATAAAGCCGCTAGAGTCGCTACCCTTTAATAAGCTATCTTAGATAAAATTAGAGCCTAATTAGTAGGTAGGGAACTACTAAAAAACCTATCTAAATTTGCTATAATATGTTAATAAATTAATAAGGACCTTTAATATAATAAACAGATTTATTCTTTAAAGTTAACTATACCTTATATTTAAAATACTATAAAACTAGTATATATCCTAAAGCGCAATCCATTTCTAAAACCTAAAAGCCCTATATACAACCCTATAGACCTTAATGCTACTTAATCCTATATACCCTTAGGAACTAATAAATAAAGAACTTAAGCCATAAATGGAAAATGCTTTAGATACGGTAAAAAAGGATATATTTAAAAGTATTACCAAACTTACCCCTTTAAAAAGGTCTGCTATAGTTCCTCCTATTCCTTAAATTATATCTATTTCTTAAGCTGTACTTATTCCTTAAATTATAACCGCTCTATAAATTATACTTAGACGCTATAAAGTATTTTACCTTTAGTTAACTTAGAAAACAAATTATCCTAAAGCTAAGTCGCGCCTTAGGGTAAAAGGTGGAAGAGTATAAGTGTTTAAGCTCTTCTAGCGCTAATATATAATATAACTCCCTTAATATACTTAGCAAAATTTAAATACTTAGTAAATAGAAGGAAGTATAAATCCTTATAGATAGCAGAGCTACTAGTATAGGCTTTATTAATACAAACTATATAAAAACTTAACACCTAAATTTAAAGAAACTTAATAAGCCCTAAGGCCTATAAGGCTTTAACGGAAAACCCTTAATATATAGTAAACTAACGCACTACGCTCTTATAAAATTGCAGATAGGTAAATACCTTAAATATATTATAAGGCAAGGATGTGGATAGGGAGCTTAATAATGGAACAATAGGGTATATTGTATAAACAGACAAATCCTTAAGGGAAAAGGAGGAGTCTGTGTACGAGGTAGGAAGGGTTTTCCCTAAGCACGTGCAGCGCACATGCCTTACGGGCGAGTTACCCCTAAGTCGCCCTAGGGTTGCCAGTACCTTACAGCTATATAACTATCTACTTAGGTTTTACCTAACAATGCCCCCCCCTTTAAAAGGATTGTCCCCAATCCTTTATATACTTAAGCCTCAATAAAACCCCATAAAAAACCTTAATAAGGAAAAAATTTAGAGGGGAAAGAGCGTATTGATTTTGCGTATAGAGAGATAGGTAGTACATATACGCGGCGCAGAGATGTTAAGGAACTTTGACTGGCGGTTAAAGTTGTCTAATTGGTTAGATTTGCCTTGCTAAGACTCCCCCGTATTTAACTGAGCCAATAGTAATTTTCTATGCCCAGTATAGAAAATCCTAATTGGTTTATTTAACACTTAGAGCTAGCAGAGCTCAACGCCGTTACCTAAATTTAGTAGGATAAGCTTAGAATTCTTAACGGTATTAATGGCCTTGTGCTTACCGGCGAATTATTTCTATAGTAACTGCAAGCCGCTACTAAGTCCCGGATATTATCTGCAGATCGAAAGTTCTCAAATCAGTATAAACTTAGAGCTTTTATGCAGAACCACATCTCAAAAAACGTTTTGGAAACACCATTGATGGGTCGTCTTAATATTCTTTTTGAGATCTTAAAAACCCTAGACCTTAATTCGCCAAGATCTTTGGATAGTAAACTAGAGGAATAGGACAATTAAGAGTCCAATTCCTCAGTCGCTCTGTCCGTCTTAGACCATATTTTTTTAACTACTGCAACCGGAGACTCTCTAGACAACTATCCCGCAAAGCGCCAAATTCTGCATAATGCCATAGTGGCACATGATGGACTATATATAAGTGGACCAAAGAGAAGATCCATTCTACATCTAGACGGCTCTAGTCGAGACATGGCCAATTTTCACAAACTCGTTACTGTCTTAGACCGAAAAGACTATGCCGAAGATCAGAATTGTTGGTCACAAATAGATACGTTATGGCAGTGGTTTAAGAAGAGTCCCTATATTAAGGTTTGAGTTGCCATTGGCATGGCGTCCTTGGGGGTATAGCATATTATAGACCGCCTAAAGCCGCACTCAGAAGGAGAAGGAGGAAGAAAGGAAGACAAGAGTAGGGGAAAGGAAGAGGGGAAGGAAGAGGAGGGGAAGGAAGAAGAGGGGAAGGAAGAGGAGGGGAGGGTAGAGGAGGGGAAGGTAGAGGATTAGGGATCGGTTACGTTACTTATAGAACTAAATCCTAGCGCGTATTTGTAATATACTCGCCCCATAGTAATTTGGTACGTGCGTACTATCGCGCCTATAACGCGTTGGATGTCAAAACAACACCTTGCCCTCGCCATTGAATTTAAAGCTTTTAATCCTTATACAAATCCTCTATCGCGATTAAATCTTGGAGAAGTTTGCAATGCCTTGCAGACGCACACCCGCTTCCACCCCCCTTACTACTACTAGCGGCAGCAGCGCTTACCCAATCCTTCGTACACCTAACGATATTGCTGGTTAAAGGCGTGCTTTTTTTACCCTCTAGCAGGACCTTTATCTAAGCGTTAAACAGTTTAATTAGCTCTGGCCTTATATAACAAACCAGTGGTCTAATTAGGGTAAAACGTACAACAAGTATTCCGTCAACTATATCTTTAAATATTGCTTCTGGTGTAAGCAGCAGCTGGAAAGCAGAGGAGAAGGTATTTGTTTACGCTCAATTTAAGTCGCCAATCCGTGTGGTATGGTGTGTAAAGTGGTGTATAATTATCCAGCTGGGCGAGCGGAAGGTAAAGCGCCGTCTTTAATTACTATTACTAGAACAAAGAAGTTGTGCTCTAAATATAATCATTCCTTAGAAGATATTAATGCGTTTAAACGGCTAGAGGCTCTTATGCAAGCTAATGCTGCTGAGGTATTAAAAAACTATCAATACCATAAGGTTGCCACCATAATTAAAGCACCTAATATACCTGAAGCTAAGCAGCAACTCTATAATGCTAGAGGCCTATATTTTAACCGGCAAGACGTTAAGAACGCTGGAAGACACTGGAAGAAGGCAAATCCGGATATATATTAGGTTGGCAAGTCGTTTCTTATTAATATATAAGAGTTAGAGGCTCTTAACTGGCTTAATGATTAACCTGGTAAGTAGCTTTAGAGTTAATTAAGTATTTTATACTAAAATCTAATATTTAATAGAACAGTATATGTCCGCCAGAATTACTGTAAACCGTTCCTGCAATGGTATAGAGTCTTGGGGTATTGTATTCGCCCATCCTAATCAAATTAAGACCCTCTAGTTGCGTGGCTACCTTACACTTATAGATGCCACGCATAAGACGAACTGGCTTAGATGGCTGCTTTATACTATTATGGTTCGCGACAAATACAGCTGCTAGGTGCTAGGTGGATATTTCCTTACTAAAAAGGAAGACGGTAATATCGTGGCTAGAGCGTTAAAGGTGTTTAAGCAATAGTATTTTCACCCCGGCAGATGCCAGTTAATATAGTAATCGCTAATAAACAGTAACCAGATGTGGTGGGCGTGGAGGCTGGCGACTTCGTTATATGCTTACTAACAACTCTGTTGCTGAAATATCAGCAGTCCAATAAGCCTTTAAGCCTTTTATAGATGCAGATCTTATTATAGATCATCTACTCTGCATAGTACACTTAGAACAGGCACTTAAACGTAACTTTACCGGCAAGAAGTATGCTAAAGTTCTACGCCATATAATCGTCGCCCTAAAGTTTCGGTCAAATATATACAAATATCGCGATAGCATAAGGGAGGCAATCAAGATCTTAGAGCGTAGGAAGGGCCATAAGAAGCTTAACTATCTTATTAAGGAGTGGTGGGACACCAGCGACACCTGGGCAAGCTATGCGCGTCAATATTCAACAATCCTTATACAGATTAAGGATACAAATCCGGTAGAGAGCTGGCACGCAATAATCAAATATAAAGCCACCAAATTAAGTATGCAGCAATTTAGCCTTAAAGGCATCATCCAACACGTCCTTACTATTGCTAAGGAGTACGATCTACGCGCCTGCAAAGCCGCTATAGATTTTCAAACAAGACGCGATCCTATGGTTACTGAGGAGCCATAGCTGGCTGACTTTCCTTATCCTGTACAGCAGCTTATTACCCAGCAAATAAAGCTTGCCAACAATATAGTGGAGGACAATGAGGAGCTTATATTACTAGAAGACGAGAATATCTGTACCTATTCCTTCTATCGTCGCTATTAACTGCCCTACCGCCATATCTGGGCAAACCACCTTTTATATGGCTGTTTAAAGAAGGAGGACTATAAGCGCTGGGCGCATATATGGGAGGAGTCCGGCTACAAAATATATAAGACTATGGAGTCTGTATATATAGAACGAGGCGTTAATAACAAAATTAGTACTCCAGAGCGTTACTGGCTGGAAGTTCGAGAGACCTTAAAGTTAATTAAGGCACGGTACTACAAGATCGAGAGTTAGGCGCGGGAGCTACATCCAGACGTAGGCGATCAGCTTATCCGCTAGTGGTTAAATAAGCTTACTACTGTTAGTGGCGAAGTTTGGAAGGCTGGTATAAAAGAATTCAAGCGCGAATCTAGCGTCAAAGTAGAGAGAACTCATATTAAGCAACTGGCAAAGTTTTAGATGGATATCAATGGGGGCTTTATTAATCCAAATATAGTAGTAAGCTCTGCCTGCCAGCCTAGCAGCGATAAGGACGAATAAATACTCCAAGATGTGGTCGCGATAGAGGATTTGTATAAGGATTAAAAACTTTAAGTTTAATGGCGAGGGTAAGGTGTTGTTTTAACATCCAACGCGTTATAGGCGCGATGGTACGCACATACCAAATTACTATGGGGCGAGCATATTACAAATGCGCGCTAGGATTTAGTTCCACAAGCAACGTAACCAATCCCAAGGATTAAGCAGCAGCCTACCGCTCGCTGCTATATCGGACAGTTATTATATCAATAGCAGATCTCTATGCACTTTCACCTACCCCAGTCAAGTGCATATGCGTACATTTTCCCTTCAATAATGGAGGTAATATCGATAACAGGCTTTTGCAGAGTATTAAATAAGCGTGCTTAGTAAAACGATATCTATATATGGATAATGTTATTAAGCTGCGTAAGCACCTATAGGAGTATTAGTTAACAGTAATTAAATTAATTTAGCGCTAGGTCGCCATTAAAGCAGGGAGGGCAGCCAACCCGCTCCGGCCACACCCTTATACGGGAGGCGTTAAACTTTTTAAGAAATAATACTGGAGTGAGCATATGCTTATGCGTGTCGCGCGCACTAAGATTTCGAGGGCGGCCTTACCCTAATAATAGGTTAGATTTTAGGTATAGCTGTAGGAACTAAATCTAGGCACCACGGCCTGCTAGTAACAACAACCACCACAACCGCAAATATCATTTGTTGCAGAAAAGCTCTACACCTCTTATAAGTAACAGCTTACCACTACAGCAGGTATCTATAGGATGTATTATTAACTAACCGTTATTTTAAAGTTGAGATCCACGTTAAGGTCGGCATTAGTATTATCCTAGCCACGTACCCCACCGCTAGGCCGCTTATAGACCATTTTGCCAACGCAGAAAACCCAGCTTAGCGTTAAGGCTGGGGTAAATAGTTTGCCAGTCTTTATATTTCTAGCATTCGCTTCCTTTTAATCCTTAAAACCGCCAATACTATATTTAAATTTCTTCAGAGCTAGTAGCTTGTGGCTGTTATAGATCTTACCCACTTATTTAACGTTTATTATACTCGTTTAGCCTCTAAACGCGTTATCTGTTATGCTTTATCATAATAACGGATATAGTAATTAACAATAATTAAAGCAAAGCCTATTGTAAACGGGCTGGATACATTTTATAACTCCGCTTAATTACTCTCTTAGAAGCCTAATATTTCAGGCTCTACCATAATATTAGATTGCATAGATAACTAAGGCAAGAGTTAAGCATGTTAAATCTATTATAATAATTTTTAAATAAATATAGGCCTTTAAGACCACGCCCTTAATCTCCTATTAGCGCTACAAATCCTTCCTACTTCTTATTCATTACTATTAAGTTATAATAGTTATAGCTGTTGCTAAACCTTTAACGCTTCCCCCTTCTAGCCTTCTATATACTACGTCCTTTTAAAGGGCCTTAAGGAACAAAGCTGGATTTAGTAAATTTAAAGGTCCTTAAGTAATAGTAAAGTAAATAGATATTTGGAATTTTTAGATTATATAAATAGAGTTTATTAAGGCAACTCCAGAGGAGCTTTTAGGACTTTATATTATTGTATTTATAAAGTTTACTAGGTTAAACTTCCACCTCTAAGTATTCTTAGTTATCTTACATATAGGACACTATAGGTATTGTAAATTCCTAGTTAATTTAGCAATTACTTAATATATTATGCTCTATACTCTGCTAACCGTAGTGCTTATAGCGGCACTTAGCGCAATAAAGAAGACACTTACTTAGGTCTATAAAACATAGAAATTCGGCGCCATAGTTTAAGTTCCTATACTAGCTTATCTTTTTTAAGACTTTCAAGCATTCTCTTAATATTAATATCTCTAGCTTGCTTTACTGTATTTGCTCTTCCGCCTTATATAGCTAAAGCTTACTTTCCTTACATTGCCCAACCAGGGCTTAAATCTCTTAGGCACAGCTATGCAGAACTTTAATTAAAAAGTCTATTAGGACGCCTAGACTTATAAATTAATCCAAACCTAGAAGACTTAAGATATTTACTATAGTTGCCGAAGCCAAGATTCCTAGTAGCTTATTATCTCCCATTAACTAAACAGCTATATTAATTGCGCTAGGTAGGCTCGCAACCTAAGATTAATCCCCACTATTACTCTAAAGAAGATACTTAATCTTTATATTTGCTAGTAAAACGAGTTTATTAATACTATAATAATTGCTAATAGAATTAACATTAACATATTTAAACAGGGAAGCAGTAGCGGTTGATTCCGGCGGTAAAGGTACAGCTAGAGCTTTTAAAGCAGGGTTTGTACTATTCTCTTTACTGTTACTAAATTAAAGCTAATTTCCTAGCAAGCCAACTGTTTCTAATATTAGCATATCCGAAACTATTTAGCTAATAGAGTTAATTGTCCTACCTTTATCAATCTTATTACTGTTACCTATATAAGCATTTTAGCCAGGAGATTTATATTCATCCTTATAATCATTATAATTGCTAGTATATATAAATTGGATTAGCTGCCTTATAGTGTTTAGCTAGAAGTTATTTATTATAATAATATTAGTATCTAATTCCTATATTGCCGAGTTAAGCAAGCCCTATAATATCCTAGGGTTACTAGCTAGAGACACACCTTAAACCCCCCTTAAATTGCTGTTTTAATCATAGGAGACTATACACAGATAATAGCTTTATAAACCTTAAACTCCTATCCATTATAAACAAACTTAAGATCGCTAAACTTGCCTAATTTCATCATCTAGACTAAAACTAAATTTGGACTCTTAGCGGATATTATAAGGGGCTAAAAAGATCCCTATACTGCGTATAAAGTGTTAAGGCTTACCAAGGAAAGAGATTGGCTTTTAAAGGCCTTTTAAGAGGGGGCCTTGGGGTTTATATAGTCCTCTCGTTATAGTAACGTTAGAGACTCTTATATGGCTTTACGCGTAACCTTAACACCACCCCTTAGCTTCTTAAAGGTACATTTCTCCTTAAAATTGCACTAATTGCCATAATAGGAAGGTTATAATTTGGTTCTAGTGTTTATACTTAGAAGTATAACCAACCCTAGTTCACATGCAAATGCTTCGTATTTCTACCTAGGTAGTTAGTTTATAAGCCCTTCTGCCACATTATCTTCTAACTTTATTAAGATAATATTAATTTCCCCTCTTTATACTTGTTCTCTTAACCAATAGTAGTTAACAGTTAGGTAGTTCCTAGTTAATACAACCCTTATAGCTTATATATGCAACTATCACGCTGCCTATTATTAGATGGTATTATGCTCGTATCTAAAGCGCAAGAAAGGATTTTGTAAGTAACAAGGTGCCTAAGAGGATAGTCGCTGTAGAGAAAAGGCTTAGATTGCTAAGCAATGTGATATTATAACCGCCCCGCCAGAAGGAACCCAAACTAGCACAGCTACAAGGCCCTAGTTACGTGACATAGGATAGCACTAGGATGTCATTTAAGGCAGATAAACCACTTAATCACGCTAGTAGGGAGGACGGTCAACCCGCTCCAGCTACACCCTTATTTATAAGCCATTATTTAGCACTAATTAAGGGAGAGGCCAGGGTAGAAACGTTTACGCTATAGATAGCATGTAGATATAGAGGTTAAGACAGCGGGCACTAAGGGAATAGCGAGGTAAATTTAAGGTTAGACAAAGGTGGGGGTCTTAGAAGAGGAGTAAGATCTAAAACCAGGCATTAGAATAGGATTTATAGCGGGTTCTAAAACGGAATCAATAAAAACTAACCCAGAGCCAGACCAGCGCTAGACTCTTTACTAGGCATATTCATCAGCATAGAAGAGCAACCCCTACTAAGCAGATACTTTAATACAATGGTAAGTACATAGTAAGGCTACTACGGAAAGTTAAAGCGACAGTAGTGGCCCTATAAAGCTTCGCTTTGGTTAATAGAGTAACGCTTAAGCTACATTAATATTATATCACTTATTCTATATCTTAAATATCACCAGCCTCCTATTATAACTATCGCACAATACTCGCGTAAGCGTAAACGGCCCTACAATGTCTTTAACATCTTACATATAACTTATATTAATAGTAGCCCTAATATTGCATACTAGATAAGCAAGTGCCCACCTACTATTACTTCCTAAACTTACAAACATCACCATACGCTAGCCAACATCTCCCATACCTACAACCCTCAATATTATAAACCATCTATTATAAGCAGCACGCTCTAAAAGCAGCGGAAAGCCAGATGTATTACAATATCCAAGTTAAAGGCCCGTATTACACGCGCTATAGGGTATAAAAGCAGATACGGCATCTTTTAGTAGTACCTTTATAGAAATCTCCTATAGCAAAGGTCTAACGGAAAGAAGATAAAGAGGATTAGGTATAAAACCTTAATTATGCTATCTTGGTCATAGATGGCATATAATGGAGATATTTAGTTTATAAACATTCCTTTTAGCAACGTGGATTAGATTAAGAATCTCTAATTTAATAGAAAGCATAAATATACATTAGTCACCAACGTAGGAGTAGGAGTTTTCTAAAACTGTAGCCTAGAACCAACGGATATAAGCTACGCCATCTTAGACTTAAGAAAAGTAGAAAGAGTAGAAAGAGGGTGGATTTAGTATAATATTAAGGCAAGTGGAGACCTTTATAATGAACGGTATATTATTATTAGGAGGGAGTTTTATAGGATAAGCATAGGTTAAGGGATAAAAAGTACTATATATTAGTTGTTAGACCAACCAGTATAGATAGCAAGTATACAAGGATTAGAGTTAGGTGGATTTAGAGTAACTATATAGTAAGACAGAGGCTTAATATACGAGTTATATAAACGGCTTTATATTTAAAAATCTTGCGGAGTAAGTAATGGATATATAAATTTAATGTTAAGTTATAAGGTATGGTCTATATAGTTATAGGCTCCGTCTACCTATATTATAGATACTTAGTTAAAGTTAGGCTGAGCATAGCGTTTAACTATTTTAGGTAAAGCTTATTGCCGAAACTGCTGCCTAAGGTAAATCTAAATACTTTTGCCACATGCTTAGCTACAAGGCAACTTCCTCTTTATACGGAACGGTTTTAGCGGTAGTATATTTAGTAGTATTTATAGCAGACTATTAAAGCATAAATACTTTAAACTCGCCCCCACTAGTAGGGAGGGCGGCCGACCCACACACCCCTATAGGCTCATACTGTAATAGAGAAGTATTTTCTTATACCGTAGCAAATTACGTGTAAATAAGCATGGCGCCTTACTAGATATGTAAAGTGGGGCGCCAAGCCTTTTACTTATAGGCAATGTTGTACCTATACTTAGGCGGAAGCTAATTTTGCTAGCGACTATAGAATCGCCTATTTTTATTATAAGTAGAACTGGTCTAGCTAATATAAGCAGCTAGTATTAAGCTAGGGCTGTAGTTAATAAAATATAGGTTCAATCCTAGACTATTACTTATATAATATATATTATCCATTATACCCCTCTAGCCGTTATAGGTTAGGGCGTTAACATCCTAATGCCTTATTGCACTAACGTTAACCAGACGGTATTCCACGCAGTTTAACGGATTAATAGCCGTAATAATACTTGTTTAGACCTTAGGAGGCAGTAGCACTATATATATTAGTTAGTCCCCATAAGTATACCTAACAGAGCTTACTTAATATAAATATAGACATTCCAATGTCTGAAATCTTGCACGCACTAAGCCAACCACTATAGCCCCAATTTCCTCTTAACTCTCCTCTCTGCCGCCACTATGGCTAGAGGCCTTGATATTAATATACCGTAACAGGCAATTAAAATGGCAATATTGGCTAACTATACTACATCTGCGTCCGCTACGACTAGAATTATAGTTAAGGCCTATAAGATTACTACAAAGGATGGATTATATGGGACAATGACTGTGGAATATATAGTAGTAACCTACGCTGCTATTATAGCGCCGCCAGTTATTAGGATTAAGCGGGTGCTAAGAGTAGCATGCCTAGATTAGGGTTTTGGACGTATACAATAGGAGAATATAACTATTTTTCCAAGTTTTAGAATAGCTGGACTAATAAGGAGAGGGCGTTAAGCCTACCCAATCCTTAATATATTAAGTTTGTCCCATAGTTATTATAAAGTCTCTATATTTAGAAGCTGTAATTAAGTTATTCTATTTACAGAATATAGAATATCTTTATATACACAATGAGGATAATTTAGCACTTAATACCGCTATCACTAGTAGGGAGAATGGCTGACCTACTACGGCTATACTATTTCCTTAGTTAAACACAGTGTTAGGTAATAGATATATAGTTCTTATAATTAGCTTCTAAACTAGAGCAAGCATATTAATGGCAGGTAGTATTTAGTTAGCGCTCTATAACGGCCTATACCCTAGATAGTATATAGCCATAATAGAATATACATATATATATACATACGTTAAGGGTGTATATTTAAGATTAAGGAATAGAGAATGTAGAGTAAATAGGCAACTAGTAACCAACTGTCTTAGGTATAGCGTTATGGCGGTAATATACTACTACTGCTTAGTGTTTAGCTTGGCGTGGTTACTAAGTTAACTAAACTATACTAAAACTTCTAGATTATAATTAATTCTTGCAATTACTATTTAACTTCGTAATGCGGCCTTTCTAATGGCATAATATATGGCTATATCTACATTACAGCCTCCTCTAAAAGAACATCAGCATATTACACCGCCTTTAAGCTTTATAGGTATACCTTTAACGCCCCCACCAACTAATAAGAAAGCCTTCACCTAAGCTTACCAAGTAATCGCGCTTTTTAAGGATATCCAAGCTGGAAAACATATTAAGGAATATCTATAGACAGAATTTCAGCTTACGCAAGGAGAGTATGATAAGATAGAGCGTTAGCTTAGGCGAGACGAATCGCTATTTAGATACGTTAAAGATAAGATACAGTACGTGTGCTTAAGGAATAATAGGAACGGCAGCTAATAATAGGGATTAAATAGATATAATTACCGCGGAGGAAGCTATTAACTTATTGTTTAGATGCTGACCAGCGTATATAAGCTCTTTATTAATAGTATTAAGGACGCAATTTAAAGTTAGTTAAAAGCAATTTGCAGCAGATTAGATAGGGCAGCCCTCTTTATATAGAAAGTGCGCCTAGCCCAATTAACTAAGATATATTTTCCACTTAATAATGCTCCGCCTAGCATAAAGTCGAAATATAAGCCGGACGCCTCCTTCTGGCATAATAATGCTTAATACCCTAGGGTTATAATTAAAGTCGCATATTCGTAGAAGAGAAAGAGGTTGGGCTAGCTAGCGAAAGACTATCTTCTAGACTTAGATGCTAGTGTATAGGTCGTTATTAGCCTAGACATTAAATATAGCAAGAAAGGTTCGCGCGAGGCGACGTTATTAGTATAGCAAACTTATATATTCTATACCAACAATAGGGATCAATTAGGGGTAATTTAAGAAATGGAAGATGAGGTATGTATCTCCAGTTTAAGGCTAATGTTCTTATATTACGGTGTTCTAAGATTCTAAACTAGGTATTTCGCGATAATAACGGAAACCCTACCACTTACCCAGGCCTATAACTTTAACTGTCTAACTTTACTTATAAAAAGCTAACGGAGGAGGCGATTAGAGGAGAAGGTTAAGATATACTCTTATCCACTTAAGAATTATGCTAATACCTTACTGCTATAGAGGACAAGATCTAAGGGCGAAAAGTACTTATTAAACACTCTATTCTTCCTAGAGTTAAGAAGCGCAAAAGATCTAAAATACCCCTAGAGAGGATGGCTTCTAATAATAAAGCAAGGTATATTAAGCAAGAGGAGAGAGCTGCAAAGCGTATAGCAGATAATAATCCCAATTATAAGGATACGTTAATTAAAAGCTTATTAGAGTAAAAGCACAAGACTTTAGTTGCCGCTTATAATTATATTTAACATTTTAGCATTAAAATATATACTATTAGCATATATTCTTATTCCTTAATCTATTATAAGATCCAGTATAGTTAGGCACTTATAATTCTTAACTACGGAGCCTAGAGTTAGCTTACTTATAGGCTCCTAAAAACCTAAATCTTAGAAGCTAATACTGAGAATGCTCCACATTATAGAGTAACGCAACCATTATACAAATACATAGCCAGCGGCTCCTTACATGTGTAGTACAATTTTAGTACTATAGAGAATTGTTTTATATTCAGGCCCTACCTATACTAATAAGCTCGTTAAAGGTCACAAGCATGCCTATATTGTGCATAGCCAAGTATAGGTCCCGTTTTGGTTTCCGCGGTAGACCCCGCTCCAGGAGCCAGGTTTTAGACCCCTCTCCCGAAATCTAATCTAGCCATAGCTGTACTTAGAACCTCTTAGCCTCCGCCGCGCCACCTATATCTCTATGCTATCTAGCGGCGACTATACCCACCTTGAACTCTCCCCTCATACACATTAAAAGAAATTAAACGTTCCTCACAAGGGTGTAGCCGGTGCGGGTCGGCCGCCCTCCCTGCTTATAGCGGCGACATACAGTGCCAAATCGCTTTAATTATCGTTAGATATCATTTATAAGCACACTTACGTGACCCAGTCGGTTTTACATTCGCGACTATCTAGTAAGTCACCACTTTTAGATTACATGCTAAGAGAGTTACAAGTATTTAATTCACTATACAATTGTCTTAAGGTTTTATTACTATATTCTCTATTAAAGACGCATTCTTATTAAGGAGATAGCTTTATTGTTATGGCTTTAGTACCTTAACGTAAATATAAGGTTTATGCTAGCTAATGTAGAAGGACGCTCCGCCTTTAGTAACCTTTTTTATCTCTATTACTTATATATCCGCAGTTTACGCACTATAAAGGAAGCTAAAAGATAGTTCTAATGCTATATTTAGCTAGGGGAAATACAATTTTATAATATAGCAGCCTATATTACCTATACCGTCTATAGGCTACTAAATAAGAGGCAGTTACTTCTAATAGCCGCTATATTAAGCCTATAATATACCTCTACTTTATATCCTTATTTACAAGCGGTATTAAAGACCACTAAAACATAAGACATACTACTTAGATTTAACGGCTTATCTCTAGTAAAATTTATAAATTATTTCTAGTCTTAGCTTAGCCCTATCTAGTTATTAGATTTTTACTACGCAATATAAATGTATCTAAGATTTCTAATATTAGTCTTATTATTATTATCAAATCAAATCCAGCCAAGGAGACGGCCTTTAGAATCTTTAATTTTGCAATCTATGTCCTACTACCACTTAACAAAATATCTATATAAAATTCGCACTACTAGCGCCTTTAGAACATACTACTCTTTATTATTTAAATTAGGCTTAGCTAGTAATTTAATATCTTAATTCTAACTAATATTAGCTATAGGGATTTGCCTATAACAAATTTCCCCTTAGTATTTTATTTATAACCATAACAGGATTGTCTTAACTTTTATATTATCTATCTCCTTTATTCTGTTAATCCTAGCGCATTACCATAGTAGGCTTTTAAGAAGGCAATAATGCACTATACTATATATGCTTTATGTCTTATAGAGCTTTTCTAGTCTACTTTATAGTCTAGCAATAGTATATAGCCTATCTCTTGTTTTTAAAAGGGCGAGTTTCAAGTATCTAGTAATAATATCTTTAAAAGTAAAGGCTGTCCCCCCCGTAGGAGGTCCTAAAACGGTTATTAGAAATTAAAAACTACTTAGTAAGTCTAAAGGTCTTATTCTATTTAAAATTTGGAATTATTAGTGTCTATATAGTAAGAGAGTGAACTAATCTTTATCCCTTAACCTGCCAAATTTTGTCCATCTCTTATTAATAAGAATTAGGGCAATTAGAGAGATTAGGTAAATATAAAATATTAAATTAATAATAATAGCAAATCTTTATTAATAATAGATGGACGCTAGTGGGTTAAGGAATAGCTAGGGAAGATAAGTAAAGTTTAGAGAAATAAAAGAGGCTAGGATACTTACTTAACTATTTAAAGGAGGTTATTGTAGTGTATTACTAACCCACACTCCTAATATATTTATATTATGGTAAAATAGATAGTTTAAGGCGATAAGGTATACTCTTATAGTACCTAAGCCCTTTAATTTAGCCCTCTGGAACCTATATTATTATTAAAATTTCCTCCCACTTTACATGCATAGATACTAAGTAGAGGATTTACGCTTCTATCTATAAGTTTAATAAACTATATAACTAATTAACTGACTAGGAAACCGTCCTAGGAGTCCTTAGTAGAGGTGGCGGTAATAGTATAGAATATGTTCGCGAATACAGCCTCTATATATTATAACTCCCTTTCCTAATCTTTATTATTATCTTAGATTATACAAAGCAAATTAATCTAGAGGTACTATATACTAAGCTTTTAAGTAACATTAACGGAATCCTAAAATGTTTTCGGTAAATCTTTAAAGTTTATTAACTTATAGAGAGCTTTTTAATTCCTAATTATTATAGAAAGCGGTCTTCTATATTTATCCTCGCCTCAGTAATAAAATAAAGCTATATATTCTTTATATTCCTCCTCTTCCCTCCTCTTATAAATATATAGCTTACTTAAAACTTCTAGGCTCTATACATTAAGAACTTTTATTAGCATTTTTTTTTATAAATTTATAATTTATATAATGTTCACCACAATTTTAAAGCTATTCTTTTAATATGCTAAATAGTAACTTGCCGCCTACTTATAGAATTGGCAGTGTAACCTTAATACCTATATATGCCACTTTAGAGTCTAGCTATAAATATATTAGGGATAGAATGCTATTTAGTATTAGAGAGGGTATCTATTTACTAGGATCTATATAAAGTCTTAAAACACAGTAATTAATACTAGTCTGTTATATTACTTCAATAATTAGGAACTGCGGCGTAATAGCAATATTAATCCCTAAAAAGGAGTTTATACTAAGGTCTTTAAGGGTTTTAAGTATAAAATTGTAAAGCTTATATAACTCTACTAACTTCCTTAGCTTATCTATACTGCGGAAATAAATATAGGTATTTTCTAGAGAACTAAGCAGCCTCCTAATAGGGATTTTGGTACATAATTAACATAACCTTAATAATATTTTAGGTATTAAGCGGTTATAAGCGATTTTCTTTATAAAAGAAGTTATAAAGTTTGGTATTTTCTTATCCTCTATTAGTAAGTTGCTAAACCTATATAACTATTAACCTAATAAGTTAGCTATATGTTTAGAACAAGAGAACTAATTTTAGTAACTATTACTTACCTTCTAAAGCTATAAAAATGCCACTTAGCTGCCTGCTTAATAGGGATACTTTAAGCGTAGTATAATTTGCTCACTAGCTATAGCTATAAAGATATGCCGTTAGCTATTAATATTAAGGTAGAGTACTATAACTTAGCTAAATTTACTTACTGCCTAAAACCGTTAAGAAAATACTATAAGCAATTATATTTAGTAAAGAGATATCTATTATAGCCTTACAATCTATAAAGGTAGAAAACATTATATTAGCTTATTAATATAATAAAGAGATATAGCCAAATATATTAAGGGCAACTTATATACTATAGCCATTACTAAGGTATAATTAGCTATTAATTTAAGATATACCCTACTAAAATAGTAAAGCTTAGTTAGCTAGTAATAAAGAAAACTACTTAGGCTATATTTACTTATAGCCTATAGCCATTAATAGAGATAAATTAGCTATAAATTAAGTAGAATCTCTATTTTAGTAGGATCTCCTTACTTTCTATCTATTATTTAGAAGCCAGAGTTAGCAATTAATTTTATATAGCAATATATATAATAGATCGGTTTAGCTTATAACCTATAACAAAGTTAGCATATAAGTAAATATTTAGCTTTCTATACTGGTCTACCTATACACTTTTACTATTAGTAATATTAGTTAATAAGTATACTACACTTTAATAAGTCTTACTGCCTATAGCAATTAATAAGACGCGGTTAGTATAGTTTAGTATATTCTACTTTAGTGGTATTTACTTACTTTCTATTACCATTAAAGCGCAATTAGTATAGTTTAGCGTCCTCTATTATAGCTATATTTACTTACTACCTATAACTAATTAGTATAGTTTAGTATTCTCTATTTTACCCGCATTTACTTATAAGCTACAACTACTAAGGCGTAATTAGTATAGTTTAGCATTCTCTATTCTACCTATATTTACTTATATACTACAACCACCAAGGCGCAATTAGTATAGTTTAGCATTCTCTATTCTACCCGTATTTACTTACTTCTTATAACTACTAATGCGTAATTAGCATAGTTTAGCATTCTCTATTCTACCTATATTTATTTATATACTATAACTACCAAGGCGCAATTAGTATAGTTTAGCATTCTCTATTTTACCTACGTTTACTTACTTCCTATAACTACTAAGGTATAATTAGCATAGTTTAGCATTCTCTATTCTACCTATATTTACTTACTCTCTATAACCACTAAGGCGTAATTAGTATAGTTTAGTATTCTTTATTCTACCTATATTTACTTACTCCATACAACCACTAAGGCGCAATTAGTATAGTTTAGTATTCTCTATTCTACCCATGTTTACTTATAAGCTACAACCACTAAGGCATAATTAGTATAGTTTAGCATTCTCTATTCTACCTATATTTACTTATATACTATAACCACTAAGGCGTAATTAGTATAATTTAGCATTTTCTATTCTACTTATATTTACTTATTTTCTATAACTACTAAGGCGTAATTAGTATAGTTTAGTATTCTCTATTTTACCTATATTTACTTACTCCCTACAACCACTAAGGCTTAATTAGTATAGTTTAGTATTCTCTATTCTACCCATGTTTACTTATAAGCTACAACCACTAAGGCGTAATTAGTATAGTTTAGTATTCTTTATTCTACCCACGTTTACTTATATACTACAACTACTAAGGCGTAATTAGTATAGTTTAGCATTCTTTATTTTACCTATATTTACTTACTTCCTACAACCACTAAGGCGTAATTAGTATAGTTTAGCATTCTTTATTCTACCTATATTTACTTATAAGCTATAACCACTAAGGCGTAATTAGTATAGTTTAGCATTCTCTATTCTACCTATATTTACTTATATACTACAACCACTAAGGTATAATTAGTATAGTTTAGCATTCTTTATTCTACCTATATTTACTTATAAGCTACAACCACCAAGGCGTAATTAGCAAAGTTTAGCATTCTCTATTCTACCTATATTTACTTATATACTACAACTACTAAGGCGCAATTAGCATAGTTTAGCATTCTCTATTCTACCTATATTTACTTACTCCCTATAACCACCAAGGCGTAATTAGTATAGTTTAGTATTCTTTATTCTACCTATATTTACTTACTCTCTATAACCACCAAGGCGTAATTAGTATAGTTTAGTATTCTCTATTTTACCTATGTTTACTTATAACCTATAACTACTAAGGCGTAATTAGCATAGCTTAGAATACCCTATAGCAATTAGGATTATATACTATCTATAACTATAGTATAGATAAGGTTATTAGGGTTTTAAAACTACTCTTACTTCGCTTACTTACTGCCTAAATTAGATAAAAAAAAATGTGGTTAGTTTAGTTAAAGATATTCTACTTTTACTAGATTTACCTACTTACTATAATTAGTAAGATATAGTTAGCTCTTAATTATCTATTAACTTAAATATACTTCTAGCCGGTATACTTATATCTATTATTTTTAAGGTAATATCCGCCTATAAAGCAGCCTTAAAACTGTAAAGTGCAAGCTGGCTAAGCTAAATACTATAAAATTTGCAAAGAGTTTATCTATAAAGATAAAATAGTAGAGTGCTAAGGATATATATTTAATCCCTTAAGTAAGCAAATCAGTTACTACTATATTATTGCTTGACCGCTTATATACGCTGTATAAGTCGGTCGCATGCACAAGCGGTTAAGTAATAATATAGTAGCAACTAATTCGCTTACTTAAGGGATTAAATATATATCCTTAGCACTCCACCATTTTATTTTTATAGATAAACTCTTTGCAAATTTTATAGCATCTAGCTTAGCTAGCTTATACTTTATAGTTTTAGGGCTGCTTTATAGGCGGATATTACCTTAAAAATAATAGATATAAGTATACCGGCTAGAAGTATATCTAAGTTAATAGATAATTAAGAGCTAACTATATCTTACTAATTATAGTAAGTAGGTAAATCTAGTAAAAGTAGAATATCTTTAACTAAACTAACCGCATTTTTTTTTATCTAATTTAGGCAGTAAGTAAGCGAAGTAAGAGTAGTTTTAAAACCCTAATAACCTTATCTATACTATAGTTATAGATAGTATATAATCCTAATTGCTATAGGGTATTCTAAGCTATGCTAATTACGCCTTAGTAGTTATAGGTTATAAGTAAACATAGGTAAAATAGAGAATACTAAACTATACTAATTACGCCTTGGTGGTTATAGAGAGTAAGTAAATATAGGTAGAATAAAGAATACTAAACTATACTAATTACGCCTTGGTGGTTATAGGGAGTAAGTAAATATAGGTAGAATAGAGAATGCTAAACTATACTAATTACGCCTTAGTAGTTGTAGTATATAAGTAAATATAGGTAGAATAGAGAATACTAAACTTTACTAATTACGCCTTAGTGGTTGTAGCTTATAAGTAAACATAGGTAGAATAAAGAATGCTAAACTATGCTAATTATACCTTAGTGGTTATAGTATATAAGTAAATATAGGTAGAATAGAGAATGCTAAACTATACTAATTACGCCTTAGTGGTTGTAGGAAGTAAGTAAATATAGGTAAAATAAAGAATGCTAAACTATACTAATTACGCCTTAGTAGTTGTAGTATATAAGTAAACGTAGGTAGAATAAAGAATACTAAACTATACTAATTACGCCTTAGTGGTTATAGCTTATAAGTAAATATAGGTAGAATAGAGAATACTAAACTATACTAATTACGCCTTAGTGGTTATAGGGAGTAAGTAAATATAGATAGAATAGAGAATACTAAACTATACTAATTACGCCTTAGTGGTTGTAGTATATAAGTAAATATAGGTAGAATAAAGAATACTAAACTATACTAATTACGCCTTAGTAGTTATAGCTTATAAGTAAATATAGGTAAAATAGAGAATGCTAAACTATGCTAATTACGCCTTAGTAGTTGTAGGGAGTAAGTAAACATAGGTAGAATAGAGAATACTAAACTATACTAATTACGCCTTAGTGGTTATAAAGAGTAAGTAAATATAGGTAAAATAGAGAATGCTAAACTATGCTAATTAGTTATAGGTAGTAAGTAAATATAGCTATAGTAGAGGACGCTAAACTATACTAATTACGCTTTAATGGTAATAGAAAGTAAGTAAATACCGCTAAAGTAGAATATACTAAACTATACTAACCGCGTCTTATTAATTGCTATAGGCAGTAAGATTTATTAAAGTATAGTATACTTATTAACTAATATTGCTAATAGTAAAAGCGTATAGGTAGACCGGTATAGAAAGCTAAATATTTACTTATATGCTAACTTTGTTATAGGTTATAGGCTAAACCGATCTATTATATATATTGCTATATAGAATTAATTGCTAACTCTAGCTTCTAAATAATGGATAAAAAGTAAGGAGATCCTACTAAAATAGAGATTCTACTTAATTTATAGCTAATTTATCTCTATTAATGGCTATAGGCTGTAAGTAAATATAGCCTAAGTAGTCTTCTTTATTACTAACTAAGCTTTACTATTTTAGATGACAAGTAAAGGCTATTTTAGTAGGGTATATCTTAAATTAATAGCTAATTACACCTTGGTAATAGCTATAGTATATAAATTGCCCTTAATATATTTAGCTATATCTTTTTATTATATTAATAAGCTAATATAATGTTTTCTACCTTTATAGATTATAAGGCTATAATGGATATCTCTTTACTAAATATAATTGCTTATAGTATTTTCTTAATAGTTCTAGGCAGTAAGTAAATTTAGCTAAGTTATAGTACTCTACCTTAATATTAATAGCTAACGGTATATCTTTATGGCTATAGCTAGTAAGTAAATTATACTATACTTAAAGCATTCCTATTAAGTAGGCAGCTAAGTAACATTTTTACGGCTTTAAAAGGTAAGTAATAGTCGCTAAAATTGGTTTTCTTATTCTAAACATATAGCTAACTTATTAGGTTCATAGTTATATAGGTTTAGTAACTCACTAATAGAGAATAAGGAAATACTAGACTTTATAACTCCTTTTATAAAGAAAATTGCTTATAACCGCTTAATGCCTAAAATATTATTAAGGTTATATTAATTATGTACTAAAATCCCTATTAGGAGGCTGCTTAGTTCTTTAGGAAATACCTATACTTATTTCCATAGCATAGATAAGCTAAGGAAGTTAGTAGAGTTATATAAACTTTACAATTTTATACTTAGAACCCTTAAAAACCTTAGTACAAACTTCTTTTTAGGGATTAATATTGCTATTACGCCGCAGTTTCTAATTATTAAAGTAATACAACAGACTAGTATTAATTACTATATTTTAAGACTTTATATAGATCCTAGTAAGTAGATACCCTCTCTAATACTAAACAGTATTCTATCCCTAATATATTTATAGCTAGACTCTAAAGCGGTATATATAGGCGTTAAGGTTAGACTGCTAATTCTATAAGTAGGCAGCGAGTTACTATTTAGCATATTAAAAGAATAGCTTTAAGATTACGGCGAATATTATACAGATTATAAATTTATAAAAAAAAAATGCTAATAAGAGTTCTTAATGTGCGAAGCCTAGAAGTTTTAAGTAAGCTATACATTTATAAGAGGAGGGAAAAGGAGGAATATAGAGAATATATAGCTTTATTTTATTACTAGGGCGAGGATAAATATAGAAAACCGCTTTTTATAACAATTAGGAACTAAAAGGCTCTCTATAAGTTAATAAACTTTAAAGATTTACCAAAAACATTTTAGAATGCCGTTAATATTACTTAAAAGCTTAGTATATAGTACCTCTAAATTAATTTGCTTTATATAATTTAAAACAATAATAAATATTAAGAAAGGGAGTTATAATATATAGAGGCTATATTCACGAACGTATTCTATACTATTGCCGCTACCTCTACTAAGGACTTCTAGGACGGTTTCCTAGTTAGTTAATTAATTATATAGTCTGTTAAACTTATAAACGGAAGTATAAATTCTTTACTTAGTATCTATGCATGCGAAGTAGGAGGAAATTTTAATAATAATAGAGGTTTTAGAGGGCTAAATTAAAGGGCCTAGGTACTATAAGAGCGTACCTTATCGCCCTAAACTATCCATTTTACTATAACACAAATATATTGGGAGTACGGGTTAGTAATACGCTGCAACAACCTTCTTTAAATAGTTAAGTAAGTATCCTAGCCTCTTTTATTCCTCTAAACTTTACTTATTTTCCCTAGCTATCCCTTAACCCACTAGCATCTATCTATTACTAATAAAGATTCGCTATTATTATTAATTTGGTATTTTATATTTACCCAACCTCTCCAATTAGCCTAATTCTTATTAATAAGAGATAGACAAAATTTAGCGGGTTAAGGGATAAAGATTAGTTTACTCTCTTATTATACAGACACTAATAATTCTAAATTTTAAATAGAATAAGACCTTTAGACTTACTAAGTAGTTCTTAATTTTTAATAACCATTTTAGGACCTCCTATAGGGGGGGCGGCCTCTACTTTTAAAGACATTATTACTAGATACTTAAAACTCACCCTTTTAAAAACAAGAGATAGGCTATACGCTATTACTGGACTATAAAGCAGACTAGAAAAGCTCTATGAAATATAAAGCACATATAGTATAGTGCATTATTGCCTTTTTAAAAGCCTACTATAGCAACGCGCTAGGATTAACAGAATAAAGGAGATAGATAATATAAAAGTTAAGATAATCCTATTATGGTTATAGATAAAATACTAAGGGGAAATTTGTTATAGGCAAATCCCTATAGCTAATATTAGTTAGAATTAAGATATTAAATTACTAGCTAAGCCTAATTTAAATAATAAATAGTAGTATGTTTTAAAGGCGCTAGTAGTACAAATTTTATATAGATATTTTATTACGTGGTAGCAGGATATAGATTATAAAATTAAAGATTCTAAAGGCCGTTTCCTTGGCTGGATTTAATTTAATAATAATAATAAGACTAATATTGGAAATCTTAGATACATTTATATTACTCTATTAAAAAAGAAAATGGAGATCTAACTGCCGGTTTTGGAGGGTTCTGTCGCCGTTTTTGGAGGTCGCGTTGCTAAAACTCCTCGCCGCCCTAAGCCTCCTGCTTGCCGGTCTAACGTTAAGCCTCTCGCTTACCACCCTATGCCCCTTGCTTTTTAACAGGTAGACTATGATCCTTCCACGCGCCTGGCGTTAAAGCTATATATACTCTATAGCTCCCACCTCTAATCTGTTTGATCTAGGCCTTGTTTCTCTTATTCTTTACCCTCCCATCTCCTTAACCCTATATTGCTCTTTAGATCCTTCCTGCTATTATTGCCCTCTAGGTTCCTCCCGCTATTACTACCCTAAGTTCTCTTTTAGCTCCCTAAAATACGGCGCGCTTAATTATTAGATTGCAGCTTATCGTCTAGTGTTACTAATAATGAGTATATAGACACGGATAGCGACGGTGACAGCTACGGGACAGAACCGACCGTCTTTAACAGTAATACTAATAGTAATGCCGATAGTAACGCTGACTGCGACGCTGATAGTGGTATTAACTGTAACGCTAATAGTATTGCTAGATCTAATAATGCTTGCGAAGCGCCCGCTTAAGTATAGCTTTATAAGGATTAAGACTATCTACTAGAATACTACCTTAAATAGTTAAAAGAGTTTAAGGAATCTAATTTTATAACGTAGGACTACGCTAATAGTAGTACGAATCTCCTTAACCGCATTAAAGATTAATGGTATTAGTAAGTAATAACCTATTTTACGGCTTTCTCTTAGGCTTGACCTAGAGCTAATAATTCCTAGATACTATACCTATATAAAAAAAGACCCTAAGAAAACGTACTAAGTCCTCTTGCTTTAGCTACTTTATAGCTTTTTTAACTGGCTCCTAAATTAGAAATAAGGGAAGGGGGGTAGGAAATAGTGCGGGACAAAGCTTTCTAGCTCGCTTAGTGTATACTAGAAGTACTATCGCCTTATATATAAGAGAGCAACCAGTAGAAAAATTGCTGGCAAATTAACCCGCTAGATATATAAGATAATTACATTTCTAGTTAACCCTTTAGCCTAGCAAAGTAAGGCAGAGCTAAAATATCTTTTCTAGGTACTTTGGAAACTAGTAAAGAAACATGGCTTAAGTGACAAGAAGCAAGAAAAACCCGTTATAGACATAGAGGATCTCGCCCTAGTTCTTAAGACCAACTTAGTTACAACCAGAAAGAGATATATAGTTAGGCGACATCGGATGCAAGTCCATTTCTTGCTATAGCTAGGCCTTTGCACTGCAAGCCGACCTAAAGCTCTTCTTAACCTATACTACCAATATATAATAATTATACTTATTCGCGACCTAGAAGGCGGGCCTTATAAGATTATGCCCAAGTTTATATTTAAATTCACTAAGGAATATCTTGGTATAAAAGAAGCGTATATTCCCTTTCTACCCTATTCCTCTCCTTACGCTTATAGAGAACCAGTAATACTTTCCCAATTCCTAAGATTATCTTTGACCCTTTGCTTATTTTTAGCCCTTATATCTTTCTCCTAGGCCTTCTTTTTGCTAATAAAGCTTTTACGGCCACTAATCTAACGTCTATAGAGCAGCTTAGTAAGCTATATATTAAGCCTAGGCGTAACAAGTTGCCACTGCTACTCCGTTTAGACCTAGATAATATCCCCGTATTTTAGCAATTGATTAAAAACCCCTACGGCTATAAGGTCTCACTCGACCAGCCTTTACTATACTTAACTCTTTTGCCCTGGATTAAGGACCTTAGCACAATTATAGGATTTCAGTAGGTTGCGCGCCTATATAGTCTCCGTTACGGCGCAGGTAAGGCATTTAATAAGAATAGTAAGTTTTATTGTATAGAGCTAGTTCTACTAAAACCTTTCTAACGCCTATACTACCTAGGTAATATAAGTGACGCCCTCCGGAACCTGATAATATAGTATGCCGACGCTCGAACATTTCTAAAGCACTACCTTCCGCGGCGTGTTGGCGTAGATATATAGGCAATCGTTTAAGGCTTAGAGCCTTAAGAAAAGTTAATAAAAGCAGTATACCAAATAAGCCGATCAATTGACCTGCGGCGGCCACAGTACCTAATAACAGAACAATCCTTATCGGTAAACAAGAACCCGCGTATTCGTTCCTTAATTAAAGTTTAAAATAAGCTAAAGCTTAGCCTTAAGCGCAAAACCGCAGAAAGTATAGAATACTAAAAGCTTAGCCGAGAAATCATAAATAAAAGGCAACGTTAGAGAAATGCGCTATTGGAAAATATTAAGAAGAATTAGGACAATGAATAAGCTATAATTAATATTAAGCGGCAACTTTCTGGAGTTATATTTAGTGAGGATATTAAAGCAACCTTAAAATCTAGTAATAATAGATTAGTCGAATATAAATGCCTTATTAAAGTGATTATAACGCTACCTAGTATATTACTAGAAGATGAGATACGTAGACGCAATAATGCTATTAATGCGGTTGTAGATTACTGTAATATTGAGAAAGGTAGAGTGTATTGGCCGAGTCATCGCCAGAGATAGTTTAGAATAGGTGTCGCCCTTGGCCAAGTTAAGATTAAAGAAGATGCTAAGATTTTAGAAGCGGCTAAAGCGTTAGAGAGGGCAAAGTCATCCTTATATAAGGAGAAAAGACTAAAAATATGCTTTATCTGCCTTGGGAATGAAAAGCTCGCAATTAGCAAGCGTATATATAGGTTCCACACTCCATCTGCTCTTATAAAGCATTTCTAATAAGTATATCTCTCTAAACTCCTAAAGCAGGGTGAGATTAAATGCAATGTTTGTAAAGTAACCCTTAAGCACAAAATGCATCTTTAGAACTATACATATAGTATACATAGGACCTTTTCCTAGTTATTGCGCGCTTATCTTATTATTCTTTACCACTTTTTATTTTATTTTAGTCTATTGTTATCCAATCCTGTTCTAGTATTTAGTAGAATAGATGCAATGACTAGGATTCTATAATTCGTCTAGGGGGGCGAGGGGTAATAGGTAAGGTAAGGGTAAGGTAAGGGTAAGGTGAGGGTAAGGTAAAGGATAAGGTAAAGGATAAGATAAAGGGTAGAGTAAGGGGTAGTTATATACTTTACCTTAGGTAAACTAGTTTTGGTAAGGAGCTATTGGAGTTTAAATTCTATATAGATAATATAGCTTTAACCCATAAGTAAATAAGGGGAAAATTATACCCATTCTGATTAGTATATAACCACACGTAATAGCAAGCTAAGGTGAAACTAGAAAGCTTAATTAGAGATTGCTCTAAAGCGGACTAATTTAAAACGGACTACTTAAGCCTATAAGCAAGAGAGGCATTATAGGCTAAGAAACGACTTAAAAATATAATACTAATTAAACTTTGCCTAATGTGGCTTGACAGAGTGCAGAGCCTTAATCTAAGCTATAGGAACGTATCACCCTATTATATAACCACTAACAATAGGCACGACGCTAGGTAGACTATCCTACTATAGGTTTAGGGGGGACACCCTAAGAGGGTATTTCCACTAGTTAGTCCTAGGCGCCACGACTGTATACTTTTTACAGCCGGCATATTTTTTAAGCTGCATATTTTTTATAGGCCGCTATTAGTAGTACCTAGCTCCTAGGAGTATAAGGCTCCTAAGACACTATTCCTAGGACCTAAAACTTCTTAAAAGTCTAAGGATCTTAAAAGACTAATCCTAGGACCTAAAAGCTTCTAGGAGACTATTTCTGGGACTTAAAGGCTCCTTAGAGCTTAATTTTAGGAGGCTATCCCTAGGACCTAGAGACTTCTAGGAGCTTAATAGGTATAGGAAGTATAAGGAGAATACCAAGCGCATTATCCTAGAGTGCTAAAATCTAGCCCTTACTAAATTTAGTCTTCTATTTTTAGGAGGCGAATTTTATAGGGCGTCCAAAACGGGTACCTAAAGCCTTAACAGTTATTAGCGAAACTGGCTTCGCCAATTTCCCTAGCGGAATAATCCCCTAGGGCTTCGTTCCCCCAGGGCTTCGTTCTCCTAGGGCTTCGTTCCCCTAGGGCTTCGTTCCCCTAGGGCTTCGTTCCCCTAGGGCTTCGTTCCCCTAGGGCTTCGTTCCCCTAGGGCTTCGTTCCCCTAGGGCTTCGTTCCCCTAGGGCTTCGTTCCCCTAGGGCTTCGTTC
>Ga0307507_10000541_pt1 | contig 80510 bp, 11 predicted proteins | sample 7_EM_MG_FD_207223 | JGI IMG/M metagenome (GOLD analysis project Ga0307507, IMG submission 207223) | Populus trichocarpa ectomycorrhiza microbial communities from riparian zone in the Pacific Northwest, United States - 7_EM | ecosystem: Host-associated > Plants > Roots > Unclassified | place...
GAGTAGGTTACAGTGATGTTGGTTAAAAGCTTGATATGTTTGGAATGAGGAAGGGCGAGGAGCTTAAGACTCCTCGCCACGCTAGTGCCGCGGCGTCACGTGACGACCGCTTGCCTCATTCCCAACAATATTCATTATATGCATTTAAATTATAAATATTTTTTAGCGCGTTTATAAATTAAATAAATATTTAGCTAAAATATGTATGCATTTATTACTAAAACTATTAAGTCTTTTCTAGTCCTAGTTCGCAGACTTTAAAGTACCGTAACTTGGAATTCTAGTTAAAGAAGCGTTAACAGGTAACCTAAAACGTTAAGCGGTAGCCCTGCGCCTAATTGGATAGATAACCCTTTAGATACTCCGCCTCTCTACTATAGGTTAATCTAGCCGTAGGTTTCGCGGCAGTGATTTTAGATTAAGTATATAGAGCGATATATATATATACACTGGTTGCCATTTCTAGATCGGGATACTGGCAGCGTATAAATAGGTAGAAAAGAGAGAGGTACACAGCTAGGGTCTGGTAACTGCAGTGTAGCTATATTACCCTTACCCTTAGTCTAAAGAGTACTCGGATAACGCTGCTTAATAAGTGCACTTATTTCCTAACAAAATCGCGCATTTTATCTATGCATATTGCCTAATTGCGACTTTAAGCAGGACCCCAAAAGGGGGGGGCGGTTGATATTCTATAAAATTGTACGCACGCTTACTTCAATAATGCTATTAATTTATACTATACACTCTCTTATATATATAAAGAGATAAAGATTAAAATTAGCATTTAGTAGAAGATAGAGGGCTAAGGTATTAGTAGATAAAGGCTACCGTTCTAAGCCACGGTTGCCCTCCTTCTCCTTACACTTTAGGCATACCCCATCCTTCTAACAGCATTTATTATAAAAGCTATGCTTCTAGCAATTTATTATTAGTACTAACTCCCCTAATAATACCCTTTTTTATATACCACGCATTTCTTTATTATTTTTAGGTAACGCGTTAGAAATCTCTCTCCCTTAATATATTCTTTAAAAATCCTATCTGGCCATTGACATTCTAACTCCTCTTAATAATTTTTAACCCTTCTTGCTATCTTTGCCTTTTTATCTGGTGCTAAACGCTTTAGTACTTATTTTTATACTCTTTCTCTAATTAACATCATTATATATCCTACTCTTCGCCACTCCATTTCTATAATATAATCTACCATATCTTAAGTATTAATATTCTTGAGGATATTTACGATTAAATTATCCTCGCCGATTATTATAAACTTTTTAATGATTTTTCTATCTAAACTGTAGTAAATTACCTGGAGGTTTTACCTAGGCAATTCCTCTATTATCCCCACGGCCCTAATATATCTAGAAACTTTATTCGCAAGATTAAAAAGGCTAAAACTTATTTTAATAGTCGAAGATACTAAAAATTTAGCTTATTAAATTTTTTAGAGCAATAACAAAACTAAATCTTATAGATTTGAGTTTGGGAGGTAATCTAGTAACTAAGGGATCTATATACGCGATAGGGACTGGTATAGATACAAAGGTAAAATAATAGAAACTACTTTTATCTGCCTAAGGAGCTTACTAGATAGGTATGGAGGGCTAGTAAGAGATTTATAGTATAGAAGAATAGAGCGATCTATACTCGCGCCAATTGGATATAAAATGGCGGGTTAGCCTATATAGGTAACTATTAGTCCTATTTAGGTATAGTGCATTAGATTTAGACTAGAGGATTAAAGTAGATTTAACGCTAGTCTAAATAGATTACTAGAAGAATATATTTACTAAGAGCACGGGAACTTGTTAACTTTAAACTTAACCTTTTAATAACTAGGGGGGAATAAATAAATGGCTTTTAGGAATAAAAAGGTCCGCCCTTAGGAAAAATAGGCCTGTAAAAAAGAACCTATCTATAAAGGAGCCGGTTAATGAGAAAAAATTAGCAGTATAGGATTACTACAGTTTTGGATGCCCTATTGGTTTTCTTATCTATTATAACTTGCTTCTAGATAAGAGCTTCCTATATTATTAAATACCTTTTAGGGACAGCTATAGTTGTTAGCGAAACCGGCCTCCGCCTTAGGGCGCTGTTATAAGTTTTCCTTCGCTCTTAACTAGGGTCTGCTAAACCAAATTTGGTTAAGTGTTGTATGCCTAGCTGTAGGCGCCCAAACCGGCCTTACTATTAGCAAACATGTCCTTTTAAGAGCTTTGAATACGTCTGAGAATAGCATTAAACTTATAACTTTTTATCTTTGGCTATATATAGCTAAACCTTACTGCCTCGCAGTATAATATAATTCGCTCCGCTCCTAGATTATAATCTTATTTCTTTTTTACTAGCGTTAGGAATCAAATAATGGGATTATATGCTTACTATATAGCGGGGCGACAGTATCTTATCTTAGGTGCCTTAGCCGCTTCTCTAAGGAATTTTTGACGTTGCACGGCCCTACTCTCTTGCCACAGCCCTACTCTGCCAACTTGTACGAACTCCTAAGCTAATTAGCGGCGTGTACTAACTTCTGCGAACTCCTGAGCTAATAGAACGTCACGCTAGCCCCTACCACCCCTACCACCCTAAAAATTCCTCTACGAAGCGTCTAAGAGATTATAGGCACGCGTTTGCTATAAACTGGGCCCGATTTTTAATATATGCTAACTTTAAGCAACTACAACAGGGTTAATATAGCAGCTATGGTTACAGTTCGCGATGCAATTAAATTATAATATCCTCTATTAGTATATTCTAGTAAATTTAACCAGCTAACTAACGTATTAGGAGGCGAAGTATAGCCTTAAAGTTTAAAGACATGTTTTTGAACCTGGTCCTGCCTAACTAGCCTTATCAATATAGCGACCATACTCCACTACTACAACTCTATTTACTATTAAACTTTATAAGGTGCCTCTTATACCCTATTATAAACAGCTTACCTAATTATACTATACCTATTCTAGTAGGTATGGATTTACTTTATAGAAGGGGGGAAGCTTTAGGCAGAGGCTTATACAGAGCTTTATGCAGGGCTTTATATAGAGCTTTAAGCAGAGCTTTAAGTAGAGAGCCTCTCTATATAGACCTTATATTTAGGCTTGTTTTTAAAGGCCTTGTAAACGGCTTTGTAAAGAGCTTTAAGTAGAGCTTTATATAGGCGTCTATGTAGGCGTTTATGCAGGCGTTCGTATAGGCGTTCGTGGAGCGTTTGTGGAGCGTTTATGTAGGCGTTTATAAAGTGTTTGTGTAGGCGTTTGTGGAGCGTTTGTGAAGGTGTTTGTATAGGCGTTTGTGTAGGCGTTCGTACTGACGTTTATAAAGATGTTTGTAGAGATATTAGGGGGATAATTAGGCTCTATTGCGGATGCAATATATAGAGTAAGAGATAAGCTTTTAAATAGAGGTATTGGCAAACTAAGTAGCGCTATATTAGGGAGCAATATATAACGTTAAAGGTAATAGAACCGTCACCCACTAATAAAGCTGTATAGCCCTTATAAAAGGCGCCCATAATCTCTTAGACCCTTAGAGAGAAATCCACCTTAGCGCTTTATAATTGGCTACTAAAGCTAGCGCAAGCGCTAACGCCTACGGCGTATATTAGGCTGCGGTGCCGGTCGCTAATTAGCTTAGGAGTTTACAGGGGTTACAGAGGTGTGGTAGTGCCAGCCGCTTTATAGAAGGTAGGTGGATTTTCTCTCTAAGGGTCTAAGTTAACTAAGATAAATAGCATCTGTAATTACGCCCATTCAAAACCCCAGTAATATTAGATAGAAAAGTACCGTCCGCGCTTATACTTACTAATTGCATTATATCTGTGTTCCATTACAGTCTCACAAACTATAAATTACTAACGCTGAGAATGAATGTTACTCTAGTAATTATTCCGCCTACCCCCTAGAGTCCGCCACCTGTAAATAGCTTAAATACCTATATTCTCCACCACGTAACAACCCCACTTCGTTATATTTGTGTGGTAGCTATATATTATATTTAAATAGATAGTTTAAGAGAATGGACTTCTATATATTATAAAGGTATTATAAAGGGATATCACATTTATTATAGGAATAATAGGCATGGCTCCTTATATACTGGTACCTATAGATAACTCTAGTTTCCTATAACTGTACAGCGCTAGTATATAACTCGGCCACTTAGTCTTATGCTACTATTATTACCGACGCTTAAATCGCTAGCACTTTTATCTTTACTTAATTCGAACTAGTAGAATGTTATACTAACTAGATTCTGCGCTCTATTATATAGTATAGCGAGGCGTGGAACTAGTATAGAAGATATCTCTTTATATTTTAAATATACTTTTTCCTTCTGGCTACTTGTAGGTTGTATTTCCATTTATAACACTTAATCCTTAGGAAGTAAGATAGTTATATAACTAGACCTTTAAAAGCCTAATGAGTTAAAGGAGTATAAAATCCTCCACTTTCTGTCCTTTTTAATATTAACACTTTTGGGTTATATGTTTATCTTGTCTTTTAAGTTTCCTTTTTAAAGCCATTTTCTATGCATTAAGTAAAAGGTATAAGGCGGTAGACTAACGCGAGAAGTGGTATAAAGCTAATAAGTCAAAGAGCATTAGAAAAGCTATTATTGGTTATTTAGTGCTCTGTTTAGGCATTAAAGAGGTAAAAACAAAAGCCGAACTCTATTAGGCTGGTTTTGTCAAAATTTATATATTATTTTATATAGGAGACTAAGTATCCTAATAGAACATCCACAGAAATCTAACCTTGAAATTATGTGTAAGGCCACTACCAGCTCCACTATCGGCTGCTATAAAGATGAGGATATCCTACCGCAACCAAGAGATCTATATGGATATTTACGAAGTTAGAACTCTAATGGCAGACTCTATAAAGCTTGGTAGCACTAGGCCGGGGTAGGCTTAATTTAATAATCGAGACTTTAAACCCTTGTTTAGTAGAAAGGGCAGGTGGATAGTATAAGAGTATATATATTTTAATCTTTAGTAGTTAAGGAATGCCAATTCCCAACCTTTTATAGTCTGTTATAAAGTCGGATTCTCATGCAGTTGGGATTTTGCCCCGCCTATAAGCAGATCTCTTAGTAGTTATCTTAGCACTAGAATTCCCTAACCTAACCAGTTCTTATAAGAACTTCGCAATACAGCCTAATTTATAGTATAATATACCCCTCTAAAAGAACATTAGTATATAACACTGCCTTTACTCTCTAAATCTAATCCCTAAAATTATAAGCAGTTTATAGAAAGTAGATATATTATCCGCGAAGTAAGTACGCTCTACATTACCTCTTCTCTAGTTTGCCTTTTAATACATTGTAACTGCCTTACTAATTGCAATATAGGTTTATGCCTGAGGAAGACCAAACAAAGTATAATAGTGATTACGTCCGCGATAATTGTCGAAAATATTGTCCCGAAGCCGTCGTCTCTAGTATTAGCTATTACACTTAGCTAGCTTAATAAACGGTTATCCACTTTCCTATAGCAACATCGATATACTTCTATGCTATAGTGATTCCCTCCATCGCTTGTCCTAGTCTCTCTATGGCAAGTTTCATGCATTTAACAACTTTATTATTTTTGTTAAGTTTCCTCTTAATTATTTCAAGTTTATACTAAATTTATAGCTAAAAGTCCTAAAACTATAACTTAGTTCTCGACTGCTTATCTTATAGAGATGTAATAGCGATATTATCTCTAATAAGCTTTTCTTTAAGTGTATAAATGTAAAGATATATCTAATAGCGATATACGTTAGGTTCCCCTTTGCCCTAAAGCTAGCGTGTAATATCCGTTAGCTATAATTACTCCTTATCTAGCGCGCTGTCTATACTTAAAAGTATAGGCTGCTAAACTGAATCTAATAGTGGCTGTTTAAATTAAAGGAGGTATCGCTAGGGGTAATTACTAGCTAAGCTGTTACTAAATATAAATACCTAACTAAAATATATTATATTAGTGCGGAAGAACTAACGCACTAGTCTCTAGCTTTGTAAGTAGTGCTTAGTTGTTATTGCTTATTAGATTATAAGTAGTCTTGATAAACTCTAGCTCTTATTAGTATTTATATAAAGAAGCTTATATAAACGCCGCACACCTTAACGGCTGGAGAAGTTTGTATAAATTTGTTAACTGGGATTGTGTAAGTTACTTTAAGATTAATGTTTCTGCCTAAATCTATATAACGTAGGTAAAAGCAATACCGCCTTTTAAGCGCTATATTACGGTTTCTAAGGTATATAGTATAAGTAAGGGGTTAGGAGATAAAGCTACGGCGTATTTAGCCACCTCTAATATAACTAAAAAGAAGTTTAGGAATCTAGTTTCTATTCTATCTAGAACTGGATAAGGGCTTCTATATACTAGTGTTTAGGGGTAGCCCTAATAGTTAATTATTGTTTAAAGTTGATAATCCGGCCAAGCCAAGTTTTACGCTTAGGGGATTTATTTAATATTATAAAAAGGGGCTTAGACACTAGATGCCGGTAAAGGCATTAGCACCTTAAATACCCAGAAGCTATAGGCCGTAAAGAGATTATCCTATAACTATTAATATGACTTAGTGTTGTGGCAAAGCAGCTTATATAGTTTAATATTTTTAGATTAGAGCTGTGCTTTTAGCGTTAATGCTACGAGGGTATAAAGGGCGCTATTATACGATTTTCTTGCTCTATAGCATTTATAATTCTTAATTCTTTTATACTGGCCCTAAGCTCTTACTAGCTATGCTTTCTCTAGTTAAGAACTACTCACAGCTATCTAATTCTAGAGAGGTAGGAATACCATCTTTACCTACTTAAATATTTAAAACAGAAATTTCGTATCCCTATAACACCTAAGAGCATAAGAATATGTATATTTTAGAAACAGACTATGCGAAAAGCTATAGTAAGGCCAGCCCTCTATTTTAAGTTTGGCTTATTAATCTTCTTACCTAATAATAGGCTTGTCTAACCCCGTAAATATAGTTACTAGTATTAAGCACGTTCCTCCAATACCTCCTAGTAAGGTAGCTGGATAATTAGATCTTTTAATTATACTAATAGCTAAGTAGGTAATAATAGAGCCCACTTTGCGAATATTTCTAACAATAGCTTAGATTATAAAAGCGAAGACAAACAGCCTACTAGATTCCTAAGAAGATCAAACCAAATTTTAGAAGGCGTAACCAAAAACAGTGCACTTAAATACTAGGTAGAGTAGAAGCCTAGGCTAATAAGTATTAGAGCCGCGGAGAGAAATAAAAATTTAAGGCATTGCTTGGTTCACATTATAGATAGGGTGGTAGTTTTGTGCTAGAAGCCTATTAAAGAGCCTATAACTAACCTAATATCCTATAAACTTCGATCTTATTATAAAAGGAATTTTAGTAAGTTTATTAAGTATATTATAAGGTTCCAAGAGCTTAGAGAGGCACTTAAAAAGAAAGATAGAAAAACACTTATAGCTTTAGTAGATAAGAGTGGAATATAAAAGGGACTTAGATCAACCCCACGAAACGCCATTAATAAAAGTAGTAAAAAGGAAATTGACGGCGAATCTTTAAAAGCGAAAGAGAAGTAGAGATCACCCCTAAATATATAGCGTGTAGTAGGCTTAGGCCTAAATAATTTAGGAACAGAACTTTTTCCTATAGTACTTTAATAGTTTCTAAATAATTGCTAAGTATTTCTAGTTACTATTAAGCAATTTGATTATTTCCTATATATAATACGTTTCAGTCTTATTTATTCTACTATTTCTTAGGAATACCTTATTATTGCCAATTTACTTACAGCTGTCTCTTCTAGCTAGAATCTAATAATGAAAATGCATATATCTTACTGATATGAGCGTACCGCCTTCCTTACTACGCTTTTAAAAGTAGGAGTCCCATAAACTACATCAATGTTAATAGAGGAGAAACCCTATATCGATCCTAATATTAATAATTTCTATAAGGAAGAAGCTGCTACTAAAGCAACTATCTAAAAGGATTCTAATATATAGGGCAATATAGATTAGGAAGCTGGTAAAGAAGGGGGTAATTAAGAAGGGTAGGGCGATAAGGGTAATAAGGGTGATAAGGGTAATAAGGATAATAAGGGCAATAAGGGCAATAAGGGTAATAAGGATAATAAGGGTAATAAGGGCGATAAGAAAGACTCTATTAAATATATTGTTATTAACAATTAATTATAACTTAATAATATTCCAAGCTCTATAATATACCAAATATTATTTAGTTAAACTGGTTTAGAGCTTTAAATTACTTATTAGTTAGTTTTAGAGGTTAAATTTAGCTTTAACCGGACTGTTATATTACTAATGCCTCTTTTATTAGTCTTACACTAGGGTATAAGAATGGCAGCTCCCTAAACCAATACTAGTTACCGCACTTTTATACCTACTTAGAAGTCCTTTGTTTAATAAAGGCGATCTCTAGTTTTTAACTTCACCACTACGCTAATAGAATCTCCGTTTGCCCTAATAGATTAAATTATTTTAGCACGCTTTAGTGCTGGTCTTAAGAGGACAAATAGGATGTACTGCTAGGCACGCTACTACCCCAGCCGGAATAGTAGATATAGTATTCACACCTAATTTGTAAACAAGAATCCTAAGGTCACTATAAAAACTAAGGGCAGACTAGAAAGACTAGGAAATTTTAAGGTTATCTTTCTAAAGCTATATCGCCCTTACTGCTATATTATTAAGATTAGAAAATTATCACTTTTAGTAATAGACTCTTAAGTGCCAGCCATACCGCGGCATTTTTTATATTCTATAAATCCGGGAGTATCCCAATCTAAGTTTGTTTTATATCCTTAGAAAAGAGGAGGCGTAGCTAGTAGTTTAGCCTAGGTTATATTGCCTACTAGAGCCGTACGTAATATCTACTGCGCATTGATAAATGTTTTATAGGATGGTAAGGCATTCTAGGACCTGTATATACCGGGAAAGAACCCTATATAAGGCGTATTCTATACTGCGTCCTTATTTCTATAAGTAGTCGGTTTGCTTTTTACTTATTATTAGAACACTCTATCTTCTCCTCTCTTTACCAACTATTCTGTTTAGTTAATGACGTTAATCCTCTTAGCCCCTATAACAACTATTTTGGAATTTATTTTAGATCCTTGCTTGTGAAATTAACTATAAAAAAAAGCTAAACGCACTATTGTGGATTTAAGGCGTTGGTGTTAACCTAAGTACTATTAGACTTCTTAGTCTTTGCTATATGTAAGTGCCCTCTAGACTATAAAATCGCCCTTTTCTATCGTGCTCTTTCTAGGAACAATTAAAAACCATACTTATAATGGTATATTTAAATCTAGCAACATTCTTAAAAGCCTATTAAGTAGCCTAGATAAGGTTTAGTAATAAACAAAGCAATAAACAAACTATTAAAGAGGCCGGTATAGGCCCGCGAAGACCCTTATATCTTAAGCCAACAACTAAGGAAGAAAGGCAGAAAGTAGCTTTAAAGCGTAAGATACCTACTAAGGATTAGGCTCGTGCTGTTTTGTTTAACTTATAGATAAATATGCTTCTTCTTACCGTTCCCATCGGCTTTATAGTTAATTATTTTTACGTTAATGGCATTGCCATATTTATTATTAACTTTATTGCTATTATTCCGCTTGCTGTAATGCTTAATTATACTATTAAAGAGATTACGCTCCGCGCCGGTAATACATTGGGTGGTCTTTTAAACGTAACTTTTAGATACATTTCTCCACTTCTTATTTGTCCTAATATTATCTAATATTTAGCGCAGAAACGCTGTTAAATTAATTATCTCTATTTTAGCCTTAACTAAGGGCCAGATTACCATTATTAAAACTTTCTTAATTGGTAGTATGCTTTTGAACTTACTCCTTGTCCTTAGTATGTGCTTCTTCTTTAGAGGTATTAACTAGATGGAACAACATTTTAATAGGATAATAGTAGGTACTATAGCCAGTCTTCTAGCTCTATGCGTTAGTAGTCTAATTATTCTAACTTCCTTCCACTCTATACTGTTAAGTAAGTTTAATAACGGCTTTAGACTAATAATAAATACTAACCTACGTAGCTATAAGCCTTAATAGCTTTATACTTATTTAAGAGCTTTCCTACGGAATAGCTATTATCCTCCTAATTATTTACGTTTGCTACCTTGTATTTTAATTAAAGTTATATACTGAAATATTTAATACTCTAAGCTAAAAGACTCCTAGGTATAAATCCTCCTAAGTTAAGCAGGGTATATCCCTCTATGGTATTGTATAGGTTAGTACTAAAGCGGCGGCTATATCTAAAGGCGGAGTAAACTATAAACAGCTTATATAGAATTTAAATATAGAAAAGGAAGATGACGAGATTAAGGAGCCTAAACTAATAATTTGGGGTATAATTATAACCCTTAGACTCTTTACCGCATTGGTCGCCTTATATTCTAAGTTTATGGTTAATAGCATTAGTGATATTATGGCAAGCGGCACTGTCTTTACTACTTTTATCGGTCTTATCCTACTCCTAATTGTTGGGAACGCTGCTAAGCATATAGTAGTGATTATAGTAGCTTACAAGGATAAAATAAGTCTAGTAATTAATGTTGCTATTAAATTTAGCATATAAATCACTCTTCTAGTTCTCCCCTTTATTATTATATTTAGTTGATTTAGAGGCTAGAATTGTATAATACTTTATTTTAATACCTTTCTAATTGCTGTTTTGTTTGTTGCTGTGCTCCTAGTAAACTATCTTATCTAAAATAGCAAATTTAGTAAGTTTTCCTTTTTATATAGGTAATCTACTCTAACTAATACTAAAATAGACTGGCTTAAAGGCGTTCTTATTATGGCAATCTATGCTATTATTGCAGTTACTAGCTGGTTTTATCTAAACCAAGTTTTAGATCCTCTCTGTCCTGCCTAGTTTAAGCCTCTAATTGCTATCTTACTCCTTTGTTAGGGTTAAGCAATTAGGATATATATATAGAGGTCTTAAAACTATATTTCAATAAATAGAGTCCTTATTCTTTTCTTATAATCAGTGCACGGATATCCGATTAACATATTAGTATAAACGGAAAATTGCATAGAATAGCGAAGGCTTCTGTCTTAGCTCCTTAAATATTAAGCTGCGGAACGACCTACTGGGCCATTTCCATTTTACAGATCTTATTAAGCTTAAGGCTTATTGTCTTCCAAGTTGTCTTAGACACTCCTTACGTTTCTTTAGAAGGAGCGGATGGAAATAGTTAGGGCCTTTATAGTTATTATCTTTATCCGCAATTAATTCCCTAAGTTAAAAGACCTATAGTAGTTAATAATTAAGAAAGCGGACCGCTGGGCGGCCTCTTTTCTTAAGGACGAGAAAGACAGGGAGGACGTAAAGAGGTGGATATAGGAGAAATTAGTGATCTATTCGGACTAGAGCCGATTTTCATTGATAGTGGATCTAGCCTTATAAGTCAATCAATTCTATTTAATTGACGCCTTGAAATTTATCTTGTACCCAGACCACCTATAGGGTTAAAACAACGTTTTACTACTTTTGATCAACGCTCTATAGGTAGTCTAGGGGGCCGTTTAGATATTTATTAGCTTTTTTATAGTCAAAAGTTACTATTTTTAAGCAAAAATATTACGTGGGCAATAGAAAAGTGGATAACCTAACCGCTTTATCATTATATAATGTGTCTCTTTATTACTATCATTATTTAATTATATATAATCTTTCGCACTAGCGCGCCTTATATATAGAGTCCATTACACCCAACTTTCCATTAAGCGTTGTTGAACTATAGCAAGTAGAACTTGTTGAAAACTTACTAAATAAGATACTTATTTTAGGAAATCGCGTAGTTGCATAAAGGAGGCCAATTAGCTATGCTTTAATTAAAAATAAATATTTAAAATAGTTTAGATTTAAATATATCGGAAACTAGCCTCTACTATAGCGATATTATTGGATATAAGCCACGGTATAGTTCTAAACCAATACTATAATTCTAATTCTAGAATAAGATCACGCAACCCCAATCTAGGACGCGCATTACTGTTACTCTTGCCATCGCTTACAGCCCTGTCGCCCTTACTATTACTCTTACTATTTATATCTTTCTACTCTTAATATAAAGCCACTAAACGTTCCTTTATTGTTATAATATCTCCCTAGTGTAATTCGTTACGGCACTAAAATTGCCTTAAGGCCAGCTCTTAATAACGATCCTATATAACTAAGGTAATCTTTAATAGGCTAACTCTTTCTCGCAAATTCGTATTTAGTAAGATTAGCTCTATAGGGGGGGCGAAGCCATTCTATTCGTGGTTATAATTCTATAAGTAACTGTAGTAGTAGGTCTAGGTAATCCGTAAGTCCAATAGGGCTTTAAAACTGGTAATTTACTAAATATAGATCTGGCTCTAGTTATCCGGGCTCTAGTTATCTAGTATAATAAGGGAGCGTATATTAAACCTAAGAGAAAGTATACGGACGTTTCTGAATACAAAAGTTGAGTTAAATAGTTAGTCGTACTATATATCCCTCTAGTGCTAGTCTAGCCCAGCCTAACTAAGCCTAAATTTGTAGTATTGGCGCCTATAGATATATTTACTGAGTTGTTTATTAATAAGTATAATTATAGGGCAGACCTAAGGACGCAGAGAAGAAAGTTCTTAAGGGTAATAAAATTTAACTGGAAATACCCTATATAAGGTAATGCACTTACACACTAGAGGAAATAGAGGTAAATAAAAGTTAAAAATTTTATTAAGTAATTCTGGGGCTAGATTTAGGAGGCGACATTGTTTAGGATTTTTGTCTCTACCCTCCATCTTCGTTAGAGTTTGGCGGGTCATAGGTATCTAAGAAAGGTACGCTACTACTATCCGTAGTTGGTTGCGAGAAATATAGAAGAATACGAAAAATAGAGAGGGTATAGCGATTTATACCCACCCTATAACAATCCAGCTATCCCAGTCTCTTAGAAATATAAGTAGGAGTACTACGCCTTGCCCGCTACACCTTACCCACTATACCTCTCTAGAAGTGTACCGCTGTTAATATAATCTAGAGTTTATGCGCATGGCTTTAACTATATAACTAAATTATATTCTAGTCTAGTAGATCCTCTACAAGTTATATTTGCAGTAATTTATAGTACTTAATAGAAAGTTATATATAAATAACTTAATGTATATGGCGCTAGTACGAAATATTACTTATGACTAGGGCCCCGTACGTTATTATATAGGGCTCCTTAAACGCGGATATTATATACTAGCTATCTAACCTCTCCACTAAGGTAAGGTGGCGTGCTAGGTCGGTGACTTCTCCGCCCTATAATATTAGCAGCATGTGCATAATCCGTACACTAACTAATATATAGGGTAATATAGATTAGGAAGCTGGTAAAGAAGGGGGTAGGTAAGAAGGGGATAGGTAAGAAGGGTAGGGTAATAAGGGTAATAAAGGTAATAAGGGTAATAAGGGTAATAAGGGCAATAAGGAAGACTCTGTTAAATATATCATTATTAACAATTAATTGTAACTTAATACTATACTAAGCTCTACAATATGCCAAATATTATTTAGTTGAACTGGTTCGGAGCTCTAAATTGCTTATTGGTTGGGTTTAGAGGTCAAATTTGGCTCTAACCGGACTAGTTACATCATTAATCCCTCTATTATTAGTCTTGCACTAGGGTATAAGAATAGCAGCTCCCTAGACCAATACTAGTTACTACGCTTTTATACCTGCTTGGAAGCCCCTTATTTAATAAAGGTAATCTCTAGTTCTTAACTTCACTACCACGCTAATGGAATCTCTGTTTGCTCTAATAGATTAAATTATTTTGGCATACCTTAGTGCTAATCTTCAAAGGACGAATAGGATGTACTGCTAGGTATACTACTACTCTGGCCGGAATAGCAGATATAGTGTTTAATAGACTGGAAAGACTAGGAAGTCTTAAAGTTATCTTTCTAAAGCTATATTGTCCTTGCTGCTGTATTATTAAGGTTGCCACTTTTAGTAATAGACTTTTAAGTGCCAACTATACTATAGTGTTTTTTATGTTCTATAAATATAGGAGCATCCTGATTTAAGTTTATTTTATACTTTTAGGAAAGAGAAGGCGTAGTTAGTAGTTTATTAGTTCTATTCTTACCTAGTAGGCGGCTGCTAGTTCCCACCAGACAGACTATTACTATTACTATAAATGGTATAAATGTAAACAGGAGCTAATAGAATAAGGGTAAATATAAGTGGCTCTAGTGTAGAAATAGAATTAGTATAGCCGTTGTCTAGGCCAGCAGATATTAGCAACCTTTTTATTACTAAGATAACCGATCTTCTTTACGAAGATAACCTCCTTAATATACTCTTGTTAGTAGCCTTAAATAACAAGTCGATTACAAAGGACAAGCTTTAGCGTAACTTTCGCCGTATTTTTATGCAGTACGGACGTAATCTTAAAGATAAAGCGAAGTCCGAAGAGCAATTAGCGGCCGCCGGCTTTGTTAGACATTATTTATTACTAGTATTAAGGAACATCTGCCAAAGGGTCGCAGGCTACTTGGATAACTTATGGTTTAAGTCCCTTAAAGAACGCGTTAAGCGGATAGAAATAGTCGATAAGGTCAATCGCTCTCGCAAGGAATTTAATAACGTACCTAAAGAAACAACTATAACTCCAAACCCAGATAAAGAGGTAGAAGACAATATTGATATACTATATCCGTACTATAAATCTCTTATAGAATTGTCTAACGTAAAGGAGTTTCTAGTATCTAAAAATGCTTTTGCCTTACTAAGAGAGAGTCTACACAATTTTATTAATCTATCCTTTTAGATAAGACTAATGAAAATTATAGATAAATATAGAAGGTTAGAGAATAAGGACGACGAGTTCCGCTTTAACAGTAACCTATATAGTCTTATAGTGGAATTGCTGGATAGTGACCTAAGTTGTATTAGATAGACTAACCACGAGGGGACTAGCCAGAGCGATATTCTTAAATAGAAATTTAAAGGCTAGACAAGAGAGAAATGGGACTAGTAGCCATTTAAGCCTCTATAGCGGTGGCTTCGTCCTAGAGAGGCACGGCTATACTAGACATATATAAGTAGTAACTCTTAAACCTATCCTATAGTAAATATAAGTCTAATATCTTAAAGGAGTGCGGGGAGCAACGATAGGCAGAAGTCCCTATAGGGTTTATAAAGGTAGTAACTTAAAGTGCTTAAGCTTATCTAACCCGTTACCAACTAGTTATATATCCTAGTTTAGCCTAGCCTTTCTAGGCGGCTTATTTAAAGCAACTGCTATTATCTATAAGTATGCTAAGTAGTAAAGCTGCGGAAGGTTTTGCTAAGGGCACCTAAGTAGATAATAGATCTAGGTTGCCCTTAAGAAATCCTTATCTTAGAGCTAATCTAAATATAAATACTAGTACTGCTTTTTTGCCTCTTACTTCCTAACGCGTATTTCTCCTAGTGGCTGCTAGTAGTGGCTTCCGTCTTATATAGATTAGAGTTAAGAAGCTTATAATATACGAATTTTTCTGCGAATTATGGCAACAGTATAATGACCTACGGCGTTTTTTTTAAAGGTGGCTGAGTATCTGGGTAAGAAATACTTCCTTTATTACCTATCTCCGCATATCTAATATTAAGTTTACTAAAATTGCAATAGTGCGATAAATATAAAGCTTACCGCTATAAGCATAGGTGAGAAGAGTTTCTAGACGGGAAACACTACTAAGACTATTAGTATGACCCTAACTTAATAAACCTTATCCCACCCATTAGCCCGTATAAGTTTTATAATTGCTTCTATATATACTATAACCCCTACCTAGCCTTTCGCTTCCTCTATAAATATATAGGCTTTAATAGGCGCATGTAGGATCTTCTATAGCTGTTTCTAAAATGCAATTCCGACCTAGCTAAGGATTTAGATAAGCGCGAATCCTTTTAGGGAATTGTTGCCTATAAGTAGCTATCTATCTTCCGCCTTTTGCTGTATAATTTCGCATATACGTTACCTTACCTTATTTTACTCTTTATATAGCTCTTTTTATAAGGGCATAGGGGGGACCTATAGAATGCGTCGGTACCGCTTTCTATTATACTAGTAGCGCTATTAATTTTTTAAAGTATCTTCTTTACGAACCTAGAGTTTAAGGAGGGGCATATAAAAGCTAGACACTGGTCTTAAAGACTGCTGTCCTTCGCGGCTATTGTCTTAGAAAGCGCTTATAGGTCACTTATAAAAACTCTATCTATTAAAGCTGGCTCTAGAAGCTCTCTATATATATAAGGAAAGGGTAGTAGACTAAGTTAGTAACTAAGTCAGTAACCGTGTTAACGACTATATTATTGACCGGGTTAATAACCAAGTCAATGACCAAGTTAAAGGGTAGGTAAGATGGTAAGAAATAGGGTAGTAAGTTATAAGGTAGTACCTAATAGTGACCTTAACGGTTGATACTCTTTTTCTACTACTTATATTACCTATTCCCTAGTTGCTTGCTTTCTTAATAGGTACTTAGCAGTCTTTTTTCTTCTACTAGCGGTATTTGTTTTTTAGATGACTAGTATATAGAGAGAAGTCCCGCCTTCTTACAATATATTTAACAAAGCGTTAAACCTATACGCTCCGTACGCCCAGCTATAAGGGGCGCTTAGTTTATAATACTCTACTATATAATAGTTTTACGCAAGGGTCCTCTTATTTAAACACGCCTATTTAGACCATACTGGTTTATCTAGCGATTTGTCTAAGTTAGAAGAATAGTGTTGCTTTGCAATACTAACGTCCTCTAATATCTTTAAAGAATAATAAAAGGCACTTTATAACCAAAATTAAGGGAACAGCTAACTAGATTACTTAGGTAATAGCAATTATATACCTAGGCTTGCGCTTACTGCTATTAAGGTATTATATTAGTAAAGAGTACTAATTTAGGTTTTAAGTCGGTATAATTTATAACCTTTAAAACCTTCTATAATAAAGAGCAGTAAGACCCTTAATATATGCCAGCCTTAAGCCATAATAGAGCAGCGCCCGGCAGGCTTTCTAATTAGTCAACTTAGGATAGGCTATAAAAGGGGCTCTTAATTATTTATATGGCACATAGGTGGTTATAACACATTTTTTACTTTATATCTACCAAATAAGTTTTCGCTGCAGCTATACCTAAAAAACACAATTATAACCTACGCCTTTATAAACTCTTCTACTACTTTATATTTCGGCATCGCTTTTTAGAGCTGCCTAATTTATTATCGCAACCTAGTAGTATATAGAAGGTTCATCTATACTGCAGCCATAGCATTTTTAGGATAGCTCTATCTTTCAATTATCTAGCCTGTGGAATGTTGTTTACGCTATATATATATATTCCTATTCGCCCTTAACAGGTATAGATCTATACTATAACCCTACTTAACCCCGCTAGCTATTCTCGTGGCTCCTATACTTACCATCTCTATATCTAGTGTAACTTATTCTTGTGGCAGTCTGGCCCGAACAATACAATAACTAAAGATAAGAGCGTGCTTTATATATATAGCCTAACGCGGTAAATCTAACAAGTTATACCTTATCTTAATATATAACAAGTAATAAAATAATAGGTTTAATAAAAAATACTTCTAATCTAGCAGACCTAGTAACATCTACTCTTTAGTTAAGTTAATCGCTGTACCTTATAGCCAGAGGCCTTCCAAGCCAAAGCTCTATACCTAAACTTATAGAACTGCTTAAAGCCCTTAATATAGTATTGGAAAAGCTTTCCCAGATATTAACCCTAATAAATACCGAATTTACAGCACTAGAGCTCCCTTTATAAAGTTATAGTAAGTGTTATAAGGAGCTTAGTAAACGGATTAGTTAGGCAGCTTAATTAGGTACTTATAACTAGGCTATATTTAAGTATATGGGCCAGGATATCTTTGGCTTTATATATACTTTAAAAATATACATATCTACCATCGTGATAAAGATGATAGATATTACGTTGTATATTAAAGGCGTACTTATATAAACTAGAGCTAATACTAGTACAGGTTTATAGGCAATATTATATTTACTAAAGAATGCCTTAAGGAATATAAAGAGCTTATTAAAGACACTCAGTCCGCTATTCTTAAAGAACTAAAAAGTAAGGTTTATTAGTTAGGCAAAATAAAACAGTAGCTTAGTAAATAAATTTTTCTATTGCACCACAGGTTAATGTATGGTCTTTATTAAACTAGTCTAAGCTATCTATTAGTGGCTGCTGCTGGTATATATTTTCTTAATATGGCCATAGGGGCTATTTGTCTAGGGTGGAATACTAGCACTGTTAATACTGAAAATTTTTGGTACTATATCGACCACCGTTCTGTTCTTAACCTAATCTTGTCATCTGCGTATATATACTATACTCAATATTTCTCGAGATAGTCTTTCTCTAAATTTCTTAACATTTGCGGCGCTTATGCGTTCTTTATATTACGGCCTACTAAAAGCTTTCTAATGCTATTAGGAAGGCTATAATATGTCTTTAGAGGCTCTAATGGCTAGATCTTGCACTGGCCGGACTCTACTATGATTTTAATGCCACTAATACCGGTAATAATTCTATACACTCCCGTCTTTCTAAAAGTGAGGACTTGCCGCCGCTATAAGACCCTGTTATAAGTTTTATAAGTGGTAAGAGCTTAATAGTGGTGCTGTAGTAAAGGGATATTATTATGCCCTAAAAGGAGGCTCTCTGCAAATAAGGCGCGAAGGCGACAATATAAAGGGTCTTAAATATTGCAAAGTGGCTACAGCATACGACTTATATATAATTATAGTGAAGCACGACGTGTGCGTAGAGTTATATTGCTTAAAGTCAAAGTACCCCTTATATTTTCCGGTACGGTGGGTTTTCCACAATATATAGACGGACGTTAGATGGCAATAGACTGACAACAACACTGACGACGATTTTTAACTATTACTTAATTGCTACTAGGTCGATATTGCTACTTAGTTGGTAATAGCTAATAAATAGGTAATAGAAATAGGTAGTAAGATATATAATGGCAAGAAATAGGGTGGTAAGTTATAAGGTGGTACCTAACAGTGACCTTAACGGTCGATATAGGCTTGCACTTTATACTTCGCTTTACTTTATCCCTTAAAAGCGCGTCCTCTTCTAGTTCTTGCTTTACAGCAATCTTTTTTATTATGCGCTCTAGCTCTTTAGAGCTAGCTCCTTTAAAACCGTCTTTATTTCCTAGCTAATATCTCCGCTTCTAAAACACTCTGTCAAGCAGCGAGATATGCGTCTATGCAGTTATTAACTGTTATCTAAAGCTGGCCAAGCATAATTGCTATAAGTTTAAGTAGGGCCGTGGACAAGCTACTTACTAATAAGCTACTAACCCGCTAGAGATCTCCGTCCAATACTTTCTCGAAATTGAAAAAAATTTAGTGATTTTATATTGGCTTGGTAAAGGGCCAAAATTCGTAACCTAACCTAATCGCTTATATTACTGGCGAAACCTAAAAGTCTTAAGGGATAGAAGGTGGGCGAGAATACTAGTAGCAAATAACAAAAAAGCTAGAAAGGGGATTTTAAACCCTTTAGCTTTACTAATTCCTAAATAGGGTAAATATAACCTCCTATAATACCATAAGAAAAAGAAAAAAACTAAGAGTAATAGACTATCCCTTAACCCGTTGCTTCTAGCACTATATTACTAATAGGGATCTAGCTAACAAGGGCTCTTGTTTAAGCCTTTATAATAAGAACTGCAGCAACCTAAGGTTATTTAAATTGCCGATTTCGTATATATCTGGCTATTTAAGCCTAGTAGGAGGACTGTATATTTGGTTTTCTTTACAGGATCGATATTATTAAAGAATGTTCGTGGCATTTTAGGTACATAATTTGCTAATAAAGTAAGTTATAGTATTTACATGTATATCTGATATCGATATTTATGCATAAGCCGGCTTAGCGTTGCGCCTTAACAGGTTAAGGGAGTATAAGATAGTAGAGAAGTGCCATACACTATAAATACATGGTTTTTAAAATGCTTATATCTAAGGAGTATTATTCCCAATAAGTGGCAACATGGGTCTGGATATAGGATTGATTTATTCTATCTAAAAAAGGAAAGATATTGCTTCTTAACATATTCCCTTGCTTTACGTAGGCAATAAAAGAAAGTATATTTCTTTATCTTACAGGCGTAGAAGAGATACTATTAATTTATAATCTTTATAGGGCTTAGTTTAAGTTTGACCATTAGCTCTAGACTTAGCTCTAAAGTAAAAAGGATGCCTTAATTACAATTACGGATAACCTTGCGCTTAACTATAGGTTCTAGTACCTAGTATAGATTAAGCAAGGCTTTGATTGCGTTAATTCAATATTAGAGCTTCTCTTACGGCGTAAGTTCGGAACGGTATTGACATAAGAGATTAGCGACACGTTTTTGTTCTAAACTATACTTTACTAGTTCTAGTTTCCACTCTTTTTTACTTAGACTAACAGCTAATAGGGCAAGTTGTCGTCTTAAATCTTTAGTCTTAATTATGTTAAAAAAATCAAGCTGTGTTTCCTTCTATTTTTCTCTTTTTAAAGTCTTCTTATATTTTTCTAAATCCGTTATAGCTTACGCATACAATTTATACTCCTTACTCCTAACTACTCGTGTAATTTTAAGAGTTCCGTATAGTTCCCTAGTTGCTTTAGACAAGGTATTACGCCGTTAGCGAAGCTCTATAATAAGTGGGTAAGTTTTAAGAGAATTGTTTATTAGATCTGCAACGGCTTGGGGAGCCTATAGGTTGATATCCCAACTAATATAAGTTAGGGACTTAAAAAGTGCGTTAGTAAAAGGGCGTCCAAGAAAAGCAGCCTACACGTTATATTAAATCCGCTTATTAATATAAGCCTAAAAGATTCTAGCATTTATATAACCCATAATCTGTTATAATTAAGCTTAGGTTGCTACTGCATCAACTATCTTACCTACTTCTTGCCGAATATTATAGGGATTAAAGATCTGTATTATTCCGGCTATAAAGCCTAGTCGCTAAATATAGTAGAGAAAGGTATTATAGTATAGAGGTTTGTTTAAAGTTTAAATCCTGTCCAATATTAAAACTGCTTGCTAAAATACTAGCTTATTCTCCCGGTTTTTTATTTCATCTTAGTCGCGTAGTTATTCAATACGGGTTAACGCGAAGCTGCAATACCTGTTTAATAGACTTAAATTTAAGTTTAAAAGCATTGTTAAGGATACCTAGAATAATTATACATATTATTAGATCGAAAATTAGGTCGTTAACTTTGTAAATATAAAATATCTTACTATATCTAGGTTAGCATTTATTAAAGAAAAAGCTTTTAAGTAAGCTTTACTGTTTATATTTCTGTTTATATCCTTTAGTAAACCGCAAATTAATCTCTATAGCAAGAAGATCTCGCTTAGCCTTAGGCTTTTAAAGGAGAATAATGGTGACATGTTTATAGAATAAAGTCTTAACGGGTTTATCTAAATCTATATCCATCTTGTTATGGAATTCTTCGTCCTTTCCATTATTTTTGTTATTATCTTCGTTGTTATCTTTACTGCTATCTTTACTACTACTTTCGCTAGCTTCTATATCTCTATCCTTATTATAGTTTTTAAGAGCGTATTTAGTTACCACTTTTATATTTCTCTTAATATAGACTAATGCGCCTAGCTGGGTTGCTGTATATACATAGATAAGTATTAGAAGAGCGAGTTATAGAAGCTATTACTTATTTGGAAATATAGAGTTATTTAGGGCCTAATGGTGGTGTAAAATACGAAAAATATTGTTAACGTTTATTACTAGTTTCTCTTTTATAGTCGCGTTAAGCTAGTACTCTTTGGTTAATAGCCCATTAATATACTGTTATAATTAGCGAGTTTTACTAATATTTAAAGTTATTTCTATATGTTATTAATTTCCACTCTAGGGCCTTCTAGCCAATTCTTTTCCGCGTATTTTTAATAGAGCTGCCTCTAATATTTAAATTTCTAGCGAATGCTAGTCCTTTTCCATGATGGGTAATTGTCCAAAATCTATCTAAGAAAAAGCTTTATATTATTATTTAAGGCATTTCTAATAAATTAAATAGGATGTTCTTTAATATTCTTGCAGAACCTAAAGAGTAAGCTATAGAATTTTATCTTAAATTGGAGGACCCTTACTTTGCCTATTAAACTGAAATCTTGTTTATATTATTTGTTATTAAGGGTAAATAATTTTTCTTTACCACTCTAGCCCTCTTAATATTTTTGCGGACTTTTTAGTAATACTTAGCCGAATATTTAGGTTAAGTAGGTGGACTTTTTGGTTTATATCTAGGCTTCTACCTAGGTTTACGACTAGGTTTCTACCTAGGGTTTTACTTAGGAGTTTGCATTATAAGGCTATATATTTAATACCCTATAAATAAGAGAACTATAGTAATAATAGGGTAGGACTGGAGTTCCAACGTTTAAATTAAGACGAGGTAGAGTAATTAAGCAAGCCAGATTATGGTATAAATTAGAAATTAAGACAAGTAGAAGTATAATAGCCTTAATAGCAACGAGGTGAAGGTAGGCTAATAACGCTATAAAAAAACCAAAAATAGTACATTAATGGTGGTTAGGTCGAGCGGATAGTTATAGAAAACTATAGTAAGTATGTCTAGCTTTATGCATTTCTTAGGGACTTGGAACGCCGGATATGTCCCGCATAATAGGCAAAGCACCAACTATAATTTGGTAGGATAATAGATGGCCCACTTTTAGAATTAGGAATACGGGGCCGTACTAGTAATAGGTAATTGAATATAGAAATGCGCAAGGTTAAAAGTTTTAATAAGGGAAATATATCGCTTAGGGCTTAGGGCATGGGATAAGCACTGCTTAAAATAGCGAGTAAACCACCTAAAAATGGATGCCAGTGTCTCAAGACATAGAGTTACTGTAGTAAAATTTAAGGATAGAGACTTTAACGGCTAGCACTTATGCCACTCCTTAATTATAGCAAGAGCTTAATTAAAATCCTTACTTAACTAAATATCTTAAGGGTAGTAGTTAGCTTGCCGCGTCTTCTTATAGGAGGCGATAGCTTAAAGCTAAGTAATTTTAAACTTCCGTGGTAATAGAAGAAGTACAGTTTCGTTCTGCCATTAATCCAGCTTATAGTAGTATGTATTTTTAGTATTAAAAATATCTAATCTTGTGCTAGGGAGAGTATCCTTTTTACTACTCGCAACTGCCTTCTAAACACTTATAAAGCGTATAGGCGGCGGCGGTAGCGGTGACAGTGAGCCTATATCCTTCTTTTCCACCTCTATAGGCTTCTTAATATTCTTATCTTCGCTCTTATCTGCAGATGTAGGCTCTATAGGCGTTGCCGGCAACAGCGGTAATAGTGGCAATAATAACGGCGATGGTACCGGTATTATCTTCTACCTTTTCTTTAACACCTTTACCTTCCTCCTTGCCTTTTTCTTACGCGGCTATAAGATAGCAGAAGCAGGCTTAAATTAAGCCCACTTTTGTTTAGAAGGCTTTAGAGCATAGCCTAATAATTAAGTAGGCAGCTACTGCTGTTAGGGCGCCATAAGTTACAACACTAAGATTTCTATACAATTGGCTTAACTAGGTAACGCGCTAGCTTTAATATTTGGGCACTTACAGTAGGTTATTGGCGCGTTATAGGCGGTTAAAATTAAAAGAATTACCCCTTATACAAATTTTGGTGGGGTGCGATGCGGCTCTTTCAGCTTGGTGATTTTTACCGATATTTTAAGAATGGCTGTACTGTGTTTTCGAAAATATTGGGAACTCGCTTAGAGAGACGACGCGCGCATCCACCCCACTATTAAAACAATATACCCCATATAGCCCTACTAATATAGCTCCGATTTATATAAATAAGAGTTTATATTATAGCTCTACTTTAAGGCCATAAAATAAAGTTCTATTTACACAATTTGAAGCCGAATTGGTAGAGCTATAGGGGGTGCTTTGCTAAGGCTGTAAAACTTAGATTAAGGCTCTGCGCTAACTAATCTGGCCCTCTCCCTCTAAAAATGAGCACCCCCCATAACTCTACCAATTTGGCTTCAAATTATGTAAATGAAACTTTATTTTATAGCCTTAAAGTAGGGCTATAAAATAAACCCTTATTTATATAAATTGGGGCTATATTGGTAGGGCTATATGGGGTGTATTATTTTGATGGTGGGGTAGATGCGCGCGTCGTCGCTCTAAGCGAGTTCCCGATACAGTCATCGACAAAATATCGACCGTCGCGCATCACCCACCCTATCAAAACGATATACCCCCTATAACTTTACCAATATACCTTTATATTTTATAAATAGGGCCTTATTTTATAGCTCTTTACTAAAGCTATAAAACGAGCCCCTATTTATATAATTTAGAGCTATATTAGTAGGACTATAGTAGGTAGAGCCGAATATCGCATATTACCTACTCTTTTAAATAATATACCCCTTATAACTTTACCAATATAGCTTTATTCTAAAGCTATAAAATAAAACTTTATTTCTAAAATATAAAGCTATATTGACGGAGCTATCGGGGGTGTTTTACTAAAGTTGTGAATTTTTGAATTGAGGCTCTGCGCTGACTAATTTTAGCTACCCCGCCCCAAAAACCAGAACCCTATAATACCCCTAATAGTCCTACTAATATAGCTCTAGTTTATATAAAAGAGGCTTGTTTTATAGCTCTAGTAAAGAGCTATAAAATAAGGCCCTATCTATAAAATATAAAGGTATATTGGTAAAGTTATAAGGGGTATATCGTTTTAATAGGGTAGGTAATACGCAAAATTCGGCACTACCCCCTTTAGCCCTACTAATATGGCTCTAAATTATATAAATAGGGGCTCGTTTTATAGCTCTAGTAAAGAGCTATAAAATAAGGTCCTATTTATAAAATATAATGGTATATTGGTAAAGTTATAGGGGGTATATCGTTTTGATAGGGTGGGTGATGCGCGACGGTCGGCTCTAAGCGAGTTACCGATATTTTGTCGATGACTGTATTTTCGAAAACATAGTAACGTAACGTAGTCTGCGGGCAAGTGGATATGTGGGCAAGTGGGCCATATCAAAACTCACCAAAAACTAGAGAATTTATACCTTAATATCTCAACAACCGCTTAATAATAAATTCTAAAAATGTAGATTTAGATTTTTATATATACTCTACAGCTTCTATAAAAGTTGCATAGTAAATAGTTTAGTAGTTTTTAAGATATAGTAATTTAGCCTTATTTTAGCCCCTAAATTTTAATATCTTAATAACTACTAAACTATTTACTATATAACTTTAATCGTAGCTATAGAGTATATATAAAAGTCTAAATATAAATTATTAGAATTTATTATTAAGTGGTTGTTAGGGTATTAAGGTATAATTTTTCTAATTTTTGGTAGGTTTTAATATAAGCTACTTGCCTATATAGGCCACTTACCCACAGACTGTTAGTGACTCGGTCAATTAAGGCACGAGTACGGTAAGAGGGACGCGTAAGCCTGTATAATTGGATTGTTTATAAACAAGGATTTAAAGCTAGAGAAAGGAAAGGGGAAGAACGGAAGTACTGCTTAAAGTTATATATAATCCTCTAGTTACGTAATGGCAACTTGCAGCAATCTGCTGTATTCTGCTAGTGCCGTAATATTACCCCCCCCCTTTATAAAAGCCTGCCCTTAGGCTTTGTAGTCTGTATTATACTTATAGGGCGTTCTTATCTTTATACTTTTCTGGTAGCTTATTATCTTTATTATACTAGCATTCCATCCATTTATTTAGGTATTTTAGCGGTCCCGGTTTATTAAGGTAACGGCTATAAAAGTCCTAAAGCTTATAGGGGCTACCTATAAAGTTCTATACAGGGTACCAAGTAGGGTCTAGGTTATATCCTTTCCAACTAATACAATACTTTAGTGTTCCCCTTGTGAGTTTATAGGCTAGTATTTCTTTAATTTCCCATTTGTTGTCGCTATTAACTTAAATTGGCAGGGGCGGTTAATTCTTTTATCTAGGTAGTGGGTTATTTATAGCTTTCTATAGCTTATTTAGCGAGAAAATAGGGTAGACCTTAATTAAATCCAGGAGCTTTATTTTATAGGAGTTGCCTTTCTTTTTAAGGACCTTATATAGTCTTGCTATCTAATAGTCTAGCTTATAGCTAGGCCGTTTTATCTTTTAGTTTTTTATTATAACCTAGACCTTATTACCTACAGTAAAGTTGGGCTTACGCCTATACTTATTTGCCTACTATTCTATTAATTTCTAGGCCTTTTTTAGGCTTGTATAGGCTACTTTCCAGGCTTCTTCTAAGCGTTTAGCGTAATGCCGTGCTTCCTTATAAGATAGTTTTTTATATACGGTCTATGGCCCTTCTAGTCTTTCCCAGTTAAAGCTTATATAAGGTAAACACTCTATTTCTAGCTGGATAGGTGTAAATCCTATAGAGTTATAGGGTAGAGTAGCCTGGGCGTAGTCTATTATAGGTAGTAGTTTACTCTAGTTATTTTAAAAGTAGTTAATAAAGGGCCGGAGTCTCTGGTTTAAGTATTAATTTATAATCTCTATCTAACTATCTGTCTAGAGGTAGTATATTATAGAGAGCTTTAGCCTAATACCTAGGATTTAGGTAAACTTGTTTTAGAAGGCCAATATAAACTACGGCCCTTAATTAGATATAATAATATCTGGTAATCCGTAAATTTGGTAAATATAATAGATATATAGTTAGGCTGCCTCTTTAGTATTAATATTTTTATAGTAGGGGATTAAGAACGGACGCTTGCTAAAGCAGTTAACTAGAATTATAACTATATTATATCTATCGCGGTCTATAGGTAATTTATAGAAGTCTATAAAAATATACTGCTAGGGGCGTTCTGGTATTAAGAGTGGCTTTAATAGCCCTAGGGTCTTATTTTATAGAATTATAGACCTACAGTAGTTTTTACAGTTCTATATATAGCGGTTAATATCTATAACTATTCTAGGCTAGTAGTAGCGGTCGCTAATAATTCTGCGGGTCTTATTTTTTCTAAGGTGGGCTATAGAGACCTAAGTATATGCTTTAGCGATAAGCTAAATCCGTAAATTTTATTCCTTTATTACTACTAGCCGTTCCTAGTGCTTAAGCAGTCCATTTTTAAGGGACTATAGGCTAGTAATATCCTTTACCTTTTTATGGTACTCCTATAGAGAAGGGGCTGTACAGTTTACCTATAGCAGTTTATTAATAAGGTTAAGTTCCATAGAGTTAATAGGACATATTTTAGCGTCTAAAGGGTCCGTATTTAGTTCTACCCATATCTAAGAGTTAAGGCATTTTAGTTATAGTAGCGTCTAAGTCTATAATAAGATCTTTATAGCTATCTAGTTATCTAGGTCCTATTTATACCTTATAAAAGTATCCGCACAGTTAGTAGTATTTGGCTTATATATAATTAGGAAGTTAAACTAAGATAGGATGTTCGCCTAGCGCGCCTACTAGGCTATAAGGGCCTTTATTATTATAAATTATTCTAGGGCCTTATAATCTAATACTACTTAGACAGGTTTAGGGGTTCCCTCTAGCTATATACACTAGTACTAGAAGCTAGAGATAATAGCCAGCATTTCTTTATTATAGATATGGTAGTTTAGCTTAGCATCTATGATAGTCTTTAAATAATAAGCAATAGGGTGCTATTCTCCGTCTAGCCGCTTTTAGGAGTAAACGCCAGCTATTGCACTATTTAAGGCATTAGTTTTTAGTATTAAGGGCCATTCTAGGTAAAAATAGGCGAGTAAAGGAGTAGAGACTAGCCACTTTTTAAGCTTATTAAAGGCCTACTTATATACAGTATTAAAGTAGAAGGGCTAGTCCTTTCTAGTAAGGCGGATAAGAGGTTAAGTAACTCTACTATAGTTCTTAATAAAGCGCTAGTAAAAGTTGCAGAACCCTAAGAATAACTATACCCCTTTTACAGTCTATAGGGGTTCCCACTAGTTAATTATAGCCATCTTTTCTAAGTCTGCCTTAATTCTATCTATACCAATAATAAACCCTAAATACTTTATACGCTTAACACTAATTTCTAATTTCCTAATATTGGCCTAGAGGCCGGCCTCGCGGAGCCGTTATAGGACTTTATAGATATGCTTCTTATATTCTAACTCGTTCTTAAAGTAGATTATAATATTATCTAGGTAGGCCGTATAGAAGTTATTAAGGTAGTTAAAGAGTATATTATTTATATATCGTTAGTACATAGCTAGTCTATTAGTTAGTCTAAAAGGAAGTACTTTATATTTATATATTCTATAATAGGTCTAAAATATAATAAGATCTTCTAATCTAGGGTCTATTCTAATCTAGTAAAAAGCCTAACGGATATTAAGCTTAGTAAAGATTTTAGCTCTACTTATTTAGGCTAGAGTCTTATTAAGTAAGGGTAGTAAATAGCGGTCCTTATAGGTTATATTATTAAGTTTATAGTAATTAATACAGAAATAAAGTCCTCTATTTAGCTTTTTAATAAAGAGAATAGGCGAGTTAAAAGGGGCTTAACTAGGGTTAATAAAGCCCTTATTTAGGTTATTAATAAAATACTACTTTATAGCCTATAATTTGGTAGTAGATTGCTAATAAAGGGGGCTATAACTAAGGGTGTCTTCTTTATCTGGCTTAATCTTAATCTTATAGTTATACGGTTAGTAAGGTGGGAGTATATTAGATATAGCCTTAGAGAATATATCCTTAAATTTCTAGTATTAATAGGGTAGCTTCTATTCTACTAGCTCCTTATCTATAAGCTTACCTTCCTATTTACTAAGCTTATTTTCCTTTTCCTTAATTATTCAATTAATTTTATATAAGCTAGTGGTAAAGGTAATAGTATTAGGTTAGACTAAGTTCTGGTAGAATCCTATAGCGCTAATATAGTAGATATTAACTAGTAGGAGGTCTATAGGTTTCTTTATAGACTTTTATTAGGCCGTATTTTGCAGTATAAGGTTTATAATCTTCCTTAGCTTACGTTCTATTTTCTATAAGTTATCCTTCCGGTCTATTAGTTTAGTATAGCGTCTAGTATTTCTAGTTTTCCTTTATAGGTATATAGGGCCTAAGTTCTCTATAGGGGGCTTAGCTAGGCCACTACTAACTTCCTAGGTCTTTAGTGCGGGTAGTATAACATAGGTAGTATAAGGGCGATATAGTATATAAATCCGTTGCTAATTATGCCATAGATTTTTCTTAAAGGCTTAGTCCCTATATATAGCATTAGCCTAATAAATAGTATTAATTTAGGGCCGTATAAGGTTCTCTATTATAATACTAATTTCTTTTATAAAGGAAGGGGTTAGGGGTAGAAATTTAGGCTAAATAAGCTATCTACTTTATATATTAAGCTATAAGCCTAAGTAGGCTAGCTATTTCTTTTTAAAATTATATTATAGCTGCCTAGGTCTATAATAAGAAAGGGGATATTATACTACCTTTGTTTATTAACACAGAGGTAAATCCATAAGATAGTTATAATAGGTAGTCCTATCTATCTATTATACCCATAAATAGGGACTAGTTTAGGCAGTTCTTTAAGGGGTATATTTAAAAGGTTAGCTAGCTTTATAGTATACTAGGTATCTATTAAGGTAAAGGCATTTATTTTAGAGTTAGCTAAAGTAAAGGTTAAAATTTAATATCTATTATAAAATAAAATATAAGGGATAGTGCAGCTTCTTTTACTAACTAGCCAACCTAGATTAATATATAATATATTAATTCCTTTTAACCCTAAAAAGGAGTTTTTTTCTAGGGTTTCTCTTTTTCTAACTTTTTACTATCCTCTTAGATTAACAGAACCTTGTCTATTATTACTTTTACTAGGTAGTCCTTTATAAAGTGGTCCTTTTAACTATATATAAAGTAAGCTCCTTAGTTGCTAAGGGCCTATCTATAGGGGTTACTGTAGGTAGGGCGAGTGTATACTAGACCTATAGTAGGGCTGGCTACGCAGCTAGTTACTAGATTAATAGTAGGTTATATAGCTGGTACTATAGGAGTTATAGATCTTACTAGGGCGCTATAGGCTGTTCTTATTATACTTATAATCTGGTTTAAAGAGTTTCTAGCCTTATACCACTTAGCTTATGCCTTAATTTAGTAGGGGCCTTAATTAATAGCTAGGTAGTAGTCTATAAGTACCTTTAGCATCTATATAGCAGTAAAAACTGGTAATATAGCGCGCTGTAGGTCTAGGGTAAGCTTATTAAAGAGGTCTAGTATTAGGCCTTTATAGGGGATTTAGGCTTAACCAGCTAGGTATAAAAAGTGGGTTTAAAAGGCCGAAAAGGTCTCTATTATTTTTATATTTAGGGCTTTATAATTAAAATGGGCGTTTTATATCTTAAAGGGGTTCTTATAAATAGAAAATAGGTAGTTAATTATCTCTTCTCTAAAGAGGAAGGGGTCTACTAAATCCTAAGCATATTGCGGATATAGATATATCTATATATCCCTACCGGTACGGCTAAAGATATAGGCCATTTTTACTTAAATAGTAGGGAAGTAATTTGTATTAACTTTAAGCTTATCTTATAGTTAAAGCTTTTAGTTATTAAATATAGGATTAGTTCCGTCTATAAGTAATAGAGGGTCCATAACCTTTGCGGATTATAATAATACTATACATTAGGCTAGGGCCTTAAGGACTATTATAAGTCTGTCTAATAAGTTATCGGTTAATATAAGGGTATTTTTAACTTTAAGCAGCTCTCGCAGCTATTTAATTTTAGTATTAGCTGCTATAAATTCCGCCTAGGGGGTTAAGATAGTAATTGTTTTATTATTAGAGGTATTTAAGGGTCCTATAGCTGCTTTACCAGCTACTATATTTCTTAGCATGGTAGTAGGGTATTAGGTAATTTCTAGTATTTTTTTTAGGGGTCCTAATCTCTGTGTATCCTATTCTTAAAATCCTGTCCTATTTATAGTCTATAGATATATTTAAGTTCCTTCTTAGGAGAAAAGAGTAGTAAGAGCTTTAGATAATATTAGCGACTTAGTTAATTAAGGCACGAGCACAGCAAGAAGGTCGCGCAAGCCTATATAATTAGATTGTTTATAAACAAGGATCTAAAGCTAAAGAAAGGAAAGGAGAAGAATAGTAGTACTGCTTAAAGTTTTAAGCAGTCCTTAAGTTATATAAGCTTACATAACTATATCTACCATAATGTCTTCCATAATCCACTGTTTTCCACTAGCGCTATAATAGTTATCTTAGGTAAAATAAAGTTCTATTTATAGTTAGATTATAAATATATTAGTAATATAATTAAAAACTATAAGTATACCTTATTAAACTATATATATATAGCCCAGTTAAATAAGCATACTATTTATATTAGATTTAAGATATAACAGAAATATAACTAGCAAACTTACTCTTACTACTAGTCCTATATAAAGAATATTTCTACTTATTAAACTTACTAATAACCTTAAATATTATAGTGCGGTTAGGTTATATTAAGGTTAAATTATAGTTATATAATAATTAAAACTGCCTAAACTTACCTTACCCTTAGGGGTTAATAGGATTCTAAAATAGAATATAATACGCATCTACTAAACTAGCTCCTCTATATATTCTGGTTAGATCTATAATATAATAAGATTATAAATAATAATATACCTAGATCTGCTAAAGTTGCTTTGCATTTTTTTATAACCTTTAGCTATTAAGGGTGTATTTTTAGCTTTAGGGGCTAAAATATATTAGTAATATATCCTAGATAGAGGAATAATAGTTTATACTATTATAATATATTCCAGCCTTTCTTACTACTTTACTAATAGGGTATATAACTTACAGTTTCTCTTCTATATAAATAGCTCTATAAAGTGTCTTCTAAGCTGCTAAAATAGGCTAGATTTAGGATATAATATAGATATATAGATAACCGTACTATCTAAATTATTTAATTTTAGTTCCTTTTAACCTCTAGGCTTTATACTTTTAATTATATAGCCTATACCTTTATTTTAAGGTTAGAAGGAGGTTATAATATAGATATAATATAGATATATTTAGGATTTTATTAGAAAATGCGACTTAATATGCTTAATTAATCCTCTATAACTATTTATAAAAAAATTCCTAACTATAAACAGTATACTTGGCATTTAGATCCTATTATAGTTAGATTTAGGATATAATAAAGATATATAGCACTTATAACTTATAGTTTTCCTAATAGCATAATCCTATCTATAAAAAATCTCCTCTAGTAAAATATAAATAAGGAAATATTTGCCATAGGGCTGTATTTAGGTTATATTTTAGATATAAGCTAGATATATACTAGATATTACCTTAATATAAAAAAACGGAACCTACCCTAGGCGCTTATTAAGTCTAAGGTACTATACCTTAGTATATTAGCTAGGGGCACTAGAAATACACCCCTTTATAATATTTAGCTAAGGAGCAGTATTATAAATACTAGAACCTTTATCCTTACTACTATTTAAGTCTAAATTAGAGTATAGTCTAAAAGCTACTGCCCTATTTGCCAGAGTGCTATATATAGCTATTATAGTAGTATCTAGATCTTAGATATAATATAGTTTTATCTAAAATATAACTTATATCTTATACAACCTCTATCCCACTAAAAGCATTTACCTACCCATTTTAGAGAAAATTCTTAATTTATATCCTTATTAGATCTTTTTTATAACTATTAAAAGTTACTTTACCTTATTACAAAATTATATATTTAAACTATTAAGTAGTGTCTATTTTATATTAGATTATAAATATAACCTAAATATATACCTGCTGTACTTATATAAGAGTTATTATAGTTGTTCTCTTATAGCTAAAAGGGATTTAGTGGCAACTAATATAATTAGATTAGATTAAGATAATAATATAAATAGAACATTAATAAATACCTATCCTACTCTAGACTACTAGTTCTCTAGGGTCTATAGCTATATTAGATCCTTAATAAAACCTTAATATAACCTTAGTATAACCTCTAAAACTTACCTTATCTATATTATTACTTAGCTCTTTTAAAATTATAATAAATGGTATAAAGTATTTAATTAAAACCCCTAAATAGCTCTATTAATATTATAATTAAAATATATTACTATTATTAACTCTAAATGTAATATAATAAGAGTTAAATTATGTACTAAGTGAGGCTATGTTAGCATTAGATTATTAATACTAGCTAAGGTTTTAGCGCCTTAGCAAGCACTTCTAGAGCTTTTAACAATACTAGCTAAGCTTTCAACTCTATTACCTTAGCTAGGCTAAGTATTATATTCGTTTTGGCGTCTTTTATATAGTAAAACCGCGGCTATTAGGGGGTAAATAGCAGAGGCAAAGGTAAGGGGGTAACCTTTAGCTTAATAGGTTAAAGACTAAAAAAGCAACAAAGCGTATTGTTAGAGTTATAGTATAAGCTAGGTATAGAAAGACACAGAAATATAAAATATAGTTGCTTAAAATATATAGGTAGGAGAGGGGATCCTTAGGAGTATTCACTTATTAAAATCGGCTTATTATTTACTTAGGTGTAAATATCCTACTTATACCTCCTTTACAAAGTGCTTTAACTATACTAATATTTAGGAAACGTTACTAAAATAAAGGTATGGCCAGAGTAGGTCAGCTGCCCTCCCTACTAGTATAATTAAGGCGTTTTATCCGCTTCCCTTTAAGACCTAAGTATAGCCAATCTTTAAGCTTAAAGGTAGTTCTATTACTACTTATCTTATTACTAATTTAGAGGATTTAAAAGCTTTATCCTATATAGTGGCAAATTACCTAACTATATATTTATACTTACCCCTAGTCCCCTCTATAAAATTAGGATATAAAGGAAAATAATAAATAATTAGTTATAGGCAAAATAAGCATATAACTTTAAATTCTATAACTTTTACTATACCAGAATTAAGCTAGCCTTAGTACCTTTTTTTTTACTTTAAGCACCCACTAGTATATTACTTTAGCCTCTTTATACTTACCCTACCTTTTTAATACTAAGCTAAGGTTACTAACGCTAATAAGTATATCTAGGTACTCTAGCCTAAGCACCTTCTCTAATCCTTTTAAATCTTACTAGTGTATTACTTCTACCTCTTTATACTTACTTTACTTTTCTAATACTAAGCTAAGATTACTAACGCTAATAAGCATATCTAGGTGCTTTAGCCTAAATACCTTCTCTAATCCTTTTAAATCTTGCTAGTGCATTACTTTTGCCTTTTTATACTTGCCCTACCTTTTTAATATTAAGCTAAGGTTACTAATGCTGGTAAGCGTATATAGGTGCTTTAGCCTAAGCACCTTTTCTCTATCCTTTAGCGCTCACTAGTGCATTACTTCCGCCTTTTTATACTTGCCCTACCTCTCTAATACTAAGCTAAGGTTATTAATACTAGTAAGTATATATAGGTGCTCTAGCCTAAGCACCTTCTTATATTCCTTTAGCGCTTACTAGTATATTACTTCCGCCTCTTTATACTTGCCCTACCTCTCTAACACTAAGCTGAAGTTGCTAATACTAGTAAGTATATATAGGTATTCTAGCCTAAGCACCTTCTTATATTCCTTTAACGCTTACTATTATATTACTTCCGCCTCTTTATACTTGCCCTACCTATCTAACACTAAGCTAAAGTTACTAATGCTAGTAAGTGTATATAGGTGCTCTAGCCTAAGTACCTTCTTATATTCCTTTAACGCTTAATAGTGCATTACTTCCGCCTTTTTATACTTGCCTTATCTCTCTAATACTAAGCCAAGGCAGCTGATGCTAGTAAGCGTATTTAGGTGCTTTAGCCTAAGCACCTTTTTATATTCCTTTAGCGCTTACTAGTATATTACTTTTATCTCTTTATACTTGCCCTACCTCTTTAATACTAAGCTAAGGCAGCTAACGCTAGTAAGTGTATCTAGGTACTCTAGCCTAAGCACCTTTTCCCTACCCTTTAGCGCTTACTAGTGCATTACTTCCACCTCTTTATACTTGCCCTACCTCTCTAATACTAAGCTAAGGTGGCTAATACTAGCGAGCGTATCTAGGTGCTCTGGCCTAAGTACCTTCTCTAATCCTTTTAAATCTTACTAGTGTATTACTTCTACCTCTTTATACTTACCCTACCTTTCTAATACTAAGCCAAGCTAGTTAACGCTAGTAAGTATATCTAAATGCTCTAGCCTAAGCACTTTCTTCCTTACCTTTACCACCACTTAACTAACCTTCTCTACTGCTATATACTTGCCCCTAAGGCATAGATATCAACCTATCCTATAACCAATTTCTGCCTACTCTAGTATGTTATCCTAGTTATCCCTAATGTTGCTTATAACCTCTTTTAAGTGTAAAAGAAGCACTTAATAATTTACCTATATCTTATAGTCCCTACTAGGAAATACTTTAGCTAGAGCTTTTATAGACTCCTTTTTCTATCTATTTAGCTACTTATTTGCCTTAAGCTATATCCTTATTAATAGCTGCACTAGATAGTATATCTTAAATAATTACTATCTAACTTTTACTTATATAAGAGAGAAGCTTAGTAATAGCGCTAGTATATTTTTAAAGTCTAGTTAGCAGGCCTTATTTTATAGCAAGGATACTAAAATCCCCTATTTATTAAATATGCTTATAAGTGTAAGCAACTCTATAGCTACTAGCCCTATCTTCTATATCTAGTTAAACAAGATCTGCTATATTATAATAACTGTATAGTATACGCTAGGGTCTTACCAAAGGTCTCTTAACCCTTTTATATCTAAAAGGCGTACCTAATTCACCTTACTCTTATAAAAGAGCTAAAGATAGCTCTAGATTGTTATTATAGGCGCTCTTATCTTAATATACACTATAGTATAAGTAATTATAAGGGGGATATATTCCAGAGCCTAGATAAGCGCTTTTATATCGCCTTTATTAGACTTACTAATTAGCATTCTTGTCTTAAGTAGTAATAATACCTCCTTTTTATCTATTAGCTTTACCTAAGCAATACTACTATATATCCCTATAAGATTAATTACTATAGTGGAGTTTCTAGATATAATAAGAATAGATCTATTTAGTATTTAAGGGAGGAAGCTTTCTAGTAGCTAATTCTGGCTTATAATATTACTTGTCTATATATTACCTTTAGTATCTTTACTAACGGAGAAGAAAATGTTATTATTGTTAACATTATTAAGTATTATAAGCTACTAACTATGCCTCTTATTTAAGAGCCACTCACATACTAGTTATAAGACATTGGCCTTTAGGTCTTCTTATCTAGAGAGTAGAACTTTATTAGTAACGTCTTTATAGCCTTACTTAAATCTAGTGGTATTGCTTATATATATCCAGATAACTAGCATTTATAGCTTAAGCTCTTAAACCTTATACGCATACTTAATCGCAATTTATAACTTCCTAAAGATATATTAGCTTATTTTCTAATAAAATACTATAGAATACTGCCTACCCTACACCTCCTAAGCTAATAAGGGTAAAGTAGGTATAACTCTATAAGGCTACCTATTTATATTTCCTACTAATCTCTAAGATAATATTACTTTGGCCAATAAATAAGTTATCCTTTAAAAAGGGGACTATAAATAATATATTAGGCGCTAATAGGAGTAGATCTTAATCTAGTAACTTAGCGCGTTTAGTAAATAAGTTATTAATTATATAAGGAACAATCTAATACGGGTTTCTACTAGGCTTAGTAGAACTTCTAATCACAGCGCCTAGGATAAAGTAATTAGTCTCTATATCTAAGTATAAATTAGGTTACTATTCTTTGTTATATCTTTAGTATATCTAAGGCGGTCTATTTCTATAGACCTATATATATATATATATATATATATATATAATGCATTAAATAAGACCCCTAATATACGTAATAATCGCACTTATAGTAACTTACTTTAGCTATAATAACCCTTGTCTACTATGTCCGTTCTAAATACTTTAGCTATAGAAATTACTAACAGAATCTCCTTTATATATACTACTGCTGTTAGATAATCTGTATTCTCTAAAGGCGTGGGTCACGTGCACGAGTCACGTATACAGAGCACGTGCATTGTAAAATCCCTTCGTAGCTCGAAGCTCTAGGGCCCCCAAGACACGTCACTCAAGACACAATACCAGATCATTAATGAACTCATCTATTTAAACTTCGTGACAGTTATAAGCCCGGTCCGCCAACTCAAGAAGCTAGTCAGCTATTACTCAATCATTTAAAGAAATTCTACCTCATTGTCAGACTCTGACACCTTATCATCAAGGACGCAGACTCTAACAGAAATCCTACCTCAAGTGTTATAGGACAATTCTGACACGAACCTTCCACAAGATTCCACGAGATTCTACAAGATTCCACATCAATCATTACAGGACGACCCTAATAACAAGGACGATCCTAACAACAAGGACAATCCTAATAACAAAATACCATCACAATTCCTCCTCTGCCTATCAGTAAAATGACTTTACTAACATTAAGTTCGTTAACTACAATCATTCTTAATAAACTAGAAGACTGGAAGCAATGGATCTAGCAACTATAAGCCCTTATAGACAAATGAATTTAGGCCTATATTAACCCAAACAATACAGCACCTTAATAAGCTCTACTATAAGAACCAGCCTATCTAGAAGTCACTAATTTCAATAAGAATGCAACCTTATATACACAGCTCTTAACAAATTAACAAAAAGCGTATGAGAATAGTAGACAATACTATGACTAGGACATAAAGTACTTCCTAAAATAGGAAGAGCATCTGCAACAGATACGCACCTAGATCACGTCCACAGTATTAATTTAGAAGAAGCTACTGCTTAACCCTTCCCTCATAGTCAAAGAATGGCTAATTCATTTAAAAGAAGACACTAAGCCCTCAAAGAACTTTATAATAAGGAAGGTACAGCTGCAGTATATAGAGTTACTTAAGGGGCTTAAGCAGACAAAGGTTACCTAGTGGCTTAACTAATAAGAGCATGCGATAAAGATAGCAGAGAAGCATAATCTTCTATAGATAACTAATAGGATCTGGCTAATAGACCTTATAAATGCAATACGACCTATAAGCGAAACCTATTTTGTTCTATATATAAAGCAGGCAAATAATACTAAAAAGGCTCCCTTATCAGAATACTATAAAGTAGTAATAGAGCTATGAGAAGCATTCCAAACCCTTTTTAAAGCTATACCTACAACGGCAAGAGGGAGTGCATTTAACGTAGACTTTACAGGAGAGCCTAAAGAGGGTATCTTTATTACTGCTAAAGTCCAAAAAGAAAAAGGGAACAACTTATCTTGTAGCTAAAAAAGGGCAGGTATAAATTTAACTAAAGAGATATCTTCTAAAAGGTTAAAGAACCTTAAATGCCTGGTATGTAATATAAGGGGACATACCCTTCCTAACTATTGGTATCTATTTAAGAGTAAAAGGCCTAAGGGATTTAAAGCCATAGGTATATATATAAAAAGGGTGCTTATAAAGGTAGAGCAAGACAAGGATCTAGCTGCCTAAGTGGAATAACTTAAGCTTAAGGAATTAAAGGTTAATAAAGCTTAATAATAATAGGAAACAGTTAAGATTAAGGGAGAAGCCAATACAATATTCCTAAAATCGTATTACACTAATCAACTCTATCCATTAAAGCTATTAACCATTCTTAACTTAGGAACTACTTTCCATATCTTTAATAACCTCTCTTATTTTTACAATTTCAGGAAAGCTCTAAGATATAAATATATCATCGCCAGCAGCTTAGAAGTGCCTATACTAGGTTACAGCAATATCACTATCTAGGTCACAAAACCAGACAAGAGCAAGGGAATCCTATATCTTAAGAATGTTACCTTTTATACGGACTTTAATACAAATCTAGTATCGTTCCGTCCACTTTAAAAACAAGGGTTCTACTAGGACAATAAAGGAGACAATAATCTGCTAGTTTAAAAGGATGACACAATCCTATATCAAATGGAAGAACGTTATAGATAATAGACTATTAAATATATCCAACCAGGAAGTCTATCAGCATTTAATATAAGCCAACTGCTATACTGCTAACGGAAGCGTAGAGCATTATTAAGAGACACTTATCCAGATTCGAAAGGTAATGTATATTTATGGCATCTACGTCTAGGTCATCCAGGACCTATAAGCCTTCATCATCTAGGTCTTAACGCCCTAGGAGTCAAGCTTCAAGGCCCTAAGACAACAGAATATTAATACTACAGTCTCGCCAAAATTAAGTGTTAGGTCTTAAGAAGGTTCTCAGAATAGAAAATTAATAAACCCTATCTTAACCTCTATATTGACTGGACTGACCTTAAGGAAGCGCATACCAGATTTATATAAGTTATGCTTATCCATAATACCTTTTTAAGAAGATCCTTCCCGTATTTTATAACAACGCATAGTAAGAAGAAGAAGACACTATAAGTACTTAAAGATTTCATCTAATAGATTCATCTAAGGTATAACCTTAAAATCAATACTATTAGATCAGATAATAAGCTAGGGAGAAGGAGAACCCTTAAATGGCTACAGACGCAAGGGATTATATTTAAGCCTTTAACGCCACATACTCAAGCTTAGAACGGTACCGCTAAACACTTAGGGGGTGTGATTATTAAGAGAGCATAAGTAATAAGAATTGCTGCCAATCTACCATATAACCTATAGAACAAGATAGTTAACTATGCAGTCTACCTTCAAGATCGAACGCCACAGAAAAGCAATAATTGGAAATTGCTATATAAAAGGTTTTATACCTTCCTAGCCAATAGGTCAAGAAAGCCGCAACTAGCGCACCTAAAAGCCTACAGCTGTAGGGCGTACGCGATAATATCAAATGCCCAGCTAAAGAAGAAAAGGCTAAGCAAGCTAGATCCGCAAGCCTATATTAGCTACCTTATTAGCTATAACTCTACCAATATCTACAGGATCTAGATCCCATATAAAGGTATCATCATCTCTACTAGGGACGTTATCTTCAATAAAAAGACGTTCTTTGACGGCAAGTAAATAGACATCTCAAAGGACCTACACACTAAATTAGACACGCTAATTGAGAAGATTTAACTCCTTAATACCCTAACTAAGAATAAGGTCCTTCTAGAAGACAATAAAGAAATATTTAAACCATCAATTTAAGAGGAAGACAACAATAACGTTAATAAGCCAGTTTAAACCTTTAATAAATTAGCAGATCTCAAGCTTATAAGAGCTCTCAAAAATATATACTATACACCACCTCTAATAGAAGAAGACGAAGAATCTCTATATGCCTTTCACATTAAGTATCCTATAAAGTTAGGTGTATAAGGTACTAATTAAGACATTGCTTATTAAGCAGGAGATGCGTTTAACACTTAGGGGGTGTCTAATGACTTAGTTAAAGACTTGTTTAAGGAAGCCAGCAATAATAGGTTTAAAGACTTTGTTGCTAAAAGGATCATATCAGCCTATTATAGCGCCTTCTTAGCAGGAAGGAAGTTTAACCTTAATAGTTAACTTAATAATAGTAAGCTGAAATTAGGCAGAACACGCAATGTTAAATTACATAGGAAGAACCTACCTTTACCACCTTAGTTAATCTAGGACCTTAATACACATCCTCTTTAAGATTAGTTCTAAGAGGCTTAATAAGCCCATCTCCAATCTCATTATTAAATAAGGTTGTTTTAAGAAATAGAAAAAAAACATACAAAGGGATAGTAGATCCTTAGCTTAATATAGGTATTCGTCTATAAGACAGACAAGTACAGATTTCTCCAGAAATGTAAGGTACACTTAGTAGTATGCGGAAATTAATAGGCCCCAGGAGACCTACCTATAAGAGCTACTATATTAGCTAGTACAACCTTCCAAACCCTTATGGCAATCATTATAAAATTTAACCTAAAGATGACACAGATAGATGCAGTTAATGTGTTTATCCATTGCGATCTTAACAAGGTTATCTACATAAAGCTACCGCTAGGGTTTAATAAAGGAAAGATAAACAAAGTACTGCGCTTAAGAAAAGCCTTATATGGACTATAATAATCACCACTATTATAGCAGAAGAATCTCATAAGCTTATTAAACGAATTGGGCTTCAAAGAGGTACCTTAGGAGCTATATATCATGCTAAAAGGTAGAATAATTGTCTTCTTCTATATTAATAATATTATCTTCTGCTACCAAAAGACAGATAAAAAGAAAGCTTAAGAAGCAATTAAGAAGCTATATAAGGAATACCAGATAAGTATCCTTAGCAAGCTAAAATAGTTCCTAGGAATCTATATGCTACACAATTATAGCTAGAGGCTCCTATAGCTATCCCAGGAAGCCTATATTAAAAAGATAGCTAATTAGTATAAGATAGATCTCATAGGGAGTCTTCCGGACACTCCCATAGCAAAATCTGAACTCCTCCCTACTAATCACTAATTAATCCATCCAACGCTTCCGTCCCCTAATATAGACCTACTAGTCCGTCCTATGTCCCTACTAAGAGAAGCAGCTTCTACAATACTATATTAAAAAAAAATGGGTTTGATACTTTATATAGCCACTACAACGTGTCCGGATATTGCTTTTGCAGTATTATGGCTAGCAAGGTTTAATCAGAACCCAAGCTAAGAGCACCATCAAGCAGCAGATAGAGTAATCCAGTACCTATATAGCATGAGGAGCAGAGCAATCTACTATAGAGGAGACAAGGAAGGAATGAACAGTAGAGGGAGAGACAAAGGAATACATAACAAAGGACAAGACAACGGAAGAGACGGTAGAGGTAAAGCGTAATCATTTATCTATGCCAGTAATGCATTATTCGCGGACAACTCTGTTAATAGAAAGAGCTTATAAGGATATATTATAAAGCTATTTAGGAGGCCAATCGCCTGGAGAGCAAACAAGTAGGGTACGGTAATAACATCAAGCACAGAAGCCGAGTTATTAGCCCTATTATAGACAGTAAAGGAAGCTATCTTTATCAGCAGGCTGTTTAAAGCAATAACGTTACGCCTAAACAAGCCCTTAATTATTAAATGCGACAACACGCAGACGCTCCAACTAATTATAGAAGACACGGCAAAGCTAATCACAAAGCTCCAACACATTAACATCCATTAATACTAGCTACGTTAGGAATACGCAATAAGACGAGTATAATTTCAATAGACAGTAATAAAGGAGATAATCGCTAATGGACTTACAAAGGCCCTACCCAAGCAGAGGTTTTAAAGCTTCGTTAATATAATCGGGATGGTGGATATCAAGGAGCAGCTAGATAAGGAGAAGCAACTAGAGGACCTAAGGGACAGTATTAGAGCAAGACGGAAGGATTCAAATGAGATTACGGTTCAATTAACTCATTAACGGACACGAGAAGGTGGCTAGCTTTGACCTCAAAGAGCTCAAAGCTAAGGGGGTGTGTTAGATAATCTATATTCTCTAAAGGCGTGGGTCACGTACATGAGTCACGTGCACGGAGCACGTGTATTGTAAAATCTCTTTATAGCTCGAAGCTCTAGGGCCCCCAAGACACGTCACTCAAGACACAATACCAGATCATCAATAAACTCATCTATTTGAACTTCGTAACAACTGCCATCGCCGCCGTATATAGCTGCTATGCCTTATTCTTATATAAGTGGGTATAGTTATAGATACCTTAAATAACTAGGCATAGGAAGTTGTTTATTAGTCCTACTACCTCTATTTTAAGGTATAGCACCCCGCTTAGCTTAGCACTTAGCTTATCTTTAATAATACTATCCTTTATAGCCTAATTACCTAATACTATTATACTATAGTAGATAGTTACCTTCTCTTAAGCCCCTTATACAGTCCGCTGTATCACCCTTTTCTTACTATAGTGCTTATATATTACACCTCCGCTATAGTTATACATCGCCTTAAATAAGATATCAGCGCCTACTATATTATAGCTAAAGTATAGTAACTGGTTAAAGATAGATAGATAAATAGTAATACTGCTTCAGTCTTAGTAGTGGTTAACTTATAACTTTATAACTGCGTTAAGTAATACTATAGGTAGTGCGTTAAGAGAACCCATTTATATTATATATCCGCCTACTCTGGTCTTCCTAAAGTTATACTATACTACTCCTCTATGCTATAAGTGTGGTTAACTAACTACTATATCCCTAAGCTATATATCTAACATAGCGCTAGGGACCCCGCTGCTAATACTAACTATTAAGCTAAAGCAGATGGACTTAAACTTAGATATTATTTATGTCGCGACTATAGTAGTGGAGCTAGTTCTAATATAGCCTACTAGCAGGCATATTAGGATAATATTATAGTTACTAATATGGCTAAGCGTGTAGAGGTTTAGGTTAAAGCTATCTTAAGACGGGTCTATATATTCCTTATCTAGCATCTCCTATACAGCGGTAAGCTTAATAGGTAGGGCGCATACCTACCCTATAGTATAGTCCCCAGCTTAAAGGTGGCGGCGTTTTATTGCTAAGGGTATATATAGTTAGCATAGGTAGGTAGAGGATAGATATATAGCTAGATAGTAAAGGAGTTATTATCTCTTAGAAGGCTTTAAAGCTAAGTAAGTAGGCCACTAAATCTAGGTATAGCGTCTTTATTATAGCGCAGTAGCCATAGATCCATATAATTATGCTTAAGCGACTAGTACTTATCTTAAGGTTCTTATAATTATGGGAACTACTAGGAGGGATGGCTAACCTATACTAGCTACACCCTTATATAAGAGGCGTAATTTTTTAGTATTAAGAAAGGAAAGAGTTTAGGATAGGTATTATTACTATTAGTAGCACGGAGAATATTAAGAAATATTTATTATAGGAATTAAAACGGGACCCACTTATAGCTATGCACAGTCTACTATCCTTATAACTTTTAATAATATAAACTCCTTACTTTAGCGCTAGATTAGTAATCCGCTTCTACTCTAAGGTTATATAGAATTTATAGTATAAACGAATAGTATTAGTATATAATTTCTATAGCAGTTAACTAAAATATAAGAAATTAATATTATTAGCTTTATAAAGGCTATATTATAAAAGCAGAAAGTCTAGAATTAGCATTACATTACTTAATAGATTATTTTAGTAAATAGAATAGTTATTCCAACCAGCGCTTTTAAAGTTTAGTTTTAATAATAGTAAGCTCCTTTAAAATGTCCTAAAATTATATATACTTTATTTTAGCACCTTACCTAAAGCCTATATAAATTCTTTTACCTTCTTTATAATTTTTATCCGCTATATTTATAGTAGCGTTATATAATACGCCTTGTATATTTAATAGTAGACCTATAGTTTATAAATAGGTTCTTTTATTACTACTAAGAATATAATCTACCTTAGTTTAGACTAGTTTATAGAAATATAATGTATATAAGCTGTTATAGTAAGCTTTAGGTTGCGGAGTATATTAAGAGCGTAGGTAGTATTAATAGTAGCCTAGTTCTATGCCCTAATTATATTTAATCTAATAGCTAAGCCCTTTACTTCTATAATAAGAAAAGGGAAATAGAGACTAATTCCTAACTAATATAGCTTACTAAAGACGCAATTTTTATTTTAGAGATTCTATAATATCTTTTTATAGAGCTAAGAAAGCTTAGGTAAGCCTAAGGACTATATCTAGCTTAGGTATAAAAATATAATTAGAATTATTAGTAGTAAAATCACTAGGAGTATTAAATAGTGGGCTAAAGATTGGCGTTTATAGGAGGACTATATTATAGAGTAAGTATAAGCAGTGATAATATATAGCGAAGTAGATATTATTAAGCTATATATATAAACTATATAATGTTAGCAACTCAGTCAATCGAGGCACGAGCACGGGAAGAAGGACGCGCAAGCCTATACAATTGGATTGTCTATAAACGAGAATCCAAAGCTAGAGAAAGGAAGGAGAAGAATAGCAGCGCCACTCGATATTTTATACGGTCCTTAAGTTACGTGACTCGCGTCTACCATAATCCATGTCTGCCAAGATCCACCGTTTTCCACTAGCGCTATAACATTACCCCCTCCTCCAAAAAAGCCTGCCCTCAGGCTTTATATGTCCGTATTATGTCCATAGGGTATTCTTATCTTTATGCTTAATAGGCAGCCTATTATCTTCGCTATACTAGCACTCTATCTACTCGTTAAGGTACTTTGGGGGTCTAGGTTTGTTAGGGTATTAGTTATAAAATTCTTTAAGCTTCTAGGGGCAGCCTATAAAGTTCCAGGCGGGGTACTAGGTTAGGTCTAGATCGTAGCCTTTCTATTAGATACGGTATTATAGCGTTCCTTATACTAGTTTACAGGCTAGTATTTTATTAACTTCCTATTTGTTGTCGCTATTAACTTAAATTAGCAGGGGAGGCTTATTCTTTTGTCTAGGTAGTGGGTCATTTACAGCCTTCTATAGCTTATCCGGCGAAAAGATAGGGTAAACCTTAATTAAGTCTAGGAGCTTAACCTTATACAAGTTGCCTTCTTTATTAAGGATCTTATATGGTCCTACTATCTTATAGTCTAGCTTACGGCTAGGCCGTTCTGTCTTCTAGTTCTTTGTTGTAACCTAGACCCTATTATTTATAGTAAAGTCAGGCTCGCGCCTATGCTTATTTACCTGCTGTTTTATTAATTTCTAGGCCTTTTCTAGGTTCTTATAGGCTACCGTCTAGGCTTCTTCTAGGTGTTTAGTGTATTACTAGGCTTCCTTATAAGATAGTTTTTCGCGTACGGTCTATAGGCCTTCTGGTCTATTCCAGTCAAAGCTAATATAGGGTAAATATCCCATTTCTAGCTGGATAGGTGCAAACCCCGTAGAGTTATAGGGTAGGGTTACCTAGGCGTAGTCTATTAGGGGTAGTAGTTCGCCCCAGTTATCCTAAAAGTAGTTAATAAAGGGCCGGAGTCTCTAGTCTAGGTATTAATTTATAATCTCCGTCTAACCATCTATCTAGGGGTGGTATGCTGTAGAAAGCTTTAGCTTAATGCTAAGGATCTAAGTAAACTTATTCTAGAAGGCCGATATAAACTGCAGCCTATAGTCGGATATAATAGTATCTGGTAGTCCGTAAATTCGGTAGACATAATGGATATATAGTTAGGCTACCTCCTTAGCATTAATATCCTTGTAATAGGGGATTAAGAACGGGCGCTTACTAAAATGGTTAACTAGGATTATTACTATATTATATCCGTCACGGTCTGTAGGCAGCTCGTAAAAGTCTATAGAAATATACTGCTAGGGGCGTTCTAGTATTGGGAGTGGCTTTAATAGTCCTAAAGTCTTATCTCGCGGAATTGTAAACCTACGGCAGTCGTTGCAGTTCTATATATAACGGTTAATATCCATAACCATTCCAGGCCAGTAATATTGGTCACTAATAATTTTGTAGGTCTTATTCTTTCTAGGGTAGGTCGTAGAGACTTAGGTATATGCTTTAGTAATAAGCCAAGTCCATAAGTTCTGTTTCTTTACTACTACTAGCTATTTCTAATGCTTAAGTAATCCATTTTCAAGGGACCAGGGGCTGGTAACGTTCTTTACCTTCTTACAGTACTCCTATAGAGAAGAGGTTATACGGTTTATCTATAGCAATTTTTTAATAAGGTTAAATCCTAAGGGGTTAATAGGATATATCTTAGCGCCTAAGGAGTCTATATTTAGTTCTGCCTATATCTAGGGGTTAAGGTGCTTTGGTTATAGTAGTGTCTAGGTCTATAATAAGATCTTTACAGCCGTCTAGTTACCTAGGTCCTGTTTACGCCTTATAAGAGCATCCGCACGGTTTATAGCGCCTGGTCTATATATAATTAAAAAGTTAAACTAAGATAGGATATCCGCCCAGTGTACCTATTAGGCCGTAAGAGCCTTGGTTGTTATAAAGTATTCTAGGGCCTTATAATCTAAAACTACCTTAATAGGCTTAGGGGTCCCCTCTAGCTACGCACGCCAGTGCTAAAAGCTAGAGATAATAGCCAGCATTTCTTTATTATAAATGTGGTAGTTTAGCTCGACATCTATTATAGTCTTTAAATAGTATGCAATGGGGTGCTATTCTCCGTCCAGTTGCTTCTAGGAAAAAATACCAGCTATTACGCCGTCTAAGGCATCCATTTCTAGCATCAAGGGCCGTTCTGGATTAAAGTGGGCGAGTAAAGGAGCTAATACTAGCCGTTTTTTAAGTTTATTAAAGGCCTGCATATATATGGCGTTAAAGTGGAAGGGCTGGTCTTTCCTAGTAAGGCAATTAAAAGGCTGGGCAATCCTACTGTAGTTCTTAATAAAATGTTAGTAAAAGTTATAGAAACCTAAAAATAATTATACCCCCTTTATGGTCTATAGGGGTGTCTACTAGTTAATTACGGCCGTTTTCTCTAGGTCAGCCTTAATTCCGTCTATACTAACAATAAACCTTAGGTACTTTGTACGCTTAACACTAAATTCTGACTTCTTAATATTGGCCTAGAGACCAGTCTCGCGGAGCCGTTATAGGACTTTATAGATATACTCCTTGTGTTCCAGCTTATTCTTAGAGTAAATTATAATATTATCTAGGTAGGCCGTATAGAAGTCATTAAGGTAGTTAAAGAGTACATTATTTATATACCGCTAGTATGTAGCTGGTCCGTTAGTTAGTCCAAAAGGAAGTACCTTATATTTATATATTCCGTAATAGGTCTAAAATGTAGTAAGATCTATAGATCTGGGGTTTATTCTAATTTAGTAAAAGGCCTAGCGGATATTAAGCTTTATAAAAACTTTAGCTCTACTTATTTGGGCCAGTGTCTTATTAAGTAGGGGTAGTAGATAGCGGTCCTTACGGGTTATATTATTTAGCTTATAGTAGTTAATACAAAAATAAAGTCCTCTATTTGGCTTTTTAACAAAGAGAATTAGTGAGGTAAAAGGGACTTAACTACTAGGCTTAATAAAGCCCTTATCTAGGTTCTTAATAAGATATTACTTTATAGCCTATAATTCGGCAGTAGATTACTAACGAAGGGGGCTATAGCTAAGGGTGTTTTCCTTATCTGGCTTGATCTCGATCTTATGGTTATATGGTTAGTAAGGCAGAAGTATATTAGATACTACCTTTGAGAATATATCCTTAAATTTCTGGTATTAATAGGGTAGTTTCTATTTTACTAGCTCCTTATCTATAAGCTCGCCTTTTTATCCGCTAAGCTCGCTTTCCTTTTCCTTAATTATTTAATCAATTTCATATAAGCTAATGGTAAAGGTAATGGTATTAGGTTAGACCAAGTTCCGATAAAATCCTACGGCGCTAATACAGCAGATATTAACTAGGGGAAGGTCTATAGGTTTCTTTATAGACTTTTATTAGGCCGTATTTTGTGGTATAGGGTTTATAGTCTTCCTTAGCTCACGTTTTATTTTCTATAAGTTATCCTTCTAGTCTATTAGTTTAGTATGGCGTTTAGTATTCCTGGCCTTCCTTTATAGCTACGTAGGGCCTAAGTTCTCTATAGGGGACTTGGCTAGGTTACTACTAATTTCCTAGGTCTTTAGTGCGGGTAGCATAACATAGGTAGTCTAGGGGCGGCGTAGTATATAAATTTATTGCGGATTAAGCTGTATATTCTTCTTAAAGGCCTAGTCTCTACGCATAGTATTAGCTTGGTAGATGGTATTAATTTAGGGCCATATAAGGTTCTCTATTATAATACTGATTTCTTTTATAAAGGAAGGGGTTAGGGGTAGGGATTTAGGCTAGAGGAGCTGTCTATTCTATACATTGAGCTGTAAGCCTAAATAGGCTAGCTATTTTCTTTCTAAGATTATATTATGGCTTCCTAGGTCCGTAATAAGAAAGGGGATATTATACTACCTTTGTTTATTAACACGGAGGTAGATCCGTAAGATAGTTATAATAGGTGGCCCTATTCTTCCGTTATACCCGCAAATAGGAACTGGTTTAGGTAGTTCCTTAAGGGGCGCATTTAAAAATTTGGCTAGCTTTACAGCGCACTAAGTGTCTATTAAGGCAAAGGCATTTGCTCTAGAGTTAGCTAAAGTAGAGGTTAAAACTTAATATCTATTATAAAATAAAGTATAAGGGATAGTGTAGCTTCTTCCACTAACTAGCCAACCTAGATTAATATATAATATATTAATCCTTTTTAACCCTAGAGAGGAGTCTTCCTCTAGGGTTCCTTTTTTTCTAACTCTATGCTATCCTCCTATATTAACAGAACCTTGTCTATTTTTACCTTTGTTAGACAGTCCTTAGCAAAGTAGTCCTTCTGGCTGTATAAAAAGCAAGCCCCCTAATTACTAAGGGCCTGTCTATGGGGGTCGCTGTATATAGGCTAAGCATGCGCTGGACCCGCGGCAGGGCTAGCTGCGTGGCTAGCTGCTAAGTTAATAGTAGGCTGTACGGCTAGTGCTATAGAAGTTGCCGATTGTGCTAGGGCACTATAGGCCGTTCTTATAGCGCTTATAGTCTGGTTTGAAGAGTTTCTGGCTTTATACCGCTTAGCTTATGCCTTAATTCGACGGAGGCCTTAATTAATAGCTAGGTAGTGGTCTGTAAGTACCTTTAGCGTCTATACAGTAGTAAAAACTGGTAGTACGGCGCGCTGTAGGTCTAGGGTAAGCTTGTTAAAGAGGTCTAGTATTAGGTTTTTATAGGGAATTTAGGCTTAGCCAGCTAGGTATAGAAAGCGGGTCTAAAAGGCTGAAAAGGTCTCTATCGTTTTTATATTAAGGGCTTTATAATTAAGGCGGGCGTTCTATATCTTAAAGGGGTCCTTATAAATAGAAGATAGGTGGTTAATTATCTTTTCTCTAGAGAGGAAGGGGTCTGCTAAGTCCTAGGCATATCGCGGATATAGATGCGTCTATGCGTCCCTATTGGTACAGCTAAAGACGTAGGCCATTTTAGCTTAAGTAGTAGGGAAGTGGTCTGTATTAACTTTAAGCTTATCTTGCAGTTAAAGCTTCCAATTATTAAACGTAGGGTCAGTTCCGTTTGTAAGCAATAGGGGGTCCGCGACCTTCGCGGACTATAATAATGCTAATGCTGTACGTTAAGCTAGGGCCTTAAGGACTATAGCAAGTCTATAGGTGTCTAATAACTCCTTACTAGGTGTAGGGGTGTCTCTGGTTTTAAGCAGCTCTTGAAGCCATTTAATTTCGGTATTGGCTGCTATGAGTTCTTCCTAGGGGGTTAAGACGGCGACTATTTTACTATTGGAGGTATTTGCGGGTCCTACAGCAGCTTTGCCAGCTACTGTATTTCTTGGCATAGCGGTAGGGGTATTAGGTAATTTCTGGTATTTATTTATTTTCTGGGGGTTCTGGTCTGTGCGTGTCCTATTCTTAGGTTTTGCGTTCTATTTATATTCTTTTGGTTCTGTCCTGTCCTTAGGGTCCTATTCTGTTCTGTTAGTGTCCTTTAGGTTCTTTTCTGTGTCCTTGTCCTATTTGTAGTTTGTAGATATTTTTAAGTTCCTTTTTAGGAAAGAAGAGTAGTGATGAGCTTTAGATAATATTAGCAACTTAGTTAATCGAGGCACGAGCATGGGAAGAAGGACGCGCAAGCCTATACAATTAGATTGTCTATAAACAAGGATCCAAAGCTAGAGAAAGGAAGGAGAAGAATAGCAGCGCCGTTTAATATTTTATCCGGTCCTCGAGTCACGTAACTCGCGTCTACTATAATCTACGTCTGCCAAGATCCACCGTTTTCCACTAGCGCCGTAACATATAATAAAGTTAAGACGTTATATAACGAGAGAAGGTAAGGAAATAGGAGGAAAGAGTATATATTATTAATTTGGTTGCTTAGTTAATATATATATAAAGCAGAGTAGGATTTAAGTAGTGGTCCTAGTAGAACTTGATAAAATTTAGTAGACTTAGTAAAATATGGCAGAATGTAGTAGATTGCTATTAGATTGCTATAGATTGCCATCTTATAATTAGTCTCTTTTTACTATATTAGTAGAAATAGGTAGATATATATAAGGTATTATAAAGGTGTCCTATAATAGTACCCCTTCTTTAAATTTAAGCTTCTATAAAATAGGGCTATAGTAGTTTTAGGTAGAGTTTATAAAAGTCTTTTATAACTTATATAAGTCCTATAAAGTTAATAGGTTCCTATAAGGGCTTAATAAAGCCTCTCTATATTATAAGGTATATATATTTACATTTCTGTTTATTATACTTAATATTATTTACTCTTTTAATAAGGTACTTATCTTTACTATCTACTTTAACTAGTAGGGGAGGGTTTTAGATTTATTTAGGCAAGGTATTTAATATAGGGGTAGTAGGATAGAGGACTAATATATAGAGTATAGGGTGGATTTTAACTATATTAGGGAGCTTTAGTTAGTAAAAATAAGGAAAGATAACTTTTTTAGCCTTATAAGGGCCAGCGTTCTTCTAATTAAGTTTTTTAGTAGGTTATTTTATATTTATATTTCTTATATCTAGCTAGATAAAGTTACTAACTTAATAGGCTAGTACTAGGGTTTGGTTCTTATTTACTACAGCTTTATAAATAGATAGGGCCTATATTATTTTATTAATAAAGAACTCTTATAGTCCTTTTATTAATAAAGAACTCTTATAGTCCTTTTATTAATAAAGAACTCTTATAGTCCTTTTATTAATAAAGAACTCTTATAGTCCTTTTATTAATAAAGAACTCTTATAGTCCTTTTATCTTTTTTATAAATTTATTTACTTTTATAACTTATAATGGATTAGCCACCCAAACAAGACAGCTACCTATTTAAGATAGTGTATAGACCTCCTACTAAAATCAAAATTAAAATATTAAAATACTCCTTTACTACACCACTACTATGTCCTCTACTACCCCTAAATTGCTATTACTTAGCAAGGAGGATTATATATAAATTATTCTTTAATTATTAGAAGCCAATCCCAATCTATTTAGCTATAAGCTTGCTAAAATATACAACCTATTACTTTCTTCTGTTTACTACCATTATAATAGCCGCTAATTAAGTAAGGAGTATTACTAAAAGCTTTAAAAGCTCTTAGTTATTAAAAAGTTCTCTCTAGTTAAATAGATTAATATAATAGGAGCTTAGGGTTAGCCACCTTAAATTTAATACCTTAAATCTATGGCTAAAAGTATCCTTACTATAAAGAAGTGTCCTCTAGAGCTTAGTTAATATTAGTATATAAACTTCCTTACCTAATACCTAGAGCTTTAAGCTTAATTTGCCTAAGGCCTTAATTAAAAGTAAAAGAATTCTAAGGATCTAAATATTATTAAGGAATAGTTTAACCTCTATAAAGCTACCATTACCAAGTATATAATTCCCCTAAGTAATTAATATAATATAGATAAGAAAGGAATTGCAATGGGGGTAGGAAATAAGGTTAAGGTGCTTATTCCTTAATTAAAGGCTTAAGCCTTTATTACAGAGCCAGGCAATTATAATTGGGTATCTATTATTAAGTGTATATTAGGTTAATATTAATTACCTCCTTACCTTATATTTTAAGGGAAATAAGTATAATAATCTTAGATATTACCCAAACTTAATTATAAGATAGTAATTTAAGTAAGCAATTTAGGGTTGACAAACTTAGATATTATAGTTAATTAGTTAAAACACTTTAATTAATATATAAAGCCACAACTCTAAGGAATCTATTGCTTATTAATTCTTAACGGATATAAAAGCTATGTATTAATATAATTTGCTAAGTATTGCGAAACTTATAAGATTATCCCTTTTTGTCTACTACCTTATTTAACACACCTACTTTAACCCCTAGATGTTAGTATATTTAGTCCTTTGGTAAAAGCTTATAAAAAGCGCCTTTATAACTTTACTTTTTATAGAGCTGTTAATATTACTAAGCCTAAGTTCCTTAAGTATTACTAAGCTGCATAATATAAAGCTATATTACCTACTAATATAGTAAGTGTATAGTAAGCAATAGGCCTTCTACCATTTAATCCTTTAGTTATTTTATAAAAGATTCAGCCAATAGCTTAGCTAATAACTTAGCTAATAACTCCTTGCATAAGCTTTACGGACAAAAACGGCCATTAATTTAATATACCCATGTCTCTTTCTATAGAGGAGAAACTTACAGTTATATTTAGGCAGCTTTTATAAGGTGCATTACCCTTTCGTTCTTAAGTTATATATAATATTCAGCAGTTTACCTTAAGTATAGTAGCTAATAATATAATCCTTAAGTAAACAAATTAAGAGCTTCTTAAAAAGTAGAAAAAGCAGCGTTATAGTAAGACAAAAGCTATATATAGGAAGGCGTGAGTTCTATCTGTAGCTAAGGCTTAAAAGAAGAACAAGGAAAAGCTTTAAAAGGAATAGGAAGAGGCCATAGTAAAGAAAAGAAGGGCTGCATTATAAGGAGTTATTATCTTTATAAAGAAGGTTTAGAAGGAACTACTAATAGATTATAGTGTATTTATATAATAGGGTAGATTTAGGTTAATTTTGATATCAAATTAATCTTAATTTTGGTATTAAATTAATTTTGATTTTAGTAGGAGGTCCGTATACTATCTTAAATGGGTGGCTGTCTTATTTAGGTGGCTAACCTGTTAAGGCCTAATAAGCTAGGTAAGGAATATTACTAAAGGGTTTAAAGCCTATTTGCGGATATTAGCTATAATTAGCCAGAAATAGGGAGACCTTTATAGTTTCTAAGACGGAGTTATTTATAGTAAACTTAGTAAATATAAGCTAGTCTATCTAGTTGTCCTATAAATATAATATATATATCTAAATATACTGTTCCATTATAGCATTTACACGTTCTATTTAACTGTTTATTTTTAGGTAATATACTATAGACAATAGTATTTTAATATAGAGTTAGGTAGTTAGTTTTTTCTAAAACACTAAGATAAACTGGCTACTTTTATTAGAAATAATTATTTTAAGGAGTCTATAGAGTTTTTATATATAATTTAGGAATAGTTAGATAATAGTAGGTATTAATATATTAGGGCAGGTAATTAAGTGTCTTATCTTAAATAGTTAATCTATAACTACTATAATGTTTACATAGCCTTTACTTATAGGGAGATTAATAATAAAGTTAATTAAGATATCCTTTTATCTTTAGTTTAGAATAGGTAGTGGCTTTAGAAAGCCATTATACGTTTTATATAAAGCTTTAGCTTATTAGCAGGTATAGCAGCTAGAGATATACCTTTATATTATATTATATATATTTAGCTAGTAGTACTCTTATTAGTTCTAGGGGTTTTTTACAGCCTAGGTGGCTGGCTACTAGTAAGTTATATACATGTTTAAGAAGCTTAAGCTTAAGTTTATTATAGTTAGGTATAACTAGGCGGTTCTAGTAGTATAAGCAGTCTTTATAGGCTTTATATTTACTTAAAGAGATCTTTTTAGAATATCTAACGCCATCTTAAATTAGCTTAAGTGTCTCTTAAATAAACTATAAGGCTATTGCTTAGGTGTACAGTAGGGAGTAGGTAAGCCGAGAATAAGTTACAAGGAGAGTCGATGGAAGAGGACGATATGGTAATAAGGGTAGGTATGGCAATACCTTATACAGAGACGAACTGATGAGGAGGGAAAGGGCTGTAGGCCTGAGGAGCTTATAAGGAGGTGCCAAGGGCTAGCCGAAGGCCAGCCTTGGCAGCTCCTAAGAGCCCCCAGGCATACACCCAAGTAAGGGTCTAAAAGATCCCTTACATAAACTTATTATTTAGGTACTTATTAATTATAATCTGTTTAATTAATTAATTAGTTATTTTAAGGACGCATACTATAAGGTCTTTAGCTAGAGGATTAAATAATTTAGGGTAAAGTAGAGTTTATTTATAGTAGGCGCGCACTTCTTTCTATACTAGTATATCTTATAAATAGTAGGTTAGTATAACGAAGCCTTATAGGAAATACCACGGTAGACTCGCTAATAGGCTAGGTATATAGGTAAATAGGAAGTTAATAATATAATAAGTACAAATAATAACTGGTAGAGTGGTTGCCTAATAGATTAACTCCAATTATATTTTAAGATTTACTATAAAGAAAGGAACTATCTAGGTAGGGACTATAGGTCCTTGCTCTATCTACTCTATCTACTTTATCTACTCTATTATAGATTATATAGATTACCTATATAACCTTAGTTACTATTCCTTATTATATAATTCCACTGGTTCTATTTTAGATTATACTTTTACTAACTAACTAGCTTCTTCTAACTCTTCCCTAAGTAATTATAAGACTGTACTTAAAGCGTCTATAATACTATCTCCCTTCTCTTTATCTTTGTCCTTAAAGATTTCTAATATCTCTAAGTTATCTACTAGAGATATAATATCCGCTTAATTAATTTAGTTAATATCTTTACTTATTATGCCTAAAGCTTTTTCTTTTTCTTCTATACTTTACTAGTCTTATATTATCTATAGGTAAAATAATACCATCTCTATATTCTTGTTATATAAAAAAGGGGTTAGTTTACATTGTACTAGCAAGCCCTTTATCTTAGCAACCCTCTTTATATTTAAAGTGTACTAAAGTAAATATTTAATCGTTCTATAAGGTTTACTTAGTTTTTAATACTAAGTATACGCATCCTATTATTCTTAATAGTCTTTAAGTACCCTTATTAATTGCTGCTAGGGTCCTAGGTTTAATCTACTACTATAAAACTTAATAATAAGCTTTTAGTAGTGCTAGCTAAACTTTATTATTCTTATAAAGCTAAGTAAGAGGCTACCGCTGCTTAATAACAAGCTTTTAACTCTTATATTGCTATTTTAGCTCAGTTAATTTATTTTAAAAAGGGCTATAAAAAGGTGTGTTTTAAGAAGTAAAAACTTATAGAATAAGGCCTTTAGGAACTTAGCAATAAAAGAATAGGTTCTTCTCTATTAACGAGAGAAATAATTCTAAGTACCTTAATAGCTGCTTCTCTTAGGTCCCCTTTAGGTAACTTATTCTTTAGTAACTCTCCCTTATTAATACTTTCTAACCCCTTCTTCTTTAATACTCCTATACCTTTCTTATAGCATTTTTTAAGTTATTTAGTAGCTCCTAGGTAGTCTTATTATAGCCTATCTACTTAACCTTATATTATATTTTATTACTAATATCCTTATAACTAATAATCTTTAAAACTTCCTATTTATCCTCTTTTTAGCCTCTATATATATCTACCTTATAAACTAGTAGCTTAATATTTCTATATACTAGTTCTGGTATTATAATATACTATATAGGGTGGATCTTTATTTTCTCTAATAAGTTAAGTCTATATATAACTTTTAAGATCTTTACTTTTACTATAAACGGTTCTAGTCTAATATAGTCTAACTTTTTACTTAGTTGTTAACTCTTAAAATTTTTATATAGTAGCTATACTTTATCTCCCTCCTTAAGATCTAGTCCCTTAAATCTCCTAGCATTATAGTACTTTTTTATTCTTGCCTATACTAGTTTAGCTACTTCTTTAAGGTAATTATAAAGATTTATTAGAGTCTCTATTCTTTATTTAGCTATACTACTTATTTTCTTTGCTTATTATAGCAATAATAATATTCTTAGTTTATATCCGTAATTCGCCTTAAAAGGTAATATGCCTATCCCTTCCTATAGTGTTATATTATATATAAACTATATAACTAGTAAAAATAATACCTAATTGTTTTATGCGTAATTAATATAATATCTTAAATACTATTCCAACGTTTAGTTTGGTCTTTTTATTTATCCGTCTATTTACGGATAATATACTATTAATATTGCTGCTTAAACCCCTTATTTAGCTAAAAATACTTCCTAAAATACTACTATAAATCTTAAATCTCTATCTAATATAATTTTTGTTAGTGCTCTATATCTTATAAATACTTTCTTAATATAGATTCTAGCTATATCTTCTACTAAGATTTCTTCTATATATGCTATAAAGTAGCCCTACTTAATTAGCTTATCCACTATTACTAAAATTATATTATAATCTTATCTAGTAATAGGATCTTTTAACTTTAGTAATTTTATAATAAAGTCCTATAATATAACCTCTTATAGTCTTTTTAGTATCTTAATAGGTTATAGCCCTCTATATAGCTTATACCTTATTAGTTTATTTCTTTAGCAATTTAGATACTCCCTTATAACTTATCTTGCTAGTTCTTAAATTTCTTAAATAATATATTCCTCTTAAAGTCTTAACGCTAAGCCTATAGCTCCATTATATTCTTAAGTTATTTCCTTATAAAAGTCTTCTATAAACTCTTTATAACTGCCCTTAGCATATATATAGCCTCTCTATACTTATATTGCTCTATATTTAAATCCTTACTTTATACCTTTTAAGTCCTTTATACCTATATACTCTCTAGTACCTTATAGGTCTAACTTTCTTTTCTAGTTGCTATAACCTTAGGATAATTATGCCTAATTAATCTATCTTTATCTTTATATAATATTGCCCCTAATAGCCTTTCTTTATTTTATAATTCTGCCTTTCTACTAAGTATATCTACTCTTGTATTTTTAGTTACCTTAGTATACTAAATTTTAAAGTAATACTCTATAAGCATTTCCGCCTATCTAACTTATTTATAATTAAGTTCTTTTATTATTAGGAACCTTATTAGATTCTTATAGTCCATTTTAACTATAAATAGTTTTTCCGTACCTTGTAAGAATGCTCTCTATTCTTTAAGTACTGCAACTATACCTAATAACTCCTTATTATAGATATTATGGTTTAGTTTTAGTAGTGTTATCTTTTAACTATAATATGCTACTAAATACCATTTATCTAAATACTTCTATAGTAAATACGCTTTTAGTGCAAAGTTTAATATATTTATTTCTATAACTATATCTAGCTTTAGTTAGTAGATCTTAAGGATTAGATCTTAGGTAAATAGCTCCTTAAGCTCTTTAAACAGCTTCTTTTACTTATTACCCTATATCTATAGTTCCTCCTTTTTTATAAGCCTTATAAATAGCTTAATATTCTTTAACCACTGCATAATAAACCTTTTATAGTAGTTATAAAATCCTAGGAATAATTTTAACTATATAACGTTCTCTAGCTCTTATTAACTTACTATAGCTTCTACTTTCTTTAGTTCCATGCTAATTTTACCTAGCTTAATAATAAATCTAATAAAATTAGTCTTCTAAGTAAAGAACTTATATTTCTTAATTACTACTAGCATCTTTTCTTCTTATAGTCTCTTTAAGACCCACTTAATATATTCTCTATGCTTCTCCTTACTTATTAAGTAGATAATAATAATATTAAGGTATACTATAATAAACTTATTAAAGTATTCTCCTAATATACTATTAATTCTTTTCTAAAATATTACTGGTGTAAACTGTATAACTAATAGCTTATATAGTCCTTCCTTTAACCTAAAGGCTACCTTCTATTTATTACCTTCTATAATTCTAATTTAATGGTACGCCTACCTCAGATCTATCTTTATAAAGATTTACGCATTACCTATCCTATCTTAGATCTTGCTAATTAAAGGTAAAGAATACCTATCCTTTCTTATAATACTGTTTAACTATCTATAGTTAATATATATTCTAAGTTTTCCATTTTTCTTTAGGATAAATAATACTAGATATCCCGCTAATAACTATAATAGTCTAATATACCCCTTTTATAAGTTTTCTTAAACAAACTCCTTAAGCACTATTAACTTAATTTTAGTAAGCTTATAGATTAAAAAGAACTTTAGACTTATTTCTAGTTTTAGTTCTATTTTATAGTCCTATACTATATATTCTAACAGCTTTTTACTTTCTAGGCTCTATAACCTTTTACTATACTTATAGTATCTCTTTAGTATATAACTTAAGCCTCGCTTAGTCTCTTTATATATTACTCTAACCTAGTACTATACCATCTTAGTTTATTATTACACTTTTATATTATTATATATCCTTAATATTAACCTAACCTATAACCTAATTAATTCTTAAATTATATTCCTATAACTAAGGTATCCCTAGTATTACCTTATCCTTTCCTAATAGTAGGATATTAAAAGATATCTTAACGCTTCTTCCTTTAATAGTTAACTAAATAGGTCCTATTTTAAGATTAATAATGCCTCCTTTATAGGCTATTAGATCTCCTAAAATTATTATTAATAGGTATAAATATTCTTTCTGTCTATATAGTAACCCTATTCTTTAAACTATTACTAGTAATATATAGTTTCTTATTACTCTACTATCTACTAATACTTTAAACTTTTAACCTTACTAACTAGCTTATAGATTTAGGTGTTGTCCTATAATTCCTTTAAGGGTTTAAGGCTCTACTACTAGCTCCCTTTAGTTTTATAGGCCTCCGCTTTTCCTAACTATTAATTATTAAATTTTAATTATACTTAGTCCCTCTATGGCTAATACTTAGTTCGCTTTTTATCTTTAATATACTATAGATAATTGTTTTTTAAGCACTTCTACTACTATTATTGTCACGGGGCGCGGAACAGTGGCAGCTGAACGTATGTATTCGAGGAGTCTACAAGACGTTGCGCGATCGATCGTAAGGGTCGAGGGCGTAAGGAGGTGATGTACCTACGCGTAGCTGACGTAAGCTGTACGCGAGGTGTACGCGAGAGCACGGGGCTCTCCTATGGAGGCCCCTACGGTAGGGTTCCGTGACACTACCCCCCCTTTTATAGAGGCGGAGCTCTGGCGACGCTGTGGTTACTATATACATATAAAAGGGACATTTGAGGTATAGAGAGGAAGAAAAAAAAGGGGGTATTGCTAAAGGTTTGCAAATAACGTTATGTGACAAGGCTTGGCACCTAAGAATCCAACTAATTAGACAACTTTAACCGCCGGTTGAAGTTCCTGGACATCTTAACAATATTCCAGTCACGTGATCGCACTTTGCCGTTATATAATGGCAATCTGCGGTAATCTGACGGCAATTTGCCCTTATATAGCAATGTATAAAGGTTTAACTCTATAAGGGCTCCCATAGAGGGTTAGGCATGAAATCTCTGCTTAGGCCCGGTTTCTGTGGGTTTGCGTGGTAAAAGTTGCTAATTAGATCCTTTGCATTTTTAAAGTCTTCCTATAGTTGCTATTCTGGCTGATCTATATTAAATCCTGTATAGATAGCTCTGTAGTGGAGCCGCCATCCTCTGCCTTTGCCAAAGTATTTAGAGTCGATGATTTGTTTAACGGTCTACTCCTCGTAGTTCTCGTCTTCGTTTTCGTCTCGGATTAATACTGGTGGGGGTTTAGGCTATATTTATCCCAGTAAGGGGTTAGGCTGGTAAAGGTGTAGTAGCTATGGGTGAAATATAGGCTATATCCCGCGGGTGGCTAGGGCAGGCGGGAGCTCTAGCTTATATGCGGCTCCCCTGTCAATGACTTGTTTGATTGGATAGGGGCCGAGGTTCTTATAATTAAGTGACTTTATAGGCCTCTGCGTAGAGATATTATGTGCATTTAGCCATACCTAGTCGCCCATACGCATCTCCGGTGGTGGCGTTCTATAATGGTCGGCGAAGTAGGCCTGCTTTGCTTAAGCCTAGGCCATTTCTCCCTTGTAGTAGTCGAGTAGATTTTTTATGCGGTCTGCATGCTGGTCAGTAAGTAGTATCTTAAGGCGTTTTCTATATGGCAGTTCTTTGTCAATAGGTTCTGGTGGCTCTATGCTAGATTGGGGGTGATAACCCTTGTTTACAAAGAACGGGGTAAGTCCTGTAGTGGTTAAGATGTGGTTATTCGCTGCGAATTTACCTAGTAGAAGGTAATCTACCCAGTTATTTTGACTATAGGCGACTACCTGTCGTAGGTACGCTTTTATGCTGGCATTAGTGTTTTTCGGTTGCCCAGTAGTTTTATAGTGGAAGGATGTAGACATCTTAATAGAGATGCTAAGGCGTTAATAGATTTGTCTCTATATATTAGAGCCAAACTGCGTGCCTTAGTTAGACGTAATCGAGTCAGGTAACCTATATAATTGGTAGACTTTGCGGAGGAAGGCGTTAGTGACGTTACTAATAGCTACGCCTTTGGTTAGGACGTAGTGGCGCTCCTTTATAAGTCGGCATATTATTATAAGGATGTTCTTGTAGGTACGGCCGTGTCGTTTATAGGGTGGTAGGTTAATAACGAAATCTATAGTAATATCTGCCCATCGTCGTATAGGCACTGGTAGAGGGTATAGTAGTCCTTAGTACTTTGTATTAAAGGCCTTAGCGCGCTTATAACCCTAGTAGGCGCCTATAAAGCGTTTAACTAAGTCTATTATTTTAGGCTAGAAGTAGTATTGGTTAAGAAGCTTGTAGGTTTCTCCTCTACCTAGGTGGCCGCTTAATTGGAGGTTGTGGGCCATTTGGATTAGTTGCCGTTGTAGGTTTTCTAAGTTAGGGATAAATAGGCGGCCTCTATAATAGAGCCTATTCTCTTTTACTTCTAAGGCTGCTATATTAATCTGGCCTAAGCTTTGGAGGTTAGTAGGCAGTGTATAGGCGCTGGCGGTCTTTGCGGTAATAAGTTGGTGCAGTAATAGGTTAACAGAGGTGTTATATGCCGTGGTAATAAGCTTGTTAATTTTAGGAGGTAACTCTAGTTTTGTGGTATAAAGCTAAAGTATAGTTGGCTCTGTTATAGGTAGCATGCCTGGGGCCAAATTCCGTGCTTTTAGGATCGTCTGTTGTTAAAACTGATTGTAGGGGTTATCTTTAAACTAAGGAAGGTTTTGCGAGCGGTGTATTAGGCTATTAGGCTTAGTACCTTATACTCCTGGCCTGTATATGATTTTAAAGTTAAAACTAGAGAGGAACCCGTTCTAACGTGCTTGGCGTTAGTTTAGCTACTTTATGGTTATAAAGTACTCGAGGTTGCAATGATCTGTGAGGACTTTAGTTGGTTGGTTGGGTTCTGCTAAGGAGAGTTCTAGGCGGAATTCTTTAAACGCTTATATAATCGCAAGGAGTTCCTTATTATAGATCTTATAGTTATACTCTTATGGTGTAAGCTTAGACGAGTAGAATGTAACTAGGTGGAGAAGACCGTTGTTACCTATCTAGGAGAGGACGCCTGCGTTAACGTAGTCTAAGGAGTTGGTTTTGAGATAGAGTTGTTATCCTGGTATAAAGTGAGCTAGGATAGGTGCTTTAGTAAAGGCATTTTTAAGGTCTTGGAATGCCTTTTTGCATTTAGGTATCTAGGTAAAGCGTAGGTGCGTTTTCCTTCCTTTTGCGGAAAGGCCCTTTGTTCGCATTATTGCTGTAAGTGGTGCTACTACGCCTGAGAAGTTGTATATAAATTTCTAATAGAAGTTGGCGAAACTAAGGAAGGCTTATATATCTTTAATGCAGTTAGGGGCTTGCTATTTAGTAATTATACGTACCTTCTTGGGGTCTATATGGACACCCTTAGTAATAACAATTAGTCTAAGGTATTTTACTTCTATAACTAAGAATTCGCACTTCTTTAAATTAATATAAAGTCCTACGTCCCTAAGGCGCTGTAGGACCTTTTAAACGTGTTTAGTATGCTTAGAAGGGTTATTACTATAAATAAGTATATTGTCTAGGTATGCAGAGCAGAAGTCGTCAAGGTAGTCCTATAAGGCGTTATTAATGTAGCTTTGGAAGGCGCCTGGGCTGTTGCATACGCTAAAGGGCATGACGGTATATTTGAATTAGCTAAAGCGTGATGCGAATACAGTTTTCTATTCATTACCTTCCCGTATTCGGAGGTAGTTAAAGGCGGCAATAATATTGAGCTTAGTATAGATTTTGGCTTAACTAAGCCGCTTAAGGGTCTTATGTATAAGTAGTACTGGGTATTGGTTCTTAATTGTAATAGCGTTAAGTCCTCTATAGTTAATATAGAATTGGATACCTCTTCCTGGCTTCTTGGTAAGAAGGATAGGGGCGGCTGCTAGTAATATACTAGGACGAATAAACCCTTTATTAAGGTGCTTGTTGATATACTTTTTAACAACTAGGAGTTTGTCTTTTAATATTAGGTAGGGTCTCTTATAAGGTAGCATTTTTCCTTATTTGATGTTAATGGCATGGTTATTAGGTTAATATGGAGGGAGTGTATCTGCGCCCTTTTGTAAGTATATGTTAATAAAGTCGTGGTACCTCTTAGGGAGGAGTTTACGGAGTTTCTTATTGGTAAGTCCTTTTTTAAGCTTTATAAACTTCTTAAAGTCTAAAGGTGAAAGTCTGTAGAGTTCTATAGGGGCGTTATCTTTTAGAAGGTTGACTATGTCTATCCTATTACTGTAGAGGATGTGGTCCTGTTCTTTGTTAAGCTTATATAGTTGTAATTAGGAAGCTGTAGCAATGGTCTAGCCTTTCTTACGTACTATACAGTAGAAGGCCGCGGCACTTACATGGTGGCAGTTGGTTGTAGGTGGGGTAATAAGGGGTTTTTTGGGTTAATAGCCTGGAGAGTAGGTAGAGGCGGCTAGGCTATGCCCTAGGTAGGTCTCTCTGTAGTAGTTGGAGTTAAAGGTTACTTCTCTTTTCTTCTAGTTAATAACAGGGTTGTATTATTTGAGCCAGTTTATTCTAAGAATAATAGAGTAGTTGGTGAGTGGTATAATATAGGCCTAGAGCTCTTCCTGGTGCCCATTTATATCTAGGTGGAGTTGTGCTATATAGGTGATCTTTTGTGTGGTATAACTACCGTTAGCAAGTTATAGGGCGCGGGCTTTAGTAAGGGGTAAGGTAGGTAGGTTATAAGTGCGCATAAATTAGGTATCTATAAATTTATTAGTAGCTCTATAATCAATTATAAAACGGATTTTATATTGTTTTTTAGCAGTAGTTCCTACTATAGGTAAAACTATCTGCTTCCGTCCGTTTATCTTTACTAAGTCATCTATTAAGTAGGCCAATATATAGATCCCTCTATTGTTAGGGCGTCCTAACCCGTGACTTAGGGCTAGGACTTGGCATTTTCCGCTTCTATTTTTGATCCTACTACTGTTGCTGCGTCCTCGTCTTGTATAGTAGCGGCGTGTAGCGAGGTGTTCGGTGTTTGAGGTATAAAGTTAGGTGTTAGGCGGTGATTACTAAATCTAGCTATTAGGCAGTTTAGGTTTTTATAATAATAGCCCTCTTAATGGCATCTATAGTAGCGCCCTAGCTTTTAAAGTAGCTTGCGCTTTCCGTTTAGAAGTTTACGTGGGAAGGTTAATATAGAGAGGTTGATATTGGCTCTGGTACTAGTATTAGTAGTAGGCGTTAGTGGCTTAGTGTATATGGGTGTAGTAGGCCTAGGGGGCTTTTGTATAGGGGCCTTTAGGTAAGGGTTAGTAGTAGAGATCTAATTTAGCTGTTATTTAATCTTCTATAGGGCTGCTACCATGTTATGCACGTTATTATAATTATGACTAGCGGCGGCATAACTAAGGCAATAGGTGACCTTTTTGAGAAGATCTTCTTGGTCCTCAGCGTCGTCTTAGGTAAGGACTCTAGTATATTCCTAGAACTTAATATAGAACTCGTTGAATGATTTAGTAGGACTCATCTTTAGGGCGCGTAGTTTGGCTTGACTGGTGGCCACTAGGTCGTGGTCGCGATATATTAGGTTAAGGTTATTAAGGACTTCCTAGTTAGACTTCCACTTCCTAGGGCCATTAGTCTCCTATTGGGCGAAGAGTCTATTAAATGGGGTACCCTTTATACGCCTAATAATATAACCAATCTTGGTATCCTCTGTAGGAAAAAGGTAGGCGCTCTAAGTTAGCTTTTTATAGATTTGCATCTTCTAGTGGCTATATTTTTTACGGTCTTTCTAGAAGACTGGGGGATCTGGGTATTATATATTAGACCCCGTAATTATGGCTTAAGTTTAGTTGCTGTTATAGGGGTCGCTGTTAGGTAAAGCTGCTTAACGCTGACTTTTGGCTAAGCGTTAGGTAAGTAAGGTTGCCAGAGGCGTAGAGGCTTGGGTAGTATAGTGTATAGTAGGGGGGTGCTTAGCATTGTTATAGATGTGCTCGTTAAGCTAAGACTATAGGTATTTAATTATACCCTCCTTCTTGGTAACCTTAGTAATAAGTATAATCTCAGCTTTTTTTAATCGTTGGACGTCGCGCTTAGATATATAGAGGTTATCTTTAGTTTCTTAGCGTGTGTTATTAGCAAGTGCCTTACTAGCTTATAAGTCTTGGATAATATTATAATCTTAGGCAGCATGTAGTTCAGCTTGTATAAGCTTTAGGTAGTAGTTCTATAGAAGGCGGTAGTATTTATTAGGTTCTTATGCTACTATTTATACAAACATCTTAGCATCTTGTATTTTAATCTTAATAGGTAGCTACCCTTCGGGTTACTTTTCCGTGGCTGTGTAATTAATAAAGGATAAAACGTCGCCGGTGTCTATCTTGTTAAGGTCGTCACTATGGCCACCTGTACCAATAGGGGTGTACCTATCCTGCTAGGCTGGTTGACTTTTATCGTCTTTAAGGTGGTGCTGGGTGCTTGGGGGTACTTATAGTTGTAACTCTTTTAAGCCGCTAGGTTTGCCTTTAGGGGTTAAGGCTAGGGTTAATAAATTAAATTCTCCTAGGATTGATTGGCGTTATAGGTTGGGTTAGGGTATTAGGTCGCTCTTTGGGCTTGACATAGTGGCTAGTAAGGAATATCGTCTTACTATTGTGGTGCGAAGGTTGCTCGTAGACACGCTGCTTCTGGCAGCGCCTGCAGTATCGTAGAGACGTGGAATTGGTTGTAGGCTGGGTGTCGGTGGTAAAAAAAGGCGCAACGTAATGTCACGGGGCGTGGAACAGTGGTAGCTGAATATATGTATTCGAGGAGTCTACAAGACGTTGCGCGATCGATCGTAAGGGTTGAGGGCGTAAGGAGGTGATGTACCTACGCGTAGCTGACGTAAGCTGTACGCGAGGTGTACGCGAGAGCACGGGGCTCTCCTATGGAGGCCCCTGCGGTAGGGTTCCGTGATAATTATCTATCTAGGCATTCTTCTATAAGGAACCTTTTTGGTTAAAGTATTAAGTCTCCTAGCTTTTAAACTTCTACTAGGTGCTAACTATATATATACTTAGTGTCTTTATATTGCTTTTTATCTATTATCCAGTATATCCTTATTAGATACTTATAATGTTTACGTTTAGGCGTCCTATATATATTATATATATTATCTATATATATAATTTATACTAATGTGTAATACGCTAGGTGCTTTAGGTTAACTTATAGCTTATCTTTATCTTTAAGTTTAAACCTTTCCTATATTAATCTAAACGTGTAACGGGACTAGCCTAGTTACAGTAGGAATGTCTCGGTAAAACACTCGACAAGATAAACTTGACGCTTTGACCGAATTCTGCCGAATTCTGCCAGCTTGATCGACTTCTGCCAAGTTCTGCCAGATTAATCGAATTCTACCGAAGTCCGTCCGCGTGCGCACGTGCGCACGCATCGACCAAGACCCCTGACTATCTAATTACAAGATTCTCTGGTTATTCCCTTCTCTTCTTTACGCAACGTCTTGTTCTCTTGAAAAGCTATATACCCTTAGATTTAGATAGAATTTATATTGTTCCTTCGAATCTTCCCCGAAGCCTCTTCGCGCCCTTACAAAACGTTGCTATATTATTTACTAGTACTAATACCTATATTATCTCTTTAGTTTACAGCTTATTTCTCTAGGTTCTTTAATATTATAATTAAGGCTCCCTTAATATAACTTATCTATTTCTCTAATATAGGTTAATTTAGTATAACTTTCTTATCTAGCTATATACAGAAATCTTCCCACTTATTATTTCCTCTTTGCTTATACCACTTTTAGTATAGCTTAGTAAGTATATACAACCTATTTATAAGGAAGTACCTCTTTACTGCTATATTATTATAACCTTTAGTATATCTTTCTGTAAATCTAGTTAGGATCCCTAAATTCTTTTTTTATTCTAGTTTATCTAACTACTTAGCTCTTAGCGTCTCTATCCTTAGCCTATTTATAACTTTTTATATAGGTGCTCTGTTTCTTATATATCCTAGTATAGCTAATCTCTAATCTAGCTTCTATTCTTATTATATAATAATTTATTATCTAAACTTATTGTTTATACTAACTTAATAGCACGAGTGAGTCGTATCCACGGGCACGAAATACATGTAGTATCGTATGCTTGTTTGGATGGTGACTGTTGATTGTATGAAGCAGACTACGTAGTCTATATACTGATGCGCCTCCCCCCTAATTGGTCAGTGCTTTAGAAGTGCACCAGACGTATAAGCGGGTGGTTGGTGCACCAAACGCGTAAACGCGTACTCGGCGTACCGAACGCGTAAGCACGCGGTTGGTACGACAGGTGCTGTAATTATACACTGGCGGTACTTGGAAAATGAAACCACTTATATATAGTCTCCGTAATTGTCTTAATAGAACCATAAAATACATAAGAAAATATATAGGAAATCCCTCCTAAGGTGCCTTCTAGGTTGCCTTCCAAATGGTGCTCCAAGCTGGCCGTAAGTCCTGCTTACGGTCCGTAAAATAAACTATACGGCCTTTTGACGGGCCGTGAATGCACCGTACGGCCTTCCGACGGGCCGTAGCTGAACTGTAAATGCTCCGTTAGTCTCGCTCTACCCATTCTATGACCTTTAGGTTGAGCTTGTTTGTGTTAATTAGGGTTTTAAGAGCTTGATACGGCTTTGCCTTAGTTATGGCGTCTGCTGGGTTGTCTCCGCTGCTGATCTATTTGACCTCCGTAATCTCACGTCGTTCGTAGGCCTGATGTAAGTATATTAGGTCAACCATGAGTCTCTTCTCTTGTGTCGTATCTAGTTTAACTAGGCAGTTATAAAGGGACTTTAAATTGGTGCATAAAACTAGGGGTAACTACTCTAGTTATAGAATCTTCTAAATCGTTAATTTAATTGCAGCTGCTATATCAAATCTATAAGCTAGTGCATATAGTTCAGAAGCTAGTATACTACGGGTTACTTGTTTGCACTTAATTAAAGACCAGTGCAGTATATTTACGTCCTAATTGTGGTCCGTAAGTACAATTATAAAGCCAATTTGTGATAACAGGTCTTTATTATTGGTAAAGGAGGCGTCCGTAAATGCTAGTAAGCTAAGGGAACTTAGGTCTAGTGGTATAAAAGTAAGTCCCCTTACTGCATTGTCAATTTGCTACTAAATGCGCTTATTAAGCTGCTTAATATTTTCTTCTTGCGGATCTACTGCCTGGGCCGCAAAGGATAAGTTGTAGGCAGATTTGGGTTGGCAAACTATGGCAATATAGGCGCCTTTTGCACGCTGTACAGCGTATTGGTCCTTTATATTTACGGTCTTATGGGTCTCTCTGCGGGAACTAATAAGGTCCGTAGGCTTTACTGTAATAAGCTTTAGGTTTTAAGCTTAGCGTTCCTAGGTTAGCTAAATTAAGTTGCCCTTTTATGTAATTAAGCCTCCATTAAACTTAATTGGAGTCTACTTAGTTAACTACTCTTGCGGCTTTGCTAGGAACTTAGCTTCTTATAGTTTAGTCTCTTTAGTATCCGTAAATATCCGGTCTACTAAGAAGAGGGTATTATCTGTTTGGAGTCTAACAATACTAAGGCCGTTCAATGGGCTGTATAGGAGGCAGGGGTTGTAGGTTAACTATTCCATTTTAAGTTTACTAATGTGGTGCTAGTGGTATGTCTTAAACCAATGGTTTCCGGCTTCTGGTACTCTGTAAAGAGGTTTTATAACCTGTAAAATTGTTTCTGGTTATAGGTTAAGCTCATAGGGTGGTTATATAAAGATATCCCTACTTAGGTAGGTATTAGACTGTATATAGGCTTATGAGATGTCCCGTAAGTAAAGGGCTATGGATTTGGTTTGCTGTAGTCTAGGCGTAAGTGTAAGTATAATCCGTTGACTAACCTATTGAATTGTAGGTAATTGCGTAAGGACTAGGTCCTTCCCCTAGTTGTTATAAGCTTATATAATGAGCCTTGATTTCTTAAAGGCTTTATTAGTACTAGGGTGCTTAATCTTGTTAATAAAGCGTAAGTTGAATATATGGACGCCTTGCGGAATATCTCTCTCTGTTACGATCGCAAAGATACCCTTTTTAAGTAGTCTGTTAATCTCTTTACGCTATAAGTCTATAAAAGGGGTTTCCTGTACTAGAACTAATATATCTATAGGCGGAGATTGCTTTGCGGATGTGCCTGCGAAGGTTAGGTGGTTCTCTATTATGGGATTCTTATAAGGGCGTCCTTGGCCACGCTTTATAGCAGGTTTAGTAGGTTTAGTGGGTTTCTAGGGGACCTTTAGGGTAGGTAAGGGTGCCTCTAGTTTATTTGATTTGGTAGTTGCTTCTAGTTTATTTAGTTTGGTGGTTGCTTCTAGTTTGTCTGGCTTAACGTTATAGGTGTTTTTAGGCCAAAAGTAGGGTTTTATAGACGTGCTTCTAAAGCTAGTTGGCCTACTAGGAAGCTGTACGCAGCACGTCTCGTTTTCTACGGCTAGTAGATAGTAAGGTCCATTCTAACTACCACTTTTATGCTATATAAGGACTTTAGAGTTAAGCGGGAGGTTGTATACTAAGGTCGTATTAGGTCCGTTATAGTAGTATAGGGCGTTATTAATAGTTTATTTAGCCCATAATTTGGCTATTTTAGCCATTGCCTTCCGTATTACAGCTGCTTATTCCGTAATAGAGGGGGCAGGGGGGCCTAGGTTGCTTATCCTTAGGTAGGCTCTATAAACTAAAAGGGTGGGTACTAGTCTGTTAGGGCTAGCGGTGTTATTAATAGCTTTTATAGCTATCTATAAAGCTAGTTCCTTTTAGATATCCTTACACTTATTTATAATAATCTAATAAGCTCTCCGTAAAGCTAGGTAAGCTTGCTTAATAAGTCTAATAGACCAATACGCCTTAACTAGAACAGCTTTTATTAATATAGCCATGGCTATAACATACTGCTGGAATTCCTTGCTAATGAAGTTCCTACCAGCATTATAGGTAATATACTTAGGAGGTCTAACGTACGTGTTAATCTAGTAGGTCTATAAAATATCCTAAGTATGCTTTATAGATATATTTTGCAACTAACGGGCGGCTTAGTAGCGGGTTGCCTTATTAATTATATATAATACTAGGCTGCCATTAATGTATATAATGTCTATGTATACTAAGTGGTTAAAGTTAAGGTCTTTATAAAGGGTAAACTTGAATTAGCCTAGGGAACATCCGTATTTCTAGTAAAAGGAGCAGTATTTAATTAGGTAATTAACTGCCTTCTTATTAATATTGTTATGTCCAGAGTGTTTAAGGACTCTATATAGCTTTTCGGCTAATGGGTGGCTAAAATAGCGGTGTAGACGGTAGATCTCCGTACTAGTAAGGTAGCACAGGTTATAGTTAAAAGATTCCTAAATATAGGTCCATAAAGTCTCTCCCTATATAAGGAACGGGTGTCCAAATCGTTATATAATTAGTAGGGTAACATGCTTACTTCCTAGGGTAGTTATAGGGCTGATTAAGGTGTCTGTAATATTGTTATAGTAAACCTATAACCTGTCCATGTCCGCAAGGTAAAGTAAGAAAGGGGTGTCTGCTTTTACTATATAGAAGTTAACTAGGCTAATTAGGGTCTTAACTACAACTGATTTAATTAATATAGTTAAGCTAATACCAAATTAGACATTTACGGCCCCAGTTTATATAGTATTAATATCCATATTATTATTTGTGGTGGTCCTATATGCAAGGTATTGTCCGTAACTTATAGTAGACTTCTTGGAGGCGCCTGTGTTGATTATAACACCGTAGAATTCCTTGGGGGTATAGCGTTCTGTGGTGATATATGCAAATAGGTCCTACTCGTAATCTATAATGTCCATAACGGGGGTGCTTGCGGAATGGTTTTTAGGCGCAACTAAGTATATAAAGGAATAGTTAGCTAATACGGTTGTAATATTAAAGGCTTGGCTGTCCGTAAAAGGTCTAAAAGTAGTTAGGAATGTCTCTAAAGTCTTCTATTCCTAGTTATTTAGGTTAAAGTTAATTATAAGGGCTTCTATTAACTTATTAGGGGGCTCCTCTTCTTCCTCTCCTTTGTATTCTAAGATAAACTAGCTAATCCGTTTATCAAATCTCTTCTTAGACCTATTATGTTCTTCTTAGGTATGCCTTATAGACTAATATCCTTCCTTACTACATACAAAGCATTTCTGGTTTGTTTGTCTACGGGGGTATACATTTATACGGGAGTTACTGCGGGGGTTACGGGTGGGACTTGGTTGGTATAGGTGCTGCTAATAGTAACGGTAGTCCGTAAAGTAGACGTCTAAGTTTGTCTGTGGATATTAAATATCTATAGCAAAGGCTTAAGTGCTGCCCAGTAGGTTTAAGACTTTATATATTATAATAGAGGAGCGTAGGTTATTAATAAGGCCAGCTAAGGTATCTACAGGCTTATAATAGGCGTACTTGCAGGGCTCTACTTCCTAGCAAGCCGTAATAAGTTTATTGTGCAGGAAGTTGTCTGTTCGAAGCTTGGCGTTAAGGCCGTGCTATAGGTGCCGGAGGTCTTTAATAAGGATTTGTAGACACTCTATAGTTGATTTTTTAGTGTTCTTGTTAATTATGGTCCGTAGCTTAGTCGCATTCTATTAGGTAAGGATATTACGCCTATATTCTGGTCCTTTAAAGTAGTTGCGGGTAGCTTTATATAGCTTATTAAAGGGGATACTAAGGGGGTTGCTCTTGAGGTTGGTATAGTAGTGGTTAAGTGCTAGGCCGCGCAGTATAGTAGAGTAGGCTTGGCTGAACTCTTGTTTAGGAATGTTAGCCTTCTGGCAGAGGTCCATAAAGATAGTTAGTTTGAAGTTAAAATTATCATTTTTACCGCTGTACTTAGATTCGTCGGTATAGAGCTTGGCTAGGTTAGCTAGCTTTTTGCTATAGGTCTTTACTTAGGTAGGTTGCGGATCTATAACTTGTAGATCTGTGGTTTATGGATATATAGCTTGCGGATCTGTAACTTAAATAGCGGGGGTAATTTGGTCCGTATTTTGGTTTATAGGGGTGTTGTGATCCGTAACTTAAGAGTAGGGTGTATTTTGGCCAATAAGGTCGAGTCTAAAGCCGCTTGGGTTTATGGGACGAATTTGGTTAAGTGGGTTAGGTATAAGGCCAGCGATTATATTAAGTTTAGAAGAAGTAAAAAGTTCCTTAGTTTCTTAGAACTGGTCTAGGATTTCCTCTTTAGTCCATTCCATTTAGTCCTTCTTGTGTATTGTGTTGTATAAGGACTATATAACAGTAACTCGTTTATTCCTTTTAACCCATACACCTTAGTCACGTAAAAGGGTTTATAGTTTACGGATAGTAACAGGGTTATAGGCCTTAAAAATAGCTTCCGTAAAGTCCGTAAAGTCTTCCTAGTATTGCTCCTATAGGTCGTCATTTATAAGCTTAAAGTGTTTATATTTAAGGATTTTAAAACTAATGTAGTCGTTAACGTTGTTTATAGACATAACGTTGACTCCTTGTCTCTACTTCTTTTGACCTTTGCTGACTTGCTTACTAATGTCTGCCATACTATAGTGTAGTATGGTGTGTAGCGGGTGGTAGTAGCTTATAACGGGTGGGGGAGGTCTTGTAACAGTCCGTAAAATCGATTAATGGGTCCGTAATGGTTTGTAGGAGGGTAGGGGTTTTCCGCAAAAGGTCCAAAGAGGTTTAAGGTTTGAGGGGGTTGAGAATAGGGGTTCTGTATAGGTCTGTATTCGCATCTATAACTTCCGGTAAACCGTACTAAGACTTAAATAAGTATATAGAGTTGGAGATAAGTCCGTAATCCCCGACTTCCGACCTTCTAGTAGGTCGTACTAGGAGTCTAAACGGGTGGTCACTGTCGTGTATATCGCTCGGGGGGAGGTATTAAGTGATTGCTAATCTATGCGCGCTTACTAATTAGTGTTTGTACTAACTTAATAGCACGAGTGAGTTGTATCCACAGGTATGAAATACATGTAGTATTATATGCTTGTTTGGATGGTGACTGTCGATTGAATAAAGTAGACTACGTAGTCTATATACTGATGCGCCTCCCCCCTAATTGGTTAGTGCTTCAGAAGTGCACCAGACGCGTAAGCGGGTGGTTGGTGCACCAAACGCGTAAACGCGTACTCGGCGTACCGAACGCGTAAGCACGCGGTTGGTACGACAGGTGCTGTAATTATATACTTATCTATACTTTCCTTTATTTTTTATTTTTTTAAAGAATCTTTAAAGTTGTCCTACTTCTTAACTATTATATTAACTTTTTAACCTTTAGGCTAAACACTGTGTTTGCCTAGAACTACTATAGACCTTATTTACTTTTTAAGGTTTTAGCTTCCTAAAAATCTTTATTCTATACTTATTTATTTATCTTTAAACTAAGCTACTGCCCTATCCTATTAGTTTTTATCTATTATAGGCTCTTAGGTATATCTTATCTTATCCTAAGAATCTTAAGCATCTTTTATCTCTTCTTAAGAATCTTAAGCCTATAGCCTTTTACCTTTATTAAGTGATAAGCTAGCACTAGTAGTTATCTACTTACTTAATTATCTTTAAATATTACTCCTTCTATCTTATAAAGCAATAGATACTATATTTAATGGTGTTATAATACCTATTACTAAACTATGTTCTATAGTGGTCTTAGTCTTTACTTCTATTACGTTATAAAGGTTTAAGCGCCCCTAGCTAGCCTCCTTTTCTTCCTTATTACTATTAACTAATAAATACTCTAACTTTATTATTATAGTTGCTAATCTTTATCTATATATTGCTATAATATCTTAATCTAGCTTATAGAGTTAATCTTATTCTTTATCTAACTCTATAGTTTTTTTAAGTCCTCTTAGCTCTAGTTCTTACAGCTAATAGCTTATACTATACTTAGCGTCTTTATAAATTTAGTATATATTATTATAATAAAATGCAAAGTGCCTAATAGAATACTCCTTAGTCCCGCATAATATCCCTATATTTATATTATTATACTCTAATAACCTAGTGTCTTTTACTATATGGTTACTTTAACTACCTCTATAGTCTTTAGTAAAATAACCTTATTTTTTATAATTTATATAAGCTCCTTTTTTAAACTATTTTTCTTATTATAGAGTTTGCCTAAATATCTTCTGTTACTAAGATCCCTAGTTTAGCCTCTACTCCTTAGTCCTATAATTACTTAATCCTTAACCTTTAAGTTTCTATAGTTTTTTATTCTATTTCTTAAACTCTTTAGTACTGCTTAGGTTTATTAATTCTAGCCTACTATTCTATAGTTTATAACTCTATATATATTACTATATACTCTATACCTTATATAACTATAGAACTTTATCTTATCCTTTTTTAGCTTATTCCCTTTAATAGATCCTATTATTAATTTTTATTAACTAATTTATTAACTCCCTTAGAGTTTCTATATCTTCTATTAGGATAATTATATCCTAGACTTTAGCCTTAAGTCCCTATTTATACTATACTATAAACGCCCTATTATTCTACTTAATTTAAGTTATAAGTATTTAAAACTATATTATATACTTAATTACTAAAGAACATTATACCAAGTTTTAAAGCTTTCGTTCTACTATAGTTATTACTTTTAGGTCTCTAAATATCTATATTAGTTTCTCTATAAACCCATTCTAGTTAGTAAATATAAACTGTACTTCTTAGTTAGTAGTTGTTATTTTATTTATTTAGATTTTAGTAAAATAAGGTTTAAACTACTTAAGTGCTCTTCCTATTAAAAATAACCCTATATACACCACTTAGTCCATAGGTATTACTAACTTTACCCCTTCTTATATAACCTTAAAGTGCATTTATATAAGAAATCCTTTAAGTTTTAATTTTTCTCCTAAAAATTGTTTAATAGACAGTAACTTAACCTTTACTACTCTAGTTCTATTAAGTCTTTCTTTAAATATTTAGTTGTTATCTATTATTTAATTAACTATTTTCTATAGCTAACCCACTATAACTAGCTGCGAATCTATATCCCTTATATTAGTGTCTCCTCCTAACCCTAAGGTTATAGCTACTATAGATAGCGTTATAACTAGTGCTTTTAGTAGCATATTATTTAACTTTGTTAATACTATAACTAGGTAGTAAATATATAATAAAGCCTTATAGGAAATACTATAGTAGACTTGCTAATAGGCTAGGTATATAGGTAAATAGGAAGTTAATAATATAATAAGTATAAATAATAACTGGTGGAGTAGTTGCCTAATAGATTAACTCTATTTATATTTTAAGATTTACTATAAAGAAAGGAACTATCTAGGTAGGGACTATAGGTCCTTAAATATATAACTATACTCCTAAGAAAGTCCTTATTCTATTTACTCTATTTACTCTATTTACTTTATTATAGATTATATAGATTATATAGATTATATTATATAACCTTAATTACTATTCCTTATTATATAGTTCTACTAGTTCCATCTTAGACTATACCCTTATTAACTAACTAGCTTCTTTTAACTCTTCCCTAAGTAGTTATAATATTATACTTAAAGCGTCCATAATAGTTAGAGTATTAGGTTTTTAACCTTAAACGCCTAGGTAGTATATAATTAAGAACTAAAAATAAGATAGATATTTTAACTAGCGGGCTTAATAATAACTTAGCTATTTTATAGTTACTAAGGACCTTAATTATAAATCTAGCGCCTTCTAGTTTAGGTCGCTATTTTTTAAAATATTTAATAATAGCTAATAATTCCTTATTATAGATCTTATAGTTATATTTAGCTAGGCTTAATTATTTTAAGAAGTATATTATAGGGTATAGTACTCCTTTCTTATTATACTAAAATAAAATACCTTTAGTAATATAGTTAGATAAGTTAGCTTCTATAATACTCTTTTAGTTTAGGTTAAAGTATTAGAGTATAGGTATAGTAGTAAATATAACTTTTAGATAGGTGGCTAGCTTGCCCCTAAAATACATTAATATAGTCTATATTATAGTACTAGCAGAATATAGTAAATTGCTGTAAGTTGCTATTATATAACTAGAGGATTATATATAACTTTAAGCGGTGCTTTTATTCTTCCCCTTTCCTTTCTTTAGCTTTAGATCCTTATTTATAGACAATCCAATTATATAGGCTTACGTGTCCCTCTTGCTATACTTATACCTTAATTAACTAAGTCGCTAATATTATCTAAAGCTTATTACTACTCTTTCTTCCTAAAAAGGAACTTAAATATATTTATAGACTATAAATAAGACAGGAATATAGAATAGGACTCTAAGGATATTACTAGAACTAAAAGAATATAAATAAAATATAGATTTTAAGAATAGGATATATATAGACTAGAGCCCCTAGAAAATAAATAAATACTAGAAATTACCCTAATACCCTTACTACTATACTAAGAAATATAGTAGCTGGCAAAGCCGCTGTAGGACCTATAAATACCTCTAATAGTAAAATAGTTGCTGTCTTAACCCCCTAGGAAGAACTTATAGTAGCTAATACTAAAATTAAACGGCTTTAAGAGCTGCTTAAAACTAGAGACACCCCTATACCTAGTAAGGAGTTATTAGATACCTAAAGACTTACTATAGTCCTTAAGGCCCTAGCCTAATACATAGTATTAGTATTATTATGGTCTATAAAGGTCGCGGACCCCCTATTACTTATAGATAGAACTAACCCTATATTTAATAATTAAAAGCTTTAACTATAAAATAAGCTTAAAGTTAATATAGACCACTTCCCTACTACCTAAGCTAAGATAGCCTATGTCTTTGGCCGTATTAGTAGGGATATATAGACGCATCTATGTCCGTAATACGCCTAGGACTTAGCAAACCCCTTCCTTTCTAAAAAAGAAATAATTAACTACCTATCTTCTATTTATAAGGACCCCTTTAAGACATAGAACGCCCGCCTTAATTATAAAGCCCTTAATATAAAAATAATAGAGACCTTTTTAGCTTTTTAGACCTACTTTTTATACCTAGCTAGCTAAGTTTAAATTCCCTATAAAGACCTAATGCTAGACCTCTTTAATAAGCTTACCCTAGACCTATAGCGCGCTATACTGCTAGTTTTTACTACTATATAGACGCTAAAGGTACTTATAGACTACTACCTAGCTATTAATTAAGGCCTCTATTAAATTAAGGTATAAGCTAAATAGTATAAAGCCAGAAACTTTTTAAACTAGACTATAAGCGCTATAAGAACAGCCCATAGTACCCTAGCATAATTAGTAACTCCTATAGTACTAGCTATATAGCCTACTATTAATTTAGTAGCTAGCTATATAGCTAGCCCTACTATAGGTCTGGCGTATACTTAGCCAATATATAGTAACCCCTATAGATAGGCCCTTAGTAATTAAGGAGCTTGCTTCTTATATAGCTAAAAGGACTACTTTACTAAGGATTGCCTAATAAAGGTAAAAATAGATAAAGTTCTATTAATCTAGGAGAATAGTAAGGAGTTAGAAAAAGAGAAACCCTAAAAAAAGACTCCTTACTAGAGTTAAAAGGAATTAATATATTATATATTAATCTAGGTTAGCTAGTTAGTAGAAGAAGCTGCACTATCCCTTATACTTTATTTTATAATAGATATTAAAGTTTAGCCTTTACTTTAGCTAACTCTAAAGTAAATACTTTTGCCTTAATAGATACCTAGTATACTATAAAGCTGGCTAACCTTTTAAATATATCCTTTAAAGAACTGCCTAAACTAGTCCCTATTTATAGGTATAATAGATAAATAGAACCATCTATTATAACTATCTTATAAATCTACCTCTGTATTAATAGATAAAGGTAATATAATATCCCCTTTCTTATTATAGACCTAGAAAACTATAATATAATCTTAAAAAGAAAATAGCCAGCCTATTTAGGCTTATAGCTTAATATATAGAGTAGACAGCTTATTTAGCCCAAAACTCTACCCCTAATACCTTCTTTTATAAAGGAAATTAGCATTATAATAGAAAACCTTATACGCCTATAAATAGATATTATTTACTAAGCTAATGCTATATATAGGGACTAGGCCTTTAAGAAAGATATATAGCTTAATCCGTAATAGGTTTATATACTATACCACCCCTAGACTACCTATATTATATTACCCGCACTAAAAACTTAGAAAATTAGTAGGAACCTAGCTAAGTCCCCTATAAAGAACTTAGGCCCTATATAGCTATAAAGAAAGGCTAAAAATACTAAATGCTATACTAAACTAATAAACTAAAAGGATAACTTATAAAAAATAGAATATAAGCTAAGAAAAATTATAAACCCTATCTTATAAAATACGGCTTAATAAAAGTCTATAAAGAAACCTATAGACCTTCCCCTAGTTAATATCTACTACATTAGCGCTGTAGGATTCTATTAGAACTTAATTTAACTTAATACTATTACCTTTACCACCAGCTTATATAAAATTAATTAAGGAAAAGGAAAGTAAGCTTAATAGATAGAAAAGTAAGCTTATAGATAAGGAACTGGTAGAATAGAAACTGCCCTATTAATACTAGAAATTTAAGGATATATTCTCTAAGGTAGCGTCTAATATACTCCTACCTTATTAACTATATAACTATAAGATTAAAATTAAACTAGATAAGAAAGACATACTTAGCTATAGCTCCCTTTATTAGTAGTTTATTACTAAATTATAGGCTATAAAGTAGTACCTTATTAATAACCTAAATAAGGGCTTTATTAAACTTAGTTAAGCCCCTTTTAATTTACCTATTCTTTTTACTAAAAAGCTAAATAAAGGGCTTTATTTCTGTATTAACTACTATAAACTAAATAATATAACCCACAAGGATTGCTACCTACTACCTTTACTTAATAAGACTTTAACCTAAATAAGTAGAGCTAAGATCTTTACTAAGCTTAATATTAATTAGGCCTTTTACCGGATTAAAATAGACCCTAGATTAGAAAATTTTACTATATTTTAAACCTATTACGGAATATATAAATATAAAGTACTTCTTTTTAGACTAACTAACGGACTATCTATATACTAGCGATATATAAATAATATACTCTTTAACTACCTTAATAACTTCTATATAGCCTACCTAGATAATATTATAATCTACTTTAAGAATAAGTTAGAATATAAGGAGTATATCTATAAAGTTTTATAATAGCTCTATAAAGCCAGTCTTTAAGCCAATATTAGAAAATTAGAATTTAGTATTAAGCATATAAAGTACCTAGGTTTTATTATTAGTATAAATGGAATTAAGGCCAACCTAAAGAAAATAGCTATAATTAACTAGTAGATACCCCCACGGACTATAAAGGGGGTATAATTATTTTTAAGTTTTTATAACTTTTACTAATACTTTATTAAGAACTATAGTAGAATTACCTAGCCTCTTAACCACCTTACTAAAAAGGACTAGCTATTTTATTTTAATGCTATATATATACAGGCCTTTAATAAGCTTAAAAAATGGCTAGTATTAGCTCCCCTACTAGCCTACTTTAACCTAAAATGGCCCTTAATACTAAAAACTAATGCCTTAAATAGCGCGATAGCTAGTATTTTCTCCTAAAAGTAACTAGATAGAGAATAGTATCTATAAGGTAAGAATGTGGATAGGGAGTCCAATAATAAAATAATAGGGTATATTATATAGACAGAGATAAATCCTTAAGGGAAAAGGAGGAGTCTGTAGGTAAGGTAGGAAAGGTTTTTCCTAGGTATATATAGCGCATATACCTTATAGGTAAGTCACCCCTAGGTTACCCTAGGGTCGCCTATACCTTATAGCTATATAACTATCTACTTAGGTTTTACCTAATAATGCCCCCCCCCCCTTTAAAAGGATTATCCCTAATCCTTTATATACTTAAGCCTTAATAAAACCCTATAAAAAACCTTAAATAAGGAAGAAAAATTTTTTAGAGGGAAAAGAAGGTCTTAATTTTATATATAGAGAGATAGGTAGTATATACACGCGGCGCAAAGATATCAAGGAACTTTAACCAGCGGTTAAAGTTATTTAATTAATTAGATTTACCTTACTAAGACTACCCCGCATTTAGCTAAGCTAGTAGTAATTTTATATACCTAGTATAAAAAATCCTAATTAGTCTATTTAATAGGTAGAGCTAGTAGAGCTTAATACTATTACCTAAATTTAATAGACTAGAAATATTCTAAAGCTTACTTATATAGGTAGGTTGCTAGTACCTTATAGGTAAGTTATAGGTTATTTATATATAGCTAGATTTATAGATAGTAAGGCTATATACCTATTAAATCTGCTGCTAACCTATACTTTAGCCTTATACTATACT